>Ga0209101_1001319_pt1 | contig 18543 bp, 15 predicted proteins | sample ConPoolayeCmetaG_FD_185481 | JGI IMG/M metagenome (GOLD analysis project Ga0209101, IMG submission 185481) | Hot spring microbial mat communities from California, USA to study Microbial Dark Matter (Phase II) - Cone Pool mat layer C metaG... ...
CTCCCCCACCCCCAGGGCGTCTTTGAGGCGCTGGGAGGGGTCGAACGTCTCCACCAGGGTGTCGTCGCCGCGGCGCGCCGCGGTCACCGCCAGCGCCGCCGCCACCGTGGTCTTGCCCACGCCGCCGGCGCCCACCACCACCACCCAGGGTTCGCCGATCACTCCGCCGCCTCCTCCAAGCTCCGGCGCAGCTCCTCCACCAGCCGTCGCCCCGGCGCCAGCGGTAGTAAAGGCAAGGTCACCACCGGCCCCGCCCAAGCGCCGGCCAGACGTTCCAGCTCCCGCTGCTGGGCCGCGTACCACCGCTGCCAGGTGCGCGCCGCCGGGTCCTCCGCTGGGGCGTTCGGCGCCAGCGGCGCCAGCACGGCGTTGGCCACGACCAGATCGGCGGGGCGCTGCACCGACGCCGGCAGCATTTCAAGCAGCTCCAACGCCTCCTGCACCGGCATCTCCTGCGCAGTGGTCACCACCACCACGCCGCAGGAGTCGGCCCCACCCACCAACGCCATGATGTGGCTGGCCATACGGGCGAAGGGCCCGGTACGAATGACCTCCGCCACCAGCGCCGGGGCGCGCAGCAGCGACACGCCGTGCCCGGTGGCCGGGGCGTCCAGAACCACCGTGTCCACCCGCGGCGTTGCGGGGGCGGCGTAACCGTGGAGCACTCGCCAGGCGTGGCCCAAAAGCGCCAGCTCTTTGAGGCCCGGGGCGCCGCCGGCGAAGTGCTCGTACACCGGGCTCGCCAGCACTCGCCGCACCAGCACCTCCAGCCGCAAGCGCTCGCGCACCACTTCGTCCATCACCCGGCGGGGGGAGAGGTTTTGCAGGTAAAGCCCCGCGCCCACGTGGACGAGCTCACCCGCCGAGGGGGGCACGTCGAGGAGCTGGTGGGCGCTCTCCCGGGGGTCCACCTCTAAAAGCAACACCCGGCGGCCCACCCCCACCAGCCCGCTGGCCAGCGCCGCTGCAACGGCCGTCTTGCCCACTCCGCCCTTGCCGGTCACCACCACCAGCCGGCGGTCGCGCAGCCGCGTGACCGGTGAAGGCACCCCGTCACCTCCCTAGCCGGCGTACAGCCCCTCGATCTCTCGCGCCAGCTGGCGCTCCACCACCCGCCGCTTTACTTTGAGGGTGGGAGTGAGCTGTCCCCCCTCGATGGTGAACGGCGTGGCCACCACGGCAAAGCGTTTGATCTGCTCGTAGCGCGCCAGGCGGGCGTTGACCCGAGCCACCACCGCGGCCAGGGCGGCGTGCACTTTGGGGTGGTCCACCAACTCCCCCCAGGTGGACCACTCGAGGCCCTGCTCGGCGGCCCAGCGCTCTAAGGCCTCGCGGCTCGGCGACAGGATGGCCACGATAAACGGCCGGCCGTCGCCAATGAGCACCGCCTGCTCGACCAAGGGGGAGGTTTTCAGGTCGGCTTCGATGGGGGCGGGGGCGACGTTTTTGCCGCCGGCGGTGACCAAAAGCTCCTTCTTGCGGTCGGTGATGAGGAGAAAGCCATCGTCGTCGAACTCGCCGATGTCGCCGGTGTGGAAGAACCCCTCCTGGTCGATGGCCTCGGCGGTGGCGGCGGGGTTGTTCCAGTACCCCTGCATCACCGACGGCCCGCGCACGAGGATTTCGCCATCCTCGGCCAAGCGCACCTCGACATTGGGCAGCGGCCGCCCCACCGTACCCAAGCGAATCGTCCCCGGGGCGAGGCCGTTGACCGCGATCACCGGCGAGGTCTCGGTGAGACCGTACCCCTCCACCACGGGAATGCCCACGGCGTGGAAGAACTCGGCGATATCCAGGCGCAACGGTGCGCCGCCGCTGACGCACACCCGCAGGCGCCCGCCGAAGCCGGCGCGGATCTTCTCGAAGACCAGCCGGTCGGCCAGTTGCAGCTCGGCGGCCAGGACCGGTGGCACGGGCTTGCCAGCCAGGCGTCGGTGCGCCGCCTGCCGGCCCACCTCCAGCGCCCAAAAAAACGCCGCTCGGCTCACCACCGAGGCGGTCGCCCGCGCCGCGATGGCGTCGTGCACCTTCTCGAAGAAACGCGGCACACCGCACAGTACGGTGGGCGCAACGTCGCCGATGAGCTCGGCCACGTGCATCACCGAGCAGTAGGCGCGGCGGGTGGCGCGGTACATGTAGACGTAGGACAGCATGCGCTCCAGCACGTGGGAGAGGGGGAGGAACTCGAGGGCCAAATCCTGCGGACCCACCGGCACCCGCGGCGCGGAGGCAAGCACGTTCTGCACCAGGTTACGGTGGGACAGCAGAACACCCTTAGGCTCGCCGGTGGTGCCCGAGGTGTAGATGATGGTGACCGGGTCCTCCTCCCGCGCCCGCCCGGCGCGCCGCCAAAAGCGCTCCACTGCCGCGCCTACCTCAACGCCCACCCCCAGGTTGTCCCACAGGCGCACGCCGCGCTCCGGCCGCCCCTCGATCTGGATGAGGTGCTTAAGCGCCGGGCAGGCCTCCCGCACCCGCAGGAGCTTGGCCATCTGGGCCGGCGCCTCCCCCACCGCCACCACCGCTCCCGAGTCCCGCGCCTGGAAGGCGATCTGCTCCACCGTCAGGGTGCCGTACACCGGCACCGTGACGGCGCGCAGGGACAGTACCGCCAGGTCCACCACCAGCCACTCGGGGCGGTTTTCGGCCAGCAGCATGACCCGGGAGCCGGCGCGCACGCCAAGGCCCTTGAGCGCCTCGGCCAGGGTGGCGGCGGCGCGCACCACCTCGCCCGTCGACCAGGCGCGGGTGCCATCCGGGGTCACGTGGGAGAGGTGCCGTTCCCGGGGGATTTCGGTGTCGCGGTGGAAGAAGTCCAGGATTGTCTTTGGCGCCATGTCTGACTCTCCCCTCGTCGATCACCAACCTGCAGCCACGATCTTGCCCCGTCTACCTCCCCAGCTCCCCCGCCGGGGGCATCTTGGCACAGGCGTACTCGGCCAACGCCGTAATGGTCAGCGACGGGTTGGCGCCCAAATTGGCGCCAATCACCGAGCCGTCCATGACGTACAGACCTGGGTAGCCGAACACCTGGAACGAGGCGTCGATCACCCCTTCGTCCCGACTGCCGGCGATGGCGCACCCGCCCAGGATATGAGCGGTGACCGAGCGGTTGAGCAGCACCTCCACCAGCGTCGATTGCGGCACCGCGTCCAGCTCCTGCCCCAGCTCCCGCGCCACCTCGTAGGCGATGGGGATGTACGACGGCACCCTCCCTTGACCGGCCGGCGGCCGCGACGCGAGGATGCGGCGGAACGGCCAGTACAGCTTGCGCGTCTGCCTGAGCGTGGTGTGGTTGTCCACGGTCTGCATGACCAGCAGCACCTGGGAGCGCGCCGCCTTGCCCACCGGCCAGGCGGTGCGCACCGCCTGCAGCGGGTGCGCCAGCACCTGCCCGGCCCAGCGCAGCCAGCGGGGAACCCTGCCGCCGCCCTCGGTGAGCAGCGTACCCAGCGCCAGCACCACGTCCGAGCCTTTGGGGAAGCGCACCAGCTCCATGCGGGTCCGCTCGTCCACGTGCACCTCCGCCTGGATGGCGAGGCCTCGCCAGAGATCGTCGCGGCTGCGCGAGGTAACGCCGAGCAGCGCCTCCGAGTTGGTGCGCACGTACTCTCCCAGGCGCGGCGAAAGGTGAGCGAGTGTACCGCGGGCGCGGCAGTCCATGAGCAGCTTGGAGGTGCCCAGAACCCCGCCGGCCAGCACCACCTGCCGTGCGGTGAACGCACCGCGCCGGGGGAAGAGGCGGTCGGTGGCCTTGCGCCAACGCACCCTGTAGCCGCCGCCGGGCAACGGCTCCACCAGCTCCGCCTGCGTCTCCGGCAGGATGCGCGCCCCTTTCTTCTCGGCCAGGTACAGGTAGTTGCGGTCGAGGGTATTCTTGGCCCCGGTGGGGCACCCCACCATGCACGCCCCACAGAAGTGGCACCCCACCCGCGGCGGCCCCTCGCCGCCGAAGTACGGGTCGGGTACTTCCACCTCGGGCTCCCCGAAGTACACGCCCACGCTGGTGGGGTAGAAGGTTTCGGCCAACCCGCGCCGCTGGGCGATGCGCCGCAGCGCCTCGTCCCCGGCATCAAAGCGGGGCGACGGCACCGACCCCAGCATCCGCCGCGCCGCGGCGTAGTGCGCCGGCATCACCCTGCGCCAGTCCTCCAGCCCTTTCCAGTGGGGGTCGTCCCACACCACCGCATCCGGCTCCAGGTGGGTATTGGCGTACAGCAGAGAACCGCCGCCCACGCCCACCCCGTAGAGGATCATCACGTCGGAGAGCAAGTGAAAGCCCCAGGTGCCATACCACCCCAGCCCCGGCAACCAGAACGATTTGGGCAGGTTCCAGTTACTGCGGGGGAAATCCTCGGGGCGCCAGCGCCTTCCTTTTTCCAGCACCAGCACCCGGTACCCTTTTTCGCTCAGGCGCAGGGCGGCCACCGAACCGCCAAACCCCGAACCCACGATCAGCACGTCGGTGTCGAAATCGCCTGTGGATCGGGTGGCGGCGCGCGGGTTAGGAGCGCTCATTATCCCCATCTTGCCGCATAGCGGCATGAGTGTCAACACCCAGCCATCAGAACTGTTTCACTCTTTGCCAAGACGCATCGGTAGTCCCTTGTGAGGGCACCTTTCTGCACTGCGGCAAGGCGCGTCCAACGCAACGCTACATCGGGCCGGGCGTGAACGTCGCCGTCTGCGGCCGGGCAGGCCTGGGTGGGAGGGAGTCAAGGGGAGACGAGCTGCCCCCTTGGCGAGGGCAACGGGACCGGGCGTAGGCGGGGAGCTGGCCTCCGCCCACCGCAACTGTCACTGTTCGGTATCCGTGGCCGTGACCGGCCGTGAGGGTGACCGCCACAGGGATCGGTCTCCGTGGCGAATCTCGCGGCTGCCCTCTTGCGTCCCGCAACATTCCCAGTCAAAATGAACGAGTGTTCATTCATCTTGAACCGGCCGGGCGCTTCCTTGACAACCAGGCGAGTGCTCCGGCCCCTCCTCTGGCCGGCCGGCTGGCTTCGGCGGCCGGTGGGATGGCTTTTCCGGGACGCACGGAGAACGAGCCCCCGGGCTCGTCCTCACACTCATAAGGAGGGGTGATATGCGCAGGGAAATCCGCAAGGTGGCCGTGCTCGGCGCCGGGGTGATGGGCTCCGGCATCGCCGCGCACCTGGCCAACGCCGGAATCCGGGTGGTGATGCTGGACATCGTGCCACCGGAGCTGACCGCCGAGGATGAGAAAGCCGGGCTGACCAGGCAGCATCCGCGCTTTCGCAACAAGTTCGCCCTCGCCGGCCTGGAGAACATCAAGAAGTCCAAGCCCGCCTTGATCTACTCCAAGCGGTTCTTACCCCTCATCGAGGTGGGCAACTTCGAGGACGACTGGGGCAAGCTCGCCGACTGCGACTGGGTGTGCGAGGTGGTGGTGGAGCGGCTGGACATCAAGCAGAAGGTGTTTGCCCGCGTGGAGGAGGTGTGCAAGCCCGGGACCATCATCTCGTCCAACACCTCTGGGCTGCCCATCAGGCAGATGGTCGAGGGGCGCTCCGGCGACTTCAAGCGCCACTTCCTCGTCACCCACTTCTTCAACCCGGTGCGCTACATGCGCCTTTTAGAGATCATCGCCGGCGAGGACACCGACCCCGAGATCGTGAAGTTCATGGCCGACTTCGGCCAGTTCCGCCTGGGCAAGGGGATCGTCTACGGCAAGGACACCCCGAACTTCATCGGCAACCGCATCGGCGTCTATGCCTTGATGGCCACCATGTACGCCATGATGGAGCTGGACTACCAGGTGGACGAGGTGGACGCCATCACCGGCCCGGCCACCGGCCGCCCCCGTTCCGCGTCGTTCGGCACCTGCGACCTGGTGGGTCTCGACACCATGGTGCACGTGGTTCGCACCCTGCAGGAGTCGCTGCCCAACGACGAGGGCCAGCCCTACTTCCAGGTACCGGCGTTCGTCACTCGCATGGTCGAGCAGCGCATGCTCGGCCGCAAGGCGGACGGTGGCTTCTTCAAGCGCGTCAAGGACGACAAAGGCAACACGAGCGACCTGACCCTGGACTGGAAGACGTTCGAGTACCGCCCCAAGACCAAACCCGACTACCCCTCCCTTAAGGCCGCCAAAGGGATTCACGATGCGGCGCAGCGCATCCGCACCGTGGTGAACGCCGACGATCGCGCCGGCGTCTTCGCCTGGCGGGTGACCCGCGACACACTGGCCTACACCTCCCGCCGATTGGGCGAGATCTCCGACACCATCGTGGACATCGATAACGCCCTCAAGTGGGGGTACAACTGGGAGCTAGGCCCCTTCGAGACGTGGGACGCCCTCGGCGTGCAGGCCACCGTGGACCGCATGAAGGCGGAGGGTGTCACCCCCGCGCCGTGGGTGGAGGAGATGCTGGCCGCCGGCTTCCAGAGCTTCTACCGCATGGGCGCTGCCAGCCTGGAGTACTACGACGCGCGGGAGAAGGCCTACCGCCCGCTGCCGCGCCCGGCCAGTTTTTTGGTCCTGGCCGAACTGAAACACCAAAAGAAGGTGGTGGAGGAGAACAAAGGTGCCTCGCTGGTGGATCTCGGCGACGGTGTGCTCTGTCTCGAGTTCCACTCCGCTGCCCAGCCCAAGCTCAACCCCATCGACGACGACATCTTGGCCATGGCGCACCGCGCCATCGCGGTGGCGGAGCGCGACTTCATCGGCCTGGTGGTGCACCATCAAGGCGAGCAGTTCTGCGCCGGCGCCAATCTATTGATGCTGCTCGAGGCGGCCACCAGCCAGCAGTGGAAAGCCATCGACGCCATGGTCCGCACCTTCCAGGGCATGACCATGGGGTTTAAGCGCTGCGGCGTGCCGGTGGTCACCGCGCCGTTCGGTTTCACCTTCGGCGGCGGCGCCGAAATCACCATGGCCGGCGACCGCGTCTGCGCCCTGGCCGAAACCTACATCGGCCTCGTCGAGGTGGGAGTCGGGCTGCTGCCCGGCGGAGCCGGCCACGTGTTCATGCTCGAGCGCGTCCTCGAGGGCATCGACGAGCCGGTGCTGTCCAACCTGCCGTTCATCCGCAAGGCGTTCGAAACCATCGCCATGGCCAAGGTGGCCACCTCCGCGGAGGAAGCCCGGGAGCTGAAGTATCTGCGCCCCATCGACCACGTGGAGCTTAACCGCGACCAGCAGCTGTGGACCGCCAAGCGCATGGCCATCGCCATGTGGGAGGAGGGGTACCGGCCGCCCCTGCCACGCACTTTCGCACTGCCCGGCAAGGAGGGGATCGCCACGTTCAAGATGTTCTTGCACAACATGAAGCTCACCCACTGGATCTCCTCCCACGACGAGAAGATCGCCACCCACATCGCCACCATCCTGTGCGGCGGCGACACCACCATCTCCAACCCGGTGAGCGAGGAGCACATCCTGGATCTGGAGCGCGAGGCGTTTCTCTCCCTGTGCGGCGAGCCGAAAACTCAGGAGCGCATCAAGTACATGCTGCTCAATAACAAGCCGCTGAGAAACTGAAGAGAAGGCGAAAAGGAGACCTGCCATGCGTGAAGCCGTCATCGTTTCCTACGCCCGCACCCCCATCGGCAGGGCCAAGAAGGGGAGCTTGAAGGACACCCGCCCCGAGGAGTTCGCCGCCCCGGTCCTTAAGGATCTGCTCCGGCGCACCCCGGGCCTGACGCCCGAGATGGTTGACGACGTTCTGGTCGGTTGCGCCATGCCGGAAGGCGAGCAGGGCATGAACATCGCCCGCATGATCGCCCTCCTGGCCGGCTTCCCGGTGGAGGTCACGGCCGCAACCTTGAATCGCTTCTGCTCCTCGGGCTCCCAGACCATCGCCTGGGCGGCCGACACCATCAAGGCCGGATCCGCCGACATCATCATCGCCGGCGGGGTGGAGTCCATGTCGATGGTGGCCATGGGCGGCAACAAGCTGATCGCCGACCCTGCCATCATGGACGCCATGCCCAACGCCTACGCCGCCATGGGCACCACCGCCGAGGTGGTGGCGCGGCAGTTCAACGTCACCCGCGAGGAGCAGGACGCCTTTGCCGTGCGCTCCCACCAGCGCGCCGCGGCGGCCATCGCCGCCGGGATCTTCAAGGACGAAATCGTGCCCTTGAAGGTACGCACCATGGACGACGGCGTGTGGCGGGAGTTCATCTTCGACACCGACGAGGGCCCTCGCGCCGACACCTCCCTGGAGGCGCTGGCCAAGCTCAAGCCGGTTTTCGACCCCCGCGGCACCGTGACCCCCGGCAACGCCTCGCAGATCAACGACGGCGCCGCCTTCGTCGTGGTCATGGCCGAGGAGAGGGCCCGCGAGATGGGCCTTCCCCCCCTGGCCTACGTGCGCCAGTGGGCGGTGGCCGGGGTGCCCCCGGACATTATGGGCATCGGCCCGGTCAAGGCCGTACCCAAGCTGTTGGCCAAGGCCGGCCTGACCCTCGATGACATCGACCTCATTGAGATCAACGAGGCGTTCGCCTCCCAGAGCGTGTACTGCATGCGCGAGTTGGGCCTGCCCGAGGAGCGCACCAACGTCAACGGCGGCGCCATCGCCACCGGGCATCCCTTGGGGGCCACGGGGGCCATCCTCACGTGCAAGCTCCTCACCGAACTGAAGCGCCGCAACGGCCGTCGCGGCATCGTCACCATGTGCATTGGCGGCGGCATGGGGTTCGCCTACCTGCTGGAGCGACCCGTCAACTAGGCCCGGCAGAGGTGCGGAGGCAGGCTCCCACCGGCCCACGCCACCCGCTCCTCCGTCGGAGCTGACCGCAAGCCCGATCCACCCCACGGGGTGGGTCGGGCTTGCTCTTTCGTTGCGCCGGAAAAAACCCGCGGCCCCCGCAGCTAGGCCGGTGGGCCGGCCGAGACGGCCGATACGTTCGTGGCGAGGGGGTATAAAGGCGCGGCCTCCCCTGTCGTGCGTACCTTACAGCAGGTGGTCGGCGCGGAAGGCGCCCGGCAGGTGGCGCAGGCGCGGTGGAAAGCGCGTGGCGTCCACCGCCACCACGTCGAACCGGCAGGCGGGGGTGGAACCGCGCCAGTGGGAGAGATACACCTGCGCCAAGCGCACCAGGCGGGCTTGCTTGGCGGCGGTGAGCGCCTCCTCGGGCGCTCCGGCGGCCCGCGAGGTGCGCGTCTTGACCTCGACGAACACCACGAGGTCGCCCCGCCGCGCGATCAGGTCGATCTCACCCAGGGCACACCGCCAGTTGCGCGCCGCGATGCGATACCCCTTGAGCACCAGCACGGCTGCCGCTAAGAGCTCGCCCAGTCGCGCCGTGCGGCGCCGCGGATCACGCGGGGGGCGCATCTCCCCGGGGCGCCAGCGCCTGGGCGGCCAGCTCCAGCACGTCGAACGTCTTCGCCTCCTCCTGCCCCAGCTCTTGCTGTCCGTTGGAGATCATCACGTAGCAGAACGGACAGGCCACCGCCGCGTCGCTGCACCCCGACTCCCCCAGCTGCTTGACGCGGCGCTGGTTGATCCTCTCCCCGCGCTTCTCCTCCAACCACATGCGTCCGCCGCCGGCGCCGCAGCACATGGCCCTTTCCCGCGACAACGGGGCTTCCTTGAGGGTAAGTCCGGGCACGGCAGCGAGGATGCGCCGCGGCGCGTCGAACTCCCGGTTGGTCCGCCCCAAATAGCACGGGTCGTGGAACGTCAACTCCTTCACCTTGGCCGCCTGGGTCAGCGACAACCTCCCCTCGGCCAGGAGCCTGGCCACCAACTGGGTGCCGTGCACCACCTCGAAGTGGCCGCCGAAGTCGGGGTACTCGTGCGCCAAGGTATTGAAGCAGTGCGGGCAGTTGGTGACGATCTTCTTCACCTTGTAATTGTTGAGGGTCTCGACGTTGGCCTGGGCGAGCATCTGGAAGAGGTATTCGTTGCCCAACCGCCGCGCCGAGTCGCCGGTGCAGCTCTCCTCCGGCCCGAGGATGGCGAACGACACCCCGGCCGCCTGGAGCAGCTTGACCAGCGCCTGGGAGGTGCGCTTGCCGGCGTCGTCGTAGGAGCCGGCGCACCCCACCCAGAAGAGGTACTCGAACTCCCCGCCCTCGGCAGCCAGGGGCACTCCCAGCCCTTGCGCCCACTCACCGCGAGTTTCCTGGGGCAACTGCCAGGGGTTCCCGTTGACCTCCATACCGCGAAAGGCGATGTTCGCCTCCTCGGGAAAGTCGGCCTTGTCCAGCACGAAGTTGCGCCGCATCTCGACGATCTTGTCCACATAGGAAATGAACAACGGGCACGATTCCTCGCACCAACGGCAGGTGGTGCAATCCCAAATCACGTCGGCCGAGATGACGTCCCCGGGCAGCTCGCGGGACGGGACGCGGCTGGCCTCCCCGGGATCGCCAAGGATCTCTTTGGTAGAGGCGTTGAGGTGGTCGCGCAGATCGATGGTCAGATCCCGGGGCTTGAGCGCCTTGCCGGTGATCGTCGTGGGGCATACCACGGTGCAGCGGCCGCACTCGGTGCAGGTGTAGAGATCCAACAGCTGCTTCCAGTTGAGATCGGTGATCTTGGCCGCCCCGAAGGTGGCGCCGTCCTCGATGTTTTCCAGGTCCATCTTGGGCAGTCGGCCGGGCGCCTCCAACGGCCGCAGCAACACATTGGGGAGCGACGTATACACGTGGAAGTGCTTGGAGTACGGTAGGTAGTTGGCAAACGCGTAAAGCGCCAGAAGGTGTACCCACCACGACCAGGTGTAAATAGTTCGCAGCGTCTCGGCGGCCGCCCCCGCCAGCCACCCACCCACCAGCGACGAGACCGGTGTCCACGCCCACGGCCCCGGCGAGCCGCCGGCGATGCGGGCCCCGTCGGCCATGAGATCGGTGATCATCAAAACGGCGATGAAGGCGAGGATCACCCAGGCGTCCAAGGACAACTCCAACCGAGCCGGGCGGGTCACCGCCCGCCGCCAGGCCGCCACGGCCACGCCCCCCAGAACCAGTACGGCGAACACGTCCTTGGTCAGTAGGTAGGCGAACCCCACCGGCGTGTGCAGAAACGGCAGCTCCCACCCGCTGGTGAACCCCTCCACCACCATAGAGATGGAGCGCACCGAAAACACCAGGAAACCCCAGAAGATGAGAGCATGCATCACTCCGGCTACCGGCTCCTGGAACATCCGCTTCTGGCCAATGGCGTAGACCAGCAAACCTTTGAACCGCTCCCACCAGCGATCCAGCTCGCCGCCGCCCTTGCCAGCCAGCACGAGCCTCAACTTGCGGGTCAAAGACCAGGCCACGGCCCCCACCGCGGCCAGCGTCGCCAGCACGAACCACAGAGTTCCAGAAAGCCCCAGGAACGTTCCCGCCGTGGCGAAATGGCTCATGGGTGCGCCTCCCTCCTTACCCCTCGGCCGATTCTGCCACAGGTTCGAGGCAAAGTGAATGGCTGTTCAGTCAGTGCCGTCACGGCCTAGCGCCACTGGGCGATTCTCCTGCTCGTAGCGCACCGGTTGGCACCTCTTGACACACCCGGAAGCTTGCCATATTGGGGCTTGTGAAGTAGCATGACATGGGCCGTAGAAGGGGGGTTCGACGTGAGCGCAGCGGAAGAGATCAAGCGGGGCAAGGGAACGATTTTCCTGCGCCCGGAGATCTGCAAGGGGTGCTCGTTCTGTATCGACTTCTGCCCCACCCACTGTCTCGAGTTCTCGCGCGACTTCAACAAGAAGGGGTACCACTACCCGGTACTGGCGCGGCCCGAGGACTGCACCGGGTGTGACCTGTGCGGGCTGTACTGCCCGGACTTCGCAATCTTCGGGGTGCGGTACAAAGATTTGGACAAGCGCCGGCAGGCAGCCGTCGCTGCCGGCTTCATCGACGTGCAGCAGGGGTGAGGGGCCTCTGCGCACCGCTGTTTTTTCACACTATCCCCCCTAGGAGGCAGCCTTGCACGCGGATCCCAAGGGTGTTTTAACCGGGGTGCACTTCATGGACGGTGACCATGCCGCCTGTGAGGGCGCCCTCGCCGCCGGGTGCCGATTCGTCGCCGGCTACCCGATCACGCCGTCCACCGAGGTAGTGGAGCGCTTTGCAGCGCGCATCCCCACCGTCGGCGGCGTCTTCATCCAGATGGAGGACGAGATCGCCTCTTCCATCGCCATCCAGGGCGCCGCCTGGGCTGGTCAAAAAGTCATGACCGTGACCTCCGGGCCGGGCCTGTCCTTGATGATGGAGCACGTGGGGCTGGCCGCCTTCACCGAGACGCCGTGCGTGTTCGTGGATGTGCAGCGGGGCGGGCCGTCCACCGGCCTCCCCACGTTGCCAGGGCAGGCGGACATGATGCAGGTCAAGTGGGGATCCCACGGTGACTACGAGCCCATCGCGCTGTCACCCAACTCTCCCCAGGAGTGCTTCGATCTGATGATCAAGGCGTTCAACCTCGCCGAGATCTACCGCGTGCCGGTGTTCTTCATGATGGACGAGGTGGTCGGCCACATGACCGAGCGCGTGCAAATCCCGCCGGCCGAGGAGATCGAGGTGGTGGAGCGCCGCTGGACCTCCAAGCGGCCTGGCGAGTACCGGCCCTACGAGGTGGGCGACGATCTCGTTCCCGAGATGGTCAAGGCTGGCGACGGCTACCGCATCCATATCACCGGCCTGACCCACGACGAGCGCGGCTACCCCGCCATGAACGCCGCCGCCCAAGACAAACTGGTCCGCCGCATTCGGGACAAGATTCGGCGCAACGTTGACGTCCTCACGGACATTCGCGAGGACAACGTCGAGGGCGCCGATGTGGTGGTAGTTTCGTTCGGGATCACCTCGCGGATTGCCGCGGCGGCCATCGAAGCGGCGCGCCTGCGGGGGGTCAAGGTCGGCCACATGCGGCTGATCGTCACCTGGCCCTTCCCCGCCCACCGCATCGCCGAGGTGGCAGGGCAGGTGAAGGGGTTCGTGGTTCCGGAACTCAACATGGGGCAGATGGTGCTGGAGGTGGAGCGGGCAGTGTCGGGCCGCGTGCCGGTCCTCTCCGTGCCCCACGCCGGCGGCACAGTGCACGAACCCGAGGTCATCCTCGAGAAGATCCTGGAGGCGGCGCGATGAGCGAGGACCTTTATCGCTGGGCCGACCAGTTGGTGCTCGGAAGCGACATCGATAACCCGGTGATGCCGTTTTTGCGCCAGGATCGCATTCCGCACATCTGGTGCCCGGGGTGCGGCATCGGCACCACCGTAAATTGCTTTGCCCGCGCCCTCACCGAGTCCGGGCTGGACCTCAACAAGGTGGCCATCGTCTCGGGGATCGGCTGCACTGGCCGCGTTGCCGGGTACATGAATCTGGACTCCTTTCACACCACCCACGGCCGGGCCATCCCCTTCGCCACCGGTCTGAAACTGGCCAACCCGGAGTTGAAGGTGGTGGTGTACTCGGGCGACGGGGACCTGTTCGCCATCGGCGGCAACCACTTCGTCCACGCCGCGCGCCGCAACATGGACATCATGGTGGTGTGCGTCAACAACTTCACCTACGGCATGACGGGCGGACAGGTGGCGCCCACCACACCCCTCGGCCCCAGCCAGACCACCATGCCGTACGGCAACTTCGAGCCCTCGTTCAATTTGCCGTTCCTGGCCGACGCCTGCGGAGCGGTGTACGTGGCACGCTGGACGGTGTACCACGTCAAGCAACTCGCCAAGGCGATGCAGGAGGGGTTGAAGAAGAAGGGGTTCGTCTTCATCGAGGCGCTGTCTCCCTGCCCCACCCTCTACTCCCGCCGCAACCGGCTGGGCGACGGTGTCGATCAGCTCAAGTACTACAAGGAAAAGAGCGTCCAGAAAAACGGCGCGGACACCAAGGAGCTGGCCCTGGGCTTTCAGGAGGAGATCATCGTGGGCAAGTTCGTGGACCGCGAACGCCCCACCTGGCTCGAATCCATGAACGAGCACTTCTCCCGCGTGCTGGGCACGCGCTACCAACCCTGGGGAGTGACACATGCCGAAGACTGAAATCCGCGTGGGTGGGCTGGGCGGCCAGGGGGTCATCCTGTGCGGCCACATCATCGGCAAGGCGGCGTCGATCTACGACAACAAACACGCCACATTGATCCAGAGCTTTGGTCCCGAGGCGCGGGGGAGTGCTTGCTCCGCCCAGGTCACCCTCGACGAGGAACCCATCGGCTACCCCTATGTAAAGCGTCCGGACGTGCTGATCGTCATGTCGCCCGACGCCTACTTCCAGTTCGCACCGTCCCTCAAGCCCGGCGGCGTGCTGCTGTACGAGAGCGAACTGGTCACGCTCGACGAGCGGCTGCCTGAAGGGGTCGTCGCCTACGGGATTCCCGCCACGCGTCTGGCCGAGGAGCTGGGCCGAAGGCTGGTGCTCAACATCGTCATGGTCGGGTTCTTCGTCGGCGTCACCGGTCTCGTTTCGCCCGAAGCGGCGGAGCGGGCGGTCGTCCACTCGGTGCCCAAGGGGACCGAACAGCTCAATCAGCGCGCCTTCCGGAAGGGGTACGAGTTCGGCCTAAAACTCACCGGAAAGGGCAATGGAGGACCGCGCCATGATGCTTGAGGGATACCCGAAGCCAATCACCCTGCGTGACGGCACAACGCTCGTGGTGCGCCCGGTCGAGGCTAAGGACGGGGAGGCCTTGCTCGCCTTCTACCGCGCCTTGCCCGAGGAAGACCGCCTCTTCTTGCGCGACGATGTCACCTCCCAGGCGTGGGCCGATCGCTTCATCGGTTCCATCGACTATGAAAAGGTCATCCCCTTGCTCGCCGAAGCCGGGGGTGAGGTGGTGGCCAACGGCACCCTGTACCGCACCCTGCACGGCTGGACCACGCACGTGGCCGAGATCCGCCTGGCGGTGGCGCGCTCCTTTCAGCGGCGCGGCCTGGGCACCGCCCTGCTGCGCGAGCTGGTAGGGGTGGCCATCTCCCTGGGAGTCGAAAAGATGATTGCCAACGTGGTGGACAACCAGGTGGGGGCGATTCGCGCCTTCGAGAAGCGCGGGTTCCACCGCGAGGCGGTGCTGAAAGGGCACGTCAAAGATATCCATGGCTTGAAGCGGGACCTGGTGATCATGTCCAACGACGTGTCCCACATCTGGGATGCCATGGCGGCGATGGTGGCGGATTACTCACCCACTCTCGGCGGGTAGGCGCGGCCGTCCCCCCTTACACGCTGGGGTAGGTGCGGTACTGCTCAAACCACAGCTGAAAGTCATCGGCCAGGGCATCGTAGCGATGCTTCATGGCCGCGTACATCTGGGCGCTGCGCACCGCGAGAGCGCACTGGTCGCCGATGCCGCGCATGAGGAACATCTCGTCCTCTGAGAAGTCGTACCGCCGGTGAGTCATGACCGTGAGTACGCCCAGCGGCTTCTCCCGCAACACCAGTGGCACGTGCAGTAGCGAGGCGACACCTTCCGCCCCCAGGGCCTCGCGATAGCCGACGCGCGGGTCGCTGCCGGCGTCGAGGATTTCCAGACACTCTCCCCCCAGGCACACACGGGTCGCCTCGTCGGGCTCAGGGTCGAGCTGGCGCAAGAACTCCTCGGACAACCCAAACGACTCCAACACGTCGAACCGCCGGCCGCTGGCATCCAAGAGCCGCACCATCGCCCCCTTGGCCCGCAGATCCTCGGCGATCACCGTGACGATACCCCGCAGCACCGACCGCAGATCCATGGAGGAGCGAATGGTATCGGTGACGTGCTCGAGAATCTGGTTGAACATCGCCCGCACCGCCGCCGAGGCGCAGAACGACGCCACCACCCGCAGAACCTCGAGCTCCAGCGGGGTAAACTCCCGGGGTGTGCGAGAGTAAAGCCGAATGACCCCGATGACCTGGCCACGGGTGCTCAGCGGCACGGTCAGCGCCGATACGATGCCCTCCTCGACGTGCGCCTCTGGGTACTGGATACGCGGATCGGTGCGGCAATCGGCGATGGCCACCACCTCGCCGGACAGCGCCTCCGCCACGCTGCGCTCCGCGTCCACCGGGCCCTTCTCGAGGAACTTCTGACTCAACCCGTAGGAGGCGGCCCTCTCCAGCACCCTGCGGTCGCGGCTGAGCAGTCGGATGACGCAGCCGGCCACCGCGAACCTTTCGGTCACCGTGCGCGAAATCAGCGCCAGCAGCCCTTCCGTATCGATGGGCGAGTTGAACGCCTGTCCGATCTCCTCGAACACGGCGAGACAGTCACGACACTCCATGGCCCTGTCCTCCCCTCGCGGGCGACCCGTGGGCCGCGGAACTTCGGGACCCTCACCCCCAAAAGACCCCCACGCCTCTTTTGGCCACCGCCTGCCGCGGTCCGCTTTTCAGGGCTGCCCGCGGTCCCCAATGTAGACGCGAAGAACCGTCAAGTCAAACACTTGTGAGATCGCGCACGCGCGCGGGCTGGCCCACGGCACAAGGGCGCGACCCGACAACAGTGCGACCACGGTGGGCCAGCTGGCAGCCCCCCGCCCACGCGTCTCCCCGTCCGAACGCGGCCCCCCCCTCACGACGCCAACGGTCTTCCAGCTGTTCAAGAATCACTGCGTCGAGGCCGGGGCGGGCAGCCGCCGGCCGTCACCCAGCGGGCATCTGGTCCTACGCCTCCAACTCGGCGGCCGCCTCCAGCTCGCGGATGCGCTTGCGCACCAGCATCTCCGCCATGTCCGGGATCACCTCCCAGGCGATGCGCTCCAGCAACGGTGTCGCCCGCTCGAGGACCTTGTGGGCGATGCGTTCGATCTCCTCCTCCGACAGCGTCGTCACCGCTCTTCCCGGGGCCGCCACCGGGGATGCCGGTATGGCTGGTGGGGTCATCGCAGCGGCCACAGGTTCCGATGCGGCCTCTGGGGGTGGCGGCGCCGGAGCCGCCGGCCCGTGGGTAATAACACTGGGGGGCGCAATGACCGTCTCCTCCTCCTCCCACGGGGGCGGCGCTGCCACGGCCGGCTCGTCACCAGTCACCGGCGCCTCTGTAGCCACGTCATCGGGAGACCACCGGTCACCCGAGGGCGACCACGGGGCCTCCTCGCCGCCATCGACCTCCTGCGCCGCCGCCCCCGCCACGCCGGAGTGAACTGCCGGCCGCGGCGTGGACGGGAACGTCTCGTCTTCGACAGCTCCCGCTTCTACTTCCTCGGCGGCGGGCAATTCCTCGCCCGCCCCCGGTTCTGACACCGGCCCGGCAACCTCGGCAAAGATGTCCTCGCCCCCAGCGGACACCGGGGGTGGCGGTGCATCCACGCCTGTGGAGTTGAACTCCAGTCCCTCCTCGGGGATCTCCGGTTCCTGAACGCTTTCCTTGACACCCATGCGCTCGAACCCCGTGGTGGTAAAGTCCAGCGCCGGCACCCCCTCCGGGACTCCCACCGCCTCCAGGCCCGCAGGCACCACGGTGCTGGCCTGGGGTTTGCGGCGCAACAACTCCTCCACCGTGCGGATGAGTTCCTCGGCTTCGAACGGCTTGGTGACGATGGCATCGCACCCCGCCGCCAGAGCGCGGGAACGGTCGAAGGGCTCGAACGTCCCGGTCAACAGCACCACCGGAATGTGCAGGGTGGCCGGATCGCTCTTCAGCGTCTGGCAGATGTCGTAGCCGTTCATATCCGGCATGACCACATCGCACAGAACGGCGTCCGGCCGCAGGGTGCCGACCCGGTCCAGCAAGTCGCGGCCGCTTCCCACCGCCACCACCCGGTGTTCGGTCTCGGCGAAGGTCAGCTCGATGACCTTTTGGATCGTGATGCTGTCATCCGCAAGAAGGATCGTTGCTCCCATGGTCGTCCCTCACATCCTCCGAGCCGTCGTGCTCTTGGTACCACGATTGAAGTGGGGTGTCAACGAACTGCGCACCTAAAAGCTGCCCAACGAGGATCTCGCCGGTGTCCCCGCGCACCCAGACCACCGCGCCATACTCGGCGAACGCCGGTACCACCGCCGCCAGACAGGCGCCCGCGGCGAAGTACCAGGGGCGATGAAAGTGCCCCCACAACACCACGTGCACGCCGGCGGCGAAGTGCGCCTGGGCGACGTGCCGCAACCTCTCCTCGGGTAGGCGCGAGCGGTAGCTGAAGTTGGTCTTCGCCAGCCGCGCCTCGGTGGAGGCGACGATCCGCCGGGCAAGGCGCGCCGGGAGTAACCTCGCGCACCCTCGTGCCACCCCGCTCTTGGCCAGCCGCCGCCAGGCCAGGTACTGCCAATCCCGCACGTTGACCAAGTCACCGTGCTCGAGAAGAAAACGCTTGCCCCCGGCGTTGAAGGAGTGGCAGGGGGCGGCGCGATCGCGGACATCGTCCAGCGCCCGCTCGCCCAGGAAGAAGTCGCGGTTCCCCTCCACCAGCACGACGCGCACTCCCGCCCGGCGCAGGCGCCGCAACTCCTCCAGTCCCGCCCGCACGGTCTCGTCCCAGAACTGTGGCAGGCCCACCAGAGCGCGGAAGACGTCGCCCAGCAGCACCAGCTCCCCAGCACCCCGGCGCGCCGCCTCGTCAATGACGAAGCGAAAGCGGTCCACATCTCCCGGGCGCTCGCCCACGTGGAGATCTGCGAGAACCGCCCGTAGCATGCTCTCATGCTAGCATTCGCAGCCCCATGAC
>Ga0209101_1001320_pt1 | contig 18522 bp, 15 predicted proteins | sample ConPoolayeCmetaG_FD_185481 | JGI IMG/M metagenome (GOLD analysis project Ga0209101, IMG submission 185481) | Hot spring microbial mat communities from California, USA to study Microbial Dark Matter (Phase II) - Cone Pool mat layer C metaG... ...
CCCACACACTGACCCCCCAATAAGTCGCCAACGCAATCAACACCGCCTGTCCCAACTCAATTCGTACACCCATCCGCCATTTTCTCCCCAAAAACGTATGGAAAGCGTCAGAAAACCGTATCCATAGAGTCCAGAAAGATTTGTTATGTCATGTTAAACTGTGTTCAAATAATCTTCTCCTCCTTTTTAGGCAAGGGCCAGAGCTTGGGCAACTCTGGCCCTTGTTGATCTTGTACACGTCGATTTTGAGCAAATATGGTATAATGATGTGGGGGATAATCCTGTCCAGGTGGAAAACAATGACCAAACCTGACCACATCTATTCTGACCTTCGTCAGCGTCTGGCCTTTATCTATGCCCTGCTCATCGGCGTCGTCGGCGTGCTGACCCTGGTCTGGCTGCTCCAATATCAGACGGCTTCCTTTGACCTGCTGGCTCTGCTCGCCTTCACCCTGCTCTCCATCATTGTATCCTATTTTCGTATCCCGATAGGCCCCGACAACACTGAACTAAGCGTCGACGGGACCATCTTACTCGGCGCCATGTTGACCGGCGGCCCGGTAATCGGTGGATGGGCTGCTTTTATCACCGGCCTGGTGCTCAGCATCCACCCACAAGCCAAACGCCCCACCGCACCACTGAGCTGGGTAGAACAAGCAGCATTGTCGGCGCTGAACAGCGGCCGTAATGTCATTGCCATTGGCGCCGCCTGGGTGATCTTTTACTGGTTGGGTGGAACGCTCAATCCGGCACGCTTCAAGCCGACTATCATCCTGGCCCTGCTTTTGATGTGCATCGTCTATATCCTGACCCGTCTCCTCATCGTCTGGCTACTGGGCATATTTGTCGGCAGCCGGTTACTGCAATCATTCTTCATGACCGTCAACGCCGATCAATTTCTGATCGAACTGCTCCCTTTGCCACTGGCGCTGGCTTTTTCGCCCTTTTTTGTGCGCTTCACCTGGACACGCTTTCTGATCCTGACCCTACTCTTTGTCGGCAACGGCGTGCTGCTCTACCAGTTGACCAGGCAAATCCAACGCGCCCACAATCAAATCGAAACGCTCCGCCTGCGCCAGAAAATCGAACAAGCATTGGCCGATCTCGCCTCAAGCACCGGCACATTGTGCAGCCTGGCCCACCGGTTTTGCCAGGAAATCGTCCAGGCCTATTGCGAAATCGGCATTTTCAACGCCACGCTGAGCCAGGTACAGGTCGCCATCTCGTCGGATGTGCAGACATCTCAACCTTCGATGTACATTCCGATGACGGCATTATGGGCCTGGATCGGCAACCTCAACCGGCCACAGATCCTCTCTGTCCCAGAAGAACTGGACACACTCCCCTTTCCCCTGCCCAGACTATCCGAAGGCACACCGGCGCGTTCAGCCCTGCTGATCCCCATCCATGACCCTCAACCAGCAGCCGAAAAGCCGACACACACTCCGCTGGGCGGGATACTCTTGCTATCCGAATCCCCCCAGGCATTCGATCCCACCATAGTCGAACGGCTGACCACCCTCGCCGAACAGATCGGCCTCGCCCTGCGACGTATGCGCGACGATTCGCTTATGGCAATCGAGACAGAACAAGAAGAAGTGGTGCGCTATATTCAACAAACGCTACTGACTGCCCGGCCTCCCCTGCTTTCGGGCTGGCAAATCGGCTACGCATGGGCACAGTCATCCCCCCCCAACGGCGTCTGGTTTGACTGGTACCCCCACGATGGCTACTGGTCTTTTTGCCTGTCCGAACCGATCTCACAAGGTCTGCGCAGCGTCTTGCTCTCAACCGTTGTGCGGGCCGTTGCCGCCACTATGCCCCCCCAAGAACGTCACATTCCGGCTCAGTTTATGCATCGCCTGAATGCCTACCTGCTCGGATTCAGCCAGCGGGCCAGGTGTATTCACATTTTGAACGATCAGGATCACCTGCTCACCTGGGCCAACGCCGGGTATCCACCCATCTTGTGGTGGCACAGTGCCCAGGAACGCATCGAAGTTATGCCTTCTACCACACCAGAACTCGGCACAGACCCCGAAGCCGAAATCGAAACAACCACCATTGCAATGGAAGAAGGAGATGTGCTCATTGTGTACACACGCGGGGTGATCGACGCCTGCTATGAACAGATTCCTTTTCAAGAAAAACGCCTGCTCGATGTCATCCGCGAATCTGCCCGCCTTCCTGCCGATGCACTGGCCCAGACCATCATCGCGCATGTGCAGGCCTTTGTCCAAAACGAACCACTTGAGCAAGACGCACTGGTGATCGTGTTCAAAGCAACGTCGGCATAATCAAAGCCCTCTCGCAAATTCAACCTTTACGAGAGGGCTTGACACTTGGCCGGCACAGCCCATAGCCAGTTCAACCAACTCACCGGCTTGTGGGCTATGTCTGTGAGGTTGGCCACACCATCCCGACACAACTCACGCTTTCACGCACCGCTCTTTTCTTCTACGACGTACTTTTCGCCGTTGTCACGTATGTAGTGAGTTGAAAAGCCCTGTGAAAGCCCAATGAAATCTTGCAACGGCACAACCGGCATCTGCCCTTTCAAGAAGGTTTCAATCTGCCCATCAGCCATTTCAAGAATGGCGTGCTTGAAGCCGAGTGACTTTTGTAAAACGTATGCCACCTGTTTCGGCCAATAACTTGCGCTCATCTGGATAATCGTGCCGCCCACTGCCTGAGCCAGGGTTTCGATACGGCTGTTTGCACCAATACGGTCAACCAGGATGATGGTTGCCATATAGTAGGTTGAGTGGCCCAGAGAAATCTCGCGCTCAAATCGGGTGACTTTGTCCAAAGAAATCTCAGGGTTGCCACGCCCGATAAAACCTATATCGAAACGCACACCTCTGCCTGGTTCGTAGAGCAAGGTTGCGTCGCTTTCGCGTCGCTCACCTCGTGACGAAAGCCAGAAAACACTTGCAAATTCCTGTGGAGGTGGTAAGATGTGCTTAAACCCGAGAATGTGCAGGAGTGACCCTAGAACCAGCTTTTCGAACAATTTGCCATAAGCCGATTTCTCTGAGCCGCGAATGGCAAGAGTCTGCGCTCCGATGGCATTAAGGAGATATGTCATCCAGAGCCAGTTGATTTGCACCTTGAGATCATTGCTCAGTTGAATTTGTCCTTGCAATTCTCCCTGTTCTTCGGCCTGAACCATAATCACTTCTTGACAGGTGCGGATGTAGCGTTCGCGATATTCCTGCAAAGCCCGCGGCTCATCACGCAGGACATTTTGAAAGGCTTTGTCGGTCAAGCCAAGCATCCACTGGGCCAACCAGCGTTCCGTCTTATCCACCCGTTTGCGGGAAAGTATTTTCTGCGCCAGGTTGGGAAGGTCGGCAACAAAGTCATCGGCCAGGGAGGAGCCCTTGAGGAAAAGGGTAAGCGTTGCCAGGTTCAGGGCAGCGATACGCCGCCGTGTCAATACCTCGGTCGAATCGCGCAGATTGCGACCACGCAGGATATCCAGCACGACCCCACGCACTACGTCCAGGCCGATTTGTTGCACCAACTCACTCCCACTGGCAGAAAGAAGTTTCAGAGCAGAAGGAGCAAGCAGCTCGCTCAAGGTGGTGGATGACGACTTTTTGCGTCATTGTTCTCCTCATCCTCAAAGCAAAACATCGTCTATTTCGATACCTGGACAGTTAATGGTCAACACAGTGCCAGCCTCTTTCCCCAGCCACGATTTAGCTTCCTCACGGATAACAGAAACATATTCTGGGTTTTGCTCAATGAGCACAAAACGCCGTCCGAGCATCACCGCTGCCTTGCCTACTGTGCCAATCCCTGCAAAGGGATCCAGAACGACATCGCCCTTGAATGAGTAATAGCGTATTACTTTTTCGGCCAGTTCCAGAGGGAATATCGCCGGATGACGCGGATCGTGAGCCGGCTTGATCCGCCAGATGTTCGTGCGTTCATAATCATCCCCAATTTTCGACTCTTCGACTAATTTCGTATCTGGATGGTCGCGGATATTCCAATCGATCAGTTTGTCTGTGTGCTTGCGATAGACCAGAACATACTCTGTCACAGGTACAGGTTTGTATTGTAAGGGATTCCGATCGGCAGCAAAACGCCGTCCCCGCCCGGTGGCCCAGCCCGCGCCTTCTGGTTTTTCCCAAATGATGTCGTCTATAAAATCATAACCTTCCTCAATAAAGAGACGGTGCATATCGAATGGTACGGCAATTCGTCTGGATGCCTGGTTGCGATTAGCACGGCGAATCAGCACAGGCGAGACGTTCATTACGAAGAAGCAGCCTTCTGCCAGCACGCGATGGGAATGATGGAGAATTTTCCTCATTTTCAGCAAATATTCTTCATAGCTGATGTAATCTGTATATTCAGGCCGAGCATTGTAGTAAGGTGGGGAAGTAAAGATCAGGTTGACGCTTTCAGCGGGCAATTCTTGCAAAATTTCTTCTGCGTCTCCCTGGGCAATGGTATTTCGCAGAGCGGAGAGTATATAGGTGTCCCTTGGGCGGCTTTGACGAGTTTTGTGCGTTTTCTCTGTCCGCCCCAAAAGCCTGGCTTCCAAAATTTCCGGCGCGGTGGACTTGTCTTCGAGGATCAGCGATGAATAAGCATCTACTGCCACCTCGCCGATCTTTTCCTGGCTGACATTGTTGATCAGGGGCACGCGCCAGATGTGATAGCGATCATCTACTTCAGGTAAACCAAAACCCACAACATTCTCAAGATGAGCACGCTCCAGCCAGACCCGCGCAATTTGTCGAGCCGCCTGCACATTCAGGACGAGATATTTACGTTGTTCGCTCACCAGTGTACGATTAGCCATAAATTACGTTATACCACACATCCGCATTTTGAAGAACCGTGCCAATCCTATGCAAAGTCTTTGCTGCCTCGGTGCTTTTTCATCGCTTGATGAACCGCGAATTTGGCATCTGCTGAGGCAGAATGAACATCGGCAAAAGCCAGTAGCCGCAACACCCGCTCACTTTCACGCACAAGTTCCGCTCCGGCCTCGTCTTCACCCAGCAAAGAAGCATAGCGATGAATGGCCTCCAACGTGGTCGCATGCTGTTGTGCGGCCTCCTGCTTGCTCCGTGCCGCCGCCTTGGACACGACCAACACACCCGCCGACTGCATTTGCGCCAACACACGCCGTGCTACCGGACGGATCACTCCCTCGCTGAACACAAAGGTCGGTTGACAACGCAAGGTAACCTGGTTCATCACCGTACTCAACCGATGACCGGCCGGCGACTCGTAACGCAACTTGCCACCGACAAACAATTGTGCTTCTGCGGTCTGGGGTGGCAGCAAAACCTGCACCACCACCTCAAGCCTGGTTGATAACGGAATATCGCCAAGGCCGATCTCGTGCCCCTGCACAGGATAAGCCGCCGAAAAAGAAGACAAAGCGGCTCCGGCAGGCAACTCGAACGAAACAACGGCATTTCGCGCGGCCAGCGAAGCCACTTCACCCAACTCACCACTCAAATAGGCCGCAATCTGCGCTGTATTGGCTATATGGTAAAAGCGACCACCGCCGTCGAGGGCAACTTCGGTCATCAGCGCCTCATTATAGTCATTGCCGACACCCAACGTCGAAACAATGATCCCCTTCTTACGCGCCACCAGAGCCCGTCGCCCCACCCCTTCCACGTCCGTCTCACCGACATTCGCCTGCCCATCGCTGAGCAAAAGCACCAGGTTGGTCTTGAGCTTGTTCTTTTGCGCCTGTTCGATGCCCTTTTCCAGACCACCACAAAGTGCCGTTTGCCCACCGGCCTGAATTTCTTGCAGCGCGCCGGCAATCACGCGACGGAACCCGCCATCGATCGGCCTGGATTCGAGCGGACAACGCACATCACTGGCAAAAGTAACCAACGAAAACCAATCCCCATCCTGAAGCCGCGACACAGCCTGATGCACAGCTTCCTTGGCCGCCTTGATCTTGTCCCCCCCCATCGAACCGGAAACATCCAACACGGCCACAAAATTCAACGGGTCACGCCCCGAAGCCGTCGGCGCACACTCGTGCGACGGAAGTGCATCTGGTGTCTCCACCGTCACGATCAAATGTCGCTCAACCGATTGCCCGGCCGGCACAGACACCTGATCCAACTCCAGCCAGGCCCGCACATACGACCCCGCAGGCAATACCCCCTCAGGCTCGAAAACAAGCTCACCACCACATTGGGCACAGCGCTTAACCCCAATCGGCTCATCTTGCAGCGTTCCGCAATATTTGCAACGCATCAATCTTGGCATTTGTACTCCTTTAACATCGGACTTGTACAACGCCTTAACAACAGCATAGCCTCAACAGATATTCAGACACGCGATCAGACATCACTCAATGCCCCGACCAGCTCGCGGCAAAAGGCCGGGATATCGGGTACCACACGCCCCCAAACGATATTGCCATCGCGGAACGCCGCCTCATCGTATGTCCAGATCGCTCCGGCGTTGATCAGGTCGTCCTTGATCCCCTCCGATCCGGTGGCACGGTGACCTTTGACCACCCCTGCCGAGATGAGCACCAGACCACCGTGGCAAATCGAGCCGACGACCTTGCCCTGATCATATATCTTGCGCACCAGAGCCGTGATCGCCGGGTAGCGGCGCAGCTTGTCGGGTGCCCAGCCGCCGGGCACGATCACGGCGTCCAACCCGTCCGCATCAACATCATCGCCTCCGACATCGGCGGTGACAGTCAGTCCACCCGACTTGCTAACATAGCACTCATCCTGCTTGATACCGACTATGGTAACCGCAGCGCCCTCTTCCTGCATGCGCATGAACGGCACCCAAAATTCGAGATCCTCGTAACCCGGTCCGACGAGTATGGCTATCTTTTTGCCTGCTAACCGCATCACAGTCTCCTTTCTATGCTATTGATAAATTCGACGAACAAATGTCCACATCAGTTTTACCTACGCAATCCGTCTCAACCCGCAGCAGGAGCTGCTCGATTTGCCGGGTCCTTTCGCATACCGCAAAAGATGCTTCATCGCATTTCTTGTGGCAAGAGATGACCTGCGGTCTACCACATGCCGGCTTTTCCAGCTATGCAATTAAAGCCAAGGTAACGGTAGGCTCTTCCAAACGGATTCTCGGACAGACTTTGAAAAAGATTCTAACACCTGTACCAGTCCTTGTCAATCCGGTCGGCGTCAGTTATAATGGTAGAAAAGGTTTTTCCGGCCGTAGCCGACGCCAATCGTAATTTTTTCGGCCGCAGCCGACGCCAATCGTAATTTTTTCGGCCGTAGCCGACGCCAATCGTAATTTTTTCGGCCGCAGCCGACGCATCCCTATGCGTCGGCATCCCTATGCGTCGGCATCCCTATGCGTCGGCATCCCTATGCGTCGGCGTCCCTATGCGTCGGCTGGAACGAGCAACGACGAGATTTGATCGATATTTACAGGCCACCAAATGACAAGATCATCCCGACAGCACAAAATTTACCGTCCCTTTCCAACAATGCCGATCGTTCTGTGGACAATCTGTAGTCTGCTGCTGGCCATCCCCGTCCCCTCTAACGCAACTGAACAGACTCAAGCAGCCCACACATCTTCCGCACGGCATGCTACACCGACCGGCCTGGCACACAAAACCATTCGCCTGACCGCCGGCGACCAGGGCCCCTACCTGACCTACGCCGACCTGCTCACCCGTCCACCCGTTCAACCTGTCCCTTCCAGGCCGGCAATCACCATCAGGCCACTACCGCCGTCCACCTATCCCGATCTGCTCAAAACGATCCCCATCGCTCAACGCACCTACGGCCAGGAAACCATCGAATATCTGGCCAACCACGAGATACGAGTCGGCGACCGTCGAAGGTCATTTGTCGCCCTGACCTTTGACTGTGAAGCCGGCACCCACAGCACCCGCCAAATTCTACAAACGTTGCGCGAAAACAACGTTCAGACAACCTTTTTTGTGCTGGGCAAATACGCCTACATGTTCCCAGAGATCATCCGTGAAATGGTTGCCGACGGGCATGAACTGGGCAACCACAGCTTTTTTCATCCCCTTTTCTACGATCTCACCCCGATCACCGCAACACTCGAGATCACCATGACCGAAGCAGCCGTCGACCGGGCCGTTGGCAAACATGTCCCGATGCGTTACTTTCGCTTTCCCTATGGCGGCGGAAGTCCATTCTGGCGGCAATTCATTGCCGAATGGGGATATCAATCGGCCTTTTGGGGTCCCGACCCGCGTGGCTGGTCGCCGGACAAGACGGCTGCCGACATAGTGGCTTATGTTCAAAACGTGGCTCACAATGGCGACATTTTTATCTTTCACTGCCACGCCTGGAACGACGTACACGCTCTGGGTGACGTCATTCACGTTTTGCGTGAAAAAGGGCTTGAACCGACCACATTGACCCAAATTCTGCAAGAAGTCGACCGCAACGTGCCCGACTATGTGCTGCCCGGCACATCTCCAACCCCCTGAACCTCATCTTGTGTAACAAAAGAAACCATCATTTTGCAGCCGGCAATGTCTTGCACGGTGCGGATGATCGTTTGGGCCAGCCGCCGTTCGATCCAATCTCGCGCGTAGGCATCGCGCACCTGAATCACAATCCGCTCCGCCTCCAGTTTCAGTGCGCGTGTGCCTCGCAGCCATTGATCAAAGGTCGCCCGCGTCATCTGCATTTCGAGTTCCAGCAACACCTGCTGCCACAATTCCTCTGCCGCACCAACCCGATGCGTTTGCCCGGCTTCCGACCCACAAGGCATAGCCTCGGCCTGCCATTGTGCCCAAACCAGCGCCGACTGTTCAGGATCAAATTGGGGCGGTTCGGCCCAATTCTCTTGAACTGAACGGACAAACATCGCCGCCGGATCGCGCGGATGACGGGCCGGCAGCCACACCAGTTGCCTGTCCAGAGCAGCCGGCTGATACTTTTCAAGCAAAACTTCCAGAACTGTAGAGGCTACTCCCAGGATTCGACAGCGGGCCAGCACGCCCGGCAAAATATCGGCGTCTTGCTCTTGGTTTATTTTGTTAATTCTGCTTGTTAATTCTTCTTGTTCGGCTTGTGCCTCACGATCACCCTGTTCGTGAGCCACAACTACCCTGTTTGTGGGACACATACACCCTGTTTGTGGCTCACAAGCACCCTTTTCGGAAAAGGGTGCTTGTGACTCACGCACAGGGTTTTCTGCTCGCGCCGTCTTGAGCGGACGTCCGCCGCGGTTGGCCCGACGCTGAGCCCAGATCTGGGGCAGCGAGACGTGATTTTCAAGCGCGGCACGCACTTGCTTGACCCAGGCCTGCCAGTTCTTGCCGGTTTCTTGTGCTTCGATTTCGTCCAGGCGTGCCGAGATGCGCGCGGCCAGTTCGGGGGTGAATGAGGGGGGATCGAGGATATAGTATTCGTTGGCAGTATACTGGTTGCCCGGTTCGATGTGGATCAGCTCGCAGATTTCCAGCAGTTTGTTGCCGCGAATGATCAGGTCGACACCGCATTGCAGGTATTGAGCCAGTGTGCGCAGGCTTCCCCAACTGCTCTCCGTCTCGCGGTTGGCCATCGACAAATAAACCGAATAGAAGAAAAACGCATCCCCTACCCTCAGAATAGGTAACCATTCACGGGCAATGACATTGTCGGTGGTGTACTGGTTGGGTTTTCGCCGGTCGCGGATGACGATGCCGTTTTCGCCATCTGCTTTACCGTTCCGTTCCATTGTGGCATATCCTCTGGCCCTTGACAAGGAATTGCGGTTGTGCTATGCTAGGGGCGAAAAGCGCAAACCACCCCAATGGCAAAACAAGTGGGCTATCGCTTTTCGTCGGGCCGGTTGAGGGGGCCATCCTCAACCGGCTTTTCTTGTTATTCCTTCGCAATCCGCTCCGCAATTTTGATTTTTAGACTTTCAAGATTTTGAAAGTCTAAAAATTCATTATTATGTTCAGCGAGGAGCATAGAAAGAACTTCGATCGCCAGACCGGTCAGATCGCTGCGGTCCAGCTTGAATTGTTTTTTGAGCCGGTAATGCAAATCGGAGAGCGCTTCTTCTTGCTCTTGGGTCAGATACACGGTGACCTGTTTGCGCGGGCGTTTCCGCCGCGGGCGGCCGGGCCTGGTGCTTTTTATGGTCTTTTCAACCTCATAAAGGTCGGCAAAGGTACCGGGTTGCTTGGCCATTCGTTTCTTCTCCTGACACGATCTAGCCTTCACTCAGTTCTCGAATGGCTTGTTGGACCAGATCGACACCGATGATGTTGACCTGGTGGATCAAAGCCAGGGGTAACACATTCAGGCCCAAGGCGCAAATATCGCGGGGCATGCCGTGCGAATAGTCATAGATGGCCTGAATAGCCGCCGAATCGAACAGCGGTTCTTTGCGCCCGGCTACCATAACCCGAAAGTCGATCATGTCGCGCGTATCGACCAGGTCGAGCGGTTCGATGGTCGAGCGGGTGGCAATGCGCGAGCGCAGCGCTTTTTTAAGCCGCAATTTGTTGCGCAGCTCATTTTGGCCGATCAAGATGATCTGGATCAGTTTCTGCGTGTTCGACTCGAAATTGAGCAATTGGCGGATCAGCTCGAATTGCTGCCCAACCAAAGCCTGTGCTTCGTCGAGGATCAGAACGGCATTTTTGCCTTGCTTCCAGACATTGATCAGATAGGCGTTAAACGATTCGATTTGTGCGTACTTGCTTCGTCGCGGAGGAATGCCGAATTCGCTGCAAATGGCTTTGAGAAATTGAAACTCGGATGGAAAGATCGGCATTGGCAGGTATGCGGCCATATAGTTGGGGTCGTCGTTGTAAATCTGATAAATGCGCCGTGCGATGGTAGTTTTGCCGACGCCGACATCGCCGTAGACGACCGAAAGCCCTTGCCGCTGCTCGGCTGTGTAGGTGATTTTGGCCAGGGCCGTTTTATGCTGTGCCGAAAGGTAAAAGAAACGCGGGTCCGGCGAGAGTGAAAAGGGGGGTTCAATTAGCCCTAAAGGACTGAAATCCAGCATGATATACCTCCCACGCGCCAACGATATGCTAATTATACCACTATAGTGCCGGAATTGCAAGCACCTTTTCATGTGCAATTTTCAATCCAGAGTTGTTTTCACGCATGTACCGTATGTTGTGCCGTAGAGTGTAGGGATACCTGGAGGAATGGTCTGGTTGTCGAAGCAGACCAGTAAAGCGGACAGTTGCCATTTCGGCAGAGGGATCGTTTTGTTCTCCCCTACCGGCATTAGCTGGGGACGTTTTTTGTGTCAGGTTGTCAGACAAATCTGTGCCGGCGGCGTTTCTTTGTCTGACAACCCCTGTGTGACCGTGTGATCGCGTCGGATCGGCATGATCGCATGATCGCCGGAATCCCTACCTGAGCAGCTCTCCGTTTTGCAGTAACAGCACGTCATGCCGATCATCCGCGCCGGGGCGTCTGGCCCTTTCGATCAGGGAATCTTGGAATCCGGATCGGCTGGCGATCAGAAACCATTCACGACGCCCTTCTTTGTGCCATTCGACCTGGGCAGCCTTGTTGTACAGGTTTTTGAGCACATCCAGCCCCACCGGTGTTTGCGACCATTTGCATTCGCCAAAGAGGATGTCTTGGGTGGTGTTGTTGAGCGCAACGATGTCGATTTCGGTGTCACGGCTCCACCAACTGCCGATTTTGTGGATGGAAAAGGGCAGTTTGCCTTGCTCGTCCAGGTGTTCCAGCCAGTTGCGCACGCAGTCTTCGAAAGCACGGCTGACAAACAGGTCAAAGGTCTGCGCGATGTCGTCGCGGGCCACGGCCGGCCGACCACTTTCCAGTTCGCTTTGGTAAGGATACACATAGCGAAACCAGAAATCGAAAAAGTGGTCGCCGATAAAATAGAGCGAGCGACGGCTTTGCTGGGGGTTGGCCGTCACCGGCACACGCTTTTCCAGCACTTCCAGATCGAGCAACATGCGCAGGTAGGAGCTGAGATAACTTGTCGATAGCCCCAGTTTGCTGGCGATTTGGGTCTGTCGTCGTTCGCCGGCAGCGATGACCTGGAGAATTGAGAAAAAGGTGGTGGTATCCGAGACTTCGCCGCTGAGCACAAAGCGTGGTTCGTCATAAAGTCGGCCCATCGGATTGAGCACGCACTCGTCGATTTGCTCGTTCAGCGGGCCTTCGGTCAGGGCTTCTACGTAGACCGGCACGCCGCCGCTGACTGCATACAGTTCGACGGTTTCGTTGAACGATTTGTCGGGAAAGGCTTCGCGCAACGCCGCAAAGGTCAGCGGACGCATGCGGATTTGTCCGCTGCGCCGGCCGTACAGGGGCGATTCGTAGGCCAGGGTGGTTTGGTACATCATTCCTACCAGCGAGCCGCAGAGGATCAGCATCAGGTTTTTGTCTTTGAGCTGGTTGTCCCATAGCCGCTGCAGGATCGACGGGAAGGCCGGGTTGACCTGGGCCAGGGCTTGAAACTCGTCGAGCACCAGCACGATCTTGCGCTGCCAGTCGGCGCGTTGCAGCAATTGGTTGATCACCCAGTCCCAACTGGGCGGGATGGCCTGGGCCAGCAGGTCATCGTTGAGAAAGCGCGCTACCCCACTTAACAGGCGTTGGAGCAGTGTGGTTTCCATAGCTCGGTCGGCCAGGAAAAAGATGTTGGGTTTGTTTTCAGCAAAGCGGGCGATGGCAGTTGTCTTGCCCACCCGTCGGCGGCCATAGACGATGACCAGGTTGCTGCCGGGTTTCTGGTATTGTTTTTCGAGATAGGCCAGTTCAGGCTCGCGATCCCAAAACATTGTCGGTCTCCTTGAGGTGTGTAATTGCCGAATTTGAATTTACCAAAGTTAATATTGCCAAAGTTGATTTAGGTAAATTATACTCGTGCAGAGCAACCTTGTCAAGTGTCGTCGGCTCACCTCGTAAAGTTAAGGAACCGGCGGTGTTTGTGCACAGGACGGCTTGGCGATCGAGGCCTTTTTTTGATATAATAAAGCACAGGATGTATTGGTCTGATCATTGTTTGCCTTTCTGCATGGGTGAGGTTAGCCTGCATAAAGGTGCAGCCAGGCGGTAATTTTGACAACATAATATGGGGAGGTATGATGGCACGTAGGCAGAGTAGGGCAGAGAGGTTGTCCGGCTTGTTGCGCCAGCTCATCGAATCATCAGGCGATTTTGAAGGGGTGGTGCTGGTGAGCATGGATGGCCTGGTTATGGCTGCTGAAGGCTCGCTTGAAAATCTCGATGACTCGGATGTGGGAGCGGTGGCGACGCGCGCTTTTAACCTCAGCGGTGAGACGGCGCGCATGCTGGAGCGGGGAGATTTGAGCAAGCTGATCTTGCATGGTGCGTTGGGCAATATGGTGATCACCCACGCCGGGGAGCATGCACTTTGTGTGGCTTTGCTCAAGCCCAATGCCAAGATCGGCATTGCTTCCTTTGAGGCGGAACGGATCAGTCAACAGATTGCCCAGGTGCTCGGTTGAGCATACGGGAACCGGCTTGTTCTTGCGGGGAATACTGAACTTGCGACGCAAAACACATTTACTCTGGTAACTCGAAGCATTGTTGAATTTCTTTTTTATTTGTTTTCCGTTATTATCGGCGTTTCTGATGGCTTGGAGTTGCCACTTTTCAGCAGCCTTCTCCAAGGGTGGAGTCAAACTCCACCCTTGGGTCTTTTCTCCTGATCATCCTCGCGTGTTTTCCAAGATGAACTTGTTCATTTGTTTGTACAGGGCTGTTGCCGGGTCGGTGCGCGCCTGAATTTGCAAGCCGCCGTGGGGCGGGTGACGGCATTGCCGTCGCTCACCTCAACAATGTCGTCGTCTGCTCAGACAATGCGTTCAAAGACCGGGCCGTTTATCATTTGTTTGGATGCCGGGTGTGCCGCCTTTAGTCCGAAAACCGTACCGACGCATAAGGATGCGTCGGTTACGTTTTTCGGATAGGCCTTTAATTATGGTAAACTTGTTATTGTCAAGTTGTCAAAGTGATGATATAATGGTGCTATGAGCGCAAGGTGGGAGAACGACCGCGAGGCCGAGCTGGAGATTTTGATCCGTGCCAAATATCCGTTGATTTATTTGCTCTCGTGGGAAGAGCGGCGGATTGAGGCGATGTTGCGACGGGTGGCCGCCGGGCGGAACAAGCGGCTCTATGTCTGGACGACGACGCGCGGCATTTGGGGGATCGATACCGTGCGGCCGGTCGAGGTCGATGCCGGGGCGACCTCGCCGCTCAAGGCGCTTGAATACATCGATCAGTCGCGCGAGGCGGCGATTCTGGTGCTCAAAGACCTGCACATGTTTATGCAGGACATGCGTCAGCCGGAGACGATTGCGTTGGTGCGCAAGCTGCGTGATATGGTGGGGCCGCTCAAGGAAAGCGCCAAGACGTTGATTTTGCTTTCGCCGGTGTTGCGTGTGCCGGTCGAGTTGGAAAAAGAGGTGACGATTCTCGATTGTTCGCTGCCGACCTGGCACGAGTTGGATGAGGCCCTGGAACGGGTGTTGCGTTCGGCGCGCAGCCGTGGCGGTGATCTCGATTTGCGTCTTGATGAGGCCGGACGTGAACGGGTGCTCAAGGCAGCGCGCGGGCTGACGGTTGGTGAGGCGGAGAATGTCTTTGCCAGGTCGTTGGTCGAGGCGCGACGGCTGGATCTGGACATTATCATTGCCGAGAAAAAGCAGATCATTCAAAAATCGCAGGTTTTGGAGTATTATGATGATGTCCAGGACCTGGCTTATGTCGGTGGGATGAGTGAGTTAAAGGCGTGGCTGCGCAAGCGTGGGCTGGCTTTTAGCGAGCGGGCGCGTCGATTTGGTTTGCCGGAGCCGCGCGGATTGTTGTTGTTGGGGGTGCAAGGGAGCGGCAAGTCGTTGATCGCCAAGGCGGTGGCCGGTTTGTGGCAGCTCCCCCTGCTCCGCCTTGACATGGGGCGGGTGTTTAACGAGATGGTCGGTGCGTCGGAGGAGAACATTCGTCTGGCGCTGCGTGTTGCCGAATCGGTGTCGCCATGTGTGCTTTGGCTGGATGAATTGGAGAAGGGGCTTTCCGGGCTGGGCAGTTCCAACCGTTCAGATGCGGGGACGGCGGCGCGTGTCTTTGGCAGTTTTTTGGTCTGGATGCAGGAGAAAACGGCGCCGGTTTTTGTGATTGCCACATGTAATGACATTGCCGGTCTGCCGCCCGAGTTGTTGCGTAAGGGGCGTTTTGATGAGATCTTTTTTGTCGATCTGCCCGATGAGGAAGAGCGGCGCGAGATTTGGGCGATCCACCTGGCCAGGCGCCACCGCGATCCATACCGCTTTGACCTCGATTTGTTGGTGCAGCAGAGTGAGGGGTTTAGCGGGGCCGAGATCGAGCAGGTGGTGATTTCGGCGCTTTATGATGCTTTTGAGCAGGAGCGCGAGTTGACGGACGATGACCTGGTGCGCAACATTCGGCAGACGGTGCCTTTGTCGCAGTCGATGCAGGAGCAAGTGAGCGCGCTGCGCGAGTGGGCACGCACGCATGCCCGTTCGGCATCGGGTAGGGTTGAGGTGGTGCCGTGGGCGCTCGAATTCCCTTCAAGCGGTGAAAGGCGTTGATTGACCGTGCATACGATTTTGGACGGACCGGCCTGGCTTTACCAACGTTATAGTGAATTTTGGCGCCGCAGTGTGTTGGCGGCAGGCTGGGCGATGCTTTTTGTGCTTTGCGATCTCGGTAGCAAGGCGTTTGCCGTCGAGTGGCGGATTGTGTTGGCGGCGTGCATTTGGCTCGGCGGGTTGTGGAAGCCGCCGGTTGGTTATGCACTGTTGATTGCGGCGTTGGCTTATCCGCTTTATCTGATCTCGATTTACGTTATGGCGTTGGCGCTGGCCGCACTGATCCTTTCGGCGCCGGTGGCGGTGCGTTTTTTGCCGCAGACCTGGTGGATTTTGGCTGCTCCGCTTTTTGCGCCGGTGAGTTTGATTCCCCTGACGCCGTTTTTGGCCGGGTTGTGGTGGGGCGAAGCGGCCGGAGCGGTGGTGGGGGCGCTGGCGGCGTTGTGGCTCAAGATCGCCGCTGCGATGAGTGGTGATTCGCCAGAGTTGTGGCAGCTTGGTGGTTGGGCTTTGCGCATGCCGCCCATTTATGCTCGCTTTCATCAGGCCAATTCGCTGCAAACCTTGTTGCGCATTGTTGAGCCATTAAGCCGCGATTCGTTGACGTTGCTCTTGCATTTGTTGCAGATTTTTTCATGGGCGGCAGCAGGGTTTACGGTGGGATTGGTGGCCCATCATTTACGCACTGCCCAAGGGCGCGCCCAAGGACGTGTCGCTATGTTGAGCCTGGGGCCGGGTATGTTTTGGGTGTGGGCCGGGTATGTTGCAGTGCCGGGCTGGCTTGGTTTGGAAGTCCCCCGCTGGTTTGAGCCACGCTGGCTGCCGGCGCAGGTGTTGTTAAGCGGTGTCATTGCCTGGCTGGTGGGGTTGGTGGGGCAGTATCTGGAACGTCCACTGCTGGGGCTCAGGTCTGGTCGGGCGACAAGGCCTGTTTCGGCACAGGCTTGTGACTCACGGTGTGGAAATGGGCGGATGGTTCAGGAAAATGTCACGGCACGCAAAAAGAAAAAGGTGCACGACGATCAAGATATTATTATGATCGAATTGGATTAAGTTTGTGCGCAACGATGAGTCAGGACGTTGGACAAGGCGGAATCTCAAGAAAGGATCTATATGAATCCTGGTGGACAGCCATTAGCAGAGGTCTTCGGTTATCTGGTTACAGACCAAACCGAAACGGCGAAACGGTACCGGGCTCATCGTCTTTGCCCCTTCAACAACAAGGTACCGAATTGTACAAAAGACAAGGCAAAGAACCCCCTTGGAGTATGCAGTATCTATCATGAGAACGAGCCGGTCATTACTTGTCCAATTCGATTCCGCCAGGATTGGATCATTACCGACCATGCTGCCTCCTTTTTCTTTGGGGAAGGAGTGCGGTGGACTTTAACAAAAGTGCGTTTGAATGATGCCACGGGTAAATCTGCCGGAAACATTGATGTGGTGCTCGTTGCCTATGATGATGCTGGCAAGGTCGTTGATTTTGGCGCCCTCGAGATTCAAGCTGTTTACATTTCTGGCAACGTTCGCGAACCGTTCGAGTATTATATGGGAGATCCGCAGAGCAGGGCTTCAATGGATTGGTCCAAGGAACCAAACTATCCCCGTCCTGATTACCTTTCATCGTCCCGAAAGAGGCTCGTCCCCCAACTTGTTTACAAGGGTGGAATCTTGCACAATTGGAAAAAGAGAATCGCTGTGGCACTGAACAGAACCTTCTTCGCTACTCTGCCCCCTCTGAAACAAGTTCCAAAAGGTGAGGCTGATATTGGGTGGTTCATCTATGATCTAAAACTACACGCGGAAGAGGGCCATGGGCCTGGACGATACTATCTTACAAAGGTGGATGAAGTTTTTACTGAGTTTGAGCCTGCTTTGCTTGCTATTACCACACCATTGGCTGGGAGGATGGAAGATTTCATCAAGTTGCTCCAGGAAAAACTTGACGAGCAGCTAGAGAGCCCGCCAACGAACCAAACTATTGAGAGGCCGTTCTGACCATGGCGATGCAGAGACAGCTTCCGTTATTCTCTGAACTATCCGAGGGAGTATCTTTACCGCGCCCGGTGAATGTCGCTTCTGTTCCACAGCAAAGTCCTTTCCGCTATCCAGGCGGAAAGACATGGTTTGTGCCGACATTCCGACGTTGGATGGCCAGCCTGAAGATCAGGCCGCGTATTCTGGTTGAACCGTTCGTTGGTGGCGGGATCATCAGCCTTACCGCGCTCTTTGAAAATTGGGTTGAAATGGCAGTTATGGTTGAACTGGATGACGAAGTCGCATCAGTCTGGGAAACCATCGTGAACGGTGACGCTGAGTGGCTGGCTTATCGGATTTTGACATTCCCTATGACGAGAGAAAACGTTGAAAAGGAGCTCCAGAGGCCCCCAACAACAAGAAGAGAGAAAGCATTTCAAACGATTCTGAAGAATCGAACGTTGCATGGAGGAATACTCGCTGAGGGATCCCGCTTCATTAGGCGCGGGGAAAATGGAAAAGGAATTGGCTCTCGATGGTATCCGAAGACGCTTGCTCAGAGAGTTGTCAATCTCAATCATATTGTGAGTAGGATTGATTTCCGTCGTGATGATGGTTTGAAAGTGATGATAGAGTTTGCCAGATGCGAGGATGCCATCTATTTTATCGATCCTCCCTATACTGCCGGTGGGAAAAAGGCAGGCAAACGACTCTATAAACATCATCAGATTGATCATGAACATCTATTTACGATATGTGAGTCACTCGGGGGTGATTTTCTGATGACATACGATGATGCAGAAGAAGTGAAAGAAATGGCACGCAGGCATGGGTTTCAGATGCGTTTGATTCCAATGAAAAACACTCACCACACTACAATGAGGGAGTTGGTCATTGGGAGAGACTTGTCATGGTTGGACGAGCTACCTGCCGTCTGCGAATCCGAAATCGGATATAGCACAGAAAAAGCCAAGAGATAAATGTCCTGACAC
>Ga0209101_1001321_pt1 | contig 18509 bp, 15 predicted proteins | sample ConPoolayeCmetaG_FD_185481 | JGI IMG/M metagenome (GOLD analysis project Ga0209101, IMG submission 185481) | Hot spring microbial mat communities from California, USA to study Microbial Dark Matter (Phase II) - Cone Pool mat layer C metaG... ...
CAGGCCCTCCCACAGCCGGGCCAGGGTGACGGTGCGCTGCGAATGCGGCGCGATGCGGACGTAGATGCGGCCGTTATTCAGGCTTCCGCTAAAGCCGCTGCCGACGGTGGTGAGCATGAGGCGGACGGCGGGCAGGCGGGCGATGTCGCTCTCGATGGCATCCATGGCGGCGATCATGGACTGGAGCGTTGCGCCTTCGGTCCCGGTGACGTTGACCTGGAACTCGCCTTCGTCGACGTCGGTGGGGATGTAGTCCTGGCGGACCATGCGGTACAGCGGATAGGAGCCGGCCACCACGCCCAGCGCCAGCAGCACGACGGCGAAGCGCCATTTCATGGCACGGGCAAGCAGGAACAGATAAACCGCGTCAATGATCCGGTAGAAGCCGCGGCGGCTGCGGGCCTGGTCGTGTCCGTCGGCCGCGTCCTTCACGCGCAGCATGCGGGCGCTCATCATGGGCGTGAGGGTGAACGACACCAGCAGGCTGACCATGACGGCGACGGCGGCCGTGATGCCGAACTGATAGAGGAAGCGGCCGGAGATGCTGGACATGAAGGAGACGGGCACGAAGATGACGACCAGGCTCAGGGTGGTGGCGCTGACGGCCAGGGCGATCTCGCGGGTGGCGGCGCGGGCGGCCTCGAAGGCGTTCATCTTCTTTTCCTCGATGAAGCGGAAGATGTTCTCGAGGACGACGATGGCGTCGTCGATGACCACGCCCACCATGAGCACCAGGGCCAGCATGGTCACGCTGTTGAGCGTGAAACCCAGCGCCCACATCATGCCGAACGTCGAGACCACCGAGGAGGGGATGGCCACGGCGGCGATCAGCGTGGAGCGCCAGTTGCGCATGAAGGCCAGCACCACCAGGCTGGCGAAGATGCTGCCGAGGATCAGATGGACGTTGATCTCGTGCAGGGCGGAGTAGATGTAGCGCGACTGATCGAGGATCACCTCCATGTTCACGTCGGGCGGCAGCAGCTCCTGCACGCGCTGGAGCGTGGCCTTGGCGGCCTCAATGACATCCACGGTGTTGGCCTTGGACTGTCGCTGGATTTCGAGGGTGACGGCGGGCACGCCGTTGAGCCGCGCGATGGAGCGCTGTTCCCTGGTGGCGTCCTCGGCACGGCCGATGTCGCGGATGCGGATGGGGGCGCCGTTGACGGTGGCGACGACCAGGTCGTTGAACTCGGCCGGGTCGGTGAATCGCCCCATGGTGCGCAGGGTTTGTTCGCGGACGGCGCCGGTGACGTTGCCGCCGGGCACGTCGGCGTTCTGCCGCACGATGGCGTCGCGGACGGCGGTGATGGGAATCTGATAGGAGGCGAGCTTGGCGGCCTCCACGCGAACGGAGATGGTGCGCTGCAGATCGCCGCTGATGCGGACCTGGCCGACGCCGCGGGAGCGTTCCAGGGGCTCGCGCACGATCTTGTCGGCGATTTCCGACAGCTCGCGGATGGAGCGCTGGCCCCACAGTGCCACCGTGAGCACGGGCTGGGCGTCGTTGTCCGCCTTCCAGACGAAGGGGGGATCGGTGTCGGGAGGCAGGTCGCGGATGACGGTGGCCACGCGGTCGCGCACGTCCTGGGCGGCGACGTCGACGTCGCGGTCGAGGCTGAAGGTGAGGCTGACGAAGCCGCTGCCGACGGTTGCGAACGAGCGCATCTCCTCGATGCCCTCGACGGTGTTGACGGCGCGCTCGATGGGCTGAATGACCTCCGTTTCCATCTCCTCCGGCGATGCCCCGCGCAGCGTGGCGCGGATCGAGACAATGGGCAGGTCCACCGCCGGGAAGCGGTCCACCGACAGCTTGGTGTAGCTGGCGGAGCCCACCACCACCAGGGCCACGATGAGCATGGCCGCGAAGACGGGACGGCGGATGGAGATATCCGGAAGACCTCTCATGGCGTTCTCAGGGCGCGGCCGGCCCTGTCGTCGGGTCCGCGGCCGGGGCCGCGGCGGTCTGGGGCGGCAGCCTCAGGGTCAGACCGCCGGTCACGCGCAACAGTTCCAGATAGAACATGCGGCGGTCGAAGCGGGCGCTGCTGAGCTGGAGCTGGGCCGCCAGAAGGCTGTTCTGCGCCACCACGCGCTCCAGATTGGTGCCCAGACCGACGCGGTAGGACTCCTCGGCCTGCCGCAGCGACTGCTGTGCGGCGGCGACCTGCACCTCCAGCTCGGCGATGCGCTGGGCGCTGGATGCAAGATTCTCTACCGCGGTTCGCACCTGCTGTTGGATGGTGCGCCGCGTCAGCGATTCGGCGAGCTGCGCCTGGCGCAGCGCCGACCAGGCGGCGCGGACGTCGGCGTGGATGGTCCCGGCCGAGAAAAGCGGCAGGTTGGCGCTGAGGATGGCGTTCCAGTCGCTTTCGGTGGGATTGCTCTGGCGCGACAGGAAGTAGTTGACGTTGAGGGTCACCGAGGGGTAATAGCGGCCGATGGCGGCGTCCACGTCGAGGCGGGCGGCCTCCACGGCGGCGCGGGCCGCGGCCAGATCCTGGCGCTGCTGCTCGGCGGCCTCCAGCAGCGCCTGGACGTGGGGCAGGTCAGGCGGGACGGTGGCGTCGTCGACCAGCGGCGTCTGCCCGATTTCCACGCCGGACAGCAGCGACAGCGCCAGCCGCGACTTGACCACGTCGTTGCGGGCCTCCAGCAGGGAGACGCGCGTGGCCGACGCCTGGGCTTCGGTCTGCCACACATCCAGGGGGCGGGCCAGACCGGCACGCCCGCGGGCGCGGATTTCGCGCACGCGTTCCTCCTGAACGCTCAGCGAGCCGCGCAGGACCTCGACGGAGCGCTCGGCCCGCAGCACGCGGTAGTAGGCGACGGCCACGTCCAGCAGCAGCGACGCCTGGGCATCCAGAAGCAGCGCCCGCTGGCGCTGCACGTCCTGGCCGGCCGCCCTGTAATTGGCCAGGTCGGAAAACCCGTTGAAGACGTTGAGCCGGCCGGCGACGGGCACGTCGGTGCGGTCGTTGTCGGCGCCGCTGACGGGGTCCTGGCGGAAGTGGCTGGGTGCGAGATTGATGGTGGGCATGAAGGCGGAGGCGGCCCGGCGGCGGGCGATGATCGCCTGCAGATAGCTCTCTCCGCGAAGCCCCAGGGACTCGTGGTTCTGATTGGCCTGCCACAGCAGCATTTCCAGCGTGAGCGCTTCGCCGGGCGCAGGGGGGGCGGGCGGCGGCGCCGGTTCGTCCAGCACCTGCCGGTACAGGGCGACCTCGCCGGACTGATCGACGGCGCATCCGCCCATCAGGGTGGGCAGGATCGCCGCCAGCATGCAAATGCTTCCGCGGCGCACGCGACTCATGGGGGCCTTCCTGAGCGTGGGGGGAGCGTCTTGCCAGCACCACGACGCGGGCCTATACTGCGGCCCGGGGTGAACGTCGCCAGAGCCGATTCTAAGTGAAGCAGGCCGTGAGTCAAACCGTCCCGCCCTCAGCATGAATCCGACGTCAGCACAAAGCCATCTCCCGGTCCGTCTCTGCGTCGCCGCTGTGCTCACCACCGCCCTGCTGACAGGCTGCGGACGCGAGGCGGCGCCGCGCGGGCCGTCGCAGCGCAACACCGAGGCGGTGCCCGTCACGCTGGCGCCGGTGCTGGTCGCCCCAGTGCAGCGCACCGTCGGCGTGGTCGGCACCCTCTACGGCGACGAGGAAACAACGGTCTCGGCCAAGGTCGCCGGGCGCATCACCGCCATCTACAAGGACGTGGGCGACCGGGCGGCCGCCGGCGAACCGCTCGCCCAGATCGAACGCACCGACTACGAGCTGCTGGTGCGGCAGCGCGAGCTGGCCATCCAGGAAACCCTCGCCAGGCTTGGCTTGTCCGAGCCCCCCGCTGACGACTTCGACCCCCAGCAGGTGCCCACGGTGGCCCGTGCACTGCTCCAGGCGCACAACGCCGAGGCCAGGTTCACCCGCGGACAACAGCTCCACGAGCAGAATCTGCTGGCCGACCAGGACTTCGCCGACCTGCGCACAGCGGCGGCTGTTGCAACGGCCAATTATCAGGTCGAACTGCTCAGCGCCCGCGCCATGCTGGCGGAGGTCCGCTCGCGCCAGGCGGAGCTGGCGCTGGCCTCCCAGCGTCTGGCCGATACCGAGGTGCGCGTGCCGCACGCGGCGCGGCTGCCGCGCACTTTCGGCGCGGCTCCTTTCATCGAGGGCGGCGAAGACCGCACCTACGCCGTCACCGCCCGCATGGCATCCGTGGGCGAATACGTCCGTGAGGGCACGCCGCTGTTCCGGCTCGTGGATGATGATCCGGTGAAGCTGCGCTGCCCCGTGCCCGAGCGGCACGTCGCCCACGTGCGCGTGGGCCAGCGCGTGGCCCTGCGCGTGGACGCCTGGCCGGAGGAGTTTTCGGGTCGGATCGAGCGCATCAACCCGCAGGTGGATGTGGCCAGCCGCACTTTTCAGGTGGAAGTAGTGGTGCCCAATGCCGACCGCCGGCTCAAGCCCGGCTCGTTCGCCAAGGGCGTGATCTACACCGTTCTCGAGGAGGGCGCGATCTTTGTGCCCCAGGCAGCCCACTTCTCCTTCGCGGGCGTCCACAAGGTCTTCGTCGTCCGCGACGGCAAGGCCCAGGAGATTCTCATCGAGATCGACAAGACGCCGCATGAACACGAGGGCTACGTGCGCGTGATCCGCGGCCTCCAGGGCGACGAGCGGGTGATCACCAGCGGCCTGAACCGCATCGCCACCGGCGTGAACGTGCTCGTTGCTTCCGCCGCAGCGCCATGAGCAGCAACCATCCGCCCTACCTGGATCCCTACCTGCGCGCGGCCCGCCAGCACGGCGCGGGGTTTCAGAGCCTGCTGTGGGCCAGCCCGCAGACCCAGGAGGCGCGCTTCGCGGCCCTGGTCCGCCTGTGCGACTTCGCCGGACGGCGCGTGCTCGACGCCGGGTGCGGGCGGGCCGATCTGTACGACTACCTGCTGCGAAAGCGCATGCGCCCGGCGCACTACGTCGGCCTGGAGGCCGTGCCCGACCTGGCCGCCGCCGCCCGTGCCAAGCCCCACTGCGACTATCAGATCGTCAACGCCGACTTCGTACGCGAGCCCCATCGTCTGCTGGCGGGCGCCGATCTGGTGGTCTTCTGCGGCTCGCTCAACACGCTCGATACCGATCGCTTCTATGCCACGCTCCGCACCGCCCTCAGCGCTACGGGCCGCACGCTCCTGTTCAACTTCCTCAGCTCCCCTCATCTGGCCGGCGCACCCTGGCTCACGTGGCATCGCCCCGAGGCGGTGCTGGCCTACGTCACCCAGTTCGGCGACGCGGCCATCCTGGACGACTACACGCCGGGAGACTGCACGATCCGCGTGGAAACGGCCGGCGGGCAGGCGTCTGGCCCCGCGGCAGGCAGCCCGCGGCCTCACTCCCCGGGATAATACCCCACGCCGATCTCCCGAACCTCGCTGTGGCTGCTGGCGGGGGCCCGGCGGCCGGCAGGCGTTCGCACGGGGTATTCCTGAATCCCCCGCACGCACGTGAAGGACGGCATGAGGTTGTGCTTGCGCAGCCACGCCAGGATCGTCTGCGCGATCGCTTCATCCAGCTCCGCCACCAGCTCTGGCGGCACCTTGCGGAGATAGCGGGCGGCGGCCGAGCCGTAGTCCACATGGGCCCGGCGGTTCATGGCCTCGAGGATGCGCTCGGCGTGGTCGGTGGCCTGGGGGTCGGGGTCCACGAGCGTTCCGATGTAGATCGTGGTGGGTGGGCTGCTGAGTCCCTCGCAGTTGGCGACGGCGGCGTTGAAAGCCGCCTCGGGGGTGTCGAACGAGCCGGTGTAATCTTCGCGGTCGTACGAATAGGCATACTTCACGGTGATCAATCCTCCATACGCTTCAGCGTATTCTGCTGCACGTTTCGATGCCGGTCAACCGGGGCGGCCGGGCAGCCGGCGGCGGGGACACCGGCGAGGACGCCGGCGATGACGCGGACGCCCGTGCTACATCGCGCGCCAGAGTGATTTCGGACTGCCCGGCGCAGAGAGCGTCACACCTACACACAGCGGCAAGCGGGTGCCAACGGCTTCGTTGAATCGGCACAGCGGCGCGGTTCTAATACGCCGATCAGAGAGGCTCAAACACGATGAAAGTTCTCGTTATCGGCTCCGGCGGGCGCGAACACGCGCTGGCCTGGAAACTGGCATCCTCGCCGCGCGTGACCGACCTGGTGGTGGCGCCGGGTAACGCCGGCACGGCGCAGATCGCGGACAACGTCGCCGTCGATCCCATGAACTTCGCGGCCGTGGAGAAACTGGTTCGCTCGTTCGGCGCGCAATTCGTCGTCATCGGTCCTGAGGAGCCGCTGGCGGCGGGGCTGGCCGATCACATCCGCGCGATGAAGGTTCCGGTGTTCGGTCCGGGCAAGGCCGCGGCGCAGCTCGAGGCCGACAAGTGGTTCGCCAAGGAGCTGATGCGACATCAGGCGATCCCGACGGCCGAGGCCCGCGCCTTCACGGACCCCCGTGCCGCCGAGGAATACGTGCGCCACCACGAAGGACCGCTGGTGGTCAAAGCCGCGGGGCTGGCCAAGGGCAAGGGGGTGACCGTCTGCGAGCGCACCGCCGACGCCCTGGAGGCGATCGACCGGGCCATGCGCCGCAAGGCCTTCGGATCCGCCGGCGCCCGCATCATCATCGAGGAGAAGCTCACCGGGCCGGAATGCTCGATCCTGGCCTTCGTGGATTCGTCCTCCATCTACATCATGGAGAGCAGCCAGGACCACAAGGCGGTGGACGACGGCGACACCGGTCCGATGACCGGCGGCATGGGGGCCTATTCGCCAACGCCGGTGGTCACCGAGGAGATGATGCGGCAGATCGAGCGGCAGATCCTGGTGCCGGTGGTGGATGGCCTGCGCCGCGAGGAGATCGACTACAGCGGCGTGCTCTACGCCGGACTGATGATCACGCCCAAGGGTCCGAAAGTGCTCGAGTTCAACTGCCGCTTCGGCGATCCCGAGACGCAGCCGCTGATGATGCGGCTCACCAGCGACCTGCTGGAGGTGATGCTGGCCGTGACCGAAAACCGCCTGGACCGTGTCACTCTTAAGTGGGACGCGCGACCGGCGCTGGCGGTCGTCGCCGCCAGCGGCGGCTATCCCGGCAAGTACGTCACCGGACTGCCCATCAGCGGCATCGAACAGGCCGACTCAATCCCCGACGTGAAGGTTTTTCACGCGGGCACGAAGCTGGTCGACGGCAAGCCCGTGACCGATGGCGGCCGCGTGCTGGCGGTGACGGCGCTGGGAACGAGCATCGCCGAAGCCCAGCGGCGGGCGTATCAGGCCCTGGGGCACATCTATTTTGAGGGCATGCACTATCGGAGGGACATCGGGCACTGGGCGGTGGAGGCGGACAAGGCGACATGAGCATGCGCACGTTGATCGTCCGCAGGCGGCAGGCGCCGCGCGCCGGTGGTCACGGCGGACCTGGGTGAGTAGGATTTGCCGAGGAGGCACGGACGTGGATCTCTCCAAGATGCCGGTCGTGCTGTATCGCGCTTCGATTGAGCGCATCAATTCCGCACACCGGGCATTCAACGCTCGGGATCATGTCCTTGCCATGTTCTTGGCCGGACTGGCTGTGGAATGCGTTCTTCAGACCTTGGCCTTACGTAGCGGCGCATCGAGAGATCCCAGGCACGATCTATCGGCATGGCTGGCCAAGTGCCCAGCGGCTCTTCAGGCCGGCATCAAGCGCGATGTCCGCGCCGACTGGAGTCGGCTCGTGGCCCTCTGGGACAACGGCATTCGGTATCTGTCCCATGACGGACTCCTCGAGTATCTCAGAGACAAAGGCGCGTCGACCGGAATCTCCGGAGGTCCGCGAGCGGTTGTGCGTCAGAACGGCCGACTCGTTCTGGCCGCGGCGACGGAGGTCCACAAGAAAGGACTGTCACAATGGCTCTCGAACTCCACGACAAGCTGATTCAACGCCTTCGGGGTAATTTCAAGGAGGTCGTCGACTGCCTTGACGACGTTGAAGCCACGGGCCGTGTGACGGGTGTAATCATCAGCCCCGTTTTCGTGGGGCTGGATCACGAGGACCGGCAGACCCGCCTCTGGAGCGTACTGGAGTCTGGACTCACGCCTGAAGAGTTGGAGAATGTCGGCCCGATTGCCGCATTGACGCCGTCCGAAGCCAACGTGCGGGCGGTGTGAACGTGTGGGACGACCTCCATGGGCCGACTTGATGATATCGCCAACGCTGCGATCGCGGGGGAGGCGCTGCAACTTGGCGGTCTCCTGCAGGACTGGCTGCTCCAGCGGCCGCGGTTGACCGACTGCGCCCGGCCGGAGTCGACCGACGAGCGCGTGGTTGTGGTGGCGGCGGCATTGGTTGAACTGCTGGCACAGCAACTGGGACAGGCGCCTCCTCCGTGGACGCGGGAGGTCGGTTCGCTGTCAGAGCCGCTGCACCTGTTGAAATCGGCCAGTACAATGCGCAGACTCCGTGAACAGTGCGAGGCGGAGGCGCCCCTTCCACTTCGGTCGCGCCGGCTGTATGCGCCGGCCGACTATCTGACTTTCGCCTGACGCCCCTTCGCAGGAGCACACGATGTCGCCAAGCCAGACGAGGCCCTCGCCGCTCACCGGGAGTTCCCCCGCCAGGCGCCTTGTCGCCCGCAAACCCAAACTCTCCCGCACGCGCAAGCCCGAGGACATGACCCTCGAAGCGTGGCAGACCGCGCTGCGCCGGCAGTTCGGGCGGGAGCAGAAGTTCAAGCTCGTCAATCTCGGCCGCGAGCCGGTCTTTTCCGACTTCGCCGTCACCAATCCGCAGAGCAGGCGCACCTACCGCGTCGCTATCCGCGGCAATGGTCTGGGCGATAATTTCTGCACCTGCCCGGACTTTGTGACCAACACGCTGGGCACCTGCAAGCACATCGAGTTCACGCTCGCCCGCCTGCGCCGCATCAAGGGCGGCGCCCGCGCCCTCAAAGCCGGCCACCACCCGCCCTACAGCGAAATCTATCTGCAGTACGGCGCCCAGCGCATCGTCCGCATCCGCATCGGCACCGACTGCCCGCCGGACCTGCGCACGCTCATCGGCGAATACTTCAACGAGGGCGCGCTGCGGCCCGACGCCTTCGCCAAGTTCAACGAATTCCTCAGCGCCACGGCCCGCTTCGAGCACGAGCTGCGCTGCCACGACGATGTGCTCTCGTTCATCGCCGAGGTGCGCGACCGCGAGCGCCGGACAAAGCTCATCGATGCCGCCTTCCCTCGCGGCATCCACAGCCCCGCGCTCGATACACTCCTGAAAGTCAAGCTCTACGACTATCAGAAGGAGGGCGCCCTCTTCGCCGTCCGCGCCGGGCGCTGCCTCATCGGCGATGAGATGGGCCTGGGCAAGACCATCCAGGCGATCGCGGCGGCGCAGATCATGGCCGAGCACCTGGGCGTGCAGCGCGTGCTCATCATCTGCCCCACGTCGCTGAAGCACCAGTGGGAGCGGGAAATCTCCCGCTTCAGCGGCCGAAGCGCGCAGGTGATCGGCGGGCTGCGACCCCGGCGTCAGATGGCCTTCGCGGCCGACAGCTTTTTCAAGATCACCAACTACGACACGGTCCACCGCGACCTGGACCTGATCCAGGGCTACTCGCCCGAGCTGGTCATCCTCGACGAGGCCCAGCGCATCAAGAACTGGAACACGCGGGCCGCCCGGTCCGTCAAGCAGATCGACTCGCCTTACGCCATCGTCCTCACCGGCACGCCGCTGGAGAACCGCCTGGAGGAGCTGGTCTCCATCGTCCAGTTCATCGACCAGCACCGACTTGGGCCCACCTTCCGGTTCCTGGCCGAGCACCAGCTTCACGATGAGGTGGGCAAGGTCGTGGGCTATCGCAATCTGGACCACATTGGCCGAACCCTGGAGCCGATTCTGCTGCGTCGCCAGAAGTCGCAGGTGCTCGGCCAGCTTCCGCCGCGGCTGGAGAAGAACTTCTTTGTGCCCATGACGCCGCAGCAGATGGCGCATCACGAGGAGAACCGCGAGATCGTTGCCAAGATCGTGCATAAGTGGCGCAAGCGCGGTTTTCTCACCGAGTCCGACCAGCGCCGGCTCACCATCGCCCTCCAGTTCATGCGCATGAGCTGCGACAGCACCTATCTGCTGGATCAGGAGACCGACTTTGGCGTGAAGGCCGACGAGCTGGCCACGCTGCTGGGCGAGATCTACGAGCGGCCGGGTGCGAAGGTCGTCATCTTCAGCCAGTGGGTGCGCATGCACGAGCTGCTGGTGCGGCGACTGGAGAAGAACAGGTGGGATCACGTGCTCTTTCACGGCGGCGTCGAGAGCGGCAAGCGGGGGGCCCTGATCGACCGCTTCCGCGAGGATGAGCGCTGCCGCGCGTTTCTCTCGACCGATGCCGGCGGCGTGGGTCTGAACCTTCAGCACGCCTCCGCGGTCGTGAACATGGATTTGCCCTGGAACCCGGCCGTCCTCGAGCAGCGCATCGGCCGGGTGCATCGTCTTGGCCAGAGCCAGCCGGTGCAGGTGGTGAACTTCGTCGCCCAGGGCACGATCGAGCACGGCATGCTCTCGGTGCTGAAGTTCAAGAAGTCGCTGTTCGCGGGCGTGCTGGATGGCGGCGAGAAGGAGGTTTTCCTTGGCGGCTCGCGGCTGAAGAAGTTCATGGAGTCGGTCGAAAATGCGACCGGCGCCATACCGCAGGCGACGCTCGAGGAGCCGGAGGAACTGGCGGAAGCCGACGGGCCGGGGGTGCGCGGCCGCCGCCGCGGCACCGGTCCGCGCCCCGAGGCCGATGCCGAGCCACATCCGCCGCGCCTGCCGCATGCCCCGGCCGCGCCTTCAGCGCCGGCGGCCGACCCCTGGACCGGTCTGCTGACGACGGGTCTGGCGATTCTGGAGCAGTTGGCGGCCGCGGCGCGCCCCGGCGGGGCGCCAGCGGAATCGGCGGCCGCTCCCCCCAGCGGCGGGCTGTCCCTGGTCCATCGCGATCCTCAGACTGGTGAAACGTTCCTGCGTCTGCCCATGCCCAGCCCCGAAGTGCTCGACCGAGCGCTGGGCGCGATTTCGACGGTCCTCGCACAATTCAGGCGATGAGCAGGCGCAAGTGCTGCGAGGGGAGCGGCAACGGACCACGGGCGCCTGCGAGCCGAGAAGGTTAGGTGTGTGCCCGATTTCGCCGAGGCCCAGCGCAAAGAGCGGGTCGAGGGTCATTCGCACCGTATGGAGCTGCGTGCATGCATTTACAACACATGAGCGTGCCGGCGTGCGGCAACCCCTTCCGCAGCTCACAAGTTGTTGCATGAGAAATACTTACGACAAGATCACAGCCATTGCCCCCATCTTCTGTCACTCGCCAGTTTGATAGATTCGGAAAATCTTCCCCAAGCTCTGTTTACAGCATCACAAATCTGGGGTAAAATATGCGCACATAATTCCTAAGCCCTCCGGCGCCCCGTCGCACGCCCTCCAGCGGCGGGGTGCTCTTTTTTACTTCTCCTCAATCACGATCGCCTTGATCTCATCGCCAACGCGGATCTTGTTTACCACGTCCTGGCCCTCGCGCACCTGCCCGAAAACCGTGTGCCTTCCGTCCAGCCACGGCGTCGGCACGTGCGTGATGAAAAACTGCGAGCCGTTGGTGTTCGGGCCGGCGTTGGCCATCGACAGGACTCCCGGCTTGTCGTGCCGGTGCGGATTGTCGCGCACCTCATCCTCAAAGCGATATCCCGGGCCGCCCGTGCCGTCCCCGCGCGGACAGCCGCCCTGGATCATGAAGTTAGCGATCACACGATGAAACTTCAGCCCGTCGTAGAACTTGTCCCGCGCCAGAAACACGAAGTTGTTGACAGTCTTGGGCGCTTCCCTGGCGAACAGGTCCAGCACGATCCGCCCCTGGCTGGTCTCCATGATCGCCGTGTACTGCTTGTTCACGTCGATGCTCATCTTGGGCGGCGCGCTGTAGGTCTTGCGCCCGCCGGCCTGCTCGGCCGCTCGGATGCCACCCGCGAAAATGAACGCGACAGCGGCCAGCAACAGTGGGGTACGAATGCTCTTCAACATGACCTTCTCCGATGATGAATAAACCGGTTATGGGAAGCTGAGCCTAATCCCGGCCCCTCCGGCGTGCAAGCGGCGCGAGCCGCGCGAGCCATGGCCCGGTTGCTCGCGGGCGCGTGGCAGTCTATGTGGCCGGTGGTCCGGAATCGCGACGGCGCACGGCGTAGCACGCGTAGCACGGGCGTCCTCGCCCGTGCCGAACGACTCTTGCGGCCGGTTGGCACGGACACGGGCAAGATGCGCAAGATGCGCCTTGCTCTCTCCGCCCCGCTACTCTCGGCGGTGCCTCGCGCCCTTTTCCATTCAACAGCCCCCCGGCGTTGATCCGATAACTACAACAGCGCACATGCTCCATTCGCTCAAACACATATTGCGCGCCTGGCTCGGGCGGGAAAGGCCCCAGCCGGCCGCCTCGACACCCGAGGCGCCGCCCGAGCCGCTGGATCCCCTCATCGCCCAGCTCCTGGGACGCCCGCCGGTGAGTCTTGTCACACCCGAGCTTCAGCGATTCGTGGCCGGCAAGGTCGTGCTGGTCAGCGGGGCCGGCGGGAGCATCGGCTCGGAAATCTGCCGCCAGACCATGCGTTTCTGTCCGAGGCGTCTGGTCCTTCTGGACCGCGCCGAGAACGCCCTTTTCGAGATCGACCGCGAGCTGCGCGAGCGCTGGGTGGGCGCGGAGCTGCGCCCCTGGGTCGGCGACATCTGCGACCGGCCGCGCATCGCTGCGCTGTTCGATGCCGAGCGGCCCGACGTCGTCTTCCACTGCGCCGCCCACAAGCACGTGCCCATGATGGAGGCCAATCCCGGCGAGGCCGTCAAAAACAACGTCTTTGGCACCCGCGTCATCGCCGACGCGGCGGCCGCCGCCGGCTGCGACGCCTTCGTCCTCATCAGCACCGACAAGGCGGTGAACCCCACGAGCGTCATGGGCGCGACCAAGCGATGCGCGGAGCTGTACGTGCAGTCGCTGGCCGCCAGGGGCGGGCGGACGCGCTTCGTGGCCGTGCGCTTCGGCAACGTGCTGGGCTCCAGCGGCAGTGTCGTGCCCATCTTCAGGAAGCAGATCGAGGCCGGGGGGCCTCTCACTGTGACCCATCCGGACATGCGCCGCTATTTCATGACCATCCCCGAGGCCAGCCAGCTCGTGATGCAGGCGGGGGCGATCGGGCGCGGGGGCGAAATCTTCGTGCTGGACATGGGCCGGCCCATCCGCATCCTCGATCTGGCGCGGCAGATGGCACAACAGGCGGGGCTGACGGTGGGGCGGGACATCGCCATCCGCTTCAGCGGAATCCGCCCCGGCGAAAAACTCCACGAGGAACTAGCCGCCCCCGGCGAACAGACACTCCCAACCTCGCATCCACGCATTCATGTCTGGCGTCTGCCACCGGCCACGCCCCAACAGGCGCAGCGCATGCTGCAAGTCCTCGGCGAAGTGGTCGACGCCGGCCGTGAGCAGGTCGTCCGCGCTTTGCGTCAGGTCGTCCGCGAGTATCGGCCCGACTCGCAGGAGCCGGCTCTGCGTCTGGTCGGCGAGGAAGAGACCCAGAGTCAGGCGGCGTGATGGTCCTTCACGCCGGTGTATCCCGCAGCTCCCGCTGGAGCCGCGCCAGTTCCTTCTTCAGCTCCTGCCTCACATCGGCGTAGGCCGGATCGTCGTACACACTGCGCAGCTCATGCGGGTCCTTTTCCAGGTCGAACATTTCCCACTGGTCGATGGTGTGGTAGTGGAAGAGCTTGTAGCGGTCGGTGCGCACGCCGTAGTGCGGCGGGGCGTGATGCGGCTGCGGGAACTCGTAGTAGCGGTAGTACATGCTCTTGCGCCAGTCCTGCGGCGCGCGTCCGGCCAGAACGCCTCGCAGGCTGCGTCCCTGAATGTCCGCCGGGACGGCGATGCCGGCCGCGTCCAGAAACGTCGGCGCATAGTCGGCGTTGATGACCAGCTCGCGGATGACGGCGCCGGCCGGCGTGACGCCCGGCCAGCGGATCAGCAGCGGCACGCGCAGGGCCTGTTCGTACATGAACCGCTTGTCGAACCAGCCGTGGTCCCCCAGAAAGAAGCCGTTGTCGCTGGTGTAGACCACGATCGTGTTGTCGGCCAGCTTCGACTCATCGAGCCAGTCCATCAGCCGGCCGACGTTGTCATCCAGAGCGGCCACGCAGCGCAGATAGTCCTTGATAAACCGCTGGTATTTCCATTCCTTGAGCCGCTGGCCGCTCAGGCCGGCAGGCGGGTCCTGTTTGAGGTCGGTGCGCGTCAGGTGCCGCTCGATGGTCATCTCCTGCTCGCGTGCCGGCGCGGTCCGGCCCGACCAGTCGTCGTTGAACGTTGGGGGCAGCGGGATGTCCTGATCCTCGTACATCTGAGCGTAACGGGGGGAAGGCTCCCACGGCCGGTGCGACGCGTTGTGGTGGCACATCAGGCAAAAGGGCCGGTTGTGGTCGCGCTGCGAGAGATACTCGATCGACAGGTCGGTCAGCACATCGGTCACGTAACCCTTGTGAACCGAGCGGCGGCCCATGAGGATCAGTTCCGGGTCGTAATAGCGCCCCTGGCCGGGAAGAATATTCCAATGGTCAAAGCCCGTGGGGTCGCTGGTCAGGTGCCACTTGCCGATGACGGCGGTCTGATAGCCGGCATCTCGCAGGAGCTTGATAAACGTCGGTTGGGACCCGTCGAAGCGGTCGCCGTTGCGCCGGACGCCGTGGATATGGCTGTACTTGCCGGTCAGCACAGTGGCGCGGCTGGGGCCGCAGATGGAGTTGGTGCAGAAGGCGTTCTCGAAGCGCGCGCCCTGGGCGGCCAGACGATCGAGATGCGGTGTGCGGTTGATCCGGCTGCCGTAACAGCTCAGGGCATGGGACGCGTGGTCGTCCGACATGATGAACAGTATGTTGGGACGCCGTCCGCCTTCGGCAGCCGCCGCCAGCCTCGCCAGCCAGGGTGCGGCCAACGCGCCTGCGCCCAGGCGTGAGACGTTTAGCAGGACCTGACGCCGGGTGATACTGCTGCGGAAGATGTGTTCCATGTCCCTCAGATGTAGCTCTTTAAGGCTCAGCAGGCAACGGGTGTGTGACAGGTTCTGCGTCGGAAGGAGCCAGAATGGCCAGGGTGGGGGTTCGTTCGTCAACTCCCGGGGCCCCCTGCCTTGACACGCACGCGCCCTCGCGGTCTGCTCGGAGCGATGAATCGTCCCTCACTGGCCGCGTTTCCCAAGGCGTTCATGGACGAGCTGTGCGTCACGGGAACCATGACCATCCGCCAGTGGCTCCAGCTCGCGGCGACGCTCGACGTCGACGGCGTCGAGTTCTACAGCGGGTTCCTCGAGCTGGGCGACCGGCGCGCGTGGCCGGCCGTGCGGCGAATGGTCCAGGACCTGGGTCTGGCCGCCCCGATGATGTGCTGCTCGCCGGATTTCACGCACCCGGATCCCGCCTTTCGTCAGAAGCAGATCGACGCCGAACTGCACTGGATCGACATGACCGCCGAGCTGGGCGGGAGCTTCTGCCGCGTGCTGTCGGGGCAGCGGCGGCCGGAAATCTCGCGCGAGCAGGGCATCGCCTTGGCGGCCGACTGCATCCGCGCCTGCCTGCCCCATGCCAGGGACCGCGGCGTGCGGCTGGTGATCGAGAACCATTACAAGGACAACTACTGGACGCATCCCGAGTTCGCTCAGAAGATGGACGTCTTCTGCGAGCTGGTGGGGCGCATCGACTCGCCCGATTTCGGCGTCAACTTCGATCCCAGCAACACTCTGCTGGCCGGCGAGGATCCTCTGGAGTTGCTGCGGCACGTGAAGCACCGGGTGTTGACCATGCACGCCAGCGACCGCTATCTGGCCGAAGGAACGCTGGAGGACCTGCGGCGCGAAGAAGACAGCGCCGGCTACGCCCGGCGCCTGCGGCACGGCGTCGTGGGTCGGGGGCTCAACGACTACGACGCCATCTTCGGCGAGCTTGTCTCGGCCGGGTTTTCGGGCTGGATCAGCATCGAGGATGGGGTTGAGGGGATGGAGCAGTTGCGTGAAAGCGTGACCTTCCTGCGGCGGAAGATTGAGCAGCACTGGCCGGCGCGGGCGCGCTGAGCGGCCGGTACAATCGAACCGCGCCGCCATCGGCGCGGGCTCGCGTGCATGAGCAACGACGGAAACAACATCGGGACCGGGCGGCGCCTCGTGCGCGCTGGGGAGGATGGCGTCGTCGTCGAGGTGGCCACGCCGGCCGACGATGCGGCGCTGCGGCAACTGCTCCGTCAGCAGTCGATGCCGGGGTGGGTGCGGCTGTCGATGCAGCGCGAGCCGAGCTACTTCGCGGCCGCCGCGATTGAGGGCGACCGCCACAGCACGGTCGTCGCACGCGAGATCGCCACCGGCACAGTGCTGGGGATGGGCAGCCGGTCCGTTCGCACCGTGTTTGTCGATGGCCGGCCCCGGCGCCTGGGCTACCTGGGGCAGTTCCGCCGCCATCCATCGCGGCCCCGGAGCATCAAGCTGCTGATCGAGGCGTTCAGGTTCTGCCGCGGCCTGCGCGGTCCGGAAGAGCTGCCCTACGATCTGACGGCGATCCTGGCCGACAACGCGGCCGCCCTGCGCCTGTTCACCGGCGGCCTGCGCGGGATGCCGCGCTACACTCCAGTAGATCGACTGACGACGCTCATCTTCCCCGCCAGGGCCACGCGATGGCCCCGGGGCGAACCCCATGCTGAAGCTGCCGGCCCCGACGATATCCCCCGGATCGCTACGCACCTTCAGAACATCCACAGCCGCCATCAGTTCGCGCCCGTCTGGACCGCCGACGATCTGCGCTGCCCGGTTCGTTGTCCTGCTCTGGCGGCGGGTGATTTTCAGGTGGTTCGCGAAGGTGGCCGCATCGTCGGCTGCGCGGCCCTCTGGGACCAGCGCTCCTTCCGGCAGATCGTGGTTGAGGGATACAGCAGGCCTCTGGCGGTGCTGCGGCCGGCAATCAACCTCGGCGCAGCGCTGCTCGGCTATCCGAAGCTGCCGCGGCCTCGCAGCCCGCTCAAGCTGGCGTACGTCTCGCACGTGGCCGTTGAGAACGATGATCCGGCGATCTTCGCGGCTCTGCTGCGCGGCGTAGCGGGCAGCGCCGCCTCCAGGGGCGTGGAGCTGCTGGCGATCGGCATGTCCAACTGCAACCCACTTTTGCGTGTCGTCCGCAGAATGTATCCTTGCCGCCGGATCGAAAGCATTCTTTGTCTGGTACACGATGAAGTCGATGCGCCCTGCCGGCCGCTCGATGGCCGCATGGCGCATCCGGAGATCGCGGTGCTATGAAGGGTGAGCTTATTCGTCGCGAGGAGCTTACTGCCACCGAGCGGGAGGCGATGTTCGAGCTGCGGCGCGCCTGCTGCCGTGACGCCTGCCGCGCCACCTTCGACGCCGATCTGGCGGCCAAGAACTGGGTGATTCTGCTCCGCGACGGCAGCGGCGCCGTCAAGGGGTTTTCCACGCTCCGTGCCGGTCCTTCGGCAGCGGCCGGGGCCGATGCACTGGTCATCTACTCCGGCGACACCGCCGTGGAGCGAAGCGCCTGGGGCTCCACGGCGCTGCCGCGCACGTGGATATCGGCCGTGCGTCAGCTCGCCACGGCTTACGGCGCGGCGCGGACTTACTGGTTGATGGTCACGTGCGGCTTCCGGACGTACCGGTTCATGCCGGTTTTCTGTCGACAGTTTCACCCGGCCTACGACCGCCCAACTCCCGCGCCGATCAAACGGCTGATCGACGCGGTGGCGTCCGAGCTGTTGGGCGACCAGTACGATCCGCTCACAGGCATCGTGCGTTTCCGCCGCCCACAGCCGCTGCGTCCGGAGTTGGGGGCGATTCCTCCGGGGCGGCTTGCCGACCCGCACATCGCGCACTTCGCCAGGCGCAATCCCGGTCACGCCGATGGCGACGAGCTGCTGTGCTTCGCCGAGGTCGCCGAGCAAAACTGCACGCAGGCTGGCTGGCGCATCCTCAACGCCGCCCGGCGGAATGGTTGTCCGGCCACAAGAACCCAGGTGGCCGAGGGTTCGCCACCCCCGTAGGCCCGTTGCGTGGACGGGGAACGCGGAGCGGGCCTTACTTGGGCCGCCGCAAACGCTATAGGTGGCGCCGAGCGGGAGCACGACAAAGCAATGGCGACGGAACAGGATCACCGAAGGCTGAACGAAGGACCGCCCGAGTATCGTCAGGCTCAGGGGATTCGCGACGTGCCGGCACGGCTCGCGTTGCCGTTCATTGGCATGCTGGTGCTGCTGGGCGCGCTCGTGTGGGCTCAGCCGGCCGGCTCGTCGGTCGATCGGACGGGACTTGAGCGATTCGAGCAGTGGGTGCGTGCGCTGGGCGACGCCGGGGAGCGTGTCGACGCGGTGGACCTGAAGACCTGGCCCACTCTCCCCGATGAACGGAATGCCGCCAGGCCACTGGTTGAACTGGCGAGGCGGCTGATGGAACTGGGAC
>Ga0209101_1001322_pt1 | contig 18506 bp, 18 predicted proteins | sample ConPoolayeCmetaG_FD_185481 | JGI IMG/M metagenome (GOLD analysis project Ga0209101, IMG submission 185481) | Hot spring microbial mat communities from California, USA to study Microbial Dark Matter (Phase II) - Cone Pool mat layer C metaG... ...
ATATGTGACGGGCAAAAGGCTCCCGTGCAGGGTTCTGCCAAAGGGATTTCCGAATCGGGGGACTTGTGCGGATCGGAAGGCAAGCCTTGGATCTGCTCACGCTCACGGCCATGGATGTTGACGGCGGCGCGGCGCAGGCGTGGGTCATTCTCGTATCGGCGGATTTGCCCATGATATCCAAGAAGCTGCTGGAGATGGTTCGGGACGGCGTGTCGACGCGCGAGAAAGATATTCCGCCAGAGGCGATCATAATGAACGCCACTGACACCCACGAGGCGCTGATCACGGAGGACCGGGTTCGATCCGCACCCGGGCGGCGACATCATGACCGGCACCGAGGGATCCCGCTGGGTGGCTGAGAGAGTGGTCGAGGCGGCGATGGACACGATCTATGTCTGGAAAGATGGAGGAGAGCTGCGAGGCGTGGCGATTGACATTCCGTGTCCGTCGCCGGTGGAGGAACATCTCACGGTGTTCTCGGCCGATTTCTGGCATGATATTCGGGTGGATTTCAGACATCGGTTCGGATCGAATCTTCATCTCTTCCCGCCCCATTTCCTGCTCTACGAAAAACAGGAGAGCGAGATGCGTGCAAGGCTCGGCCTCACCGAAAGGCAGGAGATAGCGCTGCGGGTGGGCGCCGCGGTCGAACGATCGCTCGCATGCACGCATCCTGCCCCAACACAACTCAGGCGGGGCACCTGCCGACCGAACGCGCCCCGGAAGGGTGGCCATTATGGCGTTCATCCGGTCGTGGCTCCGGTAGGTCCGGAGGGAGGGCGTTGTCTTGTGGAGGAATTTCTCGACTTGATTGACCAGGTGATGAAAGTCTGTTCGAGTCGGACGTCCATTCCCAGAAGCACTGGAGCCAGCTCGAAACGCCGATGACTCGAAGAGAGAACCTGCTGAGCGTGTTTGCGCATCGGCGACCGGAATGGATTCCGATCGTCGGCCATTGCGATCCGTACAACCGTCCCGCTTTCGAAGGCATGGAGCCGGAACTGGCGGCGGCCCTGAAGGATGTCCGATGGGGCGATGAATCATGCATGATCTTTTCGAAGTGGCTCGGGTTGGACATTATGGATTGGTATTCGATGCCTGTGCGCATTCTAAGGCGGAAAGTTGCCGTGGAGGAAAGCGTGAGCGATGGGACGACAACGCGGGTATGGCACACGCCCGCCGGTGACCTGCGCGAAGTGATACGAATCTGCCGCGACTCCACTGGCGCCATTTCGTCGAACTTCACTGAACACCTGCTCAAGAAGCCTTCGGACATCGAGGCCCTGGCCGCGATTTTTGAAGACGAGGAGGCGGTCGAAGATCCTGAGGCGCTGGAAAGAACGAGGCAGCGCCGCAGATTGATAGGGGACGACGGAATTCTGCTCGGAGTAATGGATGGGACGCCGCTTGGGATGATGTACAGAGTTTATTCCGGCGTGGAGACGCTGGCATATCTGTGGGCCGACGCGCATGACGCGCTCATGGACCTTTTTGCGGTTATGGAAGCCACGTATCGGAAGCGGCTGACGATCGGCGTGAGATCCGACATAGACGCGGTTGTGTCTGTTGACGACACGTCAACCACAGCCATATCGCCCTCGATGTTCGAGGAGTGCAACATTGAACTTACCAATGAAAGGGCACGGTTGTCTCACGAGGCCGGAAAGCTGTATTTCCACCATTCCTGCGGGCACATACGGGACCTGCTGCCTCTTTACAGGCGCACGAGCATGGACGGCGTGCATGCGTTCACCGTTCCGCCTGTCGGCAATGTGACCGTGGCAGAGGGCCGGCGTCTGCTAGGAGACCGGATAACAATAATGGCTGGGCTTCAAGCGCTTGCCGGGCCGATGGACGACAGGAAAGCGGTCAGGGCTCAGATCGAGGAGATGATCAGGCAGGCGCATCCATGGGATCATTTTGTGCTTATACTGACGGCGTATCCGCATCGGACCATGGAGCAGACGCGTTTCGTTCTCGATTGCTGCCGGGAGGCTGTCCGTTCAGGTTGAGTCGTCGGGAGACTGCGGGGTCGGATGCCGGCCGTCTCGGGTTGGCGGCTGGGTGGGAGGCATCGCATGGGCGATTATTCGAAGATGAATTTGAGGGAGAGGATGTTTAGCTGCGATGAGGCGGCAGCCGGTGGACAGAGTACCGACGGTTATTTGGACCAAGCCAGAGGTTTTCGAGAAGCTGAGATCGCATTTTGAAGAAGGCGTGGATTCGTCGGAAGCGCTGCGCATAGACGGAATGGCGAGGGTAGGTATTTGAAACGTGGTTTATTTGAAACGTGGTTTATCCGAGGGAAGTCGTTCATGTGCAGGGTTTAGATCGTCTCGGGGCCTCGTTTTTTGGCCTTAGACACTCATTTTTGAGGTCAAAATTGTAGATCAAGGCTCCGCTCCATTGGTGCACTGCGTCAAAAGGCAATGGTCTCCACTCGAAGCGGCCGGTTTTCTGGCGAATGATTAGAAAGAAAAGGCCTGTTTGTCAAAACGACGAATGTTGAGACGTGAGCCTATATGGGGGTGACCCTTTATGACGGGTGTCAAGGAGGGGGTTCAGCCAGGGGAAGGAGGGGCTTTTGGGAGGGTCGGGGCAGCGCCTGGCCGGCTCTCAACGGCGTATTTGACCGGGAAACGAAGATCGCTTAGGATATTCGTCAGGCGGAAGGGGGAAACGGATGCTCAAGTTCAATCCCGGCTACAACACCTTTGATTACGATTCGTATACGGTCCTTTTTTCGGACGTAGAGGAGCCGAATCTGTTCCGCCCCCTCTTTCCCTATCACGAGGTCCCACGCATCGCCTTCAACCATCGGCTGGTGCCGATGAAGATGCCGAAAGAGATCTGGGTAACGGATACGACCTTCCGGGACGGACAGCAGGCCATGCCGCCCTACACGGTCAAGCAGATCGTGGACCTTTACAAGATGCTCCACCGGCTAGGGGGGCCCCAGGGGGTGATCCGGCAGGCTGAATTCTTCCTTTACTCCAAACGAGACCAGGAAGCCGTTCACGAGATTCTTTCCCTCGGTTACCGCTATCCGGAGGTGACGGGATGGGTTCGGGCGACCAAGAAGGACCTCGAACTGGCCAAGGAAATGGGACTGAAGGAGACGGGGATTCTGACATCCGCATCGGATTATCATATTTTTTTAAAGCTCCGAAAAACCCGGCGTGAGGCGTTGGATGACTATCTCGGCGTGGTCAAAGACGCCCTCGACGTGGGGATTATTCCGCGATGCCATCTCGAGGACGCAACCCGGGCGGATTTCTACGGCTTTGTGGTTCCTTTTGCCTATGAACTCATGAAGCTGGCCGAAGAGAGCCATATGCCGATCAAAATCCGGGTGTGCGATACGCTCGGGCTTGGCGTGCCGTATCCCGGCGTCTGCATGCCCCGCTCAGTGCCGGGGCTCATCTACGGCCTTCAATACTACGCCGGGGTTCCCAGCGAGTGGCTCGAATGGCATGGGCATAACGATCTTTTTCTGGTGACGGCCAACGCCGTCACCGCCTGGCTCTACGGATGTTCCGCCGCCAACGGCACACTGCTGGGGCTTGGGGAACGAACGGGAAACCCCCCGATCGAGGCCTTGATCGTGAACTATCTCCAGCTTCGAGGTAACGAAGCGAAGGTGGATACGACGGTCATCACGGAGATTGCCGAGTATTTCGAGAAGGAATTGGGCTATACCATTCCGCCGCATCAGCCCCTGGTGGGCCGGCTCTTCAACGCCACCAGCGCCGGCGTGCACGCCGATGGGCTGCTCAAGAACGAAGAGATCTACAACGTGTTCGATACGGAAAAGCTGCTCCGGCGGCCCATTCAACTGGCCCTCACCGACAAGAGCGGCCTGGCCGGCATCGTCCTGTGGGTTCGTCAGCATGTCGGTCCCGGCGAAAAGCGACCCTTGACGAAGGACCATCCAGGTGTGCGTCGGATTCACGAGTGGATGATGGAGGAGTATGAAAAGGGTCGTCTGACCCAAATCACGGATCGGGAAATGACGGAGCAGGTTCGGAATCACCTGGCCGAGTGGATGGACGAGAACGGCTATGCCCTATAGTATTCGCATTTACGGTGATCCCGTGTTGCGCCAAAAGGCGCGGCCGGTAACCACCTTTGATCGGGCGCTGGCCGACATCGCTGAGGCCATGATTGCAGCCATGAGAGCGGCGTATGGCGTCGGGTTGGCGGCGCAGCAGGTCGGGTTGACGCTTGATCTGTGTGTGATCGAGATCCCGGCCGGGGAAGCGGAGGGACCGCTTCCTCCGATGCCTCTTGTTCTGGTCAACCCGCGTCTGGCAGAACAGGTGGGAGAAAGCTGCGCCGAGGAGGGCTGTTTAAGCTTTCCCGGAATCGTTGGCCCGGTTCGCCGGGCTGCGGCGGTGCGAGTGGTCTATCAGGATCTCAATGGCCGCGTGCAGGAGGTCCGTCTTCAGGGATTGGCGGCCCGCGCGGTTCAGCATGAGATGGATCACCTGGCGGGGGTGCTGCTGATTGATCATTTTTCGACGGCGCGGCGGACGATGCTGCGGCCAACGCTTCGCCGGCTGAAGGCTCAGACGGTCTCTCCGGCGTAGTCCGTTCCGCCGGGGGCGGCGGGGCGTCCGATTCGGAAACGGCAGCCGCCGGCGGCATTTGGCGAAGGCGTTCCCGTTTCAACAATTCCCGGGCGACGGCACGGTAACTCTGAGCGCCGAGCCCATGGGGATCGAAGAGAATAATGGGCTGACCGAAGCCAGGCGCCTCGCTGAGACGGACCGTTCGCGGGACAACCGTCTGCAGAACCCGGTCTCCGAAGTGTTGGCGGACCTCCTTCACGACCTGTTGCGCCAGATTGGTGCGGCTGTCGTACATGGTCATGACGATGCCGGCGATTTCGAGTGCGGGATTGATGCCGTTGGCGCGGATATCGTTCAACACCCGGTTGAGAATGCTCAACCCTTCCAACGCGTAATATTCGCATTGGAGCGGAATGAAAAGACCGTCGGCCGCGGCCAGGGCGTTCATGGTCAGAAGCCCCAGCGACGGTGGACAATCGGCGAGGATGAAATGGTACCGGTTGTCGGCCGCCACAGGGGCGAGGGCGTCGCGGAGGCGGTACAGCGGCCGGTCGAGGCGGGCCACTTCGATTTCAACCCCGCAGAGGTCGGTTTCGGACGGGACCAGATCCAGCCGTGGAACGGCCGTGGGGCGGATTTTGTCGGCCAGCCGGGTTTCCCCAAGCAAAACATCGTAGAGGCTGGCACCGGGGATCCGCTCGAATCCCAGGCCGCTCGTGGCGTTGGCCTGGGGATCCAGATCGAGAAGGAGGACGCGCTTGTGAAGTTCAGCGAGGCAGGCCGCAAGATTGATGGCGGTCGTGGTTTTTCCCACTCCGCCCTTCTGGTTGGCGACCGCGAGGATTCGTGTCATGGAGACTCTCCGGCATCCTCGCGGTGGGAGCGGACGAGGGAGAAGAAGCGGTCCTGATATTCTTCGAAGACGCCGAATTGCTGGAGTTTTTGTCCGAGGGCTTTGATAAGCCGGGGATTGCGCGAGGCCGCGAGGAAGTCACGATCCAGCTCCTCGCGAACCGCCCGGGGCAGTCCGTTGTCGTCGTCCAGAAGCTTCCGGCGGGCCAAGTCGCGCACATTGCCGGGAGCCGAATAACGGATGACGTCGGCCATCAGTTTGATGAGCGAGACCTCCCAGGGATGGTCCACACCGGTGACCACCGCGGTCATGGGATGGGGACTCTTCTGGGCCTGTTCCACCACCTGCGATTTGATGACCTCGATGGGCTCGTGAACGAGGTGTTCCCGGATCTCCTCCTTCCGGATGTGGAATCCGTAGCGGAGGATATGGAGGTCCTGGGTATGTTCACGAAGCCAGTTGGCATAGGCTTCCGCTTCGGGACCGAACCCTTCGAGAATGGCATTGGCGAACGAAGCCGGGGTCAGAATCTGGGGCTGATAGGCCTGAATGCGGCCTTCCCGGATGCGGGTCTGGCGGACGGCGTCCATCGGCTCGCTCAGCATGTGATAGTAGATCATCGTCGTGCCGAACGTCTCGAGACGCCGCATCGGCATCAGCGGGATCTCGGTATTGTTGACGGCGTACCAGAAATCGAAATCGCCAATGGGACTCCGTGGACTCATCGTTTCTATGATACCAGAGGAGCCATGGCCATGCAAGGCGCCATTGAGCCAGGGCTGCAGAGAATGGGAGCCAATCGCTCGTCTGTCTGGCCCGTTTCCGCAGAATGAACTCCGCAAGACCACAGGCAAGCCGACCGAGGCCGAAAAGAAGATGGCGGCGGAACGGGCGGAGGAGGAACGGCTCGTCGCGCAAGCGGCTGAAAAGATCAAAGCCAAACTGGCGGAAATGATGAAACCGGCGGCCGGAGAGGCCAGCCCCTGAGAACCGTTGTTACGGCGAAGGGTTTCGGCCCGTCATGCGGTCCTGCTCCAAGGTGGAATAGAACTCCTTCAAGGCCTTTCCGAAGGCGGCTTTCGAATGACACGCGCGGGCTTTGAGCCGTCCGGCGCGCCCCAGCCGAGCCCGTTCCTCCGGCCGGGAGGCAAGGTCAACCATGGCCGCCGCGAAAAGCGAGGGGTCGGGCGGAACCAGTCGGGCGATTTCAGGGGTCAACGCCTGCCGATGGGTGGGAAGATCCGTGGCCAGAAGGGCGCGGCCGGAGTCGAGATAGGTGTAGATTTTCATCGGGGTATTGTTGCCTGTCAGGCGAGGCGAGACGAGCACATCGGCGTTGGCGACCAGCGCGGGGAGGGCGGAAAGAGGTGTTGCGCCGAGAAATTGGACGGCGTTCGAAAGGCCCAGGGCCTCGGCTCGCGCCGCATAGCGGAGGATATCGGCGGGCGTGCCGCCCGCGATGGTGAGCCGGAGGTCTGATCGTTGCTGGCGGGCGAGATGGAAGGCGTCGAGAAGCAGGTCCAACCCCTGGTAGGGTTCGAGATTGCCGACGTAGAGGAACCGTACGTCCGACCCGGACGGAACGACGGCGTCGGGATCATAGGTGTCGGGAAGCAGCGAACAGTCGCGCAGGATGGCGACCCGACGGGCGCCGGCGGCGGAGGCGATGGCGGCCAGCGCGTCGCAGACACAGAGCACGCCATCGGAGTGTCGGATGGCCCATCGCTCCAGGGACTGAAACAAGGGGAGGAGAAATCGTAGGCGGGGCGCGCTTTCTACGATCTGAAGCGGCATGGAGGAGTCCATGTCGAAGACGATGGCGGCCCGGCTGAAGAGGCGCAGGGGGAGAGCGATGAAAATTCCTTCTTCCACGGCGTGGATGACATCATACCGCCGGCGCGAGACCAGCTTCGCGGCCAGCCCGGCCAGAAAAAAGTCGCACAGAAGCTTGGGACCCGAAAAACCAGGGCGAACATGCCGAATGAAGGGCAGGCGGGGGATTCGTACAACGGTGACCCTTGGAATCAGGGGTGTGGCGCCCAGGTGCCAGGTCACCACGTCCACCGTATGGCCGAGCGCGGAAAGCTGTTCGAGCAGGAGACGGACGGCAATCGGAGTGCCGCGCTCCTGAAAGAAAGGCTGGGGCGCGATGACCAGGATCTGCATGTCTTCATAATGGCCAGCAGGTCCGGACGTGTCGAGCGCAAATCCGCATGGACAGATCAGCGGCGGCCGCGGCTCTCTTCTCTCTTCCGGTTCCCCGTTGTCGTCGGCCCCTCCGAATCCTGCCGAGGAGGCGCTTCCGCTCCGGCGCTCAGGCGCTGGCGGCCTGGCCCGAAGGATGGCCGCGTCGTCTCTTGGTGGCCCTCTCGGGCCGCTCGGAGGCGCCGTTGCCCGACCGAATCCGGCTGGGCGTAGCGCGCGGTGCGGGAACGCCGGCTGAGGGTGGAAGGGGTTGGGCTCTCCGTCTGCGGCCAACAACGGAACGGCTTTTCACTATCTGGTGCTGTTTGCCAACGGGGTGGCTCATGCCGCTCTCCATTTCTTCAATGGCCGCCTCCACATCAAGGGTTACGACTTTCGTGGGTTCCCTTACGTGAAGATCGGGGGCGAGGGCCTGGTGCCCACGGACGCCGATATTCCGACGGACGGTTTCCGGCACGATCTGGGACTCGCGCGGTTCAATTTTCGAGATACAGCCATCACCTGCAGCCGGCGCTACCCGGCGATGCTAAGATCGCGGGGATCGGATGTTTGGTACTTTCCCTTCGCCCGGATCATGAACCCCCAGCAACCCGATTCCCCGGACGATCTCTGGGAGCCGGGCTTTGCGCGAACGGTTCGGTTCCAGTTTTCGCTTTCCGATGCTTCGCCGGCGGTGGCGCGCTACATCGTGCCGGCGTGGTGGTACACGCAATGCGGGGAACCTTGGCCGTTTGGCTACCTGCCGGTGGAAGGGCGTTTTTCTCCCTTCGCGGCCGGAACGGCCGCGCACGTTCGGGCATTGATGCGCCGCGGGGGCTTCGATGGCGGATCGGCGGATGGAGGCCGTCCGACGGCGGCCGAACCTTCCGGAAACGATGGCGACACGGGCATAAGACTCATGACCCAGGCCTGGCTGACCGGCGATCTTCTCTTGTATCAAGACACTCTTCCAAATTCCGGGATGTCTGGGCGGCCTATCTCGAAACGGGGGATCCCTGGTTGCGCGACACGGCCGAGATGGCCGCCGATGCCTATTGGGCCTGGTTCCGGTCCAACTGGCCCCGGGCGGCCATCGGACGGGACGCCTTCGAGGTTGGCGCGTGGGCGTTGCTGGCCCGGTTTGGTGCCACCGGCTGTGCCCCCGAGCGAGTTCGCGCCTTCCACCACATGATTCATACCGTGCTGGCCGAACGGGGGACCATCGGCGGACAGATGGGCGCCGGACCTCATCCGGGCTGGCACTCGTCGCTCTATATGACCGGCGTTGTGATGATCAGTCTGCTGGAGACGTACGAGATGGCGCTCGAGCGGGGGGGGGATTCCCGAGGAGCTCTGGAGCGATCTCGAACGACTGCACCAGCAATATCGTCGGGACGACGTTGACCTATTTCCCAGCAATTTGGGTCTTCCCCGTGAAAAATGGAGTTGGCACACCAAGGCCGAATGGTCCACCTTCGCGTTGCGTGCCTATGCGGAGATGGGGCGGGCCATGGGCTTTGATCATCCGGCGGTTCAGGAGGGCTTCCAAAAGCTCAAACGTGCCCTTGACTTTCCCCAACCCGACTGGTCTCGGACCGGACGACTGGGCAACCGTCATCTGCATCCACGCGCCCATGATGCCCTGATGCTGGCCGCCCGGTTGAACGAGGAGGGGGGCGAAGGCGTGGATCTGGAGCCGGCGTTCGGGAGGCATACCTTACCCTGGCCGCCCCTGCAACAGGTCACGACCCCGTGGGGTGTGCTCAAAATCCGAGCCGAGCCCTGCGAGGGCGGGGGGCGCGTCACGTTCGAGTCGGAACGCGACCTTCGGCTCCGCGTGCGCTGGCATGGCCAGTGGCGAGAGGGCCGGCCGGGCGGCGAACTGCGGCTGGAGGATCAGAATCCGACGGGCGTGTGAAGCGCGCGATTGTGGAGAATATCTTCTTCCAGCAGGGCGTTGAGACGGGCGGCCACAGGGCCGGGGCGTCCATTTCCAATGGGCTGTCCATCGAATTCGACGACGGAGGCGACGTTGATCGTCGTTCCCACGAGAATGAATTCGGACGCCTGGCCGATCCGGTGCCGGGGAAGATCCTCGAAGACCGCGTCGGTCAGACCGGCCTGGGAAGGGTTTTGCCGCACCAATTCGACGAGCCGCAGCATCGTGGTGCCGGGGAGGACCCGATGAAGCGAGGGAAAGAGGAGGCGGCCATCGGGCATGACGAGGCCGGCGCTTTCGGTAGCGCCCTCGCCAAGGCAATCCCGCTCGTCAAAGGAGACGGTGAAATCCACACCCCATTGCTCGGCTTCCCAGGCCATCAGGACGTTAGGCATATAGTTGCAGCTTTTGATCCGGGCGAAGAAAGGCGGTTTTAGGGGAATCGTGCTGGAGCGCACGCGGGCGCCGTCCGGGTGGAGCAACATAAAAGGAACGCCGAGGCGGCTGGCGAGAATATAAAGACAAGGGGTGGGGCATTCCGAGGGGCGAACGGAAAATCCTCCGGGACCTCGGGAGAGAAAAACCCGAACCATGCAGTCAGGATGGCCTCCGGCTCGGACCGTTTCGAGAACGAGGCGGGTGATCTGTTCGGGGGACATGGGCAGCCGCAGGTGGATGCTGGCGGCCGATTCCAGAAGGCGGTGCAGGTGAGCCTCCCAGTTGTAGAGGTGGCCGGCCACGCATTTCAGCGCCTCGAATACGCCGTCGCCCCGGTGGACAAGATGATCATCCACGGGTACGGCCATCAGAACCGGCTCGGTGGTAATGGCCTCCCATGGGCTGGCGTACATGGCGTAAAAACCCTCATGCCAAGGTTTTCGCCAGTGCGCGGATTCTTCGACAAAATTGTCCCGAGTGAGTCGTTTCATCGGGTGAGCCTGCCAGGGTTGAACATACGTCATGGGGCGCAAGGGCTCAAGCGTTTTTGATGCGCTTCGACCATGAACATATGCTGTGCGGTGGAGCCCTTTCCGAAATTGACACGTGGCGGTGGGTGGGATGACAATATAAGCTAATCGAAGGGGTTCGGGTGTGTGGAGTTTGCTGTGTTGATGGGAACCCGACCAAGAGGGCTGACGGGGCGACGGGTATGGACGGCCGGGCTTGCTTTTGTACTGATCACGGCGGGGAGCTGGGGGCAACAGGCTTTCGACGAGCAATGGGAATTGGCCACAGAAGAGGGGCGTTTCCGGACCGTTGAAAGGGAATTCCAACGGGCATCAGCCCAACGTCAGCAAGCCGAGGCATGGGTTCGGTCGCGGGGGTGGCCGGTGCGGGGATGGACTCCGACCGAACGTCTCTTCGAGCTCCAGCGGGAACGGAACGGCCGTTTGGTCTATTACATCACTCACAACCAGAACGCGGCGATATCCGCGGCGGCCCACGAGGTGCGGCATACGGCGCCGTTCCATGCCAACGGGGAGGGGTTGATCATTGGAATCTGGGATGGCGGGGCGGTGCGGGCGACCCATCAGGAGTTTGGCACGCGGGTCAGCATTCGGGATGGCGCGACGGTCATTGATCATGCGACCCATGTCGGGGGCACGATCGGCGCCTCGGGCATCACCTATTCCGCGCAAGGGATGGCACCCGCCGTGACAATCCATTCCTATGAGTGGAATTACGATCTAGCCGAATGCACGGCCCGGGCGGCGACGGAGTCCCAGCAGCCCACCAATATCTACGTGTCGAATCATTCCTATGGCGAACTCTGTGGCTGGGCCTACGGCAACTGGTCGGGAAACACCGGCTACCACTGGTTCGGGGAACCCCTGACGGATCGGGAGGACCGGGTATTCGGACAATATAACAGCGAGGCGCGCGACTGGGACAACCTCTGCTTTAACGCGCCCTACTACCTCCCTTTTTGGGCGGCTGGCAACGACCGATCCGACCCTGTGCCCGGTGCGGGTACCACCTTCTATTACTACGTAAGCACAGGACCATCGCCTCAGCGGGGTTGGAAAAGCAAAGCGTACGACCCTGCGAACGATCCTTTTGCGGACAACTACAAATCCGGCGGCTACGACACGATCTCATCCGCGGGCGTCGCCAAGAACACCTTGACGATAGGTGCTGTCAACGATGCGGTCAGCGGCGGCGTTCGGAATCTTGGATCGGCCACGATGACGAGTTTCAGCTGTTGGGGGCCGACCGATGATGGCCGGATCAAACCCGATCTGGTGGCTAACGGCGTTTCCCTCTATTCGACAGTGGCGAGTACCGATAGCAGTTACGGCACAGCGAGTGGCACCAGCATGTCCACCCCGAATGCGGCCGGTTCCGCGATGTTACTGATTCAGGTTTTCCGGGCGCTGTTTCCGGGGTCGGACATGCGGGCGGCGACGTTGAAGGGGCTTCTTCTTCATACGGCGGATGACCTTGGAAACCCCGGGCCTGACTATCGCTTCGGTTGGGGCCTGATGAATACCCGGGCGGCGGCCGATCTTCTTTTGCACCATGCCCGCTATCCCAAGGCTGGTCACCTCAGCGAGCGGGTACTCACCAACGGCGTGATGCATGTCCACCGGATAGCCTGGCGGGGGACTCCAACCCTTCGGGTAACCCTTTCGTGGACCGATCCACCCGGCCCTGTGCAAACGGGTTTAAATGTGACCAATCAGATTCTGGTCAACGATCTGGATCTGCGAATACGTGGCCCCGGGGGGGCACCCGTCTATTATCCATTTGTCCTCAATCCCTCTGCGCCGGACCAGGCGGCGACCACGGGCGACAACGGACGGGACAACGTTGAACAGGTGGTGGTGAGTGCACCAGCTGTAAGCGGGGTTTACACGGTTGAAGTTACGCACAAGGGAAGCCTCACCAATGGCATTCAGGCCTATTCCCTTATTGGAAGTGGCTTTTACGAAGCCCGTCGTCCCGGCTCGGTGTGGAGCCTCCGCTGAATAACGCCGGAGTCGGCTTATTCGGCTTTTTCGATCTGAATCAACGGCTGACCTTTTTTTACGGCCTCGCCCGATGTGCAAAGGATCCGGACGATTCGGCAGGCAAAGGGGGCTTTGATAGGGTTGAACAATTTCATGGCCTCCACGATACAGACGGGATCTCCTGCCTTCACGGTGTCCCCCTCTTTGCAGAGGGGGGGCTTGCCGGGGCTCTGGGTCATGTAAAAGGTACCGGCGATTGGAGCGTTGATGGTAGGGCCGGCGGCCGGTTGTGTCTCCGCTGCTGGAGCGGCAGGAGCGGCGACCTGCGGAGAGGAGGGCTTTTCCGTCTGGGGGGTCGGTTTAGCCTCGGCTGGCGCCGAGGACGTTTTCACGGCGGCCGTCGGGGTGGCGGGAGCCGATGGGGTGGCATGGCCTTTTTCAGAACTCCCCGGCGCCTTGATGCTGATTTCGCGGTCGTTTTTGCGAACCGTCAATTCGCTGAGACCCAATGCCTGAATCTTGTCGAGGAGGGCATTGAGCGCCGCATAATCTTCCGGCGCCAGCATGGGGGGAGGAGGCGGAGGCGGCGGCTCGGATTTCTTCTCTTCTTCCTTCTTGGACGATTTCAATTCGAGATCGGCAGGTGTCGGTGGCCGCTCCTCGACCGGCAGGGCGCGCCATTGGAAGTATTCCAGAGCGGGTGCAGGGAAGAGGCAGTAGGAGATGATGTCCTCTTCGCTTTGAATAAGGTTGGGGGGGGCATTGTGGGTAGCCGTTGGAAGCATGGGTTCGAGCAAATCGGCCGGCCGGCAGGTGATGGGCTTTTCATCGCCAAGGATTTTGGCCTGGACTTCGGGGTCTATGGGGGCGGGCGAGCGACCATAAAGGCCTTTGACGTAGTCCTTGACTTCCTGGGGAACGACGCTGTACCGCTCGCCGGAGAGCACGTTGAGGACGGCTTGCGTGCCGACAATCTGGCTGGTGGGTGTGACGAGCGGAGGGTAGCCGAGATCTTTACGGACGCGGGGTAGTTCCGCCAGCGCCGCCTCCAGTTTATCCAGGGCATCCTGCTGCTGGAGCTGGCTACGGAGGTTGCTGATCATCCCGCCGGGCACGTGGTGGATGAGGATTTCGGGGTCAATAATATTATCGGGGATGAGATGCTGGGGGCGACGGCGGGGCGCCAGATCGGCAAAGTGACGGCAAGCCTTGCGGATGCACTCCATATCCAGGTTCGCATGCCAAGGCATGTCCTCAAAGATGGCCAGCATGGTTTCGACGGGAGGCTGGGAGGAAAAGCCCGCCATGGAGGAGACGGCGCAATCGATGGCCCCGGCGCCGGCCCGAACAGCCTCGACGTACGAGGCGATGGCCATGCCGGAGGTCATATGAGAGTGCACCTGAATGGGGATATCCAGTTCACGGACGAGGGCGCTCACAAGCTTTTCGGCGGCGATGGGAGAGAGAATGCCGGCCATATCCTTGATGCAGAGGGAGTCAATCCCCATCTGAACCTGTTCGCGGGCGCAGGCCACGAAGGCTTCGACAGTATGGACAGGGCTGGTTGTGTAGCACAGCGTTCCCTGCGCGTGACCACCGTATTTTTTGACAAACTGGATGGCCTTTTCCAGGTTTCGCGTATCGTTCAGAGCATCGAAGATGCGGAAAATATCAATCCCGTTTTTAACGGCCAGGGCGATGAACCGCTCCAGAACGTCATCGGCATAATTCTTGTAGCCAAGAATATTTTGACCGCGGAGAAGCATCTGGAGAGGGGTCTTTTTGGCCCGTTTTTTGATCTGGCGAAGCCGTTCCCACGGATCCTCCCGGAGGAAGCGGAGACAGACGTCGAACGTGGCGCCTCCCCAGACCTCCAAGGAGTAGTAACCAGTGTTGTCAATGGTCTCGACAATATCGAGGATGTCCCGGGTCCGAAGGCGAGTGGCCCACAATGATTGATGGGCATCGCGCAGCGTGGTATCGGTGATGCGGAGCGGGATGCGGTGTCGGACACTCTTGCGTTTGGCGGTCGTCATGGGTCACCGTCCAAGGTTCGCGTATTTTTCGTATCGTTTGTTGAGCAGTTTGCGGATACTGGTACCCTTCACGTCCGAGAGGTGTTTACGAAGAACTTTCCGGACCGCGATCATGGTCGCTTCCGGGTGGCGATGAGCGCCTCCCGGGGGCTCCGGAATGATCTCATCAATGACCTTCAACTTTAGAAGAGCGGGAGCAGTAAGCTTCAAGGCTTCGGCCGCTTCAGGCGCCTTGGAACCATCACGCCAGAGAATGGAGGCGCAGCCTTCGGGGGAGATGACCGAATAGACGGCGTTGGCCAGCATGAGAATGCGGTCGCCGACGCCGATTCCGAGGGCTCCGCCGCTTCCCCCCTCGCCGGTGACGATGCAGAGGATGGGGGTGGGGAGGCGACTCATTTCCCGCAGGTTGCGAGCGATCGCCTCCGCTTGTCCGCGCTCCTCCGCATCCTGACCGGGATAGGCGCCGGAAGTATCTATAAAGGTCAGAACGGGAAGATGGAATTTGGCAGCCAACTGCATCAGTCGTAAGGCTTTTCGGTATCCTTCGGGCCTGGCCATGCCGAAGTTGCATCGGATATTATCTTCGACTGTTTTGCCTTTTTGATGGCCGATCACCATGACGCGGAGACGCTCGAAGGTGGCAAAGCCCCCGCAAATGGCCGGATCGTCGCCGAAGGCTCGATCGCCGCAGCACTCCAAAAAATCGGTGAAGAGGTTTGCAATGTAATCGCGAATGGTGGGCCGTTCCGGGTGTCGGGCGACCTGAACCGTTTGCCATGGCGTGAGGTGCTCGTAGATCGTCCGTGTCGTGGCTTCCAACTGCTTTTGCAGCGATTCAATTTCGGACTGAACCTCGGGCTTGGACTCCCGAAGCGCCGAGAGTTCCCGGATTTTGTTTTCCAGTTCTTCTATAGGCTTTTCGAAGTCCAGGTACATGCCCGATTACTCCACTTTGGCATTGGTGAGGTACCGAAGGAGTCGGATGAGGGTGTCGCGCAAATCTTTTCGGTGGACGACCATATCCAGGAAGCCATGGTCTCGAACATACTCGGCGGTTTGAAACTCGTCCGGAAGCTTCTGCTTGATGGTCTGTTCGATCACCCGGCGACCGGCGAATCCAACGACGGCGCCAGGTTCGGAGATGTTCAGATCGCCCAACATGGCGTAACTGGCCGAAACGCCGCCGGTCGTTGGGTTGGTGAGGATCGAAATATAGGGCACGCCAGCCTCATGGAGACGAGCAAGGGCAGCACTGGTCTTGGCCATCTGCATCAAGGAGATGATGCCCTCGTGCATGCGCGCGCCCCCGGAGGCGGAGACGATCAGAAGCGGCAGTCGGTGGCGAAGGGCATACTCAATAGCCCGAAAAATCTTTTCTCCAGTCCCGCTTCCCAGAGAGCCCCCCAGGAAGTTGAAATCCATGACCGCCAGAACAACCCGGATGCCTTGCATCCGGCCACGGCCCGTAACCACCGCCTCTTTTAGACCAGTCTTCTCTTTCGTCTGTTCCGCCTTCTCTGCATAGGAGCCCTTATCGTCTTTGAATTTCAGGGGATCACTAACGGAGATTCGCGTGTCGAATTCGCGAAACGATTTTTCATCCAGCAATTGGGCGATGCGTTCTCGGGCGGTCAGCTTTTCATGGAATCCGCAGATGGGGCAGACTTTCCACGCCTTGAGCCACTCTTCCTTGAAAAGCATCCCCTTGCAGGCGGAGCAGGAGGTCCACAAATCTTCGGCGACCGGTTCGACCGGCTTCTTTTCCTTCTTTTTCCAACTAAACCAACCCATGGGGCTTCCTTGGTTGGGGGTCCGGCCTTTTCGGGAAAGGCCATTTATTGTGGAGAAGCCGGATGAGCGAATCAAGAAAAAAGAGAAAGACTACTCGTGGCGAAGGGCTTCGATGGGATCAAAACTGGCGGCCTGCAAGGCGGGATAGAGGCCAAAAATGATTCCCACCAGGACGGAGATGCTGAAGGAGAGGACAAGGCTCCAGAGCGGTGTGTACGGAGGCTGATGCCGGCGATGGATCCCAGCACGATGTTGAAGGTGCGGCGGGTCGCTTCCGCTTCGCGAAGAAGGGCGAGTGGAATGCTCAGGCGATAGTCCTCCTGCCTGTGGAATCGGCGAGGCATGGCCTTGATGGCACGGGCCGCCGGCTCGACCTCTTCGAGGGAGCGGATTTCAACAAGGAACCGCTCCCGACAGACCGGAAGCGGGATGTACGCATCCACCAGCTGATCCGGGGTTTGGACGGCACCGGAGGATTCCTCATTTCGAACGAGACCAACGACCGAAAAAGGGAGGTTGCCAATGGTGAGGGTTTCGCCTAGGATCCGGGTTCCCGCCAAAAGGCGGCGCGCGCCATATTCGGTCAGAACACAGACCGGCGATCGGCGTCTCATGTCCTCCTCGCTCAGGACACGTCCCGCCAGAACCGGCCGATTGACCAGATCGAACCAGTCAGGCGTTGTGGCCACCACCCGGAGTTCGAGCTTTCGGTCCCGGTGCCAGGCCTCCTTTCGGAGCCAGCGCACGGGAACAATCCGGAGGACGCTTGCGAGCGATTCCCGGATGCGAATCTCATCCTCGAACTGAAGGCCATAGATCGCGAGCATGCTCGATTGGGCGGTGACCGGTTGGGTGTCCGCGGCCGGCTTTTGCGAGACGATCATGATGTTGCGAGCCCCGAGACGGGCGATCTGCGCAAGCGCCTGACGGCTGGCGCCCTCGCCGACGGCGAGCATGGCGATCACGCTGGCCACACCGAAGACAACGCCCAGCGTCGTGAGCAGAGCACGCATCTTGTGCCGAAGTATGTCCTTGACGCCCATCCGGGCGTGCCGCAGAAGGCTTGTCGCGGTCATGTGGAAGATCCCTCGATGGCGTGGACCTGGCCATCCCGCATGAGAATTCGGCGATCAGCCCAGGCGGCGATGTCGGTTCCGTGAGTCACCATGACAATGGTCCGGCCGCGCCGGTGGAGCGACGAGAGAAGTTCCATGATCTGGCGTCCGGCCGTGGAATCCAGGTTACCCGTCGGTTCATCAGCCAGGATAAACGAGCGGTTCGTGGTCAGCGCCCGAGCGATGGCGGCCCGCTGTTGTTGCCCCCCGGAAAGCTCGACCGGCCGATGACGGAGACGATCGGCGAGGCCGACCATCTCGATCATCTCGAGCGCCCGGCGCCGACTTTCGTGGGGAGGGACGTTCTGGTAGAAGAGGGGCAGTTCCACGTTTTCCAGGAGGGTCAACTGGGGGATGAGATTAAAACTCTGGAACACGAACCCTAGGTGGTGCAGCCGAAGGTCGCAGCGGGCATTGTCGTCCAGGCCGGATACGTCACGCCCTTCCAGGAAGGACTGACCGGAGGTTGGCCGATCAAGGCAGCCGATCACGTTGAGGAGAGTGCTTTTCCCGGAGCCGCTCGGACCCATGATGGCGGTAAAGCTGCCCTGGGGGAAGTCAAGGGTGACGCCGCGCAGAGCCGGAACCTCCACCGGCCCGAGCCGGTATGGAGCACCGAAAGGTATTCGGAGACAAGGCGGACAGCAAACTCTTGCTTGAACCGTTCAAAGCGCCGGAGGGCATAGAGAAGCCGGCGCTCCGCCTGGGTCAGCGGTTCCCGGGTCACGGCACGTCCGGCGCCGCGCAGCAGCGGAATGGATATGCTGGCGTCCAAGGAGAGCCCGAGCGAGGAGTCGCGGCTTCCGGTGAGGAGGCGGGCGACGTCCAGAGCCAGATGGGAGGTCAACGTGGCCCCAGCCTCCAGCTTCCGGGTCAGCGTGACACCGGCCTCGGCCGTCCCTTTGAGCGATTCGACGCCCTCTCCCCGCTCCCCGGACAGAAGGGTATTGATCGCCCCGGCCAGGGAGTGATGAAAGGCATCGGCTTCCCGATCGAGAGCCAGCGCGGCGGAAAAGACGCTCTCCTTCTGGTTTTGATACTCCCGGCTGTTGAAGGCCGCAAT
>Ga0209101_1001323_pt1 | contig 18503 bp, 19 predicted proteins | sample ConPoolayeCmetaG_FD_185481 | JGI IMG/M metagenome (GOLD analysis project Ga0209101, IMG submission 185481) | Hot spring microbial mat communities from California, USA to study Microbial Dark Matter (Phase II) - Cone Pool mat layer C metaG... ...
CTTGCCCTGTTAGGTTGAGCCTGCCTTGCCCTGCGACCGGTAGATCACGGCTGCCCCATAGCCAACGACACGGCTGCGGTCGCCGGTGACATCCGCTGAAGTGCCGTATCCCACGATCTGGACTTCATCGGCGCCCAACTCACGCGCGGCAACCAGGACAGACGCAATGGCAGCCCGGCCACATGCAAAGCCGCGCCCTTCATCTTCAATGCGAATGACTCCCCGCGGGTCAAAGGCTGCTACCCGGTTAAGCATGGCCTCGTCGAGTTCTTTCGCTTCCTGCTCCGTGTAGAAGTGGGAGAGATCGCTGCTGGCAACCAGCAATGTGCCTTGATAGGTGCCTAGAACAGTAGCCAGCGCCTTCCCCAGAGCCTCTGCAACCCCAAAGCTCTGGTCGCGCAGCATCAATGGCACTAATGTAAACGGCCCTTTGAGTGCACGTTGAAGGAACGGAAGCTCAATCTCTAAGGCGTGCTCGGGGTCGCGGCGCACGGACGCGACTGGAATTCGTTGCCACAGTGCATCCAGTGTGGCCCGGTCAATAGGGATGTGACCAAGCGGCGTCTGATAGGCATCGTGGCTACTGGTGAGGATGGGTGCGTCGTAATAATGGTGCATGGGTGAAATGACAACGACCCGCTCAAAGGACATCCCCTGCACAAGTCGGAATGCACGTGCCGCAATGATGCCAGAGTAACGATGCCCGGCATGGGGAACCACCAATCCCATGATCTGACCATCCAACGAAACCAAGGGGGCCGCTGCCAGCATCTCATCGACACTTTTAGCCAACCGCTCCGGACTGCCAGGATACCATGTTCCAGCAATCGGCGAGGGGCGAACATCGCCTGCAACCGGTGCTCTCATCTCAGACCCTCTCTGCTAAACCCAACTTGTCCATCATCATGCTACTAAAATTGTACCATAGCGCGAGGAAGCTGATATGATGGCGATGATTCTAGTGGCGAACCACGATGAGGAGGTACATAAGGCCTATCAACGCCGCTGCCACGAAAGCCACCGCCCCCCACATCGTCGTTGGTGACGTTTCGTCAATAATGCGGACCGCTCCGTCAAGATCATGGCGCACGGCATAGCGCGGTGTGGTGAACCAGGCCAATGTCAGTCCCCCCAGCAACCCGCCAATGTGTCCCCAGTTATCGATATTCTGGACGGTCAGGCCGATGACCAGATTGATCACGATCACCTGAAGTACGCTGGCGATCCGCCGTTGGGTGTTCGCCAACACACTGCGGTTGCGGTATAGCAGCGGGATCAACGCACCCACCAGCCCGAAAAGTGCCCCGCTGGCTCCAATGGACAACACGTCGGGGCGCGCTGCCAAGCTCGCCACCACTCCGGCGACCCCAGAGAGAAAGTAGATCGCCAAAAAACGCCAGTGCCCAAATGAGCGTTCGACCTGAGGTCCGATAAGATAGAGGAAGTAGCTGTTGAGGGCGATGTGCAACACCCCCCCATGCAGGAACATAGGCGTGAACAAACGCCAATACTGCCCCTGAAGGATGGCCGCATTGTCCTTCGCACCCATGTAGGTCAACATCTGGCCGAAGACCAAGGAATCTAGCAAGAAGATAACTACGTTGGCAGCCAGGATTGCAAAGCAGAAGATAGGAACGGTATGCGGTATCTCAACCCGCTGCACAGGAAACACTGGTTGAAGGGGGGCAGGGTAGATGGATGCAGGGGCAGGTCGTTGTTCAAGTGGGTGGCGAGGTTTCTCTGCAGGAGGCGTCGTAAAGGACTGAGGCGGCTGGGCCGGATCGCTGTTCATGAGGATGGCATTCTTGATTTGTTGGTTAACTATGTGCTAATTATACTGCGTACATAGGGAGGTCTCTATCGTGCCAGCCTACGACTTCCGGTGCAAGGAGTGCCACCATACATTTAGTCTAGTCTACTCAAGCTATGAAGCGGTTGACCGCTCCAGTCCGGCCTGCCCGAAGTGCGGCTCGCAGAACCTGAGCCGGCTGATCCGTCGCGTGGCGGTGGCCGTCGGTGAGGAGGCTCGACTGGAGCGGCTGTCCGATCCATCTCGCTGGGCAGGTCTGGATGAGAATGACCCGCGATCCATGGCACGCTTCATGCGTCAGATGGCGAGCGAAACTGGCGAAGATATGGGACCGGACTTTAATGAGATGGTGGACCGCCTTGAGGCAGGAGAAAGCCCGGAGTCCATCGAGCAATCCATGCCCTCAGTGGGGGATACGGATACCGGCTCTGGGCTGTAGACCTGTTCTCCTCCAGTGTTAGACAGTGGTGTGGCGGCGCAGTCGGGCCATCACGAGCGTCTGTACTTCGTCCTGCACTGCCTCTACTGACCGCTCGCCATCCACAACCACCCAGCGCTCCGGCTCCGCCTCGATGAGCTTGAGATAGCCGGAGTGCACACGCTGGTGGAATGCCAGTGCCATCTTATCCAGCCGATTCCATTCGGCATGCCGATCACGAAGCCTTCGGTGCAACCCCACTTCTGGCTCAATGTCAATGTATATCGTCAGATCAGGGCGCAGACCGCCGGTGGCAAACTCCGTGATCAAGCGCAGCACGTCAATATCTAGACCACGCCCGTAGCCCTGATAGGCGAGCGTGCTGTCAAAGAAGCGGTCGCACAACACGATTGATCCCTGCGCCAGCATAGGGCGGATTGCCTCCGCAACCAGTTGTGCCCGCGAGGCGGAGTACAAGAGGATTTCAGCTCGTGCGTCCATCGCCTCATTGGCCGGGTCATGGAGCACCTGCCGGATTTGTTCCCCGATCGGAGTGCCCCCCGGCTCGCGCGCCCGGTAAACAGGATAACCCTGCTGGCTTAAATACTTATCCAGCAAGGTTATCTGGGTTGTCTTGCCACAGCCGTCTGGCCCTTCGAAGGTTATGAACATCACCGCCTCACTCGCGGTAGATACGGACGCGGCGATCAGGCTCCCTACCGTAGCTATGCGACATCAAGTTAGCCTGGCGCACCAGTTCGTGTTGTTGGCGGCGAATGCTGGCCTTCTGTGGCTGAAGCTCGATTGATTGAGCGCCGTTCAGCACGGCCTGGATGCCTTCTTCCGCTTCTCGCAGCGCCCGTGCCAACGGATCGCTCGCGCCCATCTGCATATTGAATACATCCACCAGGAAGTCTTCCATCTGTGTGACCGTATTCGAGCGGATCACATAAATCGGAATGCCGCGCTGCTCTGCATCGCTCACCAAGCGAGGACGCCGTCGATAGAAGTTCTTGAGCGTCAGCAGCGCATCCGCCTCTTCCAGGCTATCTACGACAGTCAGCGGGAGTCTGAAGCGCCGTGCCGACTCGATCAAGCGATTCCGCGCCACCCCATAGGCATACACCCGTAACGTTCGCACTGCATCGCTGCCGGGCGAAGCCCCCCCTAGTTCTCCTGCTTCACCGAGGGCTTCTTTGCCTGTGAGAGGGGGCTGGCCGATCCGTATCGTGGGGCCGGGAGTCTCGAAACTGGTCCGCTTCTTGCCCTTGCGGCCATTGCCATCTGACAGGCTAGGCTGCTCCGGCGGCTTGTCAATGACCACCTCGCCCGTTGCCGTTCGCCGTCGGATTTCCGGCAACAACGGGCGACCGCGCAGCAGCATGTCAACGGCTGTTGCCACGTCGTGGTGGACGTTCAATGTATTGCGATCCTGAAGCTCGATCAGTACGTCGAAGGTCGGGGGGGCGCGGCGCTCTAGAACGGTCTTCTGCGTTCCGCGGCGGCGAGCCTCTTCGTCAGAGAGTGTGACACTCTCGATGCCGCCTACTAGATCGGAGAGAGTGGGGTTCAGCAGAAGGTTGTCCAGCGTGATGCCGTGCGCTGTGCCGATCAGTTGCACGCCGCGTTCGGCAATGGTCCGGGCAGCCTGCGCCTCTAGCTCACGCCCGATCTCATCAATGACAATGACCTCAGGATTGTGATTCTCCACCGCCTCAATCATGACTTCGTGTTGGAGGCTGGGGGTGGGAACCTGCATCCGCCGCGCCTTACCGATAGCTGGGTGGGGAATATCTCCATCCCCCCCGATCTCATTGGAAGTGTCGACGATCACCACCCGCTTGGTCTCGGCCAGCACGCGGGCAGCCTCGCGTAGCATGGTTGTCTTGCCGACGCCAGGTTTCCCCAGGAACAGGATGCTTCGACCTGACTCGATGATGTCTTTGATGATATCGATCGTTCCATACACGGCCCGGCCTACGCGGCACGTCAAGCCCACGACCTCCCCTCGGCGGTTGCGGATGCCGGAGATGCGGTGAAGGGTTCGTTCGATCCCGGCCCGGTTATCGGCGTCAAAATCGCCTACCTGGAGCGCGACGAGGTCGATCTCATCCTGAGTCACTTCGCGATCCAGCAGCACGTATTCACCATCAGTGAAGCGGGCTGTTGGCACACGGCCCAGGTCAAGTATCACCTCCAGGAATTCGTCGTTGCGGTCGATCTCTCGGATCGCTTGGGCGAGTTCCGGGGGCAGGATGTTAAGCAAGCTCGCTAGATCGTCAGTGATATATTCATGCATACGGGTTGAACCAGCGTCCTTTAGTGATGCCTGTAACCTTCTAGCACCGGTCCCGCAGGCGCGATTATCTGCCGCCAATCGGCGATCGGTGTGGAAACCAGTCCATTCTCAATGGAGGGCAGTGGCTTAAAACCCTCCTGTGCCCTGATGGGGGCAGCTATGTGGCGCACCATCACAGCCTGAGACGATTCCAGCCTGAACCCCAGCTCTTGAAGCGAGTCACCTAGCCAGCCCATGTAGCGCCGAACGCGAAAGTAGACCGTGCATGTCCCGGCGTGCAAGGCGGCTAGCGTTCCATTGATAACGGCCAGCGCCTCGAGATCGATCTCGGGATGCAGATATAGTTCCGCTAGCACCCGTCGCCCGCACCGGAATGCGGTTAACATCGCGCCCGCACCCTCACAACCATCCAGCACATAGATGCCACTGGCGGCCACCGGAACTGGCTCGACTTGCCGGATCAGGGCCGGAACCAAGGCCGCATAGAGCGACTGTACCCCGGCTAGCTCACCTGGCTGCGCCTTACGCAGGATCAAGGATGAGCCATGCAACGGTGCAGCAGGTCGCACCCACATATCCTGCCGGGCATAGATGGCAAAGCCTGCCCGTCGCAACACCTCCAATGCAGGGCCGTACTCATCTACCTCTGCGGCGATAGTCAAGGTCCCGCGCTGGCCTGCTGCCTCTGCCAGCCCGTCGAGTAGATTCAGCCATAGGCCCTCTTCGACCCCCTCTTCGAGCGCAGGCGAGATAAAACCAAGCCGTGCGTGCTGATCACCCGCTGGATAATACAGCGATGCCAAGCCGTTACCTTCTCCCGCGCGCCGCAGTATATAGGTCTGCGTTCGTCTGCTGCCAGTTAACTGGGCGTGCCGTAGAGGATCTTCACCAACAATCAGGCGCAGGTGTGCATCAAAGCTGACGCCGCGCCCTACCAGGCGGTAAGCGAGAGGCAAATCGTGCCAGCGTAGGGGTCGGATGTCAGTCATCCATATCCCCTTTGATGGTGATAATGTAGCAAGCTAAACACAATCTTGTACTTCAGCAGGTTCCCACCCATCCAGGCCGCCATACAGCGACGCCGAGGGGAAGCCCCTCGGCGCAGTTGAGTACCGTTCCTGTTGCCTGATTCTAGCACGCTCATTCGATGATGCAACCAGAAATTAGAGGCAGCGAAGCAGCCTGGACACGAGTTAGCTGAGGGGAACAAATGTCACAATCGTAACCCCATCCCCGCCTTCGTTCTCGGCGGCCCGTTTGTACTCCTTGACTAGAGGGTGGCTGCGTAGGTGCTCCCGGACCGCCTTGCGTAGTGCGCCTGTCCCACGTCCGTGCACGACACTGACCCAGGGAAGTCCAGCCAGATATGCCTGATCCAGATACTCATCCAGCATCGGGAGAGCATCTTCCACCAGAAACCCGCGCAGATGAAGCTCCATGCCGGGGCTGGGGGGGCGCGGAGTCTTCACGCTGGTGGAGTAGGGTGGCTCTTCGCCCCGCTCGCCTCTGCCGCTCGCAGGCCGCCATTCAAGCTGGTCGGCATCCACCCGCACACGCATCAAACCGACCTGTACTTCTACGTCATGGCCTGCATGAAGCGCCACAATCTCCCCCTCTGCGTTCAGCCCGGCAACATACACGTGATCACCGGGACGCAGGCCGCGTTTCGGGGACGCCCCCTCAGCAGATGTTGCGGCGGGTACAGGCTTCACTACTTTCGTAATAGGAGCTTCGAGATGCTCCGCCAGCATGGCAGCGCTCCGTTCGATCTCCTTCAGCTCCAGGGCAGGGTCGGAGCCAGCAGCTTGGCGGGCCATAGGAGCCAGCGCGGAGAGACGGCGGCGCAGTTGTCGGATCTCCTTGCGGAGAGCTTCCAGTTCACTTTCCGCCTCCACCCGCGCTGCTTCGATGATGGCGCGGCGTTCTTCCTCAATCCCATCCAGCCTAAGTTGAAGTTCGCTTTGTAACTGACGAGCGTCAGACTCCGCCTTCAGCAACCGGGCTTGTGTCTGCCGGATCTCCTCGCGGGTGCGGTGGATTTCGTCAAGCAGATCGTCCGTCTGAAGGTCGATCTCCTTGACGTAGGAACGGGCGGCCTCGATAATCGGCCTGGGCAGGCCCAACCGCTCAGCGATCGCCAGGGCGTTGGAGCGGCCCGGCAGCCCCATAATCAGGTGGTAGGTAGGCGACAGTGTGTCTACATCGAACTCAACGCTGGCGTTACGCACGCCCGGGGTGTTGTGCGCGTAGAGCTTCAATTCCGGGTAATGAGTGGTGGCGAAGGTAGTCACGCCGCGCTGGAGGAACTCGCTCAGCAGTGCACGCGCAATAGCCGATCCTTCGGCAGGATCAGTGCCGGCTCCCAGCTCGTCAAGCAACACGAGGGAGCGCTCATTCGCTTTCCCCAGGATGCCGATGATGTTATGCAAGTGTGATGAGAACGTGCTGAGAGACTGTTCTATGCTCTGTTCGTCACCGATATCTGCATAGACCGACTCAAAGACGGTCAGAGTGGAACCCTCGGCAGCCGGAATATGCAGGCCGCATTGCGCCATCAGTGCCAACAATCCGATTGTTTTTAGCGATACCGTCTTGCCGCCCGTATTGGGTCCGGTCACGACTACGATGTATGTGTCTTCATCCAGCTCTACGTCAATGGGTACGACAGTCAATGGGTCGAGCAGGGGGTGGCGAGCGCCATACAGTTTGATCGTGATACCGGGCGCTTGCCGTGAGTCAAAACCCACCAGGATCGGCTCACTGGCTCGCAGCGTAGTGGCGTACTTGGCCCGGGCAAATGCTGCATCGAGTGCTGCCAACGCTTCCACGGTGGCTATGATGGCAGATGCCTCTATGCCAACCTGCCCCGATAGCTCAGTAAGCAACCGCCGTATTTCTTCCTCTTCGGCCAGTTCCAGCTCCCGAATCTGGTTATTGATCTCAACAGTGGCCAGCGGCTCGACGAATAAGGTTGCACCGCTGGCAGATTGGTCATGAACGATACCCTTGACCCGGCCCTTGGCTTCCGCCTTGATGGGGATCACATAACGCCCAGAGCGCAGGGTTATCAAGGCTTCTTGAAGGTAGGGAGCAACAGCGCTGCTGTTGACAAGGGATTGCAGCTTGCTGTGCAGCCGGTCGTGTGTAATGCGTAGGTCGGTGCGAATCCGCATCAGGGTGGGGCTGGCTGAGTCCAGAATCTCGCCCTGATCGTCGATCACCTGGTTGATGGCCTCAACCAGATGCTTGCCCTCGCTCAGATTGGCCGCCAGCCTGGCCAGCAGGGGGAATCGCTCTGCTACCTGAGTGATCGTCCGCCGCAACGCCCCTGCTGCCTGAAGGGTGACTTTGACCTCTAGCAATTGGGCGGGGCTTAGGACGATCCCGCGCAAGGCATCACGGGCATGAGGGCGGATATCTCGTGCGCCACCTATTGTCACGTTGGCGCGTTCTTCAAGCAGATTGCGTGCCTCTGTTGTTTCCCGCTGGCGCTGTTGTGCCTCGGCTAGATCGCCGGTTGGTGCGAGTTCTCGCAACAAGGTCGCGCTGGCTGAAAAGGCTGCATAGGTCGTCAGCTTATCCAGGACCTTGTCGAGTTCGAGAGTGTGATAGACTTTGGGGATCACGTTTCTGCGCCGTTGTCCTTATCCAATTCATCAAAGGGGACAGTCATCCCCAGGATGCTCCATCCGCCGTCCACGTAGATGACCTGGCCGGTGACCGCGCTGGCCCAGTCGGAGCACAACCAGATGGCGGTGCTGCCAATATCTTCCTGAGTGACCAGACGCCGGATCGGAGCGACCTCTTCGTGATAGTGCAGCATTCTGCGGAAGCCTGCCACGCCCGATGCTGCCAATGTCTTGATCGGCCCGGCAGAAATCGCATTCACGCGAATGTTCTTCGGCCCCAGATCGTGCGCCAGATAGCGCACACTTGACTCCAGGGCTGCTTTAGCCACTCCCATGACATTGTAGTGCGGCATGACCGCTACACCGCCGTAGTACGTCATGGTGATAATTGACCCGCCGTTCGGCATGAGCGCCTCTGCGCGCTGAGCCAACGCCACCAGAGAGTAGGCGCTCGTTTCCAACGCCGTCTTGAAGCCCGCCCGGCTGGTATTGATAAATCGCCCGCTGAGGTCGTCACGTTCCGCATAGGCGATGGCGTGTACCAGAATGTCAATCACTCCGTAGGTGTCCTTCACTTTCTTAAAAACCCGGTCCACTGCTGCATCGTCGTTCACGTTGGCTTCTTCTACCAGTTTGGCATTCACCGATTCGGCCAGCGGCCGGACGCGCCTCTCCAGCTCCGGGATTCCGTAGCTGAAGGCCAGCTCCGCTCCCTGGCTATACAGTGCCTGCGCGATGCCCCAGGCAATAGAGTACTTGTTGGCGACTCCAAAGATCAAGGCGGTCTTGCCACTCAGAATACCCATGGGTGATTCTCCTCCTTTTATGTACCTCTCCCCGAAAATCTGCGCTCAGCGCGAGACGAAAGGGTGATCCGCGATCCAGAAGCGCCAGGGCTTGCTCTTCCATGGCTCCGGCACGTTCAGCCCCACTCGCGGCCCGGCGCGTATCTCCTGATCGGGGACGGGCTGGCCATCCTCGAAGTACAGCGGGCTATCTGCCGCGGTCATATCCAGGCCATTCAGAGATGGCCCAATGCCTAGCGCCAGCGCTAGGCGCCCTGGTCCGTTGGTCCACTGCCGGGTGGGTCGCCCAGGGCGATGCGCTGCCATAATCTGGAACCCTTCCAACGGCTCCAGGGCACGGATCAATACAGCGGCAGCGTAATCTACATCGGGAGGCTTGGCGACCACATTCAGCAGCCAGTAGTTGCCGTAGATGAAGTAGATGTAGCTGACGCCCGCTGGCCCAAACATCACCTCTGTTCGCGGCGTCTTGCCCCGGTGACCGTGCGAACCCAGATCGTCCCAGCCGGCATAGGCTTCGCACTCAACAACCTTGCCAGCCACGCGCCGCCCGTCAACGTGGTGCACTAGCGCCCTCCCCAATAAATCGCGGGCCACAGTCACCGTATCACGGGCAAAGAAGGATCGTGTCAGGTGTGCCATCGCCTGAAGTGTAACACAACAGAGCCGTTGTGGGATTGTCACGGGGCAACTGCAAACCGGGGGTCGCGTTCCAGCGTGAGGCGGAGGCCCTCATGAAGTGAGATTCGCGGCTCCAACCCGAGCAGGGTCCGGGCGCGGGATAGGTCAGCGCACATACGCTGTGCCCCCCCTTCGACGGTGGTGCTGTAGATAGGTTCCAGATGTCTATCCAGAATGCGCTCGACCGCCTCGACGATCTCATTAATGCTGACCTCGATCCCACTCCCTACATTGATCACCTGCCGATCTACGTGGGGAGCGGTAGCCGCAGCGCATAGCGCGTCGATCACGTCGTCAATGTATACGAAATCGCGCGTCTGCTTCCCATCCCCAAAGATCACCAGCGAGGCGCCAGTCATCGCTGCCTTGAGGAAGCGGGGGATAACCGGAGGATGTGCAGCGGGGAGCTGCTGGCCGGGACCATAGGCGTTGAAAATGCGTAAGGAGACGGTTTCGATCCCCCACAGGGCGCCTATAGTGCGAACATAGATCTCGGCGGCCAACTTGCTCACTGCATAGGGCGAATTGGGGTTGGGGGCCATGTCTTCGTGCAGAGGCTGAGTTGGTTGTGAGCCGTATACTGCACCGGATGATGCCAGCACGACACGCTGCACCCCGGCATCGCGGATGGCCTCCATCACGCTGACCGTGCCGCCGACGTTAACATGGTTGTAGTCACGGGGATATTTGATGGACTCTGGAACCGATACGCGCGCAGCGAGGTGGTAGACACAAGCCACATCCTGCAGGAGGGTCCACAGTTTGGGGATATCAGCTACATCTCCCCGTGTAAAGAGCACGGCGGGATCAAGGCTATTGGGATCGCCTGAAGTCAGATTATCGATGACCCGAACTTCGTGCCCATCGCGTGCCAGCCGATTAGCCAATGCCGATCCAATGAATCCCGCCCCCCCTGTTATGAGGAATCGCATGACTAACTCTCTCCTGATAGGGCCGGATTATACAGGCTTGATGGAAGCCACAAAATGGAGCCATGACCAAGCGGCCTGTTGTTGTATTAGCGCGCCCTGTTCAGAAGAGCTAGGCTAAGACCGCACGAACTGGAATCCCTGTCGGTAGGCGACAATCTTGCGCGAGTAGTTGCGTACGTAGGTCAGCAGCTCGTTCTCCAGGGCATTCCAGCGATCGCTTTCCAACATGCGCTGGATGGTCGAGTAGTCCTCGGCAACAAACGTCGCCATGCGAAGAGGGTATTCTCCGTAAGCGGTATGCCACGCCTCGATCATATACACACCCATTTCCTGCATGGCTGGCACCAACTCACCGAGGATGAATTGGTAATAGCTTTCATGAGTCGGGACAGCGATGTCATACGAAACGACCAGCTTGAAGCGCGGAATGATCACTTCGGGACGTTCTTCCATAAGTATCCGCCTCTCGTCACACGCAAGGCGCAACGGCTACGTCCAGATTCCAGGGATCGGGGTCTGACAATTGGGACAGATACCCTTCGTCCCGATCTGGTTCTCGACAACGTGGAATCCGCGCCGGCGGATCAGGGTGGTCTGGCACTTGGGGCAGCGCGTATCCTCCCAATTTCTGGTCCGGCCAGGCAGGTTTCCTGCGTACACGTAGTTCAACCCTGCCTCAGTTCCGATCTCAGCAGCTCGGAGCAGTGTTTCAACTGGGGTGTGCCCTACATCTGTCATTTTGTAGTCAGGATGGAATGCTGTCACATGCCAGGGAATGTCAGGGGACACGGAGCGAATGTAGCGGGCTGCGTCCCACAACTCATCGTTGCTGTCATTCATCCCGGGGATCACCAGCGTCACCACCTCCACCCACATCCCCAACTCATGCGCCCATCGAATGGTATCCAGCACGTGCTGGAGCACGCCACCAATGATGCGCCGGTATGTCGCATCACGCATCGTCTTCAGGTCAATCTTGTACCCATCCAGCCACGGCGCCAGAAATTCCAGCACAGCGCGTGTGGCATTGCCGTTCGAAATGTAAAGTGTTCGCAGCCCCGCTTGGCGGGCCAGCTTGAAGACCTCAACCGCCCACTCTGAGGTAATCAGCGGCTCGTTGTAGGTGCTGGCGATGCTGCCTGACCGGTAGTGAAGTGCTAGTTGAACCAGTTCCTGCGCAGAGATGACCTGCGGGGCGACGCCAGCGGCGTCGTCGCGCAGGGTTTGCGAAGTCAGCCAGTTCTGGCAGAAATCGCAGTGGAAGTCGCAGCCCAGCATTCCAAAGCTGAGCGCATCAGTGCCCGGCAGGAGGTGGAAGAAAGGCTTCTTCTCAATGGGGTCCACTTGCAGAGCGCCTACATAGCCGTGTGGCACACGCAATACGCCCCCCTCATTGAAGCGTACTTGGCAGATTCCCCTGCGCCCCTCCTTGATCAGGCATTGGTGAGCACATGCGTAGCATCGGAGTTTCTTGTCATCCGGATCAACGACCTCATATAGGCTCCCCTTGACTGCCAGCCGGTCGAGTACTTCACCGAGAGTTTGGGTGTGGATGCTCATCTGTGCGCTCCTGTATCACCCCCATCGGCCTTCACCTTACAGTACCGTCATTGTGCAGAAGGCTTGATCAGATTGTAGCACCTGTTGCCGTCTGTATGATAGTGATCTTGCCCACCTCCACCTACCAAAACAGAACCCAGATCAAATCCTCCTTTTATTGATCCTACATGCACTCCGGGTCTACACTGCATAGAACAAATGAGCAACAAGGGAGTTCTATATGGTCACCATCTACCGCCACGGCGGTATGGTCAGGAGGTTACCCTGTTCAAATTAGGGCGCATGGTCAGCCCAGGTGACAGGTAGGAGAAAGCCTGCTACGTGCACTATGGCCACTCTGTGGAGGACATCCCGCCCAACGATAAGCTTCTGGCTTTGCTGGACGCTCTGAATTGAGGAGTCTACCTGATTTAATTTTGACAGAGGTTCCTGACTTGAGAAGGGAGGATACAACGCCTTGCGAACGCAACTGAAGGAGGGGGTGGGTCTGGCAGTGGCCATAGCCATCTCCCTGGCGGTGGGTGGGTTAGGCGGTATTGCCACCTCTTCATCGGTTTCCACCTGGTATCAGAATCTCAACAAACCCTCCTGGAACCCACCGAGTTGGGTCTTTGGGCCGGTGTGGACGCTGCTCTACATCCTGATGGGCGTGGCGGTGTGGCTGGTGTGGCGATTGGGTTGGGCTAGCCCCAGGGTGCGGACGGCACTTGTCCTCTTCGGCGCCCAACTGCTATTCAACTTGCTGTGGTCAGTAATATTCTTTGGCTTGCGCAAGCCAGGCTGGGCTTTGCTTGAGATCATACTCTTGTGGGGGCTAATCCTGGCAACACTGGTGCAATTCTACCGCCTGCGCCCTGAATCCGGCCTGTTGCTCGTGCCGTATCAGTTGTGGGTGACCTTTGCTACAGCGCTCAATGCTGCCATCTGGTGGCTGAATCGATAGCGGGCAGGGCTTGCTGGGAAGACCTTGATGTGGCTGGAGTTTCGCCAAACCGGATGTGCTTTGGCGAGGCTCCAGACCGGAAGTAGCGCTGCTGGTCATCCAAACAGGTTGTCGCGTTAGGAGGATACCCTCTTGCCTGCCCCACCACGCTTGATTGACGCCGCCTGCGGTAGCCCGTACAATCAACGCCAGGCTTGTTGAGTAGGGGAAAACGCAAGGCTCAGAATGGCAGAGCAACAGAGCGAGTGGGTTAGCCTGGGGGAAGCGGCTGAGATTCTCGGCGTGCACCCCACGACAGTGCGCCATTGGGCGGATCAGGGCGATCTGCCCTCTCAGCGCACGCCGGGTGGTCATCGTCGGTTCCGGCGGCGCGATCTGCTCCAGTGGGCTAGCACAAAGGGGAGCGCGAGATCGCTCCGACAGAGGCGATGCTCATGATGCAAACCGCCCTGGGACGCGCCCGATTGGAGGTGGGCGATGGGCAGCTTCAGGGCCAGAGTTGGTATGACCGCTTTAGTGAACAGGCGCGCCATGCCCATCGCACCCTGGGGCGCCGCCTGCTGGAACTACTGATGAACTACCTGACCGATCCCACCTCACGTGGCGAGCTGCTCCAGGAGATCAACAAGCTGGGGGCAGAGTATGCCCGCCTGTCGCTCGCCAATGACCTAAGCCTCGCCGATTCTGTCCGTGCGTTCCTGTTCTTTCGTGATCTGATCATCGATAGTGTGATCCAGATGGCGGAGGTCCTCAGCCTGCACACCCCACATGATTGGGCCGACCGTCTCCGCCAGGCCAACCTGCTGACCGACGAACTGCTGCTTGCGCTCATTGAGGAGTACGAACGCGGCACAGCCCTTTCTGCGTAAGGCTACGTCTGGCTACCGCATCATCTAAGTATGAAACTACCCCCATCCCGTTCCGGCTGGATCGTGATCACGGTGCTGGTGGCAGCCTTCGGCGGGGCCTGGATCGGCTTGACCCGTGTGCAGGCAGGCGAGGCCAACCCCAACGGCAGGCCCCCCTCGCCGAACATTGGCCACCCTGCACCCGACTTCACCCTGCCAGCCCTGAGCGGCGAATCGCTCAGTCTGAGCGACCTGCGCGGCAGGCCGGTCGTGTTGAACTTCTGGGCGACATGGTGCGGCCCGTGCCGCGTGGAAATCCAAGCGCTCGAAGCTGCCTCGCAGGCTGCGGGCAGCCAGGGTGTGATCCTGGGCGTCAACGTGCAGGAAGACCCAGAGCGGGTGATGGCCTTTGCTGCTGAGCTGGGGATCACCTACCCTATCGTTCTGGATGCCAGCGCTGAGGTCGCCCGCCTGTACCGGGTCAATGGCTTCCCGACAACCTATTTCATCGATCCGCAGGGGGTGGTCGCGGGCGTGTTTCACGGTCCATTGAACGCCCCCCTGCTTGAAACGCGGCTGATGGAGCTTTCTGCACCGACCCGCTAACAAGCCCATTCCTCTGGTAAGCACGGTTGATGCTACCCCTATTGCAGATTGGCCCCTTCACATTACGCACACCGGGTCTGGCATTGCTGGGCGGGTTGTGGTTGGGGTTGGAGATGGCCTCGCGGGAGGGCGTGCGGCGCGGGATTGACGGTGACCGAATCTACGCCCTGGGGTTATACACCATCCTGGCCGGGGCGGCTGGTGCTCGGCTGGCGTTCGTGCTGGTGAATCTGGGAATGTACCTACACCTCTCCCCCTGGACGCAGGCAATAGGAGCGATCCTCGCTCCTGCCGGGGGGACGGAGATCGCCTGGATCGGGGCACTGAGCGCGCTGGGCGTGGCTGTGTTCCTTGCCCGGCGCTGGAAGTTGCCACTGCTGGTGCTGGTTGATGCCTTCGCACCGGGAATCGCTGTGTGTGCCATCGGGATCGGGCTGGCGAACCTGCTCAGCGGGGATTACTACGGTGTCGAAACAAGCGCGCCGTGGGGAATCGAGATGGGGGCCGCCAGGCGACAGCCCACGCAGGTCCTGTTTGTGCTGACTGCAATAGCCATCTTTTTCATCCTGCGCCGCTTGGGGCGCGATCCCGCTGCCCGTGATCCTGGTTTCCTAGGACAAGTACTTCTTGTCGCGCTGAGCCTTGCCATTCTGCTGATCGAGCCGCTACGTGAGGATAGCCCGGTAGTAGGCACGAGCGGCATCCGCATCTGGCAGGTCATTGCGCTGAGCGGGCTGGTTGCAGGGCTAGCCACGTTCGCGCTGCGCGCGCCTGCTGCTGCCACAGCCGCTACCCCAGAGGAAAAGACGTGAAGCCCGTTCAAAAGATCGTCGGGCCGCTGCCCCGACCGGTGCGCCGGCTGCTATACCGCGCTGGCTATTACATCGAGAATCGTATCCACTTCGACACTGATGTGAGCATCATCTCGTATCCCAAGACTGGGCGGACATGGCTGCGGGTGCTGATCGGCAAGGCCATCTGCGATCTCAGCGGGGTCAATGAGGCCCTGCTGCTGGATACGCCCCGGCTGACCGCCGCCGCTGGCTTGCCCATCACGCGCTTTACCCACGACGACGCCAGCCTGAACGCTGCCCAGCATTATACGACGCTCGAAGCGAACAAGTCTCGCTTCCGTCACCAGAGGGTCATCTTCCTAGCCCGCGACCCGCGCGATACGATGGTCTCCTGCTACTTCCAGGCTACCCGGAGGGTGAACCAGTTCGACGGTTCGATTGCGGATTTCATCCGCGATGAACGGTTAGGGGTCAAAAAGTACGTCCGATTTGCCCGTATTTGGCACGACAACCAACACATCCCCCGAGATTTCCTGGTGCTGCACTACGAGGACCTCCATGCGGATACGCACGGCACACTCCGCAAGGCTCTAGGTTTGATAGGCATCGCAAACGCCAGTGATGAGGTCATCGCGCGGGCAGTGGAGTATGGCAGCTTTCAGAATATGAGGAAGCTAGAAACCGGTGGCAGGTTCCAAGAGGACCGCCTCCGGCCAGGCAATGCCGCCGATCCGGAGTCCTACAAAGTGCGAAGGGGGGAGGTCGGTGGGTACGTCCATTACTTGAGCGCCGAGGATGTTACCTTCATCGAGCACGTGGCTGAGGAGATGGGGTATCCGTTCCCCATGCTGGCTGGAGCACACTCGTAGAGGCTGACCCTGCTGCGTGCCCCAGGTCGTAGATGAGTCCGAGTAAAACATAAGTGGATCGGGGGTGGGCGAACTTACCCGTCCCCCTCTTCATCTTCTTCATCTGAGACATCACTCACAGGCTGGCCGTCCGGGCCAAGCACAGCGCGTGGCCGACTTCCTCCGGCATGAGGGCCAATAACGCCGCGCTCCTCCATCAAGTCGATCAGCCGGGCAGCGCGCGTGTAGCCAATACGCAGATGGCGTTGCAGGAGAGAGATCGATGCCTTCTCCATGCCGCGTACTAGCTCAACTGCCTCGTCGAACATGTCATCCACATCGTCCTCATCGGCAAAGAGCGGCCTCTGAACGCTGCCTAGGCTGCCCGGCGTCCCGCCAGCTAGGCTGATCCCACTACTGGCAGAACCGCTGCCGCCGATGTTGAGCGTCTGCGGGCCAGTATAGCCCACTTCCGCTGCCTGCCTACGCCAGAAATCGACGATCCGCTGAATCTCCCGATCCGAGACATATACACCTTGCATACGCAGAGGCATGGGGGCGTCGGGGGCCTGGAAGAGCATGTCGCCGCGACCAAGCAGCTTTTCCGCGCCGGGCATATCCAGGATCACACGCGAGTCCACGCCGGTGGCAACAGCAAAGGCAATGCGAGCGGGGAAGTTCGCCTTGATCAGTCCAGTCACCACGTCCACACTGGGCCGCTGCGTACTGATGATAATATGGATGCCCGTTGCGCGGGCCATCTGAGCCAAGCGAGTCACGACACGCTCGGTCTCATCTGGGGCCAGCATCATAAGGTCGGCCAACTCATCCACAATCACGATGATAAAGGGTAATCTTTTGCCGTCCTTGATCTGTCCCTTCTCAATGCGGCTGTTGTAGTCACCAATGTTGCGCGCGCCGGCCATAGCGAAGCTACGGTAGCGCTCGTCCATCTCGCGCTGAACCCACTTCAGGACGCCGACGATGCGCTCCAACTCAGTGACAACCGGAGCCATCAGGTGGGGTATGCCGTTATAGTTGGTCAGCTCCACTCGTTTCGGATCGACCATGATGATCTTCAGTTCGTCGGGTGTGTGGGTCATTAGCATGGTGCAGATGATGCCGTTGACACATACCGACTTACCCGATCCAGTTGTGCCAGCGATCAGCAGGTGGGGCATGGAGGCCAAATCAGCGACAACCGGCTGGCCTGATACATCCTGGCCCAGCGCCAGTTTGAGCGAGGCATTGAGATTACGAAACTCGGGGGTATCCATCACTTCCCGCAGACCCACAATGCTGGGTTCCGCGTTGGGAACCTCGACGCCGACGAACCCCTTACCAGGAACAGGAGCCTCGATGCGGATGGAGGGCGCAGCCAGAGCAAGAGCCAGGTCGTCAGCCAGGGCACTGATCTTGCCCACCTTTACCTTGATGCGCTTCCCGGCCCGCCCGTCGATGTAGTCCGGCTCCACGCCGAACTGAGTGATGACCGGCCCCCGGTTCACCTCGACAACCCGACCCGGCGCGCCGAAGCTAGATAGGGTTTGTTCGATGATCTCTGCCCGTCGGCGTAATTCCTCATCCGACATGGGTTTTTGAGCGATCTGGTTGAGGATTTCATCCATGGCAGGCAATTGCCATGTCGGTTTGTCTGGTTTGCCCGTCGCTGACTCAACCTTAGGCGGGGTGGCAGGGCTGGGCGCGGATGGGGGAGCGACTGCGCCAGCCATCGCGGCAGGCGGCGATGTGGCTGCTACCGCTGGCGAAGTTCCAGAAGTTGGGGGCGCTGCCGTAGGCGTGGCTGGCCCGGAAGCAGGGCGCGCTGTGGTGACGGGCACTGCGGCAGCAGAACCAGCCACACCTGGATTTGAGCCGGGTGAGGAAGCCCCCGGTCGTGCCGGGGGCCTGGGGTTACTTGATCCCGAGGGGGGCGCCCCCCTAAGGCGCGGTGTTCCGGCCAGGCCGCCCGGATTACCGGGGCGAGGCGGTGAAGATGGTAGCCCTCCACCGCCTCTTGTCGAAGGCCCTGGAGTGTCGTCATCGTCGTTGTTCTCATCGTCCTCCTCATCGCTGACAAGTTGATCGATCACTTCGTCAGCAGGGGGCACGTCCTCATCGAGGTCGAGCATATCCAGATCGTCGAATGCGAAGCCTTCATCCTCCTCATCACCAGTGGGCGGCTTAGCGGCTGGCGCGGTTGGCCTGGGAGCAGGACGGGGTCCGCTCAACGAAGTAGGCATGGGCGGGCCAAATGTCCGATCCGCACCGGGACGCGCAGGGGCGCCGGGGCGAGGAGGCGCGCTTACCCCCCCGGAGGGGGTAGCTG
>Ga0209101_1001324_pt1 | contig 18498 bp, 12 predicted proteins | sample ConPoolayeCmetaG_FD_185481 | JGI IMG/M metagenome (GOLD analysis project Ga0209101, IMG submission 185481) | Hot spring microbial mat communities from California, USA to study Microbial Dark Matter (Phase II) - Cone Pool mat layer C metaG... ...
GTAGATTACTGTTCCGGCTCGGGGCTGAGCAGAAATCGCAGCAGTTTTGTTCGCAGTCGATGGCGTCGTTGCCAAACATTGCTCGGCGAACAGCCCTGGCCGTCGGACTGCCTGGCAGATGCCGCCGACAGCAGCACGTCTTTTATAAAACACTGCTCGCCGGCGGTCAGAGCACGGTTAAACTCATCTAGGACTGCTGCCACCTCGGAATCGGAAACACTGTTGCGGCAGGTCAGCTTCCGCGCGCCTGCCCGCTCGTGGCGGCGACGGCGGCGTTCAGATCGCAGGTAATGCCGGGCGACCATCCGGGCGATGCCGCTGAGGAAATCGGCCAGTCGATGGCCCCGGGCCGAATCGAACCGCGACAACAATTCGGCGCGGTTGCGCACCAATGCGTACCATACCCGGGCAGCGATTTCGTCGACTACGTTGATATCGTTTTGCTGATCGGGGAGAACTTTTGCGATGGCAGCGCTTAGCCCGCTGTGATGTTTCCGGTAAAGCTGCTGCCAGGCGGCCGGATCGCCGCTGAGGCATTGCTCGACAAGTTCGCGGTCGGCCCGCAACGCTTTAGTGACCGCGGATGGGCGGCCGCCATGTTGCGTGTCACAGCGCGACGTTGCAGCAGCCGGCTGGCGGGCTGTCGCAGACGGCTTGCTGCGCGCAGAGGGTTTTCGGCTGGCGATTGTCATCACCGCACCCCCGGAAAGTGCCACTACCCCGAAAGCAACCAGCCGCGTTGCATCCAGACCACAATTTGTTTACCCGTCGGTTGCGACATCAATATATCCATAGGTCGGGTGAGTCGTCAACTAGCCGACCAAAAATCCCGCTAACGCTTTCCTGGGCGGCGATTGCCGGGCAGCCGCGCAGTTTTTGACCGGTTAGGAATGGGACTTGCAGCAAAGCAATTTCTAAAGAGGGGGTGAGAGCCAAAAACGACCGAAACTTTTCATTTTTTTGTTGACTCCCTCTTCAGTATGGTTTTTGAAAAATCGCGTGTCGGGGCGTGTCGGCTGCTTGACAAGACTGCGATTGCTGGTTTAGATAAACGAGTCGTTTCGGCTAATAACGCGATTGCGTGACGCGAGTAAGTGGCAGTCGCCTTGAGAATGAGGTGATGAGCAAGGACGGCGACGGCTTGACCGGCAACAGACAATGATATGCCGCGGCATGTTCGCCGCTGTTGTTGCTCGATCGGATAAAACAGTTAGGCCAGGCGACTGCTGGCCCCAAGGAACAGAGAATAACCCGCAACAATTTGGTGCGGGATTCTAATTGTAAAACGTCCGCGATTACTCAAAAACATATCCATTCTTTTTCGGGCAGACGGCTCTGCCCGATCGGCCTTGGACGGGCCACGGCAGACATGGACGCAAAAGGGTATTATCGCGCCGCGATAGTGGATTGCGCACAAGCATGGAGCGCAACCCACGGGAACGGAGTTTGCGCCAAAGCCGCCTTTTGGGCCGGTAGGCTGGCAGGTGCGGGTTGAAAACGGGCGAATGGGATGGATGGTCGGGGGGTCTTCGCTGGCGGAACAGAGCACTTGACAGAGGCGTAGCCAGCTTGACCGCAGGCCGTAAGGTAGTGCCGTCCGATGGGCAGAGCTAAGAGACTCTCGGCGTCATCGCGCCGAAAAGGCGTCGTTGCCCTTGGGCACCAGGCAAGTCCGGCGGCGAAACTGTCTAATCCGGGGAATGCATCTAATCCAGTGAACGAATCAGATGCAGTGAATACATCAGCCAGTAGCTCGACGGGCCAAGAGCAGCGAAGTCCACTCTTGGGCACCACCGTGTGGCTGCTGTGTGCAGTGGGGTTGATCGGCACGATGCTGTGGGCGTACTGGCCGACGCTTCGGTCGATGGTTCGCACCTGGGACACGATCCCCGACTATTCCCACGGGTATCTGGTATTGCCCGCGGCGCTGTTGTTCCTGTGGGTTCGCCGAGATCGGATTCCGGCGATTGCATCGCGGCCGCAATGGTTGGGGCTGCTGTTGATCGGGCTGGCAATAGCGGTGCGATACGCTTCGGCTCGATGGTACATCGACGCGCTGGACGGATGGTCGATACCGCTTTGGGTTGCCGGCACATTGTGGGTGCTGGGCGGCTGGCGATTGCTCTGGTGGGCGGCGCCGTCGGTTGCGTTCTTGTGGTTCATGGTGCCGTTGCCATGGCGGGTAGAACGCTGGCTCAGCTTGCCATTACAAAGGATAGCCACCAAAGCCAGTTGCTGGACGCTACAGATGCTGGGGCAGCCGGCGCTGGCAGAGGGGAATGTAATCCGCCTACAAGAGATGGAAATAGAGGTGGCGGAAGCTTGCTCGGGGCTGAGGATATTCATGGGTATCGCAGCGCTGGCCTTCGCGTATCTGGTGCTGGTGCGCCGCGCATGGTGGGAACGATTGCTGCTGGTGTTGGCGACCGTACCAGTGGCTTTGATCGCCAACGCTTCACGTATCGTCGTTACCGGGCTATTGAGCCAGTGGGCTTCGGGCGAAGCGGCGCGACGTTTCTCGCACGACTGGTGCGGATACCTGATGATCCCGTACGCTGCACTGCTGTTTGCCCTGGTGCTGTGGTACTTGGGAAGATTAGTGCAGACGGTGGAAATCGTGGATGTAGGAGAAGCGCTCCGGCGCGAGAAGGTTTGATGGGGGTGGGACGGCAAGACTTTCGCGGGCTGTAATGCGCGTCGTGTGAATATAGCACCTATTGGTTCAGGTTTACCAGCGGAGAAGAGGTTGTCGCGATGTCAGAAATGATTAGCAACTCTGGCAACGGATCACTACCAGTCTTGACCACCGGCAGGCATGCGGTGCATTCAGGCGCCCATGGGGCATTGCGCCCGCATGTGGTGGCTTCCAACGGGCAAGCTCCGCAGAACATTACTACGCAATTTGTACTTCACGCGCTGCGGCAGTGGTGGAAGGTGGCCACGCCGTGCGGATTGCTGCTGGCGGCGGTGGCAGCGTTGGTGGTGTATTTGATGTTTCGGCCCGTTTACCAGGCGGTAGCGTGGATTAAGATCGACGATTCGCCGCCGTATGTGGCATTCCAGGTGCGGGACGATTCGCGGCGATTTGCGCAGACGCAAATGGAGCTGATGCGCAGCCCGCTGGTGCTCGGCCCCGTGGTAAGCCAGCCTGAAATCGCCCGATTGCCGGAATTGCAGAAGCGCGAAGCGCCTATCGAGTGGCTGGCGCGCAATTTGAAGGTAGGACCTGTCGGGCAATCGGAACTGTACCGGGTGACTTTCGAGAGCAAGAATCCGGAAAGCGCAGCCAAGATCGTCAACGCCGTGGTGGATGTGTATTTTTCGATGCGCAGCCGGAGCGACAGCGAAACCCGACAGCGGGTAATCGAGCTTCTGGAAGAGGAGCGCGACCGGCGGGCGAAAGAGGTCGAACAATTGAGGGCTATTGTGAGGGATTTGACCAAACAGGCCAACCCTGAGGCTACGTCGGGAAGGGCCGCAGGGCCTGATCCCGCCAGGACCGTGTTGGCGGAATTGCAGGGCCAGATGGTCAAGGCCGAAGTCGAACGGCAGTTGCTGCAAATTCGCCTGGCTGCCTGGAAGGAATCGGTTGCCAAGCAAGAGGTTCAAATACCCGAAGCAGTTATCCGACAGGCTGTGGAACAGCATCCCGCAGTAGTACTGCTTAAAACGCCGCTTATGGCGAAGCAGAACCGTTATAAGGAAATGGTGGCCAAATTAGTGGGCGGCGAAAACAACGAGGCATGTCGTCGGCTGGCTGAAGAGATCAAGCGCGACGAACAAGCGCTGGAATCGGTGCGCAAGCAAACCTGGGAAGAAGTGAAAAAGGAGATGGAGGAAGCCACAATCGCCCGACGCAAAGATGAACTGGCGGAAATGGAAACCCAGTTGGAAAGCCAACGTTTGCTGGAAAAGCTTCTTCAGGAGCGCTACAGCGAGCAGATCGGCAAGCGCCAGCAGATCAGCGGAGAAAGCCTGGAACTGGAGTTCAAACGCGACGAACTGGCTCGGGCCGAACAGGTATTCAACCTGATCGCCCAGCGGGCATTGCAATTGAAGACTGAGCAGCGCGCTCCGGAGAGGGTAACGTTGCTGCGACGCGCCGAGACGCCGGTGATGCCAGTGGAAGTGTTCCCGGTCAAGAAAGTTACGGTCTTTGCGCTTGCCGGGCTGTTGCTTCCGTTTGGTATCGCAGTGCTTTGGGAACGGCTGGCGCGGCGGGTGAGCGACTCTCAGCAAGTCGAGGAACACTTGAACGTTCCGGTGCTTGCCGAGATCGCCCGGCTACCGGTTCGCACCGGACGGAGCAGCAAGAGCGTTCGCCAAGAGCTTAGCGTGTTCGAGGAGAGCGTCGATGGCCTGCGCACGGCGCTGATTCTGTCCGAACCGCTTAAGGAAGCACGGGTGGTGGCGGTAACCAGCGCTGTCAATGCCGAAGGGAAGACCAGCGTTGCGTTGCAACTGGCCGTGAGTATCGCCAGGGCATCGGGCGACAAAGTGGCCTTAATAGACGGCGACATGCGATCGCCAGATATTCACCGCGTGCTTGGCCTGCCGCTGTCGCCGGGTCTGGCCGAAGTGCTGGCTGGGGAGTGCAAGCTGGAAGAGGCGCTCATCACCACATGGAGCAATCACGTTCACATCGTTCCGGCTGGGAAACTCAAGATCAGTCCACACAAGCTGCTCAACAATGGCAATGTGAAGTCGGTCCTGGAGCAATTGCGACAGACGTACGACTATGTGGTGATCGACACTCCGCCGGTCTTGCCGGCAAGCGAATCGCTGGTGTTGGCCCGAGCGGCCGATATTACGCTGGTGTGTACGATGCGCGACGTCAGCCGCGTTGACCAGGTACGCAAGAGCTATGACCGGCTGATGGCCACCGGCGCTCGCCCGGCCGGAATCGTGCTGAACGGCGTGCCCACCAGGCAGTACGCATACCGTTACGGTACCTACGCGTATTCCCGCAATTGGTGACGGTAGCCGGTTGTCTGCTGCAACCTCGCCACATACAGGATTCCTGGCACTCAGCAAACTGATAGCACGTTGATGGACCGTATTGCCGATAATCAACACGCAACGACTGTGTCGGTTAAGCCGGGGCGATCGAAGACCGCTCGGGTGGTGAACGCCCGGATGCTGGTGGGCACCATAGTCGCAGCGGCGGTCGTCGTACCAGCCGCCTATGGCTGGCACCGGCATCAGGTGCGCGTGACAGCCTCGGCTTTTCTGGACCGGGCGGCGGAACACCAGGCGGCAGGCCAGTGGCTGGAGGCCGCCCGAAATCTGCACCGTTATTTGCAGCTGCACCCATCCGATCCGCAGGCCGCGGCACGGCTGGCCGAAGTGTTCGATCGCAGCGCAGCCGACCCGAACGGCAAGGCTCGGGCATGCGACCTGTACTATGTGGCCATAGGGTTGGCCGCGGAGGAAGACCGGCCGAGGTTGCGCCGCCGGGTGGCAGAACTGCAACTGGAACTGGCGCGTTTCGACGGCCGACGCCTGACGGCCGCGGAGCGGGAGACACGCACGCTGCTGGCGGCCGATCCGAAAGACCCACAAGCCAATCGCTTGTTGGCTTTGGTGCTCGATGCACAATTGCAGTCGGGGCCGGCCGATGTCGTTCTGGCAAGCCACGCCAGTTGGCTCGAGCAGCTCAGCCATGAAGCACAATCGCTGAAGCAAAAAGGCGACGGCTCGCCCGGGGAAGAACTGGAAAACGCCATTGCCGAGATGGTTTCCGCAGGCGGCGTTTACCAACGTGCATTGCGGCTGAATCCTAAAGACATTTCGCTGTCGTTGCTGGTTAGCCGTACCTTGCGCGACAAGCCAGAGCTGTTCGACAAGAAGCAACAGCTGGCCGCGGACGAGCGGGCCAAGGCAGCCGACGAAGTTATGGATAATCTGATAGCAGCCCAGCCGGAAAACGGCCAGGCGTACTTGGCTCGGTTCCACTACCGCCTGCAATACGGACTGGAAGGCGCCGAGTCGGACCTTCAGGCGGCACTGCGTTACGGAGAGAACGATCCAGCCGTCCATCTGGCGGCAGCCGAGTACGCACGACGGCAAGCCAACAACGACCGGACTAGTCCAGCCTACAAGCAAGCCTGCCAGCACTATCAACGGGCCATCGCGCTGGCGCCGAACCTGGATATGGCCTACCGCGAACTGGCGGTGATGCAATCGATGGCAGGTGAAACCGACGCGGCTCTGGAGACCGCACTGAGTGGGCTGAAAGCAGCTTCGGGAATTTTCGCCCAGGTAGAAATGAACCTGCTGGCGGCCGATCTGCTGGCCGATCGTGGCAAGCTGGATGTGGCCCGGTCCCACCTGACCAAAGCAGCCGAAGCGATGCAGGCCATGCCGCTCCGAGCAGGTCGGCCTGTGCCGCCGGCCATGGCCAGCGCCTACGACCTGGTGTCTGCCAAATGGCTTTTGCGGCAAGAAAAAACTAGCGAGGCGACTGCCCTGCTGCGGAAAGTACTTGCTCGACAAACCACTGCCGGCGCTGAAGCAAGCCAGGCCTATCAAGCGGCAGTATTGCTCGCTGAAGTGTATGCGTCTTACGGTGCGTGGGATGCTGCCGCAGGAATGTACGAACGGGCCGCCGCTATATTGCCGGATAACCTCCAGACTGTGGTCATGGCAGCGGCGGCCTGGGCCAATGCCGCCGCTTTGGATCGCGCCGCGGCACTGTTCGAGCGAGCCGCCCAAGCGCGCCCGTCGGCAGAGATCTGGGCAGCCCTGGCAGGAGTGTATTTGCAACGGCTGGCCCGGCTTCCTAAAGCCCAGCGCGATTGGACGCAGTTCGAGCGGGCTTTGGCGGCAGCCAACAAGGCCCCACAGACGGGAAACCAGAAAGAATTGTGGCGAATCCCCCTTATCACAGCCGAAGCGGCAATGCTGCGTGGAGCGGAATCGGGCAACCTGGCCGAGGCCAGGCGCTCAGCGGCACAGGTTCTTCGTGACGCGGAAAAGCAATATCCGCCCAGCGGCGAATTTCTCGCCGCCCTGGTCCCCCTTTACCAGCAACTCGGTTGCCCCGAAGACGCCGATCGCGCCGTGGCAGCGCTTGAGAGTGTATCCGGGGAAACCGATCGCGCGACGTTGGTCAAAGCGCGTTTGTTGGTCGCCCGGCGGCAGTTCGATGAAGCACGGAAGTTGCTCGGCAAGCGGTTGGAGTCTGTCACCGGGCCGCAGAGCGTAGCGCTGCGACGCGAGATGGTCCAAATAAGTCTGTCGGAGGGTCGTGTCGAGCAGGCTTACAACGAGTTGAAACAATTGCAAGCCGATGTCGTCGGTCCGGCGAGCATTCCGCTGCTGGTGCAATTGGCGGAACTGGCCAATGATATGGGCCGTCACGAGGACCTCCAGCGCTGGGAGCAATTGCTGCGCGATATTGAAGGCCCCAGCGGTTCCTATTGGCGGTATTATCGGGCCGTGCGGCTGTTGAAGCAGGAGAAAACGGCCGACTCGCCGGGCTTTCAAGAGGCCGTCGGCCTGCAAGCCGAGGTGGCTTCGTTGCGTCCCGACTGGCCGGCGGCGCATCTGCTGAATGCAATTATCCAATCGCGTCGCGGTCGTGCGGAAGCGGCAATCGAGGCTTACAAGCAAGCGATCCGTCTGGGCGATCGTCGGATGAGCGTCTTCGAGCAGCTCGTCGCGGCCTTATATCGCTCGCAAAGAATCGTCGAAGCTCAGGAGTATCTGGCGCAAATGGAGGAACAGATACCTGCTTCGCCGATTTTAAGCGGCCTGGACATCTCGGTGGCAGCGACGGCTGGTCAATGGGATCGCGCCCTGGCAGCGGCACAGCGCACCGTCCAGGCGCGGCCCGACGACCCGATGGCGCACGTATGGCTCGGACAGATGCTTCTGGCTGTGGCCGATCATGACGAGGCGGAACTGGCCTTTCGCCGTGCGGTGGAGCTAGCGCCGACGGACATACGCACGCACAACGCCCTGGTGACGTTTTACGCGCGGACCGGTCAGGTGGATCGTGCCCGGGAAGCTCTCCACGATTTGCTCTCCCAGGTGAAGCTCCCCGAGGACGCTCGCCCGGCGGTGCTCGCGCAGGGCTACGAATTGATCGGCGATGTATCAGAAGCGCTGGCGGCATATCGCGAGGCGTTGAGACTGGCGCCGGATAACGCCGGCCTTCAATTGCGCATGGCGTTGCTATTGATGGGCAGCGGCCAGACCGAGGAAGCGGAAAAAGCGTTGCGTCGCACCCTGCAACTGGACCCGAACGCGGCCTCGGCCCGGCGCGCGCTGGCCGCCCTGCTGGCTGCTCGCGGCGGTGAGAGCCAGTGGCGCGAAGCGCAGCAATTGCTTATGCATCCGTCGGCAGATTTGGAGATGGAGAAACTCGACGAACGCTTGCAGGCGATGCTTTTGTTGCGGCGCGGGGGGTTGGACAACCGCGCGAAGGCCAAGCAACTGTTGGAAAAACTGGTGGCCAACCCCAAGACCGCCGCTCCCGGCGACCGCCTGGCCCTGGCCCAAATCTACGAAGCAGAAGGCAAACCGCTTGCGGCAAGAGATCAAATGCTGGCGCTGGTGGGGCGCGAAAATCCTCACCCCAGCCATCTGGCGGCCTATATTGCCATGCTCCTGCGACACAAAGCGCTGGACGACGCTCAGCCCTGGCTCCAGCGTCTGGAAGCTGCTGCGCCAGATGCAGTCGAACCGGTGGCGCTGCGGGCTAGCTGGTTGCGGGCGAAAGCTGAACAGGAAGCTGCTGGCAAAGCGGACGACGCTGCCAGCGCGATCCGCGCCGAGGCCGCCCAAAAAACCACCCAAATGATCGAACAATTCGGCCGTAAGACGCTTGATCGGTTAGCCAGCCTGGAAATAGGCACGGCGCATCAGAAGTTGAAGGCTCAACGCGAGGCCGAAATCTGCATCGCCGTGGGAAACGTGCTATCCAGCCTGGACGAGCTCGCGGTGGCAGAGAAGTGGTATCGCCGGGCAATGCAAGCCTGGCCGGCGCGCTTCGAACACCTGGCACTGTGTTTGGCGCAGCAAGGTCGCATGGAAGAAGCACTACAGTTGTGCCGCCAGGCGACCAGCCAGCGCAGCGGGCAGGACGACGCTTTGCTCGAGCAGGCCACTGCCATGGCCGTCGTGTTGGTCAACGGCCCAGCCAAACCGGAGCATTTCCAGGCCGCCGAACCGGTCTTGGCTGAAGCTCTGGCCCGCTACGGCCAGCGCTCCGACTTGCTGATGAAGGTGGGAAACGTCCGGGTCGTACAGGGGCGAACAAACGAAGCGATCGAACTTTATCAGCGCGTCTTGCAACTCAGACCAGATGACGCTGTGGCCATGAACAACCTGGCCACGCTGTACAGCGAACAGCCGGGCAAACGGGCCGAAGCGCTCAAGTACATCCAACAGGCGATACAGATAGCTGGTCCACAGGCAGGACTGCGCGACACGGAAGCTATGGTTTACGTCCTGGATGGCCGCCCTGCCGAGGCAATTCCGCTGCTGTTGGAGGCCGTATCGCTATCGCTGCCAGATCCTGACCCACGGCACTATTTTCATCTGGCCGTAGCATACGAACGCCTTGGCCAGCTCGGCGAGGCTCGTCAGGCCCTGGAGAAAGCCAGAGACCGTCAACTCGACAAGCAAATACTTACGCCGCTGGAAAAAAAGCTGCTTCAAGAACTTGAACAGAAATTGCTGGCGCACGCCGGGCGCTGAACATGAGTAACGCCAAACACTCGATTAACATCGGTCTGTCTGCCCTTGCCTGTGCTGTGCTCATGGCGCTGACGCTGTTTTCCGGCGTGCTGCACGGGCGGATGAGCAATCGGTGGGGACAGAGCTCCAGGCTGGCCGAAGCCGGAAGTCTTCTATTGGGGCTTCCTGCCGAAATAGGCGACTGGCAGCAAGTGGGCGATTCGCACCAGCTTAGCGGAGAAGCCGCAGCAGTGCTGGAATGTTCCGGGTATGTAATTCGCAATTACGTCCATCGCGACACCCGGGAAAGCGTAACTGTGGGGTTGATCGTCGGACCGGCCGGACCGATGTCGGTACACACGCCTGAAGTCTGCTATTCCAGCCGCGAGTTTCCCATCACCGCCGGCCCGGAACGGCAAGTGCTCAAGACAGCCGACGGCCTGCAGCACGAACTGTGGCGAACAACGCACAAGTCGGTGCGGCTGGAGGGTACCGCATTGCTTGTCTATTACGGATGGAACGACGGTACGCGATGGACCGCCGCTGAGCGTCCGCGACTGGCTTACGCGGGAAAGCCATATCTGTACAAGCTGCAACTGGCAGTTCCGGCGCCGCTTGCAGCCAGCGGAGACTATGAAGACGCCGGATTGAGGTTTTTGCGAGATTTTCTGCCGGTCGCCAAACACCATATGTTGAACTCCGAACAGCGCTGAAGGCGACTGGTCCAACGACCAACCTCGTGCGTGGTCAAGGAGCTGCCTTATGTCAGTCTCGACTCAAAAACGCCATAAGAAGAACCGTAAGAATACGGCCGGCATAGACGGGATGCCGGCTAGTATTCCGGTTACGATCACAATTCGACCGCGGCGATACTTTGCATACAAAGAAATCGTCGAACGAGTTGTGGCGGCGATCCTGTTTGTCCCCGGTATGCTGATCGTTCTTATAGTGGCCATATTGGTTCGCTTGACCTCCCCGGGACGGCCCATTTTTTCCCAATACCGCGTGGGAAAGAACGGTCGCGTGTTCAAGATGTATAAGATTCGCACCATGATCGACGGAGCAGAGCAGGATACCGGGCCGACTTGGGCGCAGCCTCACGACCCACGCGTAACTCCTCTGGGCAGATTGCTGCGAAAGTTGCATATCGACGAGCTTCCACAACTGATAAACGTCCTGCGCGGCGAAATGTCGCTGATAGGCCCCAGGCCGGAACGCCCTGAGTTCGTGGCGAAACTTATCAACATAATTCCCAACTACGGCAACCGTCTGGCAGTTATGCCGGGCATAACCGGATTGGCGCAAATCAATCTTCCGCCAGACAATACCATCGAAGATGTGCAGCGGAAGTTGTTTCTGGACCTCCAGTACATCGACCAGGCCGGTTTGCTGCTAGACCTGCGAATGTTCTTTTGCAGCGCATTGCGTTTGATCGGCTGTCCGGGATTCGTGGCGATGCATTTGTTCGGCCTCAAGCGCAAGGTTCCCGAGTTCCTGCCAGTCCTGTCGGCCGGGGCCGGACTGCCCGGTGGCAACGGAGCGACCTGGCCGCAAAAAGCCGAACTGGTAAGCTTGGAAGAAGTCCCGGTGAATGTTCTTTTCCCAGCCAACGGCAACGGAAGCCAGCAAAAGGCCGAAGCCGTGCAGCTTAGGCCGCAGGTCATCGCAAGTCCCAAACCGCGCTGAAGAGCGCTGTCGGGCCGTCATGGCGGACTTGCCAGCAACCGTCATGCCTCTGCGGTGCTTATTAAAATCCGCAATACATGGTGACTCGAAAAAAATAGGAAAAACCCGATATCAGACGCTCACCTTATATTAGGCGGTCTAAGTTTCGCAAGGTTAAATAGCTTGGGCATCTGGATGAGACTGGCGCGTCAGGTCGGTGGTGTCTACCGTATATGGGAATACTCAACGCGCTGACGATAGACGTGGAAGACTATTTCCACGTGTCGGCCTTCGAAAAGGACATCGACCGGGGCGATTGGGACCGCTGGCTGTGCCGCGTGGTGCCCAACACGCACCGTCTGCTCGAGCTGCTGCGCCGGCACCATCTTCGCGCGACGTTCTTCGTCCTCGGCTGGGTCGCCAAACGCTATCCGCAGCTCATTCGCGACATCTATGCCGAAGGCCATGAAATCGGTTCCCATGGCTTCTGGCATCGCTTGATCTACCGGCAATCGCCCGATGAGTTTCGCAGCGATCTGCGCCAATCGCGCGAAGTGCTGCAACAGATCATCGGCGAGCCTGTGGTCGCCTACCGCGCGCCGAGCTTCTCCATCACTGCCCGGTCGTCCTGGGCCTGGCAGATACTGGCCGAAGAAGGTTTCTGCTTCGATTCCAGCGTGTTTCCCATCTATCACGACCGCTACGGGATACCCAACGCCATCCCAGCGGTGCATCCGGTTCACACGCCCAGCGGAACAATATGGGAGTTCCCGCTGCCGGTGGTGAGGTTTCTGCGGTGGAATGTTCCCGTCGGCGGCGGCGGTTATTTCCGCCTCTATCCGTTGCCGTTGACACGACTTCTGTTGCATCGGCTGAACGATCGTTTTGGCCGACCGTTCGTTTTCTACGTGCATCCGTGGGAAATCGACCCGCAGCAACCGCGACTGCGCTGCGGTTCGCGCCTGTCGCGCTGGCGCCACTACGTCAACCTCTGCCGGACGGAAGCCAAGCTGGATGCCCTTTGCCGGCAATTTCGCCTCGGTACGCTAAGCGAGGCGATCAACGCATGGCGCCAGCAACACCAGGAATCACAGACAGTATCGGCTTCTGTCGGTCAAGCACGCGCACAACCGGCAACCTGTTCGGCCGATCAGCGCAGATAATTGCAGCAATACGTTCCGCCGACGTGGCCCAAAATCAACACAACGGGATTCCCCTTATTGTTAATCGCAACAGTGGTGAATGGCGACTCGGTTCACAACCTGTTGTCGAGCAATAACATGGCGTGCAGGGAGCCCCTCTTCGTTGCCGTTTGCTTCCAACAGGCGCGTATGTTGCATTGCTGTGTGCCAAGTCGGGTTCAATTGCGGTTTTGCAACCCACGGGAACGGAGTACGCGCCAAGTATGAGTGACGCGCCACAGTCAATCGCCGCTTCTCGCCCGCAGGTGTTATACCTGGTGCACCGCGTACCGTATCCGCCCAACCGCGGCGATCGTATCCGCTCGTTTCGCATACTCGATTACCTGGCCCAGCATGCCGATGTACACCTGGCGTTCCTCGATTTCCAGCCAACCCCGCCGGACACCTTGGAAGCGCTCAACCGGCGTTGCCGTCGGGTAGCCGCCGTCCGGCTGCCGCGCATGGTGCGCCTGATTCGGGGCGTCTGGGCGGTGTGCACCGGAAAGACCGCCACCGAAGGCTTCTTCCGTTCGCCTGCGTTGTGCCGCATCATCGACCGTTGGGCGGCCGATACCCGCTTCGACGCCGTCGTCGCCTTCTGCTCGAGCATGTTCCCCTACGCACGGCTGCCCGCGCTGGCCGGCAAGCCGCTGGTGGTCGATCTGGTCGATGTCGATAGCCAGAAGTGGTTCGACTACGCTGCCCAGTCCGGCGGCCTGCGACGCTGGCTATATCAAATCGAAGGCCGCCGACTCCGCCAGCTTGAAATCGACCTGGCCCGCCAGGCCAAAGCGGTACTGGTGGTCACCGAAGCCGAAGCGCAACTTTACCGCAGTTTTTGCCCCGATGCTCCGCTGCACGTCATGCCCAACGGAGTAGCTGCCGATTATTCCCAGTTCGACGGCGACGCCGCTGGCGGCCATGCCGAGCGATGCGTGTTCGTCGGTGCACTGGACTATCAGGCCAATGTCGACGGCCTGCGCTGGTTCTGCGCCGAAGTGTGGCCCGAAGTGCATCGCCGCCGTCCGCAAGCCACCTTCCTGATCGTCGGCAGCAACCCTGTGCCGGCCGTCAGGACTCTGGCGGCGCTGCCCGGCGTCCAATTGCTGGCCGATGTGCCCGATGTGCGCCCATATCTGGCCGGCGCCGCGGTGGTGCTGGCGCCTTTGCGAATCGCCCGGGGCATCCAGAACAAAGTCCTTCAGGGGCTGGCGATGGGCAAGGCCGTGCTGGCTTCGCCGCAGGCCATCGAAGGCCTGGCCGTAAAGCCCGATGTGCATCTGCTCCAGGCCGCTACGCCGCAGCAATGGGTCGAGGCGATCTTCAGACTCCTGGACGACGCCGAGCTTCGCGCACGTTTGGGCCAGGCCGGGCGCGCTTACGCCCAGCAGCATCACCGCTGGGAGGATCATCTGCGCGTGCTGGGCCGCCTGCTTGGATGGGAAGCCCGCAACGACACGCATCAGCGTCGCAGCGCACCGGCAGCGCCGCACGCTGCTGCACACTCGGCAGCGGAGGGCGGCTCAAAGCGCGTGCCTGTTGTCGCCGCAGTGCCCGAGGATACCCAAAACACCTGATGGCCGCCGAACTCCACATCGCCGAAAACCCCCACGCTGCCAACCAGCGGTTGCGCCGTCTGTTGCTCCTGGCGGCCGCACTGTACGCCGCATTTGTGATCTACGGCAGTCTGGTTCCCTTCAGTTACCGGCCGATGCCCTTGGCCGAGGCCAAAGCCCGGTTCGTCCAGTGCCTCAGCCGCACGCACTACCATACTTCGCGTTCCGACGTTGCCGTCAACGTGTTGCTGATGGCCCCGCTGGCACTGTTGCTGACCGGCGCAGTAGCATACCGCCGGTCGGCTTTGGCGGCCTTCATGGGAGCCGCCACAGCAGTAGCAGCGTGCGCAGCGCTGTCGGTCGGCGTCGAGTTCGCCCAGATGTTCTTTCCCCCTCGCACGCCTTCGCGGACCGACATCGCCGCCCAGCAGCTTGGCGCCCTGTTGGGCATCGGGGTGTGGCTGCTGGCCGGCCGCAATCTGCTCGATGGTCTGCGTCGCCGCAAGGCGGCCGATGGCCAGGCGAACCGCGCCGCCGCGCTTCTGCCGGCATACCTGTTGCTGCTGGTGATCTTGCAGACCGTCCCGTTCGATTTCGCCACTTCGCCGGTAGAACTGTACCGCAAGTGGCGCGCCGGGGCGGTCAACCTGCTGCCCTTCGGCTACCCGGGGCACAGTATGCTCGATGCCATCAATGTGGCGATGCTCAACGCCGCGCAGTACGTTCCGCTGGGCATACTTGGCCGACTGGCCCGGAGCTGCCCCGCTGCCCCCCGCTGGACTCATCCAGCCGTGCTGGCCGTGGGCGCTCCGTTGCTGGCCGAAGCCGCCCAGCTCCTGGTGCTCAGCCGCGTGGCCGACCTGACCGACGTGCTCACCGGCGCTTGCGGCGTGCTTGCCGGCTGGTGGGCCGCGGCCGTGCTCCAGTGGCAACCGTCGTCCGCATCAGGCCGATGGTCCAAGCCCGCCGTGTGGACTTTTCTTGTCGCCGTCTGGCTGGCCCTGCTGGCGCTGGTCTATTGGCAGCCGCTGGATTTCCAGTTCAGCCGCCAGATGGTCTTCCACAAGCTGGCCGGCATCAACCTTGTGCCGCTGGCCGACTACCAAAGCACAACCCCTTACAACGCCATCGACCAGTGCGTCACCAAACTGCTGCTGTTCGTACCGCTGGGGGCTTTGCTGGCTGCCGCGTGCATCCGCCGCGGCGCCGGCCGAACCCCCGGCCGTGCCTGCCTGCTGCCGGTACTTGGCATAACCCTGGCGGTGGCCGTACTGCTCGAAGCCGGCCAACTGCTGCTGCCCAGCCGCTACCCGGGCCTGACCGACATTCTGCTGGCCTGCGTGGGCAGCTCGGCCGGTCTGGGCATCGTCTGGTGCGGCAGCCAATCGCCGCCCGGCGCGGAACGCTTGCCCAACCGCACTGCTGCGGCGGTCGATACCCTGGAACCGAAACTGGCCGTTTAGCATTTCTGGCATGAACCCTTATTGACCCATGGCTACGCAAACCTCTACCGCCCAGAAGCAGGAACGCTTGCCGGTCGATCCGGCGCAGGTGTTCATCGTCATTCCTGCCTACAACGAGGCCTCTCGGCTTGGCCCGGTGCTCGACGCCCTGCTGCCCCAGTATCCCAACGTGGTGGTCATCGACGACGGCTCGACCGACGAGACGGCCCAGGTGGCCCGACAACGCGGCGCAGTTGTGCTCCGCCACGTCATCAACCGCGGCCAGGGGGCGGCGCTTCAGACCGGCATCACGTACAGCCTGCGGGCGGGTGCGGAGTACATCGTCACCTTCGATGCCGACGGCCAGCACAACCCCGCCGACCTGCCCGCCATGCTCGCCCCGGTCGCCGCCGGAGAGTGCGACATCACCCTCGGCTCGCGCTTCCTGGGCCGGGCCGAAAACATGCCCCTTTCGCGCCGCCTGCTGCTGCTGGCCGCCAGGGTGTTCACGTACCTGACCTCGGGCGTAAAACTGACCGACTGCCACAACGGCTTGCGTGTGCTGTCGCGTCGGGCCGCCCGATGCCTCAACCTCCGCCAGGACCGCATGGCCCATGCCTCGGAAATCTACGACCAGCTCCGCACCTCTGGCCTGCAATACCGTGAAATACCCGTTACTATCTCCTACAGCGCCGAAACGCTCAGAAAAGGGCAAAGCGCTTCGGCAGCCTTCAACGTCGCCTTCCACTACATCTTCGGCAAGGTGCGCCAATGACCGGCTTTCAAGTGATCTTCGGACTGTTCTGCGCTGTGCAATTGCTTACGGCCGCGAGCCGTTTTGCCCGGCAGCGGCGCGGGCTGGACCTGCTGTATGCCGCCATCTGGACGGCCGCCCTGGTGGCGGTGCTGCTGCCCGAAACGACCGTCCTGCTTGCCCACGCGCTCGGCATCGCCCGCGGCGTCGATCTGGCCCTGTACGTGCTGGCCGTGCTCTTCCTCTGGGCGCACTACCAGCACTACATCCGCTACAAACGACTGGAAGAACATATTACCGTCCTGGTCCGCGAACTGGCACTGCGGGAGCTGCCAGCAAATGGGGCGAGTCATTAAGAAAACCGCTTTGCCGGCTCATAACGAAAAACCCACGAGTTCGTGGATAGGCGATCGTACTGTTCAGCGGGTGTTTCAACTGGCGCCGACATAACGGCCTTGAACTTACGATAGACGATTGACTGGAATGATACACTTTTTTGTTGGGACCACTGCCGAATTGATCAAATTGATGCCGGTGATGCTAGAGCTTCGGCGTCGCGATCTTCCTTATCGGTACATAGATGCCGGGCAGCACGCAGAGACCACCGCCTCGTTGCGAAAGCATTTCAAATTAGCAGAACCTGACCTCACGATTGGTGGCCGTGCGAACGATGTGGCGACCATCCGGGCCGGCTTGAAATGGTTGCTGCGCATGGCGACGCTATCTGTTCAACCGCGCGCCAGAATTATGAGAGACCTTTTTCATAGCGAGGCCGGAATTTGCATAATTCATGGGGATACAGCATCGACTTTACTCGGATGTTTGCTGGCGCGACGGGCGGGGTTGCGAGTTGCGCACATTGAAGCAGGGCTTCGTAGCGGGAATTATTTTAACCCCTTCCCCGAGGAAATCATTCGCATCACGTGTATGCGATTGTGCGACTACCTCTTCGCACCATCTCAGGCTGCTGTTAGCAACTTGCTAGCCATGCGTCTCAAGGGCCAGATTGTTCCCTTGCCCGCCAACACGGCGCTGGATGCTATTCGTATTGCTGAGACTTCACCTGTCAGCCAAAAGCGTGCAGGTGCGTATGCGGTTGCCACATGCCACCGACTTGAGACAATTATGTCGAAGCGCCGGCTGAGTGCCGTACTCGACATGCTGCGCGTCGCCTCTCAGACAGTTCCAGTGTTATTCGTCCAACACCAACCGACAAAAAACGCGATGGAAAGGTGGGGACTGAACGGCGTGTTGAACGGCTCTCGCATTGAAGTACTACCACCTCAAGACTATCTGCATTTTCTGGGACTTTTGCGCCATGCGGAATTTGTGCTCACAGACGGCGGATCCATTCAAGAGGAATGTTCTTACCTTGGCATACCTTGTTTTCTGATGCGACATTGTACCGAGCGCGTTGAAGGATTGGGCGAAAACGTCATCATTGGAGGGTATGACTCAGCCAAATTGCTGTCGTTCTTAGCCACCTATCCTACGTTGCGCCGAAGCCAATCCCAATTGCCCAGCCCGTCCGCTGTCATCGCCGACTATTTGGCAAAGTTTGCAATTGCTCCTCGTAAACCGACTTAGCAAGGAAACTAGCTTTGGTGAACAATATGCTGCACATAGCCGACGGAATACCAACACTTGGCGTGCTAGAGCAGATTTCCCACGCTGATTGGTACCGCGAGATGGTTTTGTACAGCGCGCGATTTACAGAGCGCTTTCGAAAAACCCTCCGATTCTATAATTGGAACATCTCTGGGGATTCGTTTGACCATTGGAGCCGACGTTGGGAGTATCCGTTCGTTTGGACGCGGCTACATGAGTTCATCAGCAATCATAATGCTGACCAATTTCGCATATTGGACGCAGGGTCTGGACTGACTTTTTTCCCCTGGTATTTGGCGGAACGATTGCCACGTAGCAACGTCATATGTTGCGACCTTAATCCAAGCTACACGCGCAAGTTTCAGGCAATTAGCAGGGCACTCGACCAATCGGGCGTATCTTTCCACAGCGCGGATATTCATGCAATGCCTTTTTCAAACGCGTATTTTGACGTGCTATACTGCGTTTCGGTCCTTGAGCACGCGGACAACCACGAGCGGATCTTCCAAGAGTTTCGTCGCGTTGTCAAGCCGGGGGGACTAATAGTGTTTACATTTGACATTTCGCTTGATGGGAGAACGAATATATCGCCGCATGGTGCCCAGCAG
>Ga0209101_1001325_pt1 | contig 18495 bp, 12 predicted proteins | sample ConPoolayeCmetaG_FD_185481 | JGI IMG/M metagenome (GOLD analysis project Ga0209101, IMG submission 185481) | Hot spring microbial mat communities from California, USA to study Microbial Dark Matter (Phase II) - Cone Pool mat layer C metaG... ...
GGAGAGAGGCGACTTGGGCTTCAAGAGAAGCGATCCGACTAAGCAGGACTTCTATTTCCAGCAATTGTCTGGCCATAGCCATAGTTTAGCACATTTCCCGCAGAATGGGAAATGGGTAGGTAGTTACGAGTGGACGGTGAATCACCACAAGGCGACCGCTCACGTCTACGAGGGATTGGTGGCCAGTGCTTTGGGAGAGCTGGGGAAAGCCAGTGAAGCGAATGAAAAAGCAGCGGCGCTGTTCAGGGAAACTGACTATCAAGCGGGGGAGGCGCGGGCTCTCAATAACAACGCCTTCATCCTGGCTCGCCAGGGCCGGCGGTGGGAAGCACTGGATGCCTGCCAAAGAGCTCTGAGGATGCGGCAGGAGGCAGGCGACGAACATGGTATCGCCCTCAGCTTGAACACGTTGGGCATCGTCAAAGGGATGGCGGGAGATTACATTGGGGCTTTGACGGAGAGCTTGAAAGCGCTACGGCTTTTCCAGAGGCGGAGAGATGAGTTCGGCATCGCCTTGGCTCACATCAACCTGGGCTGGGCCTACCGGCGTCATGGCTCAAGCGACATGAGGAGAAGCCCCGCAGAAATAGAGAAGTATTTCAAACTCGCCGAGGACTCTCTTTTGCTGGCCAGGGAGAATGAGCGCTGGCTCGAACCTTTCTATCGCATGGAGATTCACAACGAATTGGGGTGTACATACAAAGATTGGGCGAATTTCCTGGCTTTGCATGGGGCTGATCGGCCGCAGTACTACGAGTTGATGGGGAGAGCCGCCGCAGAGTTCGAAATGGCCGATGGTATTGCTGAGACAGCGTTGAAGCTGAAGAAAGCAGATAACCTGGAGGATTGGGCCTGGGTTTACCATTTGCGATATGCTTATCAAGAGCAGATGGGCGAGGAGAACCCCCAGGCTCTCTTTAAGCAAGCGGAGGCCAAATTGGACGAAGCCGAAGAATATTTGCAGGATTTCAAGGAAAGGATAGAATCCGGTTTGGAGGGGCACCTCCACCTGGGCAAGGTCCATTATCAACGGGCTCATCTGATGAAATTCAAAGAGCAGTGGAAAGAAGTGGCCAGGAACTATGCTTTAGCAGCGATATACCTGGAAACCTATTCCGGGGAAGCAGAGGAGTTGAAGGAGCTGTTGTTTGGCATTGAGAGCTGGCTGGGCCGATTCCCTGATGAGGAGGTGAGGAACCTGACTGGGATCATGAAAGAGGTGTTGAGTGAGAAGGAAGGGGAGGGATGGACGTGTGGAGTGCTGCGGGGATGGATTGATGACGTGATCCTGGGAGCCCCAGCGTTTGGCCTGGGCCTGGGGGAGGTGAGATGTGGGTAATTGCGCTTGCTACGGACCCGGTCCAGCTCGAGGAGGCTCAAAAGCCGCTGTTTTTTTCCTCGAGCTTACTCCTGCCTGTAACAACCGCTGTCCTGGCTGCTCAAATGTTTTTGCCCAGGATCGTACCACGGCGCCACTCTCTGCCGCTGAGTGGAAAGGGGTCATTGACAATCTGGCTCCTCACGTGGGTTGGCTGAAGCTTACCGGCGGGGAGCCTACACTGCATCCTCAATTTCAGGAAATCGTCGCGCACATTTCCAGGTTGGACATCCCCTTCACCTTGTTCACCAACGGTCGCTGGCCGGAGCCGGAAAGCCTGATCGCGTTTCTGCTGGGAATACCGCAACTGAATGGGCTTCTCGTCTCCCTCCACGGCCCCGATGCCCCTGCCCATGAAGCGTTCACCGGCGTCGGCGGTTCCTTTGCCGAGACGGTCGCCAATATCCGCCGGGCGACAAAGGCTGGATTCCTCGTGTCCACCAGCACGGTCGTCACCCGCCACAACGCAAACCGCGTGGACGATATGATCGCCCTTGCTGCCGAATTAGGGGCGAGTCACGCCGTCTTCAATCGCTTCATCGGCCCGTCTTTGCCAGGCATTGAGGCTGGTCCTGCCCAGGAGAAGCGAGGGTTGCGACAAGTGGGAAAGCTCGTCACTGAACGGTCAGGAACGCTCACGGTGAGGCTGGGCACGCCGCTCCCCCACTGCTTCCTTTCCGCCGATGGCAACGGTTGCCTGGCCGGGATCGCCTTCTGCACCGTGGACCCCTGGGGCAACGTGCGGCCCTGCAACCACGCACCACTGCTCTGCGGTAACCTGTTGGAGCAGTCCATCGAGGAGATTTGGCAGGGGCCGCCAATGACGCATTGGCGGACCCTGGTGCCTGAGGTGTGCTGGCAATGTGGGGAGCTCTCTCGGTGCCATGGCGGCTGCCGGGCCGATGCCTTGCTGCGTGGGCTGGACCGCGACCCGCTGATGCGCGCGCCGCTGCCAGTAAGCACGCTACCTCTGGACTTCGCAGGGGTATTGCACCAGGAAAGGCTGGTAGAATTCGCCTGACCGCACCCGGTTTCTGAGCGAAAACGCCGCCCCCCCCCGTGGGCGGCGACTTTTTTTGAGCCGGCCCCGTTTGACCGGTGCCCATCCCGTTATTGTGGTAAAGAACCGCCTGCCAGGAACGAGATTCTTCGCTCCCTTCGGTCGCTCAGAATGACCGCTTGGGCCAGATGCGGTTGTAGTATTAATCGCCCGGCTTGCGTAGCATGGCTTTCTCTTCGTCATTCTGAGGAGCGAAGCGACGAAGAATCCCGTTATTGTGGTAAAGAACCGCCTGCCAGGAACGAGATTCTTCGCTCCCTTCGGTCGCTCAGAATGACCGCTTGGGCCAGATGTGGTTGTAGTATTAATCGCCCGGCTTGCGTAGCATGGCCTTCTCTTCGTCATTCTGAGGAGCGAAGCGACGAAGAATCCCGTTATTGTGGTAAAGAACCGCCTGCCAGGAATGAGATTCTTCGCTCCCTTCGGTCGCTCAGAATGACCGCTTGGGCCAGATGTGGTTGTAGTATTAATCGCCCGGCTTGCGTAGCATGGCCTTCTCATGGTACAATATGCCTGCCCATGAAGGGACGCCATGGCCTCGCCCATGGCTAAAATTGTTGAAGGAGACAATGAAATGACCAATAGACGCGGATTGGCCGTCGTTGCTATCGGCGGCAATAGCCTGATCAAGGATAAGGATCACCAGACTGTGCCGGACCAATACGCGGCCGCTCATGAGACCTGTGTCCATATCGCCGGGATGATCGAACAAGGCTGGGACGTGGCCATCGGGCACGGTAACGGCCCCCAGGTGGGTTTTATCCTGCGCCGTAGCGAGTTGGCCCGCCACGAACTGCACGAAGTCCCACTGGACTTTTGTGGGGCCGACACCCAGGGCGCCATCGGCTACATGCTCCAGCAGAACCTGTATAACGAGTTCCGCCGCCGGGGGCTGAACAAGCAGGCGGTCACTGTGGTGACCCAGGTATTGGTGGACCGGAACGACCCGGCCTTCCAAAACCCCACCAAGCCCATCGGTAGTTTCATGAGCCGGGAAGACGCCCTGCAGCGGCGCGAGACCGAGGGCTGGAACGTGGTGGAGGACGCCGGGCGTGGCTGGCGGCGGGTAGTGGCCTCACCTTTGCCCCAGGAGGTGGTGGAACGCGATGCAGTGAAGGAACTGCTGGACAGGGGTTTTGTGGTCATTACGGTGGGAGGCGGCGGCATCCCGGTGATCAGGGACGAGCAGGGCCACCTGGTGGGCACAGCGGCCGTCATTGACAAAGACTATGCCTCATCGTTACTGGCCCGCAGTATCGGCGCCGACCTGTTCCTCATCTCCACTGCCGTGGAGAAAGTGGCCCTGAACTACGGCCAGCCGAATCAACGAGATATTGACGTGATGACCGTGGCTGAGGCGAAAAGGTACATGGCCGAGGGCCACTTCCAACCTGGCAGCATGAAGCCCAAGATCCAGGCCGTCATCTGGTTTCTGGAGGCCGGCGGCAAAGAGGCCCTGATCACGAACCCGGAGAATATCGAGCGCGCCCTGGCCGGCGAGACCGGCACCCGCATCGTGCCGTAATGAATGCCGATACCCTGCCGAAAAGCCCTCGCCATGGCCGTTGGATGGTGATAGCCCTGGGTCTCATCCTCCTTTGGGCTTTCGCCCTGCGCGTCTACGGCCTGGGCACCCAGAGCCTCTGGAGCGATGAGGGCTATAGCGTCCACCTGGCCGGCCAATCCCTGCCGACTATCTTATCCGACATCGTTGCTGACCATTCTCCCCTGTACTACGTGCTCCTGCACTTCTGGATACTGGGTGCCGGGCGAACCGAGTTTGCCCTGCGGTTCGTCTCCGTGAGTTGTGGCCTCCTGGTCGTGGCCCTGACCTATGCCCTGGGTCGGCGAATACCCGGCCGGCTGGCCGGTCTCCTGGCCGCATTCCTGACCGCTATCGCGCCCCTTCACGTTTACTACGCGCAAGAGGCCCGGATGCATATCCTCGTCACCGCCCTGGGCCTGGCATCGGTCTATGGCATGGTGCGGCTTCTGGATTGGCACAAATGGGCAAAGGGGCAAATGGGCACAGGAGCAGATTGGCCCGCCTTTGCTGCCTACGTCCTGATTACCGCCGCCGGTCTCTGGACTTTTTACTACTTTGCACTGCTGATCTTGGCCCAGAACGTCTACGCTACGCTTTACGTTTTACGTGTTGTATATGATCGCCAGCGCGTCGGCCCCCTGGTTCGTCGCTGGGTGTTGGCCCAGGTCGGGACCATAGTGTTGTTTGCGCCGTGGGCCGCCTATGCTGCGCCACGCGTCCTGGAATCGTTCCGGTTGCGCGCGCCAGCCTTTGGCTTTGCCTCAGTGGACTTGCTTACGGCCCTGCGCTTGTGCCTGGAGACCTTCAGTCTCGGCCCCACGATGGACCCGGGCCTGGCCCTGTGGCTCTCGCTGCCGTTAGCGGCGTTGGCCCTGTTTGGATTGCTGACACCAGGCACACGTAACCGCATATTGCTGGCGTGCTGGCTGGGCGTGCCGGTCCTGGTTGCCTGGCTGGTCAACCTGCGCTTTCCCCCCTTTTTGCCGCGTTATCTCCTGGTCGCCACGCCGGCCTATTACCTCCTGGCGGCGGCTGGCCTGATGGCTCTGCTGCCAGCGCGCTTTCGGCAGCCACCAGGCGTCAAACGTCAGGCGTCAGGCGTCGTTTCACGTTTGACGTTTTATGCTGGCCTTCTATTCCTGGTCACCCTCTCCGCTGGCTTTTCTTTGCACAACAACTACCACAACGCCGTTTACGCCCGCGATGATTACCGGGCTGTCGCGGCCACGATCCGCCATAACAGCGCATCTGATGAGGTCCTGGTCCTCAATGCCTGGTGGCAGGACAGCATGTTCGACTATTACAACCCCGGCCCTCTGGCCAGGTGTGGCATCCCGGAGAAAGGCCAACTGCCCGATCGGACCCGCACCCAGGCCAGCATCGCGGCCGTGGCCGGGCGCCACCCGGCCATCTGGCTGTGCCTCTACGGCAACACGGCCGGCGACCCGGACAACGCCGTGGAAGAGTGGCTGAATCACCACACCACGCGGGTCTGGGAGGGCTGGTTCGGCCAGGTGCATCTGTTGCGTTACCTGACCCCCGGCGCGCCGGGGTCGGCCGGTCCGGCCCATCCTATCGGCTCTCACCATGAGGGGCTGGTCTTGCTGGGGTTGGACATCCCAGCCACTGTAGAGGCCGGGGCCAATATCCCGGTGGACCTCTACTGGCAGGCCGTGGGCCGGACTAACGACGACTATAGCGTCTCCCTGCGCCTGCGAGATGCCCACGGGCGCGTCTGGGGTCAGCAGGACGGTGAGCCACTGGCCGGCCGCTATCCCACCAGCACCTGGCCGGTTGGGGAGCAAGTGCGGGATCGGCGCCTGCTGCTGGTGCCATGGGGCACGCCGCCGGGCGAATACACCCTGGACGTGCAGGTCTATGCGCCGGGCCAACTGCCGGAGGCCCCGGTCCCGGTACAGCTCCGCGTCCTCCCCAGCACTCAGACCCCGGCCCCTGATGACCTGGCCCTGGACCGGCCAGTCCAGGCCGACTTTGACGGCCTGCGGCTGTTGGGAGCCGGGCTGCGCAATCCCACAGCCCGGGACGGCGACCCGTTCCAGGTGGACCTGCTCTGGCAATGCCTTGTCCCGCCGGCACCCGGCTTGCGGGCCGTGGTCGAGTTGCGGGACGCCACCGGCAACCCGGTGACCGAGAGCGACATGCCTCTGGAGGGGGCCGCCGGCGAGCTGCGGCGCCAGATGCATGTGCTCCTGATCCCGGCCACGGCCAGCGATAGTCACTACCGCCTGCGGGTCGCTTTGCGCCAGCCCGGTGGCTCTCTGATCCCGGTGCGCTGGTGGTTCCTGCCCCTGGCGGATGGTGCAGACCTGGGAACAATCCCGGTGGTCGGCCGGCCACACAACTTCCAGGTGCCGCTCATCGCCCGGCCCTTGTCAGTCCAGCTTGACGGGGTGCGCCTGTTGGGATATGATCTGAAATCAGCCGACGACTCATCTGTCCCCCGGGCTGGCAGTAGCCTGCGGGTGGTCCTATACTGGCAATGTACTCAGTCCATGACCACCTCTTATACGGTGTTCTGTCACCTGGTAGACTCCCAGGGACGGCTGGGACCGCAGCAGGATGATCTGCCTTGTCTGGGGCAGTGCCCTACCACCAGTTGGGTTCCCGGCGAGGTCCTGACGGATGAACATACCATCGTTTTGCCGGCCAACACGCCGCCCGGTCCATATACCCTCTACGTTGGTATGTACAATGCCCAGACCATGCAACGCCTGGGGGAGGCTATCGTGGTTGGCCTGGTGAACATCGCCCCGCCGCCCTGACCGGCCACGGGGCCATAGGAGGAAAAATGATCGGCATTGTGTCTTACGGTGGTTACATCCCCCGCTTGCGGCTGAGCCGGGCGAGCATCTACCAGCATATCGGCTGGCTGAATCCGGCCCTGGCCACGGCTGCCCAGGGCGAACGTTCGTTTTGCAACTGGGACGAGGACAGCCTGACCATGGCAGTGGCCGCCGCCCGGGATTGCCTGCGGGGCCTGGACAAAAGTCGGGTGGACACCCTCTACCTGGCCTCGACAACCTTGCCGTTTGCGGATCGGCTCAACGCCGGCATCGCGGCGACGGCCCTGAACCTGCGCGCGGACATGGTCACGGCCGATTTCACCGCCGCCCTCAAGGCCGGCACCACCGCCCTTATCGCCGCCCTGGAGGCGGTCCAGGCCGGGAAAATGGCCCTGGTGGTGGCCACGGACCGGCGGGAGGCCCGGGCCGGTTCCTTTTACGAGCTGTGGTTCGGTGACGGTGCAGCCGCCCTGCTCCTGGGGCGCGAGAACGTCGTCGCTGAGTTCCTGGGCGCGCATTCGGTGTCCTATGACTTTGTGGACCACTACCGGGGGGCTGGCCATCGCTTTGACTATACCTGGGAGGAACGCTGGGTCCGCGATGAGGGTTATGCTCGCCTTATCCCGGAGGCCGTCGCCGGCCTGCTGGACAGGCTGGGTCTGACCATCGGCCAGGTGGACCGGCTCATCTACCCGTGCTGCTTTGAGCGAGAGCGCGCCGGGATCGCCCGGGCCATCGGCGCCCGGCCGGACCAGGTGGCCGATAGCCTGTACGCGGTCTGCGGCGAGACCGGGGCAGCCCATCCCCTGGTCATGCTCGTCCACGCGCTCCAGCAGGCCCGACCCGGTGAACGCCTCGTGGTCGCCAGTTTCGGCCAGGGCTGCGATGCCCTCTGTTTCCAGGTGACGGAGCATCTCGCCAGCCTCCCGGGCCGGGCCGGTATCAAGGGGGCCCTGGCAAACAAACAGCCTACCGACAACTATATCAAGTTCCTCAAGTTCCGTGACCTCATCGAGACCGAGACGGGCATCCGCGCCGAGGCCCCAGACCAGACAGCCCTGACCACTCTCTGGCGCAAACGCAAGATGATCTTGGGCCTGGTAGGAGGTCGCTGCACCGTTTGCGGCACGCCCCAGTATCCCCAGGCCGACATCTGCGTGAACCCGGACTGCCGGGCCATGCATTCCCAGGTGGACTATGAGTTCGCTGAGGTGCCGGCCACCATCAAGAGTTTCACCGGCGACATGCTGGCTGTCTCTGTGGACCCGCCAGCCATCTATGGCATGGTCCAGTTCGAGGGCGGTGGTCGCCTGATGGCCGACTTTACCGATTGCACGCTGGATGACCTCCGGGTGGGGCTGCCGGTCCAGATGGCCTTTCGTCGCCATTATGTGGACAAAAAGCGGGGCTTTACCGGCTATTTCTGGAAGGCGGTCCCAGTGCGTAGTGCGTAGCGCGTATTACGTTTTACTTTTGTAACTGCTCAGCCCTCTGCGATCTGGGTACTCGGATTGTCACCCTGAGCGAAGCGAAGGGTCTCGTTTTCACACCAACGAGATTCTTCGTCGCAAAAAACGCTCCTCAGAATGACAGGCTGAGCAGTTACTTACTTTTTACGTTTCACGCTCGATCTCGTGCAGCATGAGAGGAGATGTCATGATGAGCACCGGAATCCGCGACAAGATCGCCATTATCGGCATGGGTTGTACTCGCTTCGGGGAGCGCTGGGATGTGGGCGCCGAGGAGTTGATGGTGGAAGCCTTTGAGGAGGCCCTGGCGGACGCCGGGATCGGCCGGGAGGAGATCCAGGCCGCCTGGCTGGGCACGTGCATGGAGGAGATCAACGTGGGCAAGAGCGCGTTGCCGTTGTCGCTCACCTTGCGCCTGCCGCAGATCCCGGTGACCCGGGTGGAGAACTATTGCGCCACCGGCACGGAGGCCTTTCGCGGGGCCTGCTATGCCGTGGCCGCTGGCGCGTATGACCTCGTTATGGCCCTGGGCGTGGAAAAGCTCAAGGACATCGGCTACGGCGGTCTGCCCAACTGGGGGGCCGCGGCCGGCACCTGGGCCTGGCAATGGTCGCCCAATATTACTGCGCCGGGACTCTTTGCCCAACTCGCCAGCGCCTATGCGGCCCGGCACGGTATCCCTATGGAGGACCTGAAACGGGCCATGGCTCATGTCTCCGTCAAAAGTCATGCCAATGCCGTCGGCAACCCCAAAGCCCACCTGCGCAAAGCCATCACCGAGGCTCAAGTGTTAGCCGCCCCCATCGTCGCCTATCCCCTGGGGTTGTTCGACTGCTGCGGCGTCAGTGATGGGGCCGCCTGTGCCATCGTCACCACGCCGGACATCGCCCGGGGGCTGGGCAAACGCGACATCGTCACCGTCAAAGCCCTCCAGGTGGCCCTCAGTAGCGGCGAGGAGATGGGCTATAACGCCTGGAACGTGGACCACCTGATGACCACGGTCAGGTGTAGTGCCGAGGCCTATAAAGAGGCCGGTATCACCAACCCCCGGCAGGAGATCAGCATGATGGAGGTCCATGACTGCTTCTCCATCACCGAGTTGGTGACGATGGAGGATTTGCACATCTCGGAACGCGGCGGAGCGGTGCAGGACATCCTGGCCGGGTTCTTTGACCTGGAGGGGCCGCTTCCCTGCCAGCCGGATGGCGGCCTCAAATGCTTCGGCCACCCCATCGGCGCCTCCGGGCTGCGGATGCTGTATGAGATGTACTTGCAGCTCCTGGGCCGGGCCGGCGAACGTCAGATCCCTAACCCCCGCTATGGCCTCACCCATAACCTGGGCGGGATGCCGCATATGAACGTCTCAAGCGTGACGATCATCGGTAGATACGGAGAGTAGGATAGATCATGCCCCGTGCCGATGACCTGATCGCCCGCTGTATTCATACCATCCAGATGCTGGCTGTGGACGCCGTGGAACAGGCTCACTCCGGCCATCCCGGTCTGCCCCTGGAGGCCGCCGCCATCTCCTATGTCCTCTGGACCCGCTATCTGAAGTATAACCCGGCCAACCCGGCCTGGCCGGACCGGGACCGCTTCGTCCTTTCGGCCGGGCACGGGAGCGCGCTGCTCTACGCCCTGCTCCACCTCACCGGCTATGACCTGCCCCTGGACGAGCTGCGCCGGTTCCGCCAGTGGGATAGCCGTACCCCCGGCCATCCCGAATACGGCCTCACCCCCGGCGTCGAGACCACCACCGGTCCCCTGGGACAGGGGCTGGGCAACGCCGTGGGCCTGGCCCTGGCCGAGGCGCACCTGGCGGCGCGATTCAACCGGCCCGGCCACGCCGTCATCAACCACCGCACCGTGGTCATCGCCAGCGACGGTGACATGATGGAGGGCGTGGGCTACGAGGCCGCGTCGCTGGCCGGCCACCTGCGCCTGGGCAAGCTCGTCGTCATCTACCTGGACAATGGCATCACTATTGACGGCCCCACGTCCCTGACCTTTTCTGACGACGTGGCGACCCGCTACCAGAGCTTTGGCTGGCGCGTGCTGCGCATGGACGGGACGGATGTGGCCGGGATTGACCGGACGCTGGGCGAGGCTTTTGCCTCGACCGAACGGCCCACCCTGGTCATCGCCCGCACGCACATCGGCTGGGGCAGCCCCAAGCAGGACACGTCGGCGGCCCACGGCGAGCCGCTGGGGCCGGAGGCCGTGCGCATCACCAAAGAACGCCTCGGCTGGCCCCTGGAGCCGACGTTCCTGGTGCCGGACGAGGTGCGGGCGCACTTCCGGCAGGCCATACTCCGGGGCGCAGCGGCCGAGGTGGCCTGGCAGGCTCAGTGGGACGCTTATGCCGCCGCGTACCCCCAGGAAGCGGCGGAGCTACAAGCCATGCTGGCCGGCGACCCTTCGACAGGCTCAGGGCAACGCCTGCCCCCGGGCTGGGACGCCGACCTGCCGGCTTTCCCGCCGGAGAGGCCCGTGGCGACCCGGGTGGCCGGGGGGCAGGTCATGAACGCGCTGGCGGCCTGCGTCCCGGCCCTCATCGGCGGCTCGGCGGACCTGGCCGCGTCGAACCGGACCGCGCTCAAGGGCCTGGGGGAAGTGAAACCCGGCGACTATGCTGGTCGCAACATCCACTTCGGCGTCCGCGAGCACGCCATGGGCGCGGTCCTCAACGGCCTGGCCCTCCACGGCCTCCTCCCCTTCGGCGCGACGTTCATGGTCTTCAGCGACTATATGCGCCCGGCCATCCGCCTGGCGGCCATGATGGGCCTGCACGTGATCTACATCTTTACCCATGACTCCATCGGCCTGGGCGAGGATGGGCCGACGCACCAGCCGGCCGAGCACCTGGCCGCGCTGCGGGCCATCCCCAACCTCACGGTCATTCGCCCGGCCGACGCCAACGAGACGGCAGTGGCCTGGCGGGTGGCCCTGGAGCGGCGCGGCGGCCCCACCGTCCTGGCCCTCACCCGCCAGAACGTGCCGGTGTTGGACCGGACTAAGCTCGCGCCGGCCGAGGGGTTGCGACGCGGGGCCTACGTCCTGGCGGACACGCCCGGCCGCCCGGATGTGATCCTCATCGCCACCGGCTCCGAGGTCCAGGTGGCCCTGGGCGCGCGGGACCTGTTGGCCGCTGAGGGGATCGCCGCCCGCGTGGTGAACATGCCCAGTTGGGAGTTATTCGACGAGCAGCCACCAGCGTACCGCGACGCTGTGCTGCCACCCGACGTGACCGCGCGCCTGGCGGTGGAGGCCGGCGTAGCGCAGGGCTGGCAGCGGTACGTGGGGCCGGCCGGCGACGTGGTGGCCCTGGACCGCTTTGGGGCCTCCGCGCCATACCAGGTGCTCATGCGCGAGTTCGGGTTCACCCCGGAGCACGTGGCCGGGCGAGTCAAGAGCTTATTGGGGCGGTAAAGGCCAGGGGATGAAGTTGGTGACTCGTGGCAAGGGCAAGAAGCCATAGAGAGGAGGGGCGGCAAAACAGTATTACCAGAACCTCAGTGGCGAATACAGCGTGGCCGCGGCCGTAGACAGCCGCGGCCACGTGCACGTCCTCTTTTACAGGCCCGCCGCAAATCGGTAGTCTCCCTATTTTGTGTTGATAGCCTCGGGAGCCACCACTGTCACCAGTAGCTCTTTAACAGTCCAGATGTGATCGGTCAGGCCAGCAAGTTTTACACTGGTAACGTTGTGTGCCTTTCCAGCTCCGGCCGAACTTGCGGATGTTCCCGTGATTGACCTTCCCGTGATCCGGACAATGGGGATTCTGACAGCAAGAACTCGGTGGAACCAATCGTGTTTGTTCCAATTGTCATCCCTCAACTGTGCGATCTAAGAGCATATTATAATCAACACTAATGAGGGGAGCTACCCGAGTTCCATACCTGCCACTAAATGGCGGGTAAGAAACCCGCCCTACGGGGTTCTCCGATAGATTGCTAGTCTACCGTCAACGTCTTGCTCAGGTTGCGGGGAAAATCTGGATCAATGCCCCGGGCCACACTGGCATAGTAGGCCACCAGTTGGGCCGGGATCGTCGCCAGGAGCGGAAAGACCCACGGGTCTGCCGGCGGCACCACCAGATAATCCTGGACATTGGCGCGGAGGGCCGCGTTCTCCTGGGCCACGGCGATGGCCCGGCCCTCTCTACAGGTCACTTCATTGACATGATTGATCATCATGTCCACGTCCTCCGGGGCGGTAAAGAACGTCACCGGGTAGCCTGGCCGGACCGCCGACAGGGGGCCGTGCTTGAACTCGGCGCTAAAGATGCCCTCGCAGTGGGTATAGGTGATCTCTTTGAGCTTGAGTGCTCCTTCCAGGGCGATCGGTTCTGTGATCCCATAGCCCAGGTAATACAGTTCATTCCAGGTCGCCAGGTCTGCCGCGACGCGCCGGGCTGTCTCGTCGGTGCTGGCGATGGTGGTTTCCAGTAGATCGGGCACGCTGGCCAGGTCCGCCGGGTTACGGCCGGCCAGGCGATAGGCCAGGTACAGGAACAAGAGGGCCTGATTCATGAACGTCTTGGTGGCCGGCACGCTGATCTCGTAGCCGCAGGCCAGGGGCAGGTATGTCTCACTGACGTGGGCCAGGGTGGAGCCGATGACGTTCAGCACGCCCAGGACCCGACAGGCCCGGCTGCGGGCGACCGGGACGGCGTTGAGCACGTCCTTGGTCTCGCCGCTCTGGCTCACCAGGACCACGGCGGTCCGTGCCCCGACGCTCGTGGCGGCCCGGGTGATGAACTGGCCCGGCAACAGCGGTATGGCCAGCCGACCGGCGATCTGGTTAAAGTAATAAGCTCCCAGCAGGCAGGCGTGATACGATGTACCGCATCCCACCAGCAAGAGCGGCTCGCTGGCCCGCAGGATGTCCAGGAAACGATCCACATGGACCGATTGGTTCAGCAGATGCAGCAACTCGGCGGCGACAGTGGGTTGTTCGTGGATCTCTTTGAGCATGAAATGGGGGTAGCCGCCTTTGGTGACGGAATCCATGCTCTCCGTGATCTCTTCTGGCTCGCGGGTGATCTCCTGGCCGGTATCCACGCCGATGATGCGCACCCTATCCGGCGATAACACCAGGATCTCGCCGTCGCGGACCCGAAGCACCGTGCGCGTGAGGGGCAGGATGGAGGGCAGATCACTGGAGGCGCAGGTGAAATCCGGCCCCAGGCCGACCACCAGGCCGGAGCCTTTCTTGATCGCATAGAGCCGGTTCTCCTGGCGGGAGGTGATGAGGAAGGCATAATCGCCGGCCAGGTCATCGTATGCGCGCCGAATGGCCTCCACCATATCGCCGCCATTGCGGTCAAAGTGGTGCTCCACGGCGTGGACGCAGGTCTCGCCGTCGTTCGTGCCCCGTAACGTATGCCCCTGATGCGTGAACCACTCTTGCAACTGGACATTGTTCACCACATTGCCGTTATGCGCCCCCACCAGGTCACCATCACAGTCCAGATGAGGTTGAGCATTCCGCGGGCTGGGCGCTCCGAAGGTGGCCCAACGCAGTTGCACGATCCCCCGTTGACCCCGCATCTCGCGCAGCCGTAGTCGCTGGCTCACCTCCTCGATCCGCCCCACGTCTTTGCGCAGGTCAATCGTCCCGGCCGGCGATACCGTGGCGCAACCCACCGAATCATAGCCTCGATAGGCCAGGCGTTGGCCGGCCTCCACCAGGATCGTTCCCAGGTCATCACGTTCACTGGTGGATACGATACCAAAGATACCACACATGCCAACCCCCCGGAAACAGATTGCTACTATCCTCCATACTGCTGACCGGGCAACCCGCCGCCAACGGGTTGCTCAAGTCCATCACCCCTGCTCACCAGTGTAACTACCACCCTCCCGCAGGGTGGGTGTTACTGTTGGCTGGGGCCGGGCTTGGGCGTAAGCGTGGGTAGCTGTAGGAAGGGAGCCAACCCCTCGGAGGGCAGGAAGCCCCAGGCAGTGTTCTTGAGCTGCTGAATGAATTCCAGTTGCAGCATTTCGGGATACTCCCGCAGGGCCGCCCCCTTGAGTCGCAGGGATTCGGCTTCCCCCTTGGCGATCTCGATGTCGGCGGCCGCCTTGCCTTTTGCCCGCTCGACCTCTTCCTGAGCCTTGAACTTGGCCTGCTCGGCCTGGTATTTGGCCGTGGTGATGCCCTCATAGGCGATCTGCTTTTGTTCTACAGCGGTGATATAGTCTTTGGCGAAGGCGATCTTGCGAATCGCAAAGCTATCCAGGGTAACACCCTTAGCTTCCAGGAGCGGCCGCATCTCTTGTTCGATCCGGGTGACCACATTCATCAGGTCCCCGCTATACAATTCGCTGGCCGGGTACTTTTGCATCTCCAGGCGCACCAGGCTACGGCTGTGAAACTTGACCACTCGTTCGTTGACCTGATGCATATCCTGGCCCACTTCCCGATACACTTTCTCGACATCGGCGAGGGTCACGTAATAGCGGACACTAAACCGCACCGAGATCTGCTGCCCATCCTGGGTCTGGGCATCCACCTCATAATCGGGAAAATCCGCCCGCGATGCGCCGGGGTTCTCTGAGGTCTCGTATACCACAGCGCGGCTGCTGAAAAAATGATACTCCTGGACAAAGGGGATGCGGATATATAGACCCTCTCCCACCACGCCAGTGACCCGGCCGGTGGTGGTGATCACGGCCACTTCGCCCGCATCAACCACGACGATCCCGGACGATAATATGCTTATGGCAAAGATGCCAGCTATGACCAGCAAAGCAACGACAAGGCCACTAAAGTATCTCTTCACTTTTACCTCCCTTTGTTTTTGAATTCGTTGGGCGACGGTTTTGCTCGCACGCATGATTCTTCCTCGTAAAGCAGAATCTGGAGAAACCACACGGTATTATAACTTGCTTATCTGAACCAGGCAAGTGGCATATTTGACATCCGGGCATAACTTTTGTCAGGGAAGGAAACAAGGGGATAGAAGACCTTTCTGGGGGTTTTTGCGGCGGCGAAGCCGCCGCAAAAACCCTACCAGGCATTCTTTCCCCTCCCCGAAGGGACGCGAAGGGGGGAGTGAGGCAGGGCCCTCATGCGTTTAATCACACCCGGCTGTCAAGCATGTACGGCTTACGGCCTCGGTCATGCTACACCCCCCACGATAGACTTGCGAGGGCCTGAGATTGCGGATATAATACGCCTGTCTCGGATCGCGGGTTCTAAATACTGAACATGGGGGCGTTATGGAAGGCAAAATCCGCTATGTCCTGGCCTTATCGGTGGGACTGGTGGCCACCGTGTTCGTGTTCTGGGGCCTCAGTCAGCCTGGCAATCCCCTGTTCACCGTTACCCCGCTGGAGTTGCGTTCTTACGATGCCATGCAGTGGTCAGTGGTGAACCTGCTGCTGCTTTATTCCATGTCGCTGGCAGTGGGGGTCTATCTGGGGACCTTTTTCATCCGTGGGCAGCCGGTGTCGGCCGGTATAGTGATTGGCCTGTTCAACGTCGCCGTTTACTTCCTGTGGTATAATCTGGCCCTGATGCCCGATCCACTGACCCTGGGTTCGGCGGTATGGTTATTTGAGGTGGTCTTTATCGTCGCCCTGGTCCTGACCGGCGTCATCATCGGCGGGGCCAGTGGTTTGCTGGCCTGGGGCACGGTGCTGCTGGGCCATGAGATCGTAGATCTGGTCCGCGGAAGAAGATAGCCATCATGATCACGGCGCGGAGCGGGGCCGGTCTTGAGAAGTTCGCGCACGTGCTGGATGCCGCCGGTCAACCCCTCTCGCCGACCAGGGCAGCCAGGGCCCGCCAACTGGTGGCCACCGGCCAGGCTATCCTGGTTGGCGAGGACCCGTTGACGATCCGGTTGCTGCGCGTCGTCGAGCTACCGGCGCCACCCACTGCCGGGCCGCCGGTCGTGGCCGGGCAACACCTGCTTCTCCACACCTGTTGCGCCCCGTGCGCCACGTATACGGTGGGCCGCCTGCGAGACGAGGGGTTCACCGTGACGGCCTTATGGTATAACCCCAACATCGCCCCGGCCGCCGAACATGAGCTGCGCCGGGCCTCACTGGAAAGATTCGCAGAACTGGTAGACCTGCCGGTGTTGTGGACGCCCGGTTACCCGGCCCTGGATTACGAGTGCGCCGTGGTCAATTGCCCAGAAAAGCCGGCCCGCTGCGAGGCCTGCTATCGGTTGCGCCTGGGCCGGACCGCGCAGGTCGCCCGCGCCCAGGGTTATGTGGCCTTTACCACTACCCTGCTCATCAGTCCCTACCAGGATCAGGACCTAATCCGGGGCGTGGCCGAGGAGATGGGCCAGGAATACGGCGTAGCGTTCTATTTCGAGAACCTGCGGCGGGGTTGGGCGGAACGGGGCCGGCTCACGCGGGAGTACGGCCTGTATCGGCAACAGTATTGTGGTTGCGAGTTTAGCATACGTGAACGTGAAACGTCAAACGTCATCCGTCACGTTTGACGCCCGACGCCTGACGATGACCTATAAATCTGCGCTGCTCATCACCCTTCTCGCACTTGTTCTACTGGCCTTTCACCAGGGGCACTACTACGACGCCCTGGGCCGTGACGCCGTGGACGATGCCTACATCTCGTGGCGTTACGCCCGGCACCTGGTGAGCGGTCATGGCCTGGTCTTCAACCCCGGCGAGCGGGTGGAGGGCTACACGAACTTTTTGTGGACCATCGTCAGCGTGCCGTTCATCGCCCTGGGGGCCGGTGAGGTGATGGGACCGGTGGGGATGGGGCTGGGTGCGCTGTGTGCCCTGGCGACGCTCGTGCTCCTGGTGTTGTTCGTCCGGCAGACGGACGAGCGGCCCCTCGTGGCCGGCCTGGCCGCGCTATTGCTGGCCGTAGATGGCTCGTTCGCGCTGTGGAGTGTGAGCGGCATGGAGACGGCGTTCTTTGGGTTATGGTTGCTGGCCGGAGCCACGGCCTACCTGTGGGAGAATCGTCGGGCCGGCCGGCCCGGCGTGCTCTCCGGCGTCCTTTTTGCCCTGGCCGCCATGAGCCGGCCGGAGGGGCTGCTGGTCTTTGCCCTCACGGTCATCCATCAGGTTTTCCTGCGCCTGGCAGACTTGCGGCGCGAGCGCAGTTGGCTGGCCGCGGCCGTCAATTGGGCAGATATGGGTCGTATCCTGGGGTTCCTGGCCGTCTTTGCGCCGTATTTTTTGTGGCGTTATCGCTATTACGGCCACCTGCTGCCCAATACCTTCTACGCCAAGGTCACGCTGGAGAATACCGAGGCCCAGCACAGCCGGGGCTGGCGTCACCTGGAGATGTTCGTGAACGTCCACCGGGGCTGGCTGATCCTGCTGTTTCCGCTGATCGCCCTGCTGCGCCGCCGTGTGCGTCCCTGGGCCACCTATGCCGCGCTCATCCTGGCGGTCTATAGCGCGTACATCGTCTACGTGGGTGGGGATTGGAGCGTGGGCCGATTCTTCGCCCCCATCCTGCCGTTCTTCTACCTGTTGCTGGCGGCCGGGCTGGTGCGCCTGGCCGAGGGGATTCTCGCCCTCCTCCCTCTCCCGGAGGGAGAGAGAAGAAGGCGAGGGGTGAGGGTGACCATGACTCTGACGAGCGTATTGCTCCTGGTCATCGGTCTGTTCGCCCTGTACGACGCCTCCTCCGTCCACGGCGAGGACGAGTTGTTCGTCCAGCGGTTCCAGGCGGCCACTGCCACCCGGGCCAGGGTCACGTTCGGCCGTTGGCTCAAGGCCCACGTCCCGCCGGATACCTACATCGCCGTGGATGCGGCCGGGCAGATTCCCTATTTCTCCGGTCTGCGCACCCTGGACATGTTCGGTATCAACGATGAGCACACCGCCCACATGAAGGTGCCCACCATGGGCCAGGGCACCCCCGGCCATGAGAAGTTCGACTTTCCGTACATCATGGCCCGCCGGCCGGACCTGGTCATCGTCTATGGGCCATTGCTGGATAACTCCACCGAGTACATCCGGGCGGACTATAGCTGGACGGATGACCCGGCGCTACGAGCATTCTTGAACGTCTACAGGCGGGCCCGATAGGCTTAACTGGCAACTGCCGGCCCTCCGGGTCCGCGCTCCCGCCGGGTCTGTGACCCGGCGGCTGCTGGGGGTCACAGACCCCCAGCGAGCGCGGGCGCCAAGAGCATTCCGCGCTCCCGCCGGGTCTGTGACCCGGCGGCTGCTGGGGGTCACAGACCCCCAGCGAGCGCGGGCGCTAAGAGCATTCCGCGCTCCCGCCGGGTC
>Ga0209101_1001326_pt1 | contig 18489 bp, 14 predicted proteins | sample ConPoolayeCmetaG_FD_185481 | JGI IMG/M metagenome (GOLD analysis project Ga0209101, IMG submission 185481) | Hot spring microbial mat communities from California, USA to study Microbial Dark Matter (Phase II) - Cone Pool mat layer C metaG... ...
GTTCGCAGGGTTCAGCCCCCCTCCCAGCCTCCCCCCGCTGGGGGGAGGAGCCGGGGTCCCACCCCCAGTGGGGGAGGGTCAGGGCAGGGGCCGGCGCTGTGCCCGCGGCGCCATGGCGCGGGCGGGACGCCCGCGCTCCCAGGTCATGTTCATTGCGGCGTGGTGCGCCATGCGTATGACCGTCTCACGTGAACATACGCCCTCGGCGAGGGGCATGGGGAAACCCGGTTTCCCCATGCCCCCACCCGGTGGGAGGGTTTGGGAGGGCGCAGCCCTCCCGCAGGGGCATGGGGAAAGCGGGTTCCCCCATCCCCTCACCCGGTGGGAGGGCAAAGTCCTGCCAGGAACAACTTATTTTCATCCTGTTCGTGTGCGGCGTAGCCGCACGGACGGCTGATAGGAGTTGCGCGGTCGCCTCCCGACGGGGCGCAGCGAAACCATGCCTGACTGACTCAGAAGCACCTATGAGCGAGCACACGTTCTCTCCTGGCATCACCTATTGGCCGCGACGGCGGCGCCATGCTGAACGCATCCTCTGCTCGTGGAGCGACGCCGACACCGTGGCCCTCCGTGATGAACTCTGTCACATTGCCGAACTGGGGTTCACCGGGGTGCGCTTCGAGTTGCGCTGGGCCGAAGTGCTGCCCGACCTGCGCGTCAATACCGCCGCTCTGCGAGGACTGGAACGCGCACTGGATCAGGCTGCGGATCACGGCCTCCAGGCGGTCGTGGCTGTGCTGGGCGCAAGCCTGGGGGGCGTGTTGCACCTGCCGGCATGGGCCGTAGGCTTCCGGCTGCCCAATGACCTGCGGCTCGCCAGGCGCCTTGGTCCGCCGGTGGTGCTGGCCCCCCCTGACCAGCCGGTCGTGCTGGCCGGCGAGCAGTACTCGGCCGAACCGCCGCGGGACCTCTATGGCGAGCCGGAGTTGCTGGCGGCGCAGCGGCAGGTGCTCCACGAAACGATTGGCAACCTGGGCGCGCACCCGGCCGCCACCGCCTGGCAGATCGGCGCCGACATGGAGCGTGTTCGCCGTCCAGCCTCGGCGCGGGCCGCTGCCGAGTGGTGGGGCGATCTGGCCACGCGGGCCCTCGACCACGGGGCGCGCCAGGTGATCGGCGTTGTGAGCGCCATGAGCCTGGAGCGCCGCGATACCTTGCGCCCGGAGCAGATTGTGCGCCACCAGGGCCAGGTGGCGGTGTCGGTGGCGGCCTGGGCGCCCCCCGTCACGGAACGGCTCGACGATACGCGCCGGGTTCGCTTTCTGCATGCGCTCACCGCCGCGCTGGCACGGGCGGAAGACAGCCAGGCCGCGCCGATCATGGTCGCCGACCTCGGTGTGCCCACTTCCGTTCCGGGGTCCGACGGCCTGGTCGCCAGCGAGGTGTTTGGCCGCACGGTGTTGCATCCTCTGCTCGATGAAGAGCGCCAGGCGACCCTGCTCGAAGAGGCGCTTGCCGCATTGTACCGCGACGGCGCGGCCGGGGTGTGGCTGCCGATGTACGCCGACCCCGCTCCGGAGGTGTGGAACGTTCCGCCGCTGGATCGTTCCTGGTGGGCGCGCACGACGGGCCTGGTCGCCCCTGGCGGGCGCGAGAAACCGGCTGCCGAGGCGCTGCGCGCCTTCGTGGCCCGGCTGCGCGCCGGACGCCTGCCCGCCCCCGCCGGGCCGCCCGCGCTGCCCCTCGATCCTGAACGCTACTGGTACGACCCTGAAGGCAGTTTCGCCGCCCTCTGGGCGGACTGGCAGAAATAAGGGCGCGCGATGTTGCGTCTCAGGGGTCCTGCTCCCCGGGCAACCACCCCAACCCGGCAAGCCATGCCAGATCGTCAGGCGTGAGGTGTCCCGCGGCGCGGGCGCGCTCCAGCACGTCGGGCCGGCGCAGCAGGGTGCGTCGCAGGCGCTCGCGCCGGCGCCACTTCGCCACTTCGCCGTGATGTCCGGAAAGCAGCACCGGGGGCACCTGCCGGTCTTCCCACACCGCCGGGCGGGTGTAGTGCGGATATTCGAGCAGGCCATCAGCGTGGCTCTCCTCGGCCACCGACTCGGCGTCAATCACGCCGGGAACGAGCCGCGCTACGGCATCAACCACCACGATGGCGGCGAGTTCCCCGCCCGTGAGCACATAATCGCCGATGCTCAACTCACGGGTGATCAACGCCTCGCGCACCCGTTCGTCGATCCCTTCGTAGTGCCCGCAGACCAGCAGCAAGCGCTCCATGGCGGCCAGTTCCCGGGCGATGGCCTGGGTAAAGACCGCGCCATCAGGGGTCAGCAGGATAACCGGGGGGGGCGTGGCGGCCTCGGGCGGCAGGGCGAGCACGGCGCGGATGCAGGCGGCCAGTGGTTCGGGTTTCATCACCATGCCCGGGCCGCCGCCGTAGGGCGCATCATCGGTCGTGCGGTGGCGGTCGGTGGCCCAGTCGCGGATGTTGTGCAGGCGCACCTGGATCAGCCCGGCCTGCTGGGCGCGCTTGAGGATGCTCTCCGTGAGCGGCCCGGTAAACATGCCGGGGAAGAGAGTGAGAATATCGAAGATCACGACTCGATACTGCCAAGGTACTGGTCGAAAAAGCCCACGACGCGGCGGCAGTACTCCGGCCGGTCGGCGAAGTAGGCGCCGCAATGATCCACGCCTTCGACGATCCACAGTTCGCGTGGCTCGCCGGCGGCGGCGTAGAGACGCCGGGCATGCTCGACGGGCGTCACCGTATCGGCTGCGCCGTGGATGATGAGCACCGGGCGCGGGGCCAGGCGCCCGATGGCGTCAATAGGGCGGGCCTGACTGAAACGGTAGCCGTGCCGTCGCCACACGACCGCGTCGGTCGCGCGCACGAGCGCCTCGACCGGCAGACGCACCTGCTGGCGCAGGGCATGGGCCACGATGTCGCGCCCCGAGGTAAACGAACTATCGGCCACGACGGCCGCCACGTCCGCTTCGGCGGGCGCGGCGAGCAGGGCCACGGCGGCGCCCATCGAATAGCCGATGAGCGCCAGACGCTGACCGGGGGCGCGCCCGCGGGCAAAGGCCAGCGCGGCGCGCAGGTCGTCCACCTCCCGGCTGACCAGCGTTTGCGGCCAGGGATCGGAGTCGCCGCGCCCGCGGAAGTCGAACAGCAGCACACTGTAGCCGGCGCGCCAGCAGCGCGAGCCGATGCCGAGCAACTCGTCCTTGCGCCCGGCGTGGCCGTGGCAGCCGACGATCACCCCGCGAGGGCGTTCCTGCGGCAGCCACCATCCCCGCAGCCGCAGGCCATCAGCGCTTGCAAAGCTCACCTCTTCGAACGGCAGATCCAGCTCCCAGGGGGTCATAACATACGCATCGTGGTAGGTGCGGCGCGGCTGGGGGCTGACGCGCGTGCTGACGTACCAGGCCGCCCCGAGCAAGCCGCCGGCGGCGGCCAGGGCGCTCCCCCCGGCGAGGCGTAGCAATGTAGAGATCTGGCGCATACGACGATTGTACCCGAACATGCAGGGCGCGCCATCGCTGCGGCGCGAACGTTCGCTGCAACCCTTTCCGACGCCCCGTCCCGGGCGCACAGCTATGCTATCATAGCCCCATGCAATCCTCAACCTCATCCGCTGCTGCGGAAACCACGGACCTGCGTCGGCGCGCCCTGAGCTTTGTCCTGCTCATGGGGCTGGTCAGTCTCCTGGCCGACATGGTCTACGAGGGCGGGCGCAGCATCAGCGGCCCCTACCTGGCGCTGCTGGGCGCCAGCGGCACGATGGTCGGCCTGGTGGCCGGCGCGGGCGAGTTGATCGCCTATGGCTTGCGGCTGGTCTTCGGCTATCTCAGTGATCGGACCCGGCGCTACTGGGCCTTCACCATTGCCGGATACGCCACGACGGCCCTGGTGGTGCCGGCTCTGGCCCTGGCGGGGAGTTGGCAGGTCGCGGTGGTGCTGCTGACGCTGGAGCGCATGAGCAAGGCGCTCCGCAGCCCGGCGAAGGACACGCTGCTCTCCTATGCCACGCGCTCGATTGGCTATGGCAAGGGCTTCGGGCTGCACGAAGCCCTCGACCAGATCGGCGCCATCGCCGCCCCGCTGGCGCTGGCGGCCGTGCTGGCCTGGCGCGGCGATTACCAGCTCGCCTTCGGCCTGCTGTTGATCCCCGGGGCACTGACGATCCTGGCGCTGCTGGCGGCCCGGGCGCGCTTTCCGCAGCCCGCCGACCTGGCCGGCGCGACGCCGCCGCTGACCTCGCGGGGCTTCACCGGCGACTTCTGGCTGTACCTGGTCGCGGTGGGGTGGATCGCTGCCGGGTTCGTCGATTTTCCGCTGATCGCTTTCCACCTCGAACGGACCGCCGTGGTATCGGCGGCCTGGATCCCGGCGCTCTACGCGATGGCCATGGCAGTGGATGCGGGGGCGGCGCTGCTCTTCGGCGCCCTGTTCGACCGGATCGGCTATGCCGCGCTGCTGCTGGCGGGGGCGCTCGCGCTGGCCTTCGCGCCGCTGGTCTTTCTCGGGGGGCCGGCGCTGGTGGCCCTGGGGATGGCGCTCTGGGGCGTGGGTCTTGGCGCGCAGGAGTCGATCCTGCGCGCGGCGGTGGCCAGGCTGGCGCCGGCGGCGCGGCGCGGCACGGCCTTCGGGCTGTTCAACACCGTCTACGGCATCGCCTGGTTCATCGGCAGCGCGGCACTGGGGGTGCTCTACGACCGGGCGCTGCCGGCGCTGATCGTCCTATCGGTGGGCCTGCAAGCCCTGGCGCTCGCGGCGCTGGTCGTGGTGGCGCGCCGGGGCGCGGCGGGGCGGTGAGAGGTGCAGAGGAATTGGCTGAGGCCCCGGTATCACCTCTACAAGCGGAGATTTGAGGCTATACGCCCCCAGTAAGGAACCTTACCGCGGCGTGTCACGCAACGGCGCTGCGGATCATTTCAATTGCGTTACGCTCCTCTTCGGTAACGATCTTGCCACCGAAGCCGAGGAACCCTCCCTCCTTAGCCGCCTCAGCCGTCTTCGTAGCGATAGCGACCAGCATCGTTTGGAAGCGCTCGGCCTCGGCGGGAGCCTTGGCCTTGATGATTGTCGCCGCGTTGCGCAGGTAGCCAACAACCTCCTCGCGGCTGGGGGTTCGCGCCTGCAGCGCCTCGAGCTCCCTGGCATCGAGACCATCGGCGAAGGCATTGCGCAGCACCGAAACCTCATCGCCGTAGCCGGCATGCTCGGCAAGGGCAGCGGCGGCAGCGGCGATCTCCTGTGATGACCCGGCAAAGCCTGAGGGCGAGGCGGAGGCGACCAGATGGAGCGCCGCGACAGGGGCCAGCTTGATCTGGTCCCACTCTGCGTCGGTGAACGTGCTGCGCAGGGCGGTGAACTTCTCGCTGGCGGCCACAGCCGACTTGACCATCTTCACCGTCTCGGCGTTGGCCGGGTTCATCTCGAAGTCATTGACCTCGCTGCGAAGCAGCTTGTGCAGACCGGTCGGGTCGAGGTTGCCGCCCTTAATCGCCTTATTCACCATACCGGCAACGACGGGAACGGCCATCATCAGCATGGGCTTGACGTCGAAGCCCAGGTTCTTGGAGAGCGAGCCGCTGAAGGCGTTGACACCCTGACCGAGCAGGCTGCTCACCAGATCGTTACTGCCTCCAGTAGCAGCGTTCAGCAGGCCGCCGATCATATCGCCGCCACCACCTCCGAGGGCGCTCATCAGGCCGCCAAGGGGGTTGTCGGCCCCCACTGTGCCTGTTTTGGTCAACGAGCCGAGCAACGCCTCGGCGCCGCCTGGCGTGCTGGCCTGGTGGCTCAGGTTGGCAAGCACAGCCGGGGCCGCGGCTCCCAAACCCTTGCTGACCTGCGATGGATCCATACCGAGGGCCCCGCCGATCTGGTTGACTATGTCGGGCGTGACCATCTTCGTCAATTCGTCAAGCATCCCAGCCATAGAGCTCCTCCTGACTTGTTCTGAACTGCCTGTCGTTATCAGGGCGAGTAACTGTTCACACCCGGGGTAGAACACGAACCTGGGAGCGAGAGCCTCACACCCTCGTCGCGTCTACGCGGGCAAGCTGCCCGCGCTCCGAGGAGAGACGTGAATACGTACCAGGGCGAGGGTGTCTTCACCCTTAGCTCGCCGGGACCATCGTCACCTCGACCTCGGTGCTCGGCCGGCCCTTGGTAACCACCAGAAACTCCTTATTGGTGGTGTAAAGCATGTTGCCTGCTGCGTCGATAATGTTGCCCTGGACATTGTAGTCGTTCTCAGGGTTAACCCGCCGGGGGTCGTAGACGAATTTGAATGGGAAGGGCGCAGTCTGGCCATTGAGCAGGATCCGTTGCTCGGCGATAAGCGGCGCAGGCCCGCTGCCGGTGACGTCGGCAATCTGAATGCGCAGCAGTGCACCATCCGGCAGGGTTGTCGGGTCGACTCCGACCACTACGCCGTTGACGCTCGCGGTGGGCACATCTTCGACCGTCACATCGACGGTTGCGGCCGTAGTGGCGCCCTTTTCCCGCACGCTCAGCGTGCGCGCACCGGCGTTCGTGGGCGTGTAGGCGAAGAGCCAGTTGCCGTTGCCATCAACGGTTGTCGTACTGACCACCGTGTCGCCGTCAAGCAGTTCCAGGATCGCCCCGGGGGTCCCCTTACCCTCAATGAGGGTGGTGGCGCCAACAACCAGGGCGGTGCCTCCACTCAAGGGCTTGATCTCAGGAATTGCGGCGATTGGTGGGACGGTGGCCGCCACGGTCGGCACTGCTGTCGGCGCGACGGTTGGAACGACAGCGGGCACGGCAGTAGGAACAACGGTCGGAGCCACTGTCGGCGCGACGGTAGCTCCGACCGCTGGAGCCACCGTTGCGCCGACGGTGGCTCCAGTGGCCGGTACAGTCGTAGGTACTGTGGTTGCTACCTGCTGGCGCTGGCTCAGCCACCAGAATAGCCCGGCCAGTGCAAGGATGAGCAGTGGCAGGAGCAAGAGCCACCAGGGGAAGCCCCTGCGCTCTTCGACCGTGGGTGTGGGTGTGCGCGCGGGCGAGGGCGCGGCTGCTGGCGTCGGCGCGGCTGCTGGCGTAGGCCCGCGCACGGGGGCGGGCGGCGGCGTACTCTCCTTGTACACGCCAACCTTGCGTGCCGCAAACTCTTCGGTGGTTGCCTGCGAACCGTAAATGCCGACCGCACTCGCGCCACCGACCTTCGCTGCCGCATCCAGGAGTCTCTGGATATCAGCCTCGCTCAGCCCGGTCGCTGACATCAGTTGCCCACGACCCTCGGGAGACGCCGCGCGCGCCAGCAACTGGTCGATATGCTCAATGCCAACAGCGCGTAAGCGACTGTTGATCTTTGGGTCCAGACCCGCAATCGTGTCGATTGATATTGCCATCGCTTTTTCTCCTGGTCCCCACAGCAGCCAGGAGAGGCTCAGGACCATCCTGGCCGCTGTGAGGGGCGTGTCAAGGTATGTCAGCGCGCGCTGCGCACCTTTTCCCACGCATAGTGCACGATGGCCTTGGTCTGCTCCCAGGTGCCCGGGTTCTTCTTCTCCCAGAGCTTCTTCGCGTCGGCTTCCACCGCGCTCCACGGGCTCGAGCGGAACGGCTCGGTGGTTGCCAGTTGGTAACCGTACTTCAGACCAGGCAGGGCGTCATTCCAGGCAATCCCCTTGGCCGCCAGCTTCTCGTTGACGAAGGCGCGGAAGTCATTGCTGTAGGCCTCGAAGGGCGCGATCGCCTTGATCTCCTCGATCTCCACGTCCTGCCGGCGCAGCGTCTCCTTGATCGTCTGGATCTGCTCACTGACCTCTTTGCCCAGGCTGACTTCCTCGAGCACGCGGGCAGTCTTGTTGACCAGGGCAATCTCGTCCATCTCGACCATCTCGAAGGAGCGCTCCTTGAAGAGGTCGGGGTTGGAAGTCACCGCGCGGTTGACCGGGCGGCGCTGGATTTTGATCGTCTCGTCGCGCAGGGCCACATCCTGGGTCGCTTCGCGCTCGGTCACGACGCTGTAAATGCGCATGCGACCGCGCTCGATTTGCTGCTTGCCGACCTCAAGCTCCTCCTCGATCACCTCGAGCACCTGATCGTTGGTGGCGGGGTCGCTGAGGGTCAGGTTGGCTTTCTCGGTCGCAGGCGCGACCTGCTGGAGTTGAGCGGCGCGCTCCTTGATGTTGACCATCTTGAAACCGCTCATGATCTCGGCCACGCGAGCAGCCGCGCTATCGGCGACGTTGGCGGTGATCAGCGTGCCGCCCTGCCGCACACCCTCGAGGTAGACATTAACATCAGGCTCAGGAACCCAGGTACGCATGTGGGCCAGCTTGGGCTCGTCGGTCACGTCGTCGTTGGTCAGGATGTCCAGGTCAGCCCTGGCCACACCCTCCTCGATCAGGTAGGTGTAGCACTTCATCGCCTCGTCGCGCTCGTCGAACAGGCCGATTACGGTTCGCATGATTCTCCCCTCCTTATTATCCAGCTACCGGCTCGTCACGTTCGGGCCATCTATTCACCAGCGTTGGCGCGGGCAGTCGAGTCGCCCGCTTGCCACGCATAGTGACGAAGGGCGTCGCCTTGTTCGGGCGCCATCAGGGCGCGTCTTCCGATGCAGTGTGAGCGTCCGACGTCGCCTCAGGCACGGATGGAATGCGTTCGATTTCAATAAACTCACGGCGAAGGGTGACACGCTGGGGGTTGCTCACGGAGGTGCGGCGCCGCGAGATACGGACCTCTTCGCGGACTAGGAGCCGACGCTCGACCACCAGCACCTCCTCGAGAATGGGAATGACAAACACTTCCCCTTCAGTGCGGGGCTGCGGCGGATCGCCCTCGACGAGCGCGTTGACGGGAACATGCTCGACGTGGATCTCCTCGCGGATCGTCGGCTCGTCAACGACCTCCTCACGTGTGGCAACCCGCTTATGGACACGCACGGTGCTTCGCGCTACGCGCTGGCGCTCAATCGTCAACTCTTCGGCGACGACAGGGATGACGATCTCCTCACCGGCCTCTATCTGGCCGGCCGCGGTCTCGATGGCCTGGGTGAATTCGTTGGGGAGCAAATAGGAGCCGTCAGCCTGGCGGATCAGCTCTGCGAAAGCTACGACCAGGCGGGTGCCATCGTCGAAGGCGATAGACACCTGAGATACGCCATCTGGTGAGGTGAGGTGCCCGATGATTGTACCTACCTGGCCGTCAGGACGAATAACCTTGACTGGTTTCATACCTGATGTCTCGTGAGCGGTGCCAGCGCCAGGTGTGTAGTGGGCAGAGGGGCGAGCGTTAACACCTCGTACGGGGGTAAGTCAGCGTTATCCACATCACGGTAGCTTATCAAGGCCATAGACCTACCGTATCTCCAGGTTGACATAATAGAGGAGCGCGTCTGACAGTGTCTTCGGAGACTCGGAGGCGCCCTGGCACTGTCGGGCGGCCTTCGTTGAACTGGCGGGCTACTACGAGCAGACTCTCACATTCCTTCACGTGGGTGGCTGCTCCAGGTAGCCGGCACTCCTCACTGGCCCCCTTTCGACCACTTCCTTGTTTCGGGCCAGCGATAGTATCGCTCGTGTAGCCAGGACCTGGACTGACTAGGAGTTCAGGGAACTGCCTCGACTTTTAGCCAGGCTTGCTCGGAGCGAGCGCGGATGGTTTGCGTCGAGCTCGACGCTGCATAGGGTCGTTACTGCGCTCTGGAGATCGGCCAGGAGCGCCTCCTCAGCGGTGGAATGTGTTGTATCTGCGCTCAACCTGACCACCTGGTTCGCCAGATTGACCGGTTTGCGCCCGGCGCGCCAACGCGCCGGGCGGCGGATGCTGGTACAATAGGGGGCGCATCCGGCCCTCGGCAGGGCAGGCGCTGCCAATCGTTGCACCTCGCCCCTGCCCGATGATCGGTGCGGGAAGATGGACGTTCCTTGTGAGGAGGCGACCAATGACGGACAATCGCCGCAGCCGGCTGATCACCGAAGGGCCCCAGCGCTCGCCGAACCGGGCGATGCTGCGCGCCGTGGGCTTTGGCGATGAGGATTTTGGCAAGCCAATCGTCGGGGTGGCCAATGCCCACAGCACGCTGACGCCTTGCAACGCCGGTCTCGGCGCCCTGGCCGCGCGGGCCGAGGCGGCCATCCACGCTGCCGGGGCCATGCCCCAGATCTTCGGTACCATTACCGTCAGCGACGGGATCTCGATGGGCACCGAGGGCATGAAGTTCTCCCTGGTCAGCCGCGAGGTGATTGCCGATTCGATTGAGACGGTGGTCAACGCCCAGCGGATGGACGGCATTCTGGCGGTGGGAGGCTGCGATAAGAATATGCCCGGGGCGCTGATCGCCATGGCCCGGCTGGATATTCCCGGCATCTTCGTCTATGGCGGCACGATCAAGCCCGGCCATTACAAGGGCCGTGATCTGACCATCGTTAGCGCCTTCGAGGCGGTCGGCGAGTTCAGCGCGGGGCGGATTGATGAGCACGAGTTGCTCGAGATCGAGCGCCACGCCTGCCCCGGCGCCGGCTCATGCGGCGGGATGTATACCGCCAATACGATGTCTTCCGCGATCGAGGCCATGGGGCTCAGCCTGCCTGGCTCCTCGACCATGGCCGCCGAGGACCCGGAAAAGGCCGAGAGCGCCGCTCGTTCCGGCGAGGTGCTGGTCGAGGCCATTCGCGCCAACCGCACCGCGCGCCAGATCCTGACCCGCAAGGCCTTGGAGAACGCCATCACCGTGGTGATGGCCCTGGGCGGCTCGACCAACGCCGTGCTGCACCTCCTGGCGATCGCCCACGCCGCCGAGGTGCCCCTCAAGATTGACGACTTCGAGGCCATCCGCGCGCGGGTGCCGGTGCTCTGCGACCTGAAGCCCTCCGGGCGCTATGTCGCCACCGATCTGCACCAGGTGGGCGGGGTGCCCCAGGTGATGAAGATGCTGCTCAACGCCGGCTTGCTCCACGGCGACGCGCTGACGATCACCGGGCAGACCATCGCTGAGACCCTCGCCGGGGTGCCCGATGCGCCCCCGGAAGGACAGGACGTGATCCGGCCCTTCGATGCGCCGCTCTACCCCCAGGGGCACCTGGCCATCCTGCGCGGCAATCTGGCCGAAGAGGGCTGCGTGGCCAAGATTACCGGGATCAAGCAGCGCCGCATCACCGGCCCGGCGCGGGTTTTCGACAATGAAGAGTCGTGTCTGGAGGCGATCCTTGCCGGCAAGATCGTCGCCGGCGACGTGGTGGTGATCCGCTACGAGGGGCCAAAAGGCGGGCCGGGCATGCGCGAGATGCTGGCCCCTACCTCGGCGATTATCGGCGCGGGTCTGGGCGACAGTGTGGGCCTGATCACCGATGGGCGCTTCTCCGGCGGCACCTACGGCCTGGTTGTCGGCCACGTCGCCCCCGAGGCGGCAGTGGGCGGGACCATCGCCCTGGTCGAGGAGGGCGACAGGATCACCATTGACGCCGATGCCCGCCTGCTCCAGCTCAACGTCTCCGATGAAGAACTGGCCCGCCGCCGGGCCGTCTGGACCCCGCCCGCCCCGCGGTACACCCGCGGCGTGCTGGCCAAGTATGCGCGCCTGGTCTCCTCGGCGAGCCTCGGCGCCGTGACCGATCTCCCGGAGGCCTGGTAGCTCTCATGGTATGGTTCGCGGTAGCGTCGCCGCGAGCGGAGGATGGGGGAGGGCGGGCCTCCGCAAAGGAAATCCTGTTCTTTCGGAGGGGCCTGGCCCCTCCGAACCTCCCCGCAGGGGAGAAAGCTATGACCCGGAGGACTCCGTGGGCGTTGATGTGTCACAAATCGGCCTGGGCTTGCTGCTCAGCACGGCCATCGGCGGGCTGGCCTACTGGCGCCAGTCGCTGACGATGGGGGGCTGGGCCGGCGCCATTCTCACCGGCACGGCGACCATGGGTTTTGGCGGCTGGGCCTGGGGCCTGGCGTTGATTGCGTTTTTCGTCAGCAGCAGCGCGCTGTCGCACTACAAGGAGCGCATCAAGGAACAACGCGCGGCTGAGAAGTTCGCCAAGGGCGGCCGGCGCGACCTGGCCCAGGCCCTGGCCAATGGCGGCATCGGGGCGCTGCTGGCCTTGCTCTACGCCCTGCTCGGCGGGCCGCCGGTGCTGCTGGCCCTCTTCCTCGGCGTGATGGCCACCGTCACCGCCGACACCTGGGCGACGGAACTGGGGGTGCTCAGCCCGCATCGTCCGCGCCTGATCACCACCGGCAAGCCGGTGGATCCGGGCACCTCGGGCGGCATCTCGCTCCTGGGCACGACGGCCTCGGCCCTGGGCGGGCTGCTGATCGGCCTGGTGATGTTTTTGAGCTTCGGGATCGGCCAGACCCTTGCCGCTCAGCCGGTGATGTGGCAGTGGTGGATCTTGCCGGCGGCGGTGCTCGGCGGCCTGGGCGGTTCGCTCGCCGACAGTCTGATGGGCGCGACGGTGCAGGCGATCTACCGCTATCCCAACGGCAAAGAAACCGAAAAGACGGTTGGCAAGGACGGCACGCCCAACACCTTCGTGCGCGGCTGGCGCTGGATGACCAATGATATGGTCAATCTGATCAGTTCGCTGGTGGGCGGGCTGATCGCGATGCTGGTGTTCCTGCTGCTGGGCTGAGACCTTTGTCGGCGACCACCCAGGTCGCGAAGCGATCATCGGCGATGGCGCGCGCCGGCACCCCGCAGGCCTCGATCATCTGGATGATCTCCGCCGGCGCGAAAAAGGTGCTGTCCATCAGCAGCAAGCGCTCGGCCAGGGCGACGAGTTTCACCACGCCGAGGCGAATGTCCGGCTCTTCGATCACCAGCCGGCCATCGGGGCGCAACACGCGCAACAACTCGCGGATGGCCTCCGCCGGCCGGGTGAAGTGATGCAGGGCATCAACGACCACCACCCGATCAAAGGTGGCGTCGGGGAAGGGCAGGCGCGTCACATCGCCGGCCAGCGCATCGAGGCCCCTGGCCCGCGCCTGCCTCAGCATCGGCGTCGAGCGGTCGAGCACCACGATCGCGCCGGCCAGGTCGCGCAAATGGGTTGCCACGCGCCCGGTGCCTCCACCCGCGTCGAGCACGCGCCCGCCCGGCGGCACGGCCAGCGCCTCGCGCAGCCGCTCCAGATCCGGCGGGCCGATGAGCCGGTCGTACAGAGGCGCGATCAGGTCGAAATGATCGATCATCGGTATGGGTCTCCCTGGTCGGAACGTGAACATAGGCTCTCGAAGAGGGGTGTGGGGAAACCGGGTTTCCCCCCGCCCCCGCCCCTGGGAAGGTAATACCATTTTGGATTGCCGATGTTGGATTGTGGATTGCCTTGCAGGGCGTCACCGTGCGATCCAGCACTTCGACGAATGCGGAATGTTCAACAGGAAATGGTATAAGGGCGCAGCCCGTGCGCAGGGATAGGGGGAAACCGGGTTTCCCCCGACCTCCGCCCGTGGCGGGCGCAAGGGAGGAATGCGGAGAGGCATGGCCTCCCTGCGCTCCTCCCGCGCAAGGCCGTTTACCATCGCCCGCGCGAACACCGAAAGAGCAGCGCGTCCCAGGTATTCCCGAGCAGGTTGCCGATCCAGATCATGCGCAGGGCGCGCTCGATGGCGCGTGCCTGTTCCTCACCGTATATCGTTGCCAACTGGCCCTGGAGCTCCGGCGAAGCCTTGCCGCCCGCTTCGGCCCACTGGCGGGCGTAGAGCAGCGCCGGGAGATCGGCGGCGGGCGCCGTGGCGACATCGCCGTCGAGCAGGCGGCGAACCTCCTCCGGGGGCAGGCCACTGAGCTGGGCGACATAGCCGTGGAAGGCGGCGCAGTAGCGGCAGCGGTTTATGGCCGTAACGGTGAGCATCAGGCGTTCGCGCAGCGCCGGGCTGATCGAGCCGCGCCCGCGCAGGCTGGCCAGATGGCGCAGATCGCTCCAGAGCACGGCGATACTGCGGTAGTATCGCTTGCGGAAGGTCGCGGGGCGAGAGGTTGACGACACGATGTTCTGATCTCCTGTTTTACTATTGTTCCCGGGAGCGCGGGCAAACTGCCCGCGGAGACGCGACCCGGACGGGACGCCCTCGCTCCCGGGCGCGGGTGTTACCCCTAACGTGACCATGGGGGGACCAGGTTCCCCCACACTCCCGCCCGTGGAAGGGTCTGGGAGGGCGCAGCCCGTGCGCAGGGGTCCGGGGAAACCGGGTTTCCCCAGACCCCCACCCGGTGGGAGGGTCTGGGAGGGCGCAGTCCTCCCAGGAAGGATGTTCACGGTGTGCGGCGCGAGCCGCATGGGCGGCTGGGGTGAACAGGTACCTCGCGCTCATCCATGCAATCCCGGCAGAAACACGGTTGGGCTGGGCACCAGCAACGGGCTGTGGCTCTTGAAGGCTTCGGCGTAGGCGACCCCGAACAGCCGGCCCAGATAGGCGTCTTCGGCTTCGTAGAGGGTCAGCAGGCGGTCGCCCTCTTCGACGCGGAAGATCGAGCCATACTCGGCCAGGGCCGCGCGCTTGCGCTCGTAGGTGTCGCTTACGTCCACGGCGAAGGCGAAGTCGCGGCCCCAGGGCGGCTCCATTTTACAGTGGGGGAAGAAGAGCCGTTCCACCTTCCAGGGCTCTGTATCGGCCAGCAGTTCGCCGCCGGGCACCCGTTCCCAGTGATCCAGCCGGGCGTAGAACACCGCGGCGCTGAGCAGCGCGCCCGCGGCGGCGTGATCGGGATGCACGCAGGCATCGGTGGTGCCAAAGACGATCTGGGGCCGGTACAGGCGGATCAGGCGCGCGACTTGCAACCGCAGGGGGATGGTGTCGCCAAGCAGCCGATCCTGCCCGTCCAGGAAGATCCGCTCAGCGCCGAGGATGGCCGCCGCGCGCCGGGCCTGGGCCACTCGCTCACCTGGCGCAGCGAAGTCGCTCGGCTCCCCATCGCAGAGGTCCACCAGGAGCACGCGCAACCCTTCATCCACCAGCCGCGCAATCGTTCCGCCCATCTGCACCTCGGCATCGTCGGGGTGGGCGGAGATCACCAGCGCATCGTATGACATCGTCGTCCTCTTGTTTCGCTGAGACAGTGCCTGGCCTATCATTATACTGATGCGCCAGGCTCGTGCGATGTTACAGGCACGCCGATTCGCGCTTCCGCTGTGATCGGCTATACTAACGACGACGGTAGCCTGCAGCTACCCTGAACATAGGCCCTCGGCGAGGGGTGTGGGGAAACCCGGTTTCCCCACGCCCCTGCTCCCGGGAGGGCCTGGCCCTCACGCAGGGGGAATGGGGGAACCCGGTTTCCCCATCCCCCCACCCGGTGGGAGGGTCTGGGAGGGCGCAGCCCTCGAGGAGGGGGGTGGGGAAACCGGGTTCCCCCATTCCCCCACCCGCGGGAGGGTTTGGGAGGGCGCAGCCCTCCCAAGAAATGATTTTCATCCCGTTGGTGTGGGGCGGAGCCGCATGGACGGCTAACGTGAAAATGGGGGAACCAAGTTCCCCCATACCCCCGTTTTCATTGGGCGGTGTGCCGCCCGGCCGCATGGACGGCTGATGTGAACATAGGCCCTCGGCGAGGGGTGTGGGGAACCCGGGTTCCCCACGCCCCTGCCAGCCGGGGAACCGACGATAGCGCAACCCAGAGGAACCCCCGGGTGATGTCGAAGGACGCATGAACAGGCGCTCCATGCCAGACGCTTCGCCAAACTGCGCCGAGACGCCGGTTCACCCGCGGGCGGCTCCCGGGGCGCCTGCCGCTTCTCAGGCGCGCCGCGCGACCACAGCGCAGCCGGTCTGGTTGGCGGCCCTCGCCGGCTACACGCTGGTCGCGTTGCTGCTGATGGCGCCCATCCTGCCGGCGTTCGGCGCCGCCATCCCCGGCGGGCCGGTGGCAGCCGTGGACGGCTGGCAGAATGTCTGGAACCTGTGGTGGGTGCGTCTGGCGCTCTTCACCGGTCGCGATCCGTTTGTCACCGATCTACTGTTCTTTCCCGAGGGCGCGGCGTTGCACCTGCAAACCCTGGGCTTCATCAACGGGGTGCTGGTGTTGCCCGTCACTGCCCTCTGGGGTCCGGTGGCCGGCTACAATGCGGCCATGCTCCTCAGTCTGATCCTGTGCGGGATGGCCGGCTACGCCCTGGCCCTGCGCGTCTGCGGCGCGCGCCGGGCCGCCTTTGTCGCCGGGCTGATCTTCACGCTCTCGCCCTTTCATCTGACGCGGATCTGGGATGGGCAACTGGAACTCGCCAGCCTCCACTGGCCGGCGCTGTACGCCCTGTTTGTGCTGCGCGCCGTCGAAGACGGGCGCTGGCGCGACGCGCTCCTTGCCGGGGTGTTCCTGGCCTGCACCGGCCTGTCGAGCTGGTACTACCTGCTGTTCATGGGCCTCTACGCCCTCGGCTTCGCTCTGCTGTGGGCCAGCGGGCCGGGCGGGACCCGCGTCGCGCCCCGCCAGGCGCTCGGTCAGGCCGGGCTGAGTCTGCTGGTAGGCGGGCTGCTGCTGCTCCCCGTGCTGGCGCCGGCGCTGCGCCTGGCGCTTGGCTCACCGGGGGCGGTGCACCAGTTCGAGGGCGAAGAGGCGCTGCGGCGCTCGGCGAACCTGCTCGACTTCTGGCTGCCGAGCTACCTGCATCCGCTGTGGGGCGACTGGCTCTTCAAGCGGGTGGGCAAGGCCTGGCACGATTACAGCGGCGATTGGAACGTGGCCCTGGGCTACGGCGTCCTGGCGCTGAGCGCCCTGGGCGTGGCGCGGCGCCCGCAACGCGCCTGGCGCTGGCTCGCGCTCGCCGGCATGGCCCTGCTCTTCGCCCTCGGACCTCGCCTGCAGATTGGCCCCTGGCAGAGTGGCCTGCCGCTGCCCTACGCCCTGCTGGAGGCGCTGCCGGGCATCGGTCTGGGCCGGCGGCCGTTGCTGTTCACCGCGGTCGCGACCATCGCTCTGATACCGCCTATCGCCCTGGGCCTGCGCGCCCTCGGCGCGATGGTGGGTGAACGTCGTCGCTGGCTGCTGGCCCTGCCGCTGGGGGTGATCGCCTTCGAACTGGCGATTGGCCCCTGGCCGCTGCTGCCGGCGGATACGCACCCGCTCAACCAGCGCCTGGCCGCCGGCACGGGCGTGGTGTTCGATATGCCCGCGGCGGGATACAAGCACATCGAGCCCCAGCGGGCGCAACTCGTGCACGCCCGGCCCATCCCGGGCGGCTACCTGGCTCGTCCGCCACGCTACGCCTGGCCGCACATGGCGCCGGGTGCGCGCGCGCTGTGGCGCATGCATCCCGAACCGGCCTCGCCCTTCCTCGAAGGCTCCGATGGCCCCCTCGCCGCGCTGGCCTTCTACGGCGTGCGCGACGTGGTGGTGCGCTGGGATCAGATCGAGCCGGAAGCGGTCCCCGGCGTGCGGGCCGCGCTCGAGCAGGCCATGCCCGGGCTGGCCCCGGTGTTCGAGGACGGCACGCGCAGCCTCTATCAGGTGCCGGCCAGCCCCGGGCGAGCCATCGCCGCCTTCAGCGGCGATGGCTGGCAGCGCCCCGAGAGCGACGGCCAGCAGACCTGGCGCTGGATGGGGCCGGAGGGCGTACTGACACTGATCAATCCCGGCACGGAGGTGCGGCGGTTCACCCTGCTCCTCGTCGCCCAGAGCTACCGCGCGCCCCGCGCGGTGACGCTTAGCCTCGATGACGCCCCCGCAGGGACCTGGCTGGTCAACCGGGGACCGTCGCGCGTGTATTTGCACTTCTGGCTGCCCCCCGGCGAGCATCGCCTGGTATTGCGGGCGCCGGCCGACCGGGAAGAGTTGCCCGACAGTTCGCGCTTGTTGAGCATCGTGCTGCTCGAGGCGCGCCTCAGTTCGTAGGTGGAGATGGCGGATCGCGGCACACCACACCCCCGCCTGCCAGCCTTGCCGCTCATGCCCGCTGGCAACGAGGTTGGCGTCATCTTCCTCCTCCTGGCCGGTATGGCCCTTGTGGTGTGGCTCCTCGCCAGTGGCCCGAGGGTGGCGCGTTACACGCCCGCAGCGCCGCCGCCGGCCACCGGCCTGCACGCCCTCGAACGGCGCGCCGACGGGGGCGCTCTCTACCGCTGGACCACCGGACGCTCCCGCCTCGACCTGCCCAATCCGGGCGGGCCCCTGCTCCTGCGGCTGGATCTCTCCGCCGGGGCGCGGGGGAGCGTCGCGGCAGCGCTGAGTGGCCCGATCAACGCCCGCTTGCCCCTCGGAGCGGATCTGCGCCAGTACCAGCTACTCGTCCCGGCGCAAGCGGGCGAGCGCATCGCGCTGGAACTGTCCGCGCCGCCGTTCATGCCTCCCGGCGAAACGCGAGAGGTCGGGGTCGTGCTGGGCGAGGTCGGGGTGTGGGGCGGCGGCGCGGCGCCAGCGGCGCTCATCGCGGCGGCCCTGCTTGCCACGGTGGCCCTCTACCTTGCCATACGCACCTTCCTGTGCCCCCTGGGCGCGCTAACGACCGTCGCTCTGGCGATGGGATCGTTGCTCGCCTGGCACCTGGGCGGGCGCTGGGCGGGGTGGACCTTCGCGCCCCTCGGCGTGATCGCCGCCCTGGTCACGGTCCTGGTTGCCGGGGGATGGCCGCTCGCGCTGGGGG
>Ga0209101_1001327_pt1 | contig 18470 bp, 15 predicted proteins | sample ConPoolayeCmetaG_FD_185481 | JGI IMG/M metagenome (GOLD analysis project Ga0209101, IMG submission 185481) | Hot spring microbial mat communities from California, USA to study Microbial Dark Matter (Phase II) - Cone Pool mat layer C metaG... ...
CTGTCACGCCGAAACCGACGGCCACGGCCAGAACCGGTGGCGTGTTCCGGGAAAACTTTGATGCCGCTACCGGGGCCTGGAGCGTGGGCACCGGCGCGCGCGGCAAGCGCTATATCCAGGATGGCGAACTCCACATCGAGGTGAGCGAGGTCAACTCCATCGTCTGGTGCTCGCACGACCGGAAAGACTGGAAGGACATGGTCCTGGAGGTGGATGCCCGCCAGGTGGCCGGGCCAGACGATAACGACTATGGCGTGCTGTTCCGTTACCAGGACGCGAATAACTTTTACCGCTTCGTCATCACTGGCGAAGGTCGCTATCGGGTTAGCAAGTATATAAAAGACCAGTGGACGGCGATCATTGATTGGCAAACGGCCCCGGCCATCAATAAAGGAGCGGCCACGAATCACCTGCAGGTAGTCTGCCGGGGGAACACCTTTGACCTGTACGTCAACGGCGAAAAACTCAACACGTTCAAGGACGATGACCTGGACCAGGGGGCTATCGCCATGGTGGCTGGCTCTTACGAGCAAAGTAACGTCCATATCGCCTTTGACAACGTAGTGGTACGGGCCGGGAACGTCGCCTTCTATGACGACTTTATAGACAACCGCAATCAGTGGCCGGAACGCGCCGGCATCGCCTTCCTGGACACAGAGCGTGGCGAGTACCACATCTACGACCAGAACGCAGCCCATGCCTTTTGGAGCACCCAGGCCGGCCGCTTTGGTGACTTTACCGTCGAGGCCCGGATTCGCAAGGTGGAAGGAGCTGAGGACATGGCCTATGGGGTCGTCTTCCGGGCGCAGGACATCAGCAACTTTTATAACTTTGTGCTCACCGGCGATGGCCGCTATGCCCTGGGCAAGCGCAAGGCCGGCCGGTGGGAGTTCGTGATCCTGCCCCAGAACTCGGACGCGGTGAGAAAAGGCAACGAAACCAACGTCCTGCGGGTAGTCTGCCACGGCTCCTCGTTCGAGCTATACATCAACGGCCAATATGTGGATAGCGCTCAGGACGACTTTCTCAGCGAGGGGTATGTGGGCTTCCACGCCGATGAGGATGTTCACCTGGCGGCGGATAGCATAACGATATGGCAGGAATAATGGCCTGCCAGGGCCATGACCGACCCGGAGTTCCAGGCTCCTGTGCTCATAGGGGGTCTATGCTCCCCGTCATGAGGTCTGAAAAAGGCACATTTGAGTCAACGATGCCAGTCGCAGCCCGGCTAAGAGCCAGTCTGAAAACCAAAACGCTTGGTGTGAATTAGCGACCGAGGTCGCGCCTGGCTGTCCTGGCGGCCGGGCGTCCCCCTACGGGGACGCTCAAACCGACCGCGTAGGCGGTCGGTCGGCGGTTTACGCCCATCAGGTGCGGTTTCAACCGCCATATCTCACACCAAGCGTCAAAGTACACGAACGCAGCTTATGGTCAACAGCCTGGAAAACATCATTGGTATAGTCTTCAGCGACAAGTCGCTTCTGACGCGCGCCCTGGTACATCGTTCGGCCCTGAACGAGCAGCCTGACCTGGCCCCTTGTTCCAACGAACGGCTGGAGTTCCTGGGCGATGCCGTGTTGGGGCTGGTAACGGCCGAATATCTATACCATCGCTTTCCAGAATATCAGGAGGGCGATCTGACCACCCTGCGCGCGGCCCTGGTATGCGGCGAAACCCTGGCTCAGTTCGCGCGGCGGATCAACCTGGGGCAATTCCTCTATTTGAGTAAGGGGGAGGAGGCTGCCGGGGGTCGAGATCGGGAAGCCAACCTGGCCTGTGCCTTCGAGGCCCTGGTGGGGGCCATCTACCTGGATCAGGGCCTGCCGGTGGCCTGCCGTTTCATCCAGCGTTTCATCGAACCCGAGATCGGGGAGCGCATGGTGCCGGTGGTGAACAAAGACCCCAAAAGCCGCCTGCAAGAGGTGGTCCAGGGCGAATATCAACGCACCCCGCGCTACCGCACCGTGGCCGAGGAGGGGCCGGACCACGCCAAATGTTTCACCGTGGAGGTGATGATGGGTGACCGGGTGTTAGGCCGGGGTACCGGTCGCAGCAAGCAGGCAGCCGAACGGGCGGCGGCCGAGGCCGCTCTGGCTGCCTGGCCAGCGACTAATATGGAGGTGGAATAGTCATGACCCTGAAACGCATCGCGGTGATGACCAGTGGCGGTGATGCGCCGGGGATGAACGCAGCCATCCGGGCTGTGGTGCGTACCGGGGTCCACTATGGCCTCAGCGTCTATGGCATCCGGCGCGGCTACGCCGGCATGATCGGGGGGGACATGGCAGAGTTGGACCGCCGCGCTGTGGGGGGGATCATCCAGCGAGGCGGCACCATCCTGCTCACTGCCCGCTGCCCCCAGTTCATGACCGAGGAAGGGCAGGTGGAGGGCCTGCGCCAGTTGCGCCAGCGAGATATTGACAGTCTCATCGTCATCGGGGGCAACGGCTCTCTGACCGGCGCGTTGCGGCTGCAACAGATGGGTATGCCGGTGGTGGGCATCCCGGCCTCCATTGACAATGACCTGGCCCGGACGGACATGAGCATCGGTGTAGACACAGCCCTCAACACGGCCCTGGATGCCATTGACAAGCTCAAAGACACAGCCTCGTCGCATGGCCGGGCCTTTATCGTGGAGGTGATGGGCCGCCACTGCGGTTGGTTGGCTTTGGAGGTGGGCATCGCCGGCGGGGCCGAGGTCGTCCTGATCCCGGAACGGGAGATGGCGCTGGAAACGGTAGCCCGGGAGATCAAAGAAGGCTATCTGCGGGGCAAGGCGCATGCCGTCATCGTCGTGGCCGAGGGGGCCCGGCATACCACCCAGGAGGTGGCCGCTTATCTGACCCAGGAGAAAGTGGGGTTTGAGGTGCGCGTGACCATCCTGGGGCACGTGCAACGCGGCGGTACGCCCACCGCCTTTGATCGCACCCTGGCCACGCGCATGGGTGTGGCGGCCGTGGAAGCCCTGCTTAACGGCGAGAGCGGCGTGATGGTGGGGTTACAGGGGCAACGCGTGGTAACCGTCCCGCTGGAGGAAGTGCTGGCTGCCCAACGCCCGCTGAACCCCTTCACCTTGCGCATGGAAGAGATCCTGGCGCGTTAGATTGCCAGAATCCCCTGCTGAACCAGAAAAAGGAGCGACCTGCCAGTCGCCCCTTTTTTTATTGCCCTGGAGCCGGGTATGGCCCCGGAGACCCGGCCGGCGTTGGCCCCACTGTGGGGGATGGCGAGACAGCACCCGGCCGGAAGATGACGAAATCCTTGATGGTAGTGCGATACGGTCCCACTTCCACCAGGTGGCTGTAGAGCTGAGGGTCCGGGGCCAGCCGCACCACATAGTGCCCTGACGGCAACTCCACGGTATAGCGACCCTGTTCATCAGTGATCACTTCCCGGGTCGGCACCCTTTGCGCCAGGTAGACGTTCTGGCCCGGCACGTTCTGCCGGTCTGTAGCGTAGATGCTCACCCTGACCCCTGGCGCTGGTTCCCCGGCGTTCTGGGGGTCCGTCAATGGCAGGTCTGGCTGCCGGGCATACCGGACCGTGCCCGTCAACGTCCCCGGCCCGGTGATAGGGTCACAAGAAACCAGAGTCAGGACCAGAACGGCCAGTCCCAGACAGTATATCAGTTTGACAGTGGTTAATTTATCGCTTTGTGCTCCTCGGCGGTCTGCGACCGCCGATAAACGCGGGTCACAGACCCGCTTTGAGCAACTTTTTCCAGCTACTGAGCATATCAGTTTGACGGTGGTTAATCTGTCGCTCACGAGTTTGTCCCCTCCATTGTCTGGCGATAAACGGCCAGCGTCTCGGCGGCGGTCCGCTCCCAGGAGAAGCGAGCGGCCTGGGCCAGGCCGGCGGCTCGCATCTGATCGCGCCGGGCCGCATCTTCCCACACGGCGGCGATGGCCCGGGCCATGTCGTCCACGTCGGTGGGGTCAAAGTAACTGGCGGCCGCGCCACCCACCTCCGGCAGGCTGGACGTGCCGGCGCAGACCACCGGCGTGCCGCAGGCCATAGCCTCCAGCACCGGCAGTCCAAAGCCTTCATAGACGGACGATACCACGCAGAGGTCGGCCCCGGCGTAGACGGCCGGCAGGTCCTCGTCGGGCACGAACCCCGGCCGGGTGATGGCGTCGGCCACGTCGGGCCGGGCCAGGCGGGCCAGGGTCTCAGCGTAGAGCCAGCCCGGCGCGCCTACGACCACCAGGCGCACGTCCAGGCCCCCGGCGCGGAGCCGGGCCACGGCGTCGGCCAGGCGCACCAGGTTCTTGCGCGGCTCGATGGTACCCACGGTCACGGCGTAGCGGGTCGGCAGACCGTAACGCGCCCGGACAGCGGCCACCTGATCCGGTGGCACCGGGTGGAACCGGGGCTGGGCGGCCTCCGGCACCACGGTCACCTTGTCCTCCGGGACGCCGTAGAGCCGCACCAGGTTGCCTTTGCTGCACGCGGAGACGGCGATGATGCGCGTGGCCCGCCGGCAAAATAGAGGCATGGCCGCGTCCAGGAACCAGCGGTTCAGCCGCTTGTGGTGCTCTGGAAACAGGTGCCAGATGAGGTCATGGACGGTGAGGACCGTGGGGGCGCGGCGCAAGGGCAGGAGCAGGTGCTCCAGGGCGTGAAAGAGCGTGACGCCGGGGACCAGCCGTCCGAAGTCGGCGTGGGCCAGTTGCCCCAGCCAGACGGCCATACGCCAGGGTTTGTAGCCGGCCCGCACGGTGCGCACGGGCACACGCGAAGCTTCCAGCCCGGCCGGCAGGCGCGTGGTCGCATCCCGGTTGTAAAAGAGCGCAAAGCCGTCCGGGTTGCGGGCCAGGAGGGCAGCGGCCAGGCTGGCGGCGTAGCGGCCCAGGCCGGCCCGGCCGTGCGCGGCGGCGGAAACGTCAAGGTAGATCGGCACGTTCGCAGTTCCGAGTTTCGAGCAACGAGACTCAGTAGATAGAAAAAGGTAACTACCTGCGGGGGAATCCTTTCACAAAAACCGCGAAGGACACGAAGGGACACGAAGGATTCTTTTGGGACTTGCCTATCCGAAAAAGGTGTAGGACATCCTTCCAGGCTGTCCAGGCAGGCTGGAAAGCCTGCCCTACAGTTTTTTTGCTCGCGCCCACGCTCTGCGTGGGTGCGGCACGACGCGGAGCGTCCCGCTGGCCTTCCCACGCGGAGCGTGGGAACAAGGGGAACTCCCCCGTGCTCGCGCCCACGCTCTGCGTGGGTGCGGCACTGCCTCCACGACGCGGAGCGTCCCGTTGGCCTTCCCACGCGGAGTGTGGGAACGAGGGGAACTGTCCATGTGAATCTGGGCGCATCTATGGCTGAGTGTCCACATAGTCCCGCGTGAACAGTTCGCCGTCGGCAGCGCGACGCACCTCCGCCAGCCAGGTGAGGCGGTCGCCGACGCGGGAGCGGGGCCGGGCGGTCACGGTGAGCACGTCGCCGGGCTGGGCCGGGCGCAGGTATTCGATCTCGTGGCGGGTGATGGGCACGTTACTGCCCACGGCGCGCCAGACGGCCTCCTCGAACCAGCCGGTGTAGACGGCGTTGTTCACGTGACCAGCGGCATCGGCCTCGCGCCAGCGCACCGTCCAGGGGATGGCCGTGGCCGGGGTCGCCGGGTACAGGTCCGGCTCGTCAGCGCGGGAGATGGACGCCACAGCGCTCTGGCCGTTGGGCTTGAACTGAGCCAGCAGGTCCGGGGAGAGCCTCTTGGGCCAGCGGGTCCGCACATCCAGATAGACCCAGTCGGCCTGGGCACGAAGGACCTCCTCGCCAGAAGGGACGTGGGTCAGGATGTATTCACGATGGGAGCGGAACTTGCGGAAATCGCTCACCCAGGTGCGGGCCTCGATCTCGTCGTCGAAGCCGACCGGCCGGCCATATTCCACGATGATCTGGCGGATGAACCACATGGTGCCCAGTTCGGAGTAACGTTTCAGGCCAAAACCGGCATCGGCCGAAGCCTCGAAGGATAGCTGGTGCAGGTAGTTTTGATAGACAGCATGATGAACGTGGCCGGTGGGACTGAGTTCGTAATGGCGCACGCGAAAGCGAGTGGTATAGACGTGAGTCATGCGGCGACTCCTTCCAGGTCTATACATACGATCTCCGGCGGGCACAGGAACCGGGCCCGGGGTGCGGCCATCCCTTCCATCCCCAGGCCCCGGCTCACATAGAGCGTGGTCCGACCCTGGCGATATAGCCCGGTTTCGTAACGCTTCCAGTAGCTTGAGGAGGTGACGAATGCCCCGAACAGCGGTAGCCGAATCTGCCCGCCGTGGGTATGCCCGGCCAGATACAGGTCTACCCCCGCTGCGACCGCTTCGGGCAGGAGGTCTGGCAGATGGTACAACAGTAGCCGGAATCCATCGTGGCCCCTGGCCGGCAAAGCCGCAAAGGTGCGCTGAAATCGCGCCCGGTCCTCATCCAGGGTCATCCCGGCCCCCACCCCGACGATGATCACCTGACCGCCATCCCCGACAGATAGCGTCACATACTCGTTGCGCAGAAGGCGGACCGATAGCCCATCGAACAACTCTTCCATCAGGTGATCCGGGTCTACCGGTGGGGTCCCCTGGACAGCATAGACGCTATAGCGGGCCTCAAGCTGGCCGGCCCAGGCCCGAAAGTGTGCCATCGCCGTCGGCTCACCCACATAAGACAGGTTAAGGAAATCGCCGGTGAGGAGGATCAGGTCGGGTGCCAGATCACGAACACGCCGGAGCACCTCTTGATCGCGTCGGGTGGTGCGTTCCATATGCACGTCGGAGAGCTGGACCAGGCGCAGGCGTGCGCCGGCCGGTAGCCGGGTGGTGCTCAACGTCAGATGGGTCACGCCCAGGCGGAACGGCTCGATCCAGGTGGCATAGAGCACCAGAGACGAGGTTAGCGCGTTCAACGCGAATGCCAGGAGCAAGAGCCGGTCGGCCGGCCGACCGTTCAGCATCAGCAGACCTGTTCCGGCATCCAACCCCCAGCGCGCCAGGCTCAAAGCCAACAGCGGAGGGATGGGCGGGCCAAAGCTGCGGCCTCGACGCGGCAACCAGGCCAGCATGGCCCAGTCCGCCAGGGCCAGGACAAGGTAGAGCGCGCTGACCAGCAAGGCCGTCGTGCCACCCCCCAGGCTGTGCCACCAGAGGCCCTGGGTTGCGGCGGCCAGGAGGAGCACCGCCAGGACCGTCGTTGCCGGCCAGTATGCCAGCCGCTGGATGGTGAGCAGAGCATGATGCAGAGGGTTTTGTTCGCGGTGGTAAATACCTACCCGCCACCCTCCCGCAGGTTAGAAAGCGGCTGGCAAGAGAGCGAGCAGCTCATTGCGGCGCACTTCAGTGCGGAGATTGCGCCCGAACCTGCGGGAGGGTAGGCAGTTACTCGCGGTGACTGAAAAGACCGGTTAGTAGTAAGGCGAGACCCATAGGGTGACGTAGCGGTGTTCGTCCCCGGCTGGCGTGACGATGCGCAGGTGATAAGTGGTCGTGGTGGGCGGACAGACCCAGCGTTTGTCGTGGCCGGCCACGCCTTGCTCCGGGTTCGCGCCTTCCTGGTAATACACCGCGATCACATATTCCACGTCCCAGTGTAGCCAGGTACACTGGCCCGGGTATAACGTCGTATCGTCGGCCCAGAAGTTGATGATGGGGCTGGGTGTGGGCGGCGGCGGGACGGTAGCCGTGGGCGGCACCGGGGGCGGCGCCGGGACGATGATCCGCATCATGGTGCGATGCCCTACCAGGTTGCCGTCGGGATCACGGAGCTGCCAGTAGCTGGTATAAGTGCCAGGTTGGGTCGGCGCGGTAAAGACCACCTGGAGATCGGCGGTCTGACCCGGCTCTGTATACGGTACAGCCACCGATTCCGGCGCCCCCATTCGTGCCCCCCGCACAAAGGCCCACCGATAGCCGGTGCCCCAGATGCATGTGCCGGTGTTCTTCATGCGCCAGATCTTGTCAATGCGCGCGCCGGGTTGCCAGATGGAGTCGTCCGGCACCGTCACGTCGGCCACAAAGGCCGAGTCGTCTACACAGTGCGGCGGGGTGGGGATGGGTGGCACGGTGGGCAAGACGGCCGTCGGTTGCCCCGGCGCGGTGGTTGGTTCCGGGCCAGCCGGACCAGGATTGACCTGGACGTTGATCACGGCCGGGTCGCTGGCCTGACCAGCCACATTGAAGGCCTGGGCCATAATGATATGACTGCCCGGCGCGGTGAAGGTCCAGGGGTAGACCGCCATCAGATTGGTCTGGCCCTGAGCAGTCGGGCTTGAAGCAGTGCCCACCAACGTGCCATCTATCTTGATCTCGATCCGCAGAACCCCCTGGGCATCCACGGCATTAACCTGGATGACCGTCTCCTGGCCTACCAGCAGCGTGCTGCCGCTGGCCGGCGCGACGATGGTGATCCAGGGCTTGCCGGCGACCACGCTGGGGCTGGTGCCGGGCGGCGTGCAGGCCAGCAACAACAGCCCGATCCCCATCGCCAGGACCAGCAATCTTCTGATCGAGGTGTGGCCAGTTATCATATGTACCTCCTCCTTAAGAGTTTTGGGGTGACGACCGAGGTCGCGCCTGGTGGGCCTTTAGCCGGGCGTCCGCCTTCGCGGACGCGGCCAAACCGACCGCCTGGGCGGTCGGCCGGTGTGTTCACGTCCCCTCAGGCGCGGTTTCAACCGCCAGCCGGAGCGACGCCTCCGGCTCGTACAGTATCTGCCTGTGCCTTCGCCCTCGGCGGTCGCAGACCGCCGAGGAGCGCAGAGCAATTACGCGATCACTTCCATTTGTGGAACAGGTGATTGAACGGGCCACGAACGAAGACGTCCAGGTGATTGGGTCCCCGGGAGACTGCCGCCGGGGCCGAGGTACATGCCCCGTTCAGGTCCTCCGGGCCGTTCCACGCCGAGCCATCCCACCACGCATGATAGAGGCGGTTATCCACCCCGCGCGCAAAGACGTCCAGCCGGTTGGCGCCCCAAGAACAGGCGGCCGGCGCAGCGTTGGTCACGCCGCCCCGGTCCACCCAGTCGGTCCACGCCGCACCGGTCCACGATTTCTGCCAGACGTGATCGAACGGGCCACGCACGAATACATCGAGCTTATTGACCCCCTGGGAAGCAACGGCCGGCGCGTCGGCAAGCGCGCCGCCCAGGTCTTCCCAGCCGCTCCAGGCCGAGCCGTTCCACCACTTGTGCCACAGGTGATTGGATGGCCCACGCACCAAGACGTCGAGACGGTTGGCCCCCCAGGCGGTCACGGCCGGCGCGGAAGACAGCGCGCCCCCCAGACTGACCCAACTGCTCCACGCCGAGCCATTCCAGTATTTGTGCCACAGGGCATTGTCTGTGCCGCGAGCGAAGAGGTCAATGCGGTCAGGACCCCAGGAACAGGCCGCCGGGGCATCCTGCGTCAGGCCGCCCAGGTCTTCCCAGCCGCTCCAGGCCGAGCCATTCCACCAGATATGCCACACGTGATCCGCCGGCCCACGCACAAAGACGTCGAGACGGTTGGCGCCCCAGGAAGCGACCGTCGGCGCGCTGGCGAGCGCGCCATCCAGGTCCTGCCAGTCGCTCCAGACCGGCGGATTCACCACCACCGTCACCGATTTGGTGGTTGTGCCGCCGCAACCGACCGCGGTCATCACATAGGTGGTGGTGCTGGCCGGGCTGACCACCCGGGTGCCGGGCGTTCCCACCCCGCCGATGCCCTGGTCAATGGACACACTGGTCGCATTCGTCACCAGGTCCCAACTCAGCGTGGTAGAACCGCCCGCCGTGATCGGGTTGGGACTGGCCGTGAAGGTCGGGATGTTCGGCGGAGGACAGGACGTGGCTGTGGGCAGCGGTGGTGCACCCGTCGGCGGCGGGACTGTAGGCGGCGGTGCACCCGTGGGCGGAGGGACCGTGGGCACAGAGGTTGCTCCCGGCAGTGCGGTGGGGATGAGCGTCGGCTGCTGGGCCACACTCGACACCACCTGCACATTGACCACCGCCAGGTCGCTGGCCTGGCCGGCCGTGTTGAACGCCTGGGCCATGATCACGTGGCTGCCGGTCTGGGAGAACGTCCAGGACTGGACGGCGGTTAGAGTGGGTTGCCCCTGCGGGGTCGGACTCTGAGTGGTGCCGACCAGCACGCCATCCACCTTGATCTCGATCCGGCTGACACCCTGGGCATCGGTGGCATTGGCCTGGATGACGGTGGCCTGGTCCACGGTCACCTGGCTGCCATTGGCCGGCGCAACGATGATCACCGTGGGCTTGCCAGCAATCCCGGTGGGGCCGGCGCTCGGCGGCGCGCAGGCCAGCAACAGTAACCCTATCAAAGCTGCCAGGGCGATCAGCTTCCAGACGCGCGGATGTGGCTTTTCCATGTTTGCCTCCTGATGAGCAAGTAGACAAGGCTACTCGTGAATGATCAACCAGTGCTCTGAGCGGGTCTGCGCCTAGCTCTGCAGGCCGCTGGCGCCGTCCCCGGTGGGTGTAGACAGTATAGCGGTTGAAACCGCACCTGAGGGGCGTAAACCGCCGGCCGACCGCCCGCTTCGCGGCGGTCGGTTTGAACGTCCCCCGCGTAGCAGGGGGACGCCCGGCCGCCAGGCCAGCCAGGCGCGACCTCGGTCGCTGATTCACACCAGGCGTTATGAGACCCCCGGTTACTCGACTTTTACGGTTATTTCCCGATATTCGCTCTGACCATCGCGTTTGAGGACCCGCAACACGTATTTGGTGGTGGCGGCCGGGCAGATCTTTTTCACCTTGTGCCCCACCTCCGGGTACTCTGGGTCACTCCCCTCTTTGAGCCAGACCTCGCGCACGTATTCCACATCCCAGTGCAGGTTGGTACACTCGCCGGGGGCGATCTTGTCCTTCTCTACCCAGAAGCTGATGAGTGGCTCTGGGGTGGGCGAGGCCACGGGGGTTCTGGTGGCTGTGGGCTGGGGTGTGGGCGCCGGACGCACCACGATGCTCAGAATGGCCTCGATCCCGAAACGGCTGCCCGCGGGGTCCTGCATCTGCCAACGGGAGATGTAGGTGCCGGGCGTGGAAGGGGCAGTAAAGACCACCCGCAGGTCCACCTCCTGGCCGGGGGCAGTGGTCGGCACGGGCACGGAATCCGGTGCCGCCAACTGCTCCCCACCCACATAGACCCAACGATACCCGGCGCCCCATTCGCAGGTCCCGGTGTTACGCAGCCGCCATACCTTATCCACTGGCACGCCGGGCAAGACCACTGTCCCGTCCGGGATCGTCACATCGCTGACAAAGACGTTGGCATCAGTACAGGGCACAGGGGAACCTGGTGAGGGAGTGGGACCGGCCGCGCCGATCACGGTGATCCCGATCAGGGGCGAACGTCCTTCGGCGTTGGTCCGGTTGCGCGCCCGAACCTGGATGGTATGGGAACCAGGCTGGCGGAACGTCCACCGTTGCGCGGCTATCAGGGTTGGCTGGCCGTTTGGATCCGGGCTGGTCGTCACGTCGCTCAGCTTGTCATCCACCCACAGCTCGATGCGGGTGACGCCCTGCGGGTCAGTGGCCTGGCTCTGGACGATGATCTCCTGATTTACCTGCACCCGGGCGCCGTTGGCTGGTGACTGCACCTGCACGACCGGGCCAGCGCCAGGCTGGGAACTACCGGCCACTCCTACGCCCACCACAATAGCCACGGCGATGGCCCCCAGCAGGCACAGGGCCAGGGCGGCCAGCCCGATGATCCCCAGCAATAGCCAGCCGGGAGTGCCACCTTCTTCCTCCCCCACATAAGGCGGCGGTGCCGGGCCGGTGGGGGTCACAGCCCGGGCCGTGGGAAGCTGCGCCTGTCCCGGCGCTTCCTGCCAGGTCTGACCGTCGAAGTAGAGCCAGTGACCGGTGCGCGGATCCAGAGTCCAATAGCGATCCTGGGAATCATAGACCAGGATTTGGGCCACGGCCTGGACGAACTCGGCCCGGCTGATCGTGCCATCGCGGAGCTGTTCCCGCAAGGCGTTGAAACGCGCCTCCGCCTGTTGAAAGTCCATGGCCCTCTCCAATTCTGGATTCAGCCGGCCCTCCCGCCGGTCGTCTGGTGTTCGAGACTGCGGGAGGGGGAGCAGTTATCATGTGCGTTTCACAGCGGCACGATCTGGCCGCGAATCCTGTCTGTGATCTCCAGTATGCCGACGGTGCCGGGCAGTCGTCTGGTGGGGATAATGGAGCCGGGGTTAAAATATAACACGCCGCCATGGACTCGATTGTAAGGCACGTGAGAATGGCCAAAGGCGATAGCCTCTACCTTCGGCTCGTCGTCGCGAAAGGCCTGGTAGATATGCGGCAGGATGTCCTTGTTGCTGATCCCGCCCCCCAGCCAGTTGGTCAGACGCTCCATCAGGCCGCGCGGCCCCTTATCGCCATGGATCAGGCCGATGCGCCGCCCCTGGCCTACCTGAACGTGGGTCTTGCGCGGGAGGTATTGCTGCACGGCCGGCGGGTCGGCATGGCCGGAGATGGCGATCGTGATAGTGATCGCCTCCAACTCGTGGAGCGTGTCCAGGGTCGTGATGTCTCCCAGATGAAGGATGATGTCCGTTTCAGCAAACACCTCACGGACCCGAGGTGGCAACGCTGGCAGGGCGCGGGGGATATGGGTATCTGAGATCACGCCGATGCGCATCTTGTACTCCTAACCAGGGTCGGCCGGTCAACCGGCCGTCGTCAGGCCTATGCCAATGGCCGTCGCGAACATGCCGGCGATGAGAAAGGGTTGCGTCTGCCGTATATACCACGTGCGCCGGCCCTCCCAGACCAGGAAGGGTTGCAAAAGTAACTGGGGCAAGAGACACAGGCCCACCAACCCGGCCAGGAGCGGCTGGCCGACAACCACCACCAGGACCACCGCCAGCCCCTGTACGCTATCCAGGATCAGGGCAGCCTGGCACAGGGCGCGTTCGCCATCGTGCAGACGCAGGCACCACCGGTAAGCTTCCGTATAGAGCAGGGCCGCCACCAGGGCCGCCCAGGGCATATACCCCAGCAGCGGGGCCAGTTCCCCAGGCTGCGGCCCGCGCCACTGGCCGGTGGCGGTCAGGCGAGCGAGCAGGGCATTCCACTGGTAGAGAGCCGGGCGTAACGCATCGTTGGCGATCAGGCCCAAAGTCCAGGGCAAGGCCACCGCGTACAAGGCCGTCAACGTGGCCCGCTCGCCAGACCATATCGTGCGGGACAGCCACTGGAGTACTGCCAACGCCCCGGCCAGCAACGTCAAGACCAGGGCGGCCGGCCCCAAGATCACGGCCACACATAAGGCCAGGACATAGACCACGGCCACACTCAAAAGGGAGGCCCCCAACCAGGGCCATACAACGGTGAGGAGCCAATCCAGCCCGTGGTCCAGCCAGCGCACCAGCCGGGCACCCGGCGAGCCGGGTTGGGTGAAAGGCAACGCCGGCAGCCGGAAACCCTTGTCCCCACAATAAGCCCCCCGGATCACGAACCAGTTGCGATTCACCACCAACGTCCACAACCCACCCCACAGCGGATCCGCCAGGAGCAAGGCCAGGATCAAGGGCCAGGTCAGATTCAGACCTCGCCCGGCCAGAGCACCGCCCAGGCAAGACAAGACCGGCCCCAGCCAGGTGAAGGGCACGATAGGTCGCAATCGCAGGTCAGTCCAGCGGGCCAGACGTTCACGGGCGGCAAATGATTCCACAGTCCTCAGGCTCCCCAGAGATTACAATACGTATTATACCATATTCTCGCAAGATAGGAAGGGCTTTGTAACTGCCCGCTCTGAACCCTCCCGCCGGTTCGAAAGCCTCTCACCTGCGAGAGGGCAGGCAGGGTCGCCCGGAACACCCCGGCCATCTTGTTTGCAACTCAATAGTGTGTTATAATCGCAGGCGGGCCAGTCCTGATCCGACAGGGGGTTAGTGGTGTCTGATGATCGCCCGCGTTCAGGCAAGCTGATCACGAGTCTACGGGAGCGTCATCCTGGCAGGGCGGTGGCAACTGCTGAGCAGCCGCGCCCGGCCAGGCTGATCACCAGCCTGCGCGAACGTCGCGCCATCGAGGAGGCCCTGGCGCACATGCTCACGGTGCGCACCGGGCAGCAATGGAACCGCCAGGCCAGGCACATCGCCGGCCTGGGGCCGGAGGTGTTGCACGTTCTCACCCAGCGGCTGAGCACCGCTGATACGTTCGAACTGGCGGCCCTGGGCACTATCGCCACCTACATGGATGCAACCCAGGTGACCCAGGTATTGTATGACCTGATCACCAGGCCGGGGACGCCGGACGTGCAGCGCATGGGCGCGATCTTGATCCTGGAACGGTATCTGGGCCAGGCGGTCCCCGAAACGGCCTTCTTGAGCCTGCAGGATGCCCGGGGCGTGGCCCGGCAATCGCTGGCCCAGATCCTGGCAGCGGCCCGCCAGAATCGGCTCCTGCTGCTGGAATACATGCACATCTTGCTGGAACAGCCGGCCGAGGCTACCCAGGCCGTTATCGAGGCCGTGGTCGAGATGGGGGGCGAGGATGGTATTCCCCTGCTGCGCCTGCTGGCCCAGGATGAAGAACCGGCTATCGCCGGACAGGCCTTACAGGCCCTGGAAACCCTGCCAAACGCGGCCGCCCTCCAGACCCTGCAATCAGTGTTGCCCGTCCTGCCTCCCCCCCTGCGCGAGCGCGCGGAACGCACCCTCCGCAAGCGCCGCTTTCGGGGCCAGGAGGTCCCCCCATTGCCGTCGGTCCCCCCGTCGTGCCGGGCCTTGGTCAGTCCTATTGACGGGCGGGGCAATCAGTTGCTCTGGTTCCTGCAACGCGATCCGACTACCCGCTGCCTGCGTTTCCTGGGCCTCCTCGTCAGTGACGTGATCGGTTTGCAAGACGCCCTGGGTGACGATGCCGTGTTGCCAGGCCGATTCCCCCGCCGCCGGGAGCACGGCACCCTGCACGTTATCCAGAACGATGACCAGCCCTTGCTCATGCTGGAGGCACCCTATGACTATGCCCGGCGATTGCTTTTACAACGCCTGAAGATCAACCAGGCCCTGGAACTGGCCCCGCCCCTGGAGTATCGCCTGCTCAACGACCTGATCTGGGGCTATGCCCTGCCAGAGGAGTGGCCCTCTCGCCGGCCCACCATCGCGCCGGCCTACCAACGGACCCTGATTCCCCGGCTACCCAGTCTGCTGGACCACCCGGCGATGCAGAACTGGTTTATCGAGGGTGAAAGCGTCTATACCTGTGTGGAACGATTGACCCGGTGGCGGCATATTGATGTCCACGATCCCACGGTGCAACGCTGGCTCATGAACCTGGTCACCGAGTATTTCACACCCGAAGACCTGGCCCGCTACCAGGCGCGCCTGCTGGATATGAGCGAGTGGTTCATGTGGAGCGGCGAAGAGGAAACGGCTCACCTGGCCTGGATCGCCTCCGCCACTCTGCCGCATGTCCCGCCGCAACAGCACCCCCTGGTGGTGGGGATGATCGAACGCGGCTTGCAGGTTGCCGCCCTCAATCTGCAACAGGGCTTTGACCTGCGCCAGGCCCGACCAGCCACCGAGAGTTGACCACCCAGGATGAGAAAACTCCGCGCGCGAAGCGTCTGCGTCTCGACGGTGAAATGAGAACCTGGCAGTTACCGGGGAGATTTCATGGTCCGCATCCTGCATTTCGCTGACCTCCATCTGGGCATGGAGAACTATGGGCGGCTGGACCCGGCCACTGGTCTCAGCAGCCGGGTGTCAGATTTCCTGGCCCGGTTTGATGAGTTGGTGGACTATGCCCTGGACCATGAGGTGGACCTGGTGTTGTTCGCTGGCGATGCCTACAAGACCCGTGACCCCAATCCCACCTATCAGCGTGAGTTTGCCCGGCGCCTGATCCGGCTGGTGCAAAACGACACCCCGGTCTTGTTAGTGATCGGCAATCACGACCTGCCCAGCGCTCGCGGCCGGGCGACCACGCTGGAGATCTACCACACCCTGGCCGTGGCCGGGGTCGTGGTCGCCCGGCAGCCGGGTCTATATCGCCTCGAGACCCGGCGTGGCCCGATCCAGGTGGCCGTTCTGCCCTGGCTGGTGCGCAGCCATCTCCTGGCCCGGGAAGACTTGTCGGACCGGGGGGTGACCCAGGTGGAGCAAGAGATGACCGCCCGCCTGGTGGCGATAGTGGACCAACTGGCGGAGGAGGCGGCCGCTGACTCGACGACCCCGGCTATCCTGGCGGCCCATGCCACTGTCTCCGGGGCCACCTATGGTTCCGAACGCAGTGTCATGTTGGGCCACGATTACGTGTTGCCCCGGGGCACGCTGGCCCGGCCACCGTTCCGCTATGTGGCCCTGGGCCACATTCACCAGCACCAGGTCCTGAGCGAGGACCCACCAGCCGTCTATGCTGGCAGCCTGGAGCGCATTGACTTTGGCGAAGAGACCCAGCCCAAGGGCTTTGTGGTGGCTGATATCGGGCCGGCTCATACAGAGTGGCACTTCCAGCCGGTGGCGGCCCGGCCCTTTATCACCATCCGCGCTGACGGGCGCCAGCAGGCCAACCCCACTGCCGCCGTCCTGGCGGCCATCGCCCACCAGGCCCCCGCCCTGCCCTCAGCCGTGGTGCGGGTGATCGTGCAGCTACGGGCAGACCAGGAGCCAGCCTTTCGGGAGAGTGACGTGCGCCAGGCCCTGCAAGAGGCCGGGGCTGGCTTTGTGGCCGCCGTGAACCGGGAGGTGGAGCGGCCCGCGCGCGTTCGCTTTGGCGGCCGCTTCGCTGAGGAGATGACCCCCCGCCAGGCCCTGGCCGCCTATCTGGAGACCCGGCAGACGCCCCCGGCCCGCCAGGAGATGCTATTGCGCTATGCGGACGAATTGATGACGGCAGCCGGGTAACTCCTAACCCTGGTCATCAGATGATGCCTTATGATTGACATCCGTGCGTAATTTAAACGCATGAGGATACTGCTCCACTCCCCACTTCGTGTCCCTTCGGGGGAGGGAAAGGCTTTCTCCCCCTTGTTCCCATCCTAACAGGAGTTATGCACGGATGTCAGCCTTATGGCCCTGATAGAGACCCTCTCGGAACAACTTTTGTATCTGGAGCAGACGTGTATGTGATCAGCGTCATCATCCCCAACTGGAATGGCGCGCGGTTCATCCGGGGGGTGCTGGACTCGCTGGCGGCCCAGACCTACCCGAATTATGAGGTCATCGTGGTGGACAATGCCTCGACCGATGAATCGGTGGCCCTTATCGCGCGGGAGTACCCGTGGGTGCGACAGGTGCTGCTGGACGAGAATCGGGGCCTCACCGGGGGCGTCAATGCCGGCATCGCCGTTGCCCGGGGCGAGATCATCGCCTTGTTGAACAACGATGCCGAGGCTGACCCGACCTGGCTGGCGGAACTGGCTCGGGCGCTGGAAGAGCACCCGGAGGCCGGGGCGGCGGCTTCCAAGATGCTGCTCTACGACCGGCGCGACGTGCTCAACTCCGCCGGGGATTTCTACACGGTGGCCGGGGAACCAGGTAACCGGGGGGTCTGGGAGCGTGACGAGGGCCAATACGACGAGGGTGGCTATGTGTTCAGCGGATGCGGAGGGGCCGTGGCCTATCGCCGGGCCATGCTGGCCCATATTGGCCTTTTTGACGAGGACCTGTTCATGTACTGCGAAGACGTGGACCTGGGTTGGCGTGCCCAGTTGGCTGGCTACAAGACGATCTTTGTGCCCCAGGCGCGCGTCTATCATCGCCTGAGCGCCACCGGCGGGGGTGTCATCGCCAGTTACTACTGTGGGCGCAACTTTATCCACGTCCTGATCAAAGACGTGCCGGGGTTCATCTGGCGGCGGTATTGGCCGCGCATCCTGGCGGCGCAACTCCGGCATACCTGGGAGTCGGGGCGACACTTTCGCGAGCCAGCGGCCCGGGCCCGGCTACGGGGCCAACTGGCGGCCCTGTTTCATCTGCCTCGCCTGCTACGCCAACGGCGGGTCGTGCAGGCCACCCGCACTGTCTCAGATGAATATATAGAGAGTATCTTGCAACCCTGAGCAGACGCCTGGCACACCGGGTAACTGCTCAGCCAGGCTTTCTGTGACCGCTATCGCACTATCCCGCCGGTCACCGACCTGCGGCAGGGTGGGCAGGTTGTTAAAGTTCGGGTCCAGTATAAAAGTACAGGATGCCGGCCTGGCGCAGGGCCACCCGCTGGCCGCCCTCTTGGGCCGCCGGGCGGGCCGGGAGGGCGGCCAGGCCGGGGGCAAACGGGGAGTTTGGAACACGAAAGCCACGAAAAGGCGCGAAAGACGCGAAGGGCGCGAAGGCGGGCTTCCTTTCGTGGGTTTCGTGGGGCTTTCGTGAGTTTCGTGGTCCAGTCATCTGCCCGCGACCCCGCCGCGCCCGGCGGGTCATAGTGGGGACGGGGGGCAAAGGGGAAGCTGGCCGTGGGGCCGGCCTGGTTATTCACTGGAGTAAGAATTTGTCCTCATGGACAAAGTTTGCCCTTGCTGCGTCGT
>Ga0209101_1001328_pt1 | contig 18455 bp, 13 predicted proteins | sample ConPoolayeCmetaG_FD_185481 | JGI IMG/M metagenome (GOLD analysis project Ga0209101, IMG submission 185481) | Hot spring microbial mat communities from California, USA to study Microbial Dark Matter (Phase II) - Cone Pool mat layer C metaG... ...
GCGGCTGCCGAGAAGAGGGATGATCCCCAAATTGTCTGCCGTGCATGCTGCGATCGGCCGGTGGCGGCCCGATATCGTACACACGCACCTCAACCACGCCGACCGGTACGGCCAGAGCGCCGCGTTTTTAAGGGGCGTACGCATCAGGGTCATGAGCGTCCACAATATCGAGCGGCGCTGGCGGGCGCAGGAGGCGCTCACGCGGTATTGCGGGGCGGCGTTTGCGGCCAGAATCGTCGCGGTCTCGCAAAGTGTCAAGGAAGAGTGCGTGCGCCGGCGCGTGGCGCCGGCCGCGAAAATATCGGTCATCTACAACGCGCCGGCATTTGTCGGCGGCCGCACCCAACCGCGGCGGCATCCCGGCGCCGCGCTCAGGCTGGTGAATGTGGGCAAACTCGACATGCAGAAAGGCCAGCGCTTCGCCATCGGCGCGATGGAGGCGATACGGCTCAGAGCGCCGGGAAGCACTCTTGACATATACGGCCCCGACGCCGGGGGATTCGGGAGCGTTCTTCGCGGGGAAATAACGGCGCGGGGGCTTGAGGCCGTGGTACGGCTCAACGGCCCGGTGGACACGGTGGGCGAGGCACTCGACCGCGCGGATGTTTTTATCGCGTCGTCGCTGTGGGAGGGGTTCCACATGGCGGTGGTGGAGGCGATGAGCCACGGCCTGCCGGTGGTGGCCACCGATATCGCGCCGCACCGCGAGATCATGGCCGGCATGCCCGAGAGCATTCTTGTCGAACCGGGCAGCGCGGCCGCAATCGCCGATGCGGTGATCAGGCTCTCCGCCGATCCGCTCTTCTACGAGCGGCTGTCCGCGGCGGGAATGGAGCGCGCGCGCTTTTTTTCTCAGCAGCGCATGGTCGGCGAATATTACGCCCTGTACCGTTCGCTGATGGAGGAAAGGGCGGCCGGGGAAAGCAGGACAAGCGGAACCTGACGTCGCTACTCAGACGACAATACGTTTGAGTGTCCGCGAAAGCGTCACCGCGCGGAAAAGGTGGAGCACACCGGCGGTCCGATCCATCCTGTCATTAAAGACGCCGGTCGCGGTAATGAGCCTGAGTAGCCGGCGGGGCAGCAGGCGGACACAGAAATTCCGGCACTGTCGCACAAAGCGAATATTCTTTTTCCCCCTGCATATAGAATCGAGAATGCCCTCAAAAAAGTCTTTGTTGAAAACCTGCGGCAAAGCGGCGATTTCACTCTTAAAAAAAGCTGAAATGTCGGCCGCCCCACATATCGTCCGCTCCCAATCGGTCCAATTACCCCGCGTCGACAACGGTATGTCGAGTTCCGCACTATAACGGCGTTTCATACAGAGATGGAATATCCGCTTGTCGGCGCGGTACGCATCGGGTACGCCGCGAATCACCTCGAGGACGTCGGCGTCAAGATATGGCAGATACACATCCTGATAGAAATATTTGTAATAATTCAACGGCTGCAAGGCCATGGGTATCCGTTCGTTGAAGTACAGCATATCCTTAAAAAGGCTGTGCGAGAGCTGACCGCCGGGGATTTTCTTCTGCATTATGCGGTCAAAACTTTCCCATAGGTGTCGATATGCAGGGTCGAACCATCGGTCCTTGGTGGGAATATATACCGCAAGACTCTGGTTCAATACGAGAAACGCGTCCTGCAGCGTATGAATCTGCGGGCCGAATCCGAAGCACTCGTCGCCGCGCATCAGCGACTCTATCCCATGTACCTCACGAAGCACTCTGCACGTTTCCAACTCATGGCAATGCACCGCACAGCTGTCGGTCATTCCCGATTGGGCGAGGAGCATATCGTTGAAGTCTTGGGCGAACATGCGCGTGTCGCGCGGAAAGAAGAGGTGGCGGGTGGCGAATTTCCGCGCGATTCGTCCCGCTATTTCAACATCGGAATTTTTTAGCGACGGATTATCCCCCCACGTAACCGTGACCAATTTAGACGTATCTTCGACATGCCGTGCGATCGTATAAAAAATATAGCGCGAATCCACTCCGCCGCTTAACAGTATTGCCGGGTTGCGGGCATGGCGCCAGCAGTTCATGATGGTGCGATCGAGCGTGCTGATAAGCGATTGTACGGTGCTCTCGCAATCGAACCGCGGCGCCGGTGACAGGATGTGCTCGAAATACGTTTTCCATTCCACGCGGCCGTCTTCGAGGCATCTAATGTACTGGCCGGGGCCCAGGAGGCGGACGCCGGCGGCAAGCGTCTTTTCGGCGGGGAAGTGCCCTGCCATCATGAAATGGACGAGCGCGCCGTAATCGACGCGGCGTTGATCGCACATGTCCATCACGGGAAAAAGTTCCGGCGCATAATAAAGCGCGCCGCCGTTTTCGGCGATAAACAGCGGCCGTGACGCCGTGTGGTCGGCATAAATAAAGACTCGGGGCTGGGCAGTGGTGAAACAATACAGCGCACATTGAAAGGAGCCGCGCAGGCCGCGTGCAAAAAGCTCTCCTTGAGCTCGGAACGAGGACAGGATCCACCGCAGCATTTCATCGCCGGCGCGTGGGCCGTTGAGCAGATATCCGTCGAACACAACCGCCTCCGTTCCGTCGATAAGGACGCGTGGTTCGCGGTGAATGCTGTAACAGCCGGCCACGGGCTGCTTGCCTGGCATGCGATGCTCATGCAGATGCTCGCGACGAAACAGCTGCGCGCTCATGCGCGAGAGAATATCGGCGCCCGACGGCCGTGTCGTTCCTAATATGCCAGGCATGCATCATGTCCTGCGGATATAATGAGTCCCCTGTCAGTACGACAGGGAGAATATGTTACGTTTATAGAATACCTTGAAAATGATAAAACACAATGCCCAACAGAGGGGGAAAAACGTCATCTTTCCAGCCAGAGCAGGCATATATTCGAATCGTTCGGCCGCAAAGAGAGGCACGGCGCCGATATTGATCATAGTGGATATCCACGCTGAGAACAGTCCGAGCGCCAGAATGATCAAGCTCGTGAACAGCACCTGAGGCGATATGAGAAAGCCGATCGTTTTTTTTACCATGACAACCATCAGGATGCCAGATATGAGAAAAGAGGCCGTTGTTCCCAAGGGAATGCCGATGTAGCCGAACAGGAAGCTGAACAGGATGGAAAAAATGATGTTGGCGAGAAAACCGACAAGGCCGGTCAGCCCGGCGGCCTTGTTGCGCTGGGCGCCTTGCAGCAGAAAATTCGGCACCATAGAAAACACGTTAAACACAAGGGCAACGCTGTAGTAATACTGTAGGTGCGCGACAGTGGCGGCGTCTTCGGCGGTACATTTGCTGCCGGCGAATATTCCTCTGACAAGTGCTTCGTTATGCATGAAGATGAAGATCGAGATGGGGATAAAGACGACGGCGATGTATTCCATTGCATGATAGTAGACCTTTTTCAACTCATGGCGCTGTCCGCAGTGATACAGCCGCGAAAATTCCGGAAATATAACCCTCATCAGCGGAAAAAGGATAATCCGAACCGCGAAAAATGTCAGCGACTGGGCGGTGGTAAGAGCGGTGATGACGCCGGCGGAGAAATATGACGCGATGGATTTATCGACAATATATGAGAGGGATTCGGCGCCGTTGCTCAACATTAATGGAAGGGAGAGAAGGATGATTTTTTTCCATTCGGCCAGCATCCGGCGCCAGCCGGGGACGGCAAATGTGTATCCGCGCCGCATAAGCATCACGATCTGGCAGATGAAGGCGGCGCCGTAGGAGCAGGGCAGCGAAATGGAAAGAGCCGTGACCAACCGATCGAGGCTTGCCAGCGACACAACGGCGCACCCAAGAAGGTTAATGATGACAAGCGGGATGTTTTGGCGTACGAACATCTTCTCGACGCCAAGAATCGAGTTCAGCACCTTGAAGCCGGCCACAAACACGACATTGACGGCGAGGATGCGCACAAGGAGCTGTGTCGCCGCCCTGCCCTCGGCGGCCATCCCATGGAACGCAAGCGATACAAACAAACCGGGAAATGCAATGCCGATGAGCGCGAAACACAGGGCGTAGCAGACGAGCAGCGACATAAACGACGTATAATATTTCGGCTTGTCAATGCCTGGCATGGAGAATGTGCTGGTGGCAACGCTTAACAGCGACAGCAAGCCGGTTACCATGATAATAAAGTCGATGAGAGTCGTGGCGGCGAAAAACGAGTCGCTGGTCACGCCTACACCTACCTTCCTCAGCAGCATCACGTTGCGGACGAAGCCACAAAAGGTCGCCGAAGCGCTGAGGATGGCGATGGTTATAAATGAACGTGTGAGTCCCCGTCTCATAGCGTCCGTACGGTACGGTTGACGACAGATGGCGGGTATACGGAGGTTTGGATATATGTGGACACGTTGTTCCCATGTATGGGGCGAGCACCCGTCGCGCGGAGTGTATGCGGATAATCGCGCGCCTAAGCATGCGCCCCCCCCGCGCGCCCAATCGTCCCGTATTGGTTCCATCGAAAGCCGGCAAAACAATATATATTCTGTCGGCCGGGTACACGGAGCAATGGGGAAAGCGGCCGCCTGTCACAGGCGCCATATTACATAGCATTCAGCCGTATGAAATCAAGTGCGTTTTCCTTTTTAAAGACCGCAGGGGCGCTGCAGGTGTTTGGTGTGGCGAGCTGCGTCGCGATTATTGCGGCGTTCGCAAGCGGCCGATATTATCTGTGCGCGGCGCCGTTCGTCGCCCTTGTATTCATTTCCGCGTATGTTGTCCCGCAAACGGTGGTGTTTCTATTCATCGCCTCCTTTTTCTGGGGACGGTTCCTGTTTGAGAAACACATCATCACCGTGACAGCCACCGACGCCGCTTTTACGCTGATTCTCATAGCCTGGAGCGGACCCATTGTGTTCGAAGGCAGGAGAATGCGTGCGAAGGCGGAGGACGGAATACGGAGAATTCTCATGCTTTTTTTGATATGGTCGTCGTTCACCGTCGCCGTGAACGCATATAACTACGACAAAGCGCAGATGGCGGTTTCGTTCTGGTGGGTGGTGAAGTGCGGCGAGATGGTCCTTTGTTTTTTAGTTGCCGCCGATATGTTGCGTGCGGTAAAGAAAGAACACATAATTCATTTCATTCTGTTTCTCGGCGCCATGCAGGCCCCGGTTGTGGTCTGGCAGTACCGCAATCTTGGCATTAATCAAGCATTTATCTTGAAACGGAGCTTCATCACCGGCACGCTGGGCGTTCATCACAGCATGCTTGGCCTTATGATGATGGTTGCGATAGCGCTCGCCATATCTCAAATTATTACCGCCAGAAGGCTGCTTTATCGCTGCGGATACGGTTTTCTCTGCCTCACCTATCTGGCGATTATCATTCTATCGGGATCCCGAAGCATTCTGATCGGCATTCCCGTTGCCGCTCTCGTATGGGCCGTTCAGGAATACAAGGCGCGTCCAAAAACCGTGATCGGCTTTTCGCTCGCGGGCATTGCCGTATCCGCCGGCGCCATTGTGTCGCCGCCGGGCAAGACGTTTCTCGATTCGCTTCTGTATGGTGAAACGGGATACGATATCAGTTCTGTTTCGCGGCTGTTCATCTGGGAAGGGGCGGTGCGCCATTTCATGTCGGCTCATCTGTGGCACAAGCTTACAGGCGTCGGGTTGGGCGCCTATCCCACCATTGTATATGATTTTGTCATCTGGGGTGGGAAGCGCTTCATCAGCGGAGCGCACAATAATTATCTCCACGCGTTACTTGAAACCGGCGTCATTGGCTTGCTTCTCTACATCGTGTTATTCGTCCGCATTATGTTGAGTCTATATCGCCGGCGCCATAAAAGCGTTCTTGCGTATGCAGGGTTCTATCTTACCATTGTTCTTCTCGTCAGCAGTCTAACGCAGGAGACGTTTTGGTTCCAGGCGGCATTCGGGTCTTTCTGGATGTTTTACATGGTGATAATTACACTCGCGATTGACGGCGGTTTATCCGGCAGGAAAGGGCTGCCTGCGCCAGGGGACGAACGCGGCTGGGAACGAAGGGCTTCGCCAGCGCCGGGCTAGTCTCATGCTGTGCGCGTCAGGGTTGGTGCGGTTTTTGCCTGTCGAGGGCGCCGGCGCAGGAGACGGGAAGAGATGCGCGCCGAAACGGCGCGGGGCGCGGGGATAGGCATCACACCGTGGTCAGCATAGAATACAGGCTCTTCAGCCGCGTCAGGGTCTCGCTGATAATCCTGCGGTGATCGACCGTGGCGGCCTGGCGGGACTCAGCGGATTTTTCACGCTCCTCGCAAAGCCGTTTCTTCGCCCCGGGAATCGTGAACCGCTCTTCGTACAAGAGGCGCTTGATTTCGCGGATTATCTCAATGTCTTTGTCGCGGTAGGCGCGGTTGCCGGCCCGGTTTTTTTTGGGCCTGAGCTGGGGGAATTCGCTTTCCCAGTAGCGGAGCACGTGCGGCTCGAGGCCGGTCTGCTCGCAGACCTCGCTGATTGAATAATAGGTTTTCCTGTTCGCGAGTACTGCGTCGTTTTCGAATGCGTCGAGTTGTTCCATATACGCGCCTCCGCGTTCACCTACATCTCGGCGGATCGTTGATCCTCGTATTATAATACATCCGTGCGATTATCGTATCCAAATCACCGCGGATGAGCCGCGAGGTTGAGGCGGAAGTGGTATTCGCTCCTTGTTTCAATGTTTCAATGCTTAACCTTAACCTCAGCCTCACCCCTCACTCCGGCCGCAGCTGCCGCAGCATCAGGTCGCGCACCGCGGCTTTCGGCGACTTGCCCTCGAAAAGGGTCTTATAGACTTCGACGGTAATCGGCATCTCGATATTTTGCCTCTGGGCGAGCGCATAGACCGATTTCGTCGTTTCCACGCCTTCCGCCACCATGACCATGCGCGCGAGCGCCTGCTCAAGGCTCAGTCCCGAGCCGATAAGCTCTCCTATGTTGCGGTTGCGGCTGTGCCTGCTGATACAGGTGGTTATCAAATCGCCGAACCCCGCAAGACCGTAGAACGTGCTCTGCCGGGCGCCCATGCAAATCCCCAGCCGCGCCATTTCGACCATGCCGCGCGTGAGAAGCGTGCCCTTGGTGTTGTCGCCGAAACCTAGGCCGTCGGAGATGCCCGCGGCGATGGCGATGACGTTTTTCACGCTGGCGCAGAGCTGTACGCCGATGACGTCATTGTTGGTGTAGATACGGAAAAAATCGGTGGAAAAACAGTTCTGGATTTCGACGGCGAGTTCGTTGTTCTCCGAGGCGGCCACTACGGTAGTGGGAATGCCCCGCGACACCTCCTCGGCGTGCGACGGACCGGAAAGGATCACGATGCGCTCGCCGTCCACCTCCGGAAGCTCGTCCTGCAGGACCTGGCTGAGAAATTTCAGCGTGCCGCACTCGATGCCTTTCGAGGCGATTATCCACGCCCGCACCTGCGCGCAGGCGCCGCGGCCGGCCGATGCGGCCAGCGTTTTGAGCGCGCCGCGGGTCACCTGCGCAGGGATGACGCAGATGACGTAATCCACGCCCTCAACCGCCTCGGCAATCGACGTCGTGATTGCCACAGCCGGCGGTATGGCGACGCCGGGAAGCTTGAGGGGATGCTCGCGCCGCTGCCGAAGCATGGCCGCGTCCTTCTCATTAAACTCCCACATCCTCACGCCGCAGCCCCTTTTCTCAAGCATCACCGCCAGCGCGATACCCCAGCTTCCCGCGCCAAGGATTGCGATATTCTTTGACATTTCCTATTCCTCCGCCCTCTGACGCCGCGCCGCGGATACGCGGCGCGGCCTGCCGGGCGGCCTGAACGTGATATCCACGGGGCAGCCGGCAAAATCAAAGGTCTCGTGTATTTTGTTGATAAGATAGCGCTTGTAACCCGGCTGCACAAGCCGGGGATTGGTGCACACGACCAGAAAGTGCGGGAATACCGAGGGGAGCTGCTTGCCGCCCAGAAACCGCATGTCGCCGTGTGCCGGCACCGGATGAGGCTGCGCGCGCGTCCATGCGGACAGCCCGGCGCGGAACTCCTGCGCACTGACGCGCAGACGCATCCGCTCCTGTACCGCAAACGCCGTGTCGAGCGCCTGGCACATACGCAGGCCGGTGAGAGCGGATATGGCGATGATGGGAATGTGGACCAGCTCCTTGAACTGCCGCCGCATATCGGCCGTTATCGTGTCGAACGTCCGGTGATCCTTCTCCACCAGGTCCCATTTATTCAGACACACGATTGCGCCCTTGCGGCCGTCGATAATCCGGCCGAGAATTTTCAGATCCTGCGCGGCGATTCCCTGTGCCGCGTCTATGAGCAGCGCGCAGACGTCGGCGCGGTCGATGCTTTCAATCGCGCGCACGTTGGTGAAGTATTCGAGCCGATCTTTCACCTGCGACTTGCGCCGCAGGCCCGCCGTGTCGATAATCCTGACGGTTTTCCGGCGGTAGGTGAAAAAGCTGTCGATGGCGTCGCGGGTGGTGCCGGGCGACGGGTCGACGATCATGCGCTCGGAACGCAGGAGTTTATTGACAAAAAGTGATTTTCCGGCGTTTGGCCGTCCCAGCACCGCCACCGATATGTCGGCATGGCGGGGAGCCGGCCCGCCGCGGCCGCGTCCCGCGGCTATGAGCGCATGCACGCGGTCGAGAAGATCGGCCACGCCCTGGCCGTGCATCGCCGATATCACCGCCGGCTCGCCGCACCCCAGCGCAACGAACGCACCGGCGTCAAACCTGGCCGACGCGGATTCAGCCTTGTTGACCACCACGATAAGCCTGTCGAGGCATTGTTTCCTCAGCTTGCGGGCGATGAGCATGTCGATGTCGGTCGGCCCGGTGCCCGCATCGACCAAAAACAGGATGACCGCCGATTCCTCGATGGCGACCGCGACCTGTTCGTTGATGGAGCCGACAAGGCGATCGCGGGTGGATGGAACAAGGCCGCCGGTATCGACCAGGGTGAAGACGGTGCCCGCCCATGATACGTCGAGATAGTTGCGGTCGCGCGTTACCCCGGCGATGTCATCGACAACCGCCGCCTTTTTTCCGGCGATTCGGTTGAACAGCGATGATTTGCCGACATTGGGCCGGCCGATAATGGATACTATGGGAAGCATGAGTGATTATTTGAATCCGCGGATTGAAACCATACCGATGGATAGCGCCTGCGCTTCAGACCCGCCGCCTCTTTCTGCTCAATAAAAATACTATCCTTCCACCCGTCACTTCCTCACTCGTCACTCTCCTCTACCCCGCCTGCAGGCGCCGCATGTGATCGCGTGCCACAGCCGCCCACCAGCTCTGCGGGTTGCGCTTCGAAAATTCGCTAAACCCGCGAAGCGCGTCCTGTTTGCGCGCCAGTTTCATGCCGAGATGACCGAGGTTATACCAGGCGAACAGGTGATCGGGTTTTTTCTCGACAAGAGTCTTGATATATTCAAACGCCCGTTCGAAACGCCCCTGCTGGCAGTTGAGGATACCGGCCGCCCACAGATCGTTGTCATCCCCTTTGGCCGCATCGCCGCCAATCCGCCCCTCCACCTCCTCGAGCCGCTCCTTGAATTCCTTGGCGCTCATGGTGAACTGCTGGTATTCGGGCGGGCAGTAGATGTCCTTGCGGCTTGGCGCGATCTCGTGGTCAAACCATTTTTTGACGTCTTTGTCAAGCACCCTGAAACCCTTGTATTCCGACGTCATCCATGCGATATAATCCTTCGTGAGCATTCCCTTGAGCCGGTAGGTTGACTTGACGCCGCGGCAGCCGGGAAGCTTGCTATATGAATTCAGAAGCGTCTTCTCGTCGTCGACGTCGAACCGGTATTCGATGAGCGCGGCCGCGATGGAGCCGATAAAATCTCCCGCGGGCGGCGAGAGCGGCACGATAAACTGGTTGTTTTTCCAGTCATACAGGGCGTTGCCGTTGCCCGGTACCAGAAGAACCGACGGCTTGCCGAGAAAGGTTACCCGGTCGTTCACAAACGCGCGCGGATCAAACTCGAATATGCGGTTGAGGCACGCAAACAGCTCCTGCGCGGTGAAAAACGGATCGGCGGGCCTGAGAAACGAACAGCTCTCGACGCGGAGCCGGCGCGCGCACAGTTTCACCAGATCGCGGATATATTCAATGGCGCGCAGGACGCGGTTCTCGATCTCGGCCGGCGGCATCGTGTCGCGCTTCTGGTCAATCTCCCCGATGCTCTTTTCCATCCGCGCGATACTGTCCTCGAGGTCAATGACCCTGGTGAACAGATCGGATATCTGCGCGGTGAGATTGTTGAGCGCCGCGCGCTCGGTCTTGGACTTTATCTGCGATGCGAGGGCTTCGTAGCGCGCCTGCTCCTTTTGGAACTCCTTCTCGCGTTCCACGAACGCGCGGCGCTGTTCAACGGAAAAAAACACTCCCTTGGCGATGTTTTTTTTCGTCTTCAGGCTCTCCTGCAGAAGCGTGTCGAGCTGCGCGAGTCGTCCCACCTGCATCAGAAGCGAGCCGCTTTGCACCGTTGCCGACGGGTCGCCGAGCTGCCCGATAATCAGCTCCTTGCGCGCCTCCTGCGTGGACGCTATCTCCTTTTTGATGCGTTCAATCTGGTACTGCGCCTTCATGACGTCCTGGCGGAGCAGGTCCTTCTGATTGCCTTCCATAATCTGCTCCAGCGTCGCAAGAAGCCAGTCGGAAAACAGGTTTACTTTCAGGTACGGATAGCGCCGGTATTCGCCGTGGAGCGCCTGCGCGACCGCCTCGTGATCGCCGCGCACGCATGGCGCAAGGCCGAAATCGATAAAGTCACGCTCCTGTTCAATAAATCCGCGCACATCGCCTTTTTCGCGCGCCAGCGCGCCGAGCGTGCTGGTGATGGTGGACCAGTAAAGCGCGCCGAGCGCGTAGACAGCCCGGGCGTTTGCCGGGTCCGCGTTGAAATTCTGGATTGTCTGTCGGCCGCTTTCGTCGAATTCCATCATGTTCTCCCGGCGTTGTGCCGTTCTTTCGCTCTTTTTTCTGCTTGTTCTGCCGCTCTGCCGATCTGATGTACCGACTCTCCGCCTTCCGGCTTATGGACTATGCGTACCCAGCTCGTACCGTCCTGTGCTTAACACAGAATACACACGCGCAAATCTGGGCGGCGCAAAACCGCCGGGAACGGCAAGATATTTCACCGCCTCTCTTCCCGTCACCGCCGTGTCATGTCCCGCCGTGTCGCTCAGCCCCAGCCCCAGCACCGCGCCGTCGTATGAGCGAAGATACAGCGCGGTGACGGCAGGGTCGGCTATACAGAAGAAATCGGTGTCCGCGGCGCTGTATAAATCGCCGAATACGGGATTGCAGTATTGATGCGAGGTGTCTTGAAAGCCGTTGGGCTCCCGCTCGCGGCTCAGGGTGAAGAACGTGAACTCGACCCCGCGGGCGGCGATGCTCGAGCCGGTGGATGCGGTAATGACTTCGGCAGGCGAGACAGTGTATGCCGTGTTGCCCTTAAGCACCCCTGTCACAACCAGGGCCACCGTGTCCCTGCCGGCGTTCAACTCCGTATGATACGCGGCGTCTTCGGGCTCCAAATACAAACTGATATGGTCGTTTTCAACCGGCGCCGAAAAGGCGAATTTCAGCGTGGGAAACGGAGAAAGCGTGTCCCCCTGCCTGTCTGCCCGGCTCATCACCAGCGGCGAGCGGGGCTGATTGTCAAACGCGCATATGGCCAATAACAGAGCGAAAAACGCGGATATCTGAAAGAAACCGCGGAAAGAATCGCGTATGGTACATACACGCTGCCGCATCATTGCCGCTCCACTAATGATATGTACGCTTTGGCGCCGGGCATTTTAATTATACGTTCATGCCGTTAAAAAACAACATTTTTTGCAAAGAGCAGCACATCCGGGATACAACAGCGCATTGCCTTTTTGAGAAAAGCACAAGGGAAATATAAATTATCATACCTCCCATGGATTCACGCAGCCGCAATATCATCGTTGTCTGCGGGCCGACCGCGTCGGGCAAGACGCGGCTTGCCGTGGCGCTTGCGCGCGCGTTTGGCGGAGAAATCATCTCGGCCGATTCGCGCCAGGTGTACCGCGGCATGGATATCGGCACAGGCAAGGACCTTGACGAATACGGCAGCGGCGATGACGCGGTGCCCCATCATTTAATTGATATCGCAGACCCCGCGGAAATTTACACACTGTATCAGTACCAGCGCGACTGTTACGCCGCGATACGAAGCGTGTGGTCGCGGCAGAAAATACCCGTGCTCTGCGGCGGCACCGGCCTGTATATCGAGGCGGTGCTGAAAGGGTACCGCATGCCTGCGGTTGCCGAAGACACGCAGCTGCGGGAAACGCTGATGGCCGAGGAAAAGGATACCCTTGAACAACGCCTCAAGGCGCTTGATCCGCGTCTGTACGAGCGCACCGACCGATCGTCGAAAAAACGGATCGCGCGCGCCATTGAAGTGGCAATGCATGCGGAGAAAGGCGCGGTACACGAGCAGAAAAGCTGCGCTATTACGCCAATGCTCCTGCCGCTGGTGATCGGCGTGCGATGGCCGCGCGAGGAACTTGTCCGCCGCATCGACGAGCGCCTGGAACAACGGCTTGAGCATGGAATGGTCGACGAGGTCCGAAGGCTCCTGGCCCAGGGCGTCAGCGGAAAACGCTTTGCCCTGTTCGGCATGGAGTATAAGCACATCGCCCGGTTTCTCGACGGCGAGACCGGGTATGAGCAGATGAAACAGGAATTGAAAACCGCCATCCACCGCCTGGCAAAGCGCCAGATGACATGGTTCCGCGGCATGGAGCGCCGAGGCATCGAGGTACAGTGGGTGGAACGGGGGGATGCGGCGATGGCGGCGGGTATTGTGCGGCACTATCAACTATTGCCGTCAACCTAAAAAAACGCAAAAGGAGATTCACCGCAAAGGGTAGAAAGAAAAGCACAAGGTGAAGGTCATGCCGCGGGCTGGAAACCTGAAGAACCCCTCATCTACGGAACCTTCCTGAGCCAGAGCCTGAAAAAGGGGTCGCGGATGGAAAAACCATCAGAATCTTTCTCAATCACGTTTTTATCAAGCAGCGATTTAGCGCTTTTTACGGCGATGGCAGAATTGCCGAGACGGCTCCCCGACAGGAAATCAGATGTCGTGATTGATGAACCCCCGAACCGCGCAATACCCTTAAGCACACGCACCTGCATTTCCGAAAGATTGGCTATCAGCCCCTCATAGACGGAATTGTTCGCCGCATGAACCTGCTCAATTACCCGCCCGATGCTGTCATCGCCGATTTTTCCGGGAGTATCCACGATGTTCCACAAATGGAAAAAGAACATCTGGATGGCATTCGGCACATTGTCGCAGAGAGTGAAAATGTGATCCAGTACTCCTTCCCCGAATTCAATTCTTTCCTTCGAGAAGCATGAACGGATCCATGCCTGCATTTCCTTTGGGTCGAGGGATTCGATGGTTCGCATGACGCCCCATTCGTAGAACGGCCGCGATTTGTTCGCAAACGCCTCCTGGATCATGGCCCGGTTGCTTCCGGCAAACAGGTAATTGATACCTTTGTGCCGCTGCATGATGGCGCGCAACATCGATTCAAGATCGCTTCCACCAATCTCATATATCCGCTGGAATTCATCGAGGATGACCGCAACGCCCCTGCTCGGTTTGCCGTCAAAAGTCCGCAAATCCTTCGGCAAATCAATAATTTCCTGTATCATCCGGGGAACCTGTTTCCGGCTTTCGCGCACATCCACGGACATGTTCGGCGCGCCGGTTTCATCGACGGTAAATGTCGGGCGGATCGTGCTGACGGCCGAGGTGAGCCATGAGGCTATTTTCTGCAGCGGCGCCTGCGTTTCTCTGGCGATTTCCGTCAGAAAGTAACTCAGAAATTCATCGAGCCCCTTTACCAGGAAAAGGTCAAGATACACAACGCGCCACCCCTTTTTTTTAAGGATTTCGCGAAGCTTCAGCAGAAGCGAGGTCTTTCCGACCTGCCTGCGGGAAACGAGAATGATATTGTTGCCGGAATCAAGGAGCTTGAGGAAATCGGCAAGTTCTTTCTTCCGGTTGATAAAATCGGCGCCGGTGACTGGCCTGCCGAAAATAAAGGGGTTACGCATGTCGCCTCCAGACCGCTTACTGATTGGTTAGTAACCTATTGGTTAGTAATATACTGGTTACCAAGGAGAGCGTCAAGCGGATACCGCGGGGAACCGTACTGTCTCCGCAGCCCGGCAAAGCGCCGGATGACCCGGTTTTGATTTTTTGCCGAAAAGAACCCCCGCCTTCCAGGCGGGGAGGCAAAGGTTACTGCTGCGGCACTGTCGTGCCGCTCTTGTTTTCAGCGGCCTCTGGCCACAAAAAACAAGCCATCGCCTTTGGCGATGGTGCATTGACTTTTGCGCCGTAACATCGACGAATAATCGAAGATATTTATTATGGAGATACGCGACGGAAGCTTTTTTCCGCCTTGCCTCCAGCCTTCGCTTGCAGCTTGAGCCGGCGAAGCCGGCTTAGTTACAAGATTGCCGATGTATATTTCAACAGGAAAGGAACACCGCCTATGAACAAGTGGGAAAAAGTCGTCAGGCTCCACCGCCTGCTCGCCTCAAGCCGCTACCCGGCGCCCAAAGACGCCATTTTACGCGAACTGGAGTGCAGCGAGGCAACATTTCACCGCGTGCGCGCCTTTTTATGCGACACTCTCGGCGCGCCGCTTGCGTTCGACCAGACGCGCGGCGGCTACTGTTACCGCGCCGGCGATACGGAAAACCGTTTTGAACTGCCGGGCTTGTGGTTTTCCGCCGACGAGCTCTCCGCGCTCATGGGCTTTGACCAAGCCATGGAAAGCCTGCAACAAGGATATTTTTCAGAGCTTTTCCATCCCCTGCGCTCACGACTGGAAAAGCTTCTCTCGGCACAGCGAATACGCCTTGCCGACCTGCGTGAACGCATAAAGATTGTACCAATACAGTCCTGCGCCATCGACGCGGCGCTGTTTCGCACCATAGCCGGCGCCGTCATCCGCCGCCGCCGCCTGCGCATACGGCACGCCAAGCTCACCGACGACGCCGCAACTCAACGCGTCATATCGCCCCAAACCCTCGTGCGCTACCGCGACAACTGGTATGTTGACGCATACTGCCATACGCGCAACGGCCTGCGCACATTCGCCCTCGAACGCATCAAAAGCGCCGAACGCGCACCAGGCAGGGCACTGCGCGTTGCGCCCGCAAAGCTTCGCGCCTTTTTCGCAGACTCCTACGGCATTTTCACCGGCAAGGCAACCAACACCGCGGAAATCATCTTCCGCGGCCCGGCCGGCCGCATCGCCGAGTCGCGGCCGTGGCACCCGCACCAGCAAGGCCGGCGCACCGCCGACGGCGCCTATATCGTCCGCATACCCTACGCCGAAGACCGGGAACTGCTCATGGATATCCTGCGCTGGGGGGCCGACGCCGAAGTGGTTTCTCCGCCCGAACTTCGACAAAAAGCCGCCGCCATGCTCGCCTCAGCGCTCCGCAATTACGAAAAAAATATTTGACTCGCAGGTTTTGAGAGTCACGGATAGTACATTATCAACAAACGGCCTGCAGGCTGCGATCCTTACCGTTGCTTTTCCAGCAAGGAAACTGTGCCTATGGGGTTTATGGGATACCGCGAAGAAGAGTTCGTGCTCAACAACATGGCCGACATTATCAACGCCAAAATGACCGCTGATGTGTGCAGCCAGCTCTTTTTCCAGCTTGAGAAGATGTTTTTTTTAACATTCAACCGCGATATGCCCACAACATTGAATTACGCACATCAATGCCTGGATAAAAGCGTCAACTACGACATGCTGCCTAACCTGTTAAGCAAAATTAAGGCCAACAACCGCACCCGCGGCCCATCAAAATATCTCGATATCATAACCGACGCGGTACAAGATCTCGACATGTATATTATGAAATTCTCTGATTATTCATACCTCAACGAAGATCCGCAAAAAGTATACGCCGGCATCAGCGATGCGGAAACACAAGCTTTTGCCGTATCCGTCTTATTGAGAACGCTTATATGCAGAACTTTTCCAGCATTGAACGAATGTGAGAACAAACCGGCCGGCACATCACCGCCCGACACAAAAGAGAAAGAAAACCAACAATCCAACAACAACGCGGAGCCCTAATGACAGTACCCGTCGAAAAACTTAAGATGAACCGGATGTCCGAATCAATACGCTACATCCACTCCCTCAACCTGAAACAGAAAGAACGGCTGTGCGATGAAATATATGAAAAACAACCTGAACTGCTTTTCGAGGCACTGATGCTGCACCATGCCGGCGTACCCGCAGAAAAAAACTGGAACAAGCAAAGGAGCGCAGGAAACCGTGAATGGGAAACAAACGCTGCAGGGAGAAGGGAGGAATGAGAATGGATAATACCGACACGATTACAGCAAGCAAGAGCTATCAATATATATGGGCAAAAACCCCCGACAACGATGAGACCGGACGCTATCATCCGCTCTTGTGCCACATGCTCGATGTCGGGGCGGTGGCAGCCCTTGTATGGGAACACTATCTGCCTGATGTGATTAAGAAACGTCTCGTATCGGCCTTCGGTACCGATGAAAAAAGTACCAAGTCCATCATCATATTTTTTGCCGCTGCGCACGACATTGGCAAAGCCACACCCGCGTTTCAAAAAAGAATACCCTCAATCTCAAATCGCTCCGAATTGCCCTATTCAGAAAACGATGCGGTCCGACCTCACGGGTTTGTGACCGCATATTCATTATCAAATGAATTTCTCGACGCCGCCTATAGCATTTTGAGCCAAATATCCGGCGGGCACCACGGCGTATTTCCCAGAGCCTTTGATTTGCGTCTCGGGACAGATTCACGCGGAAATAACCGCTGGAAAAACGCCCGCACAGCTTTGCTTGAGCAGCTTGCTGCAGTTATCGATTTCACCAAAGGTCAATTGCCGAAGTCAATAACCGACCCAGCCATCGTTCCGATATTGGCCGGCTTTATCTCGGTTGTTGATTGGATTGGTTCTAATCAGCATTTTTTCCCCTGCATCGCCCAATTCGACAGCCCTTTGAATCTTGATCCGAAACACTATTGGCACGAAGCCCAGACCAAGGCAAAAAATGCGCTCGAAAAACTCGGCTGGCTGCCGGCCGTTGCCTTTGCCGAAAAAACATCTTTTGACAAAGTTTTTAGCGGTTTTCAGCCCAATCCGCTCCAAGAGACAGTACAAGAAATAGTCTCGCCGCAAGACTCACCATACCTCCTCATTATCGAAGCCCCAATGGGACAGGGCAAGACCGAGGCTGCGCTTTACGCTGCAGACACTGCCATGTGCCGGGGTTTTGCGCGCGGCATGTATATCGCCATGCCAACACAGGCGACAAGCAACGCCATGTTCAAACGGGTGCTCGACGACTATCTGAAAAAACGCGGACACACGGGAAAACTGAACCTGCAACTTGTGCATTGTGATGCGCTGTTGGCGCTCATGGGAGATGCAGCCGAGGGAGAACTATCTGAGTTTCAACCTTCTGACATTGACGGAAAAGATGCCGACCTTGATGCTCAGTCATGGTTTACAGCAAAAAAGCGTCCTTTGCTCGCACCGTTTGGTGTTGGCACTATTGACCAGAGTCTGTTGAGCGTGTTGCAAACGAAACACTGGTTTGTACGCATGTTCGGTTTGGCAGGCAAGGTGGTTATTTTCGACGAGGTGCACGCCTACGACGCCTATATGAGCACTATCCTTGAACGCCTGCTGCAGTGGCTTGCCGAATTAGACTGCACGGTTATCCTTCTTTCCGCCACGTTGCCCGAGTCAAAGCGTCGGGCGCTTGTAAAGGCATATTCCGATAGTGACGACGCAGAATACAAGCGATACCCGCGGATTACTGTGGCAAAACCGCGACATTATCCAGAAACAAAGTCGGCACAACGGCCCGTGTGCACAGAAATCCCCCTGGAAGATTCTGCTCGCCGCATAAGGATTGAATATTGCGGGACTGCATTAGATGGATTGGCCTCGCTTCTGTCTGACCGGCTCGCGCATGGCGGCTGCGCGGCCGTTATCTGTAACACCGTTGACCGCTCTATCGAGGTGTATAAACACCTTCGTGACAATCTTCGAGATACCGAATGTCTGCTTTTCCATGCGCGGACACTTCAGATGTGGCGCAGGGAACGCGAAAAGGAAGTGATACGCAATTTCGGAAAGCGCATGCCGCAGGAAAAGGACGCAGAAGGCAATTTCCTGAACCCCGATCGGCCCCATCGCGCCGTGCTGGTTGCAACGCAGGTCATCGAACAAAGCCTCGACCTTGACTTCGACATCATGATTTCTGAGATCGCCCCCATCGACCTGCTTCTGCAGCGCTGCGGCCGCCTGCACCGGCATCCGCGCCGCAGACCAAAAGGGCTGGAATTACCCAGGTTCGTCATACTCTGCGACGCCGACCGAGACGGCCCGCCGCCCGAATCGTTCGGCAAAAACATTGAA
>Ga0209101_1001329_pt1 | contig 18446 bp, 15 predicted proteins | sample ConPoolayeCmetaG_FD_185481 | JGI IMG/M metagenome (GOLD analysis project Ga0209101, IMG submission 185481) | Hot spring microbial mat communities from California, USA to study Microbial Dark Matter (Phase II) - Cone Pool mat layer C metaG... ...
CCATAGGGCGGCATCCCAATGCCGCCAACGCCGACGCATCCGTAGGGCGGCATCCCAATGCCGCCAACGCCGACGCATCCGTAGGGCGGCATCCAATGCCGCCGACGCATCCGTAGGGCGGCATCCGTAGGGCGGCATCCAATGCCGCCAACGCGCCGTAGGGCGGCATCCGTAGGGCGGCATCCCAATGCCGCCAACGCCGACGCATCCGTAGGGCGGCATCCAATGCCGCCAACGCGCCGTAGGGCGGCATCCATAGGGCGGCATCCAATGCCGCCAACGCCAGCGCACCGTAGGGCGGCATCCAATGCCGCCAACGCGCCGTAGGGCGGCATCCAATGCCGCCAACGCCGACGCATCCATAGGGCGGCATCCCAATGCCGCCAACGCACCGTAGGGCGGCATCCAATGCCGCCAACGCCAACGCATAGGACGCGTCGGCTAACCGTCACGTACCGGATAACATAACATGCCTTATCCCGTTTTTGATCGAAGCCAACTCAAGATATTGCCATTGGCCGAACGTGTCCACGATATGACCCTGGCCGATGTGTTGCCTTTGGACGCCGATTTGCGTCTGAACAACAGCATAGATTTACACAAAGTTGCACAACGCATCGTCCAGGCACGTCAAAACAACCGCCCGGTCATCTTGATGATCGGCGCACACGTGATCAAGGTCGGCCTGTCACGCTTTGTGATCGACCTGCTCGAACGCGGCATCATCACCCACCTGGGCACAAACGGCGCTTGTGCCATCCACGATTACGAACTGGCCCTGATCGGCGCAACCACCGAAAGCGTGGCCCGTTACATCCAGAACGGACAATTCGGCCTGTGGCAGGAGACCGGACAGCTCAACGAGATCATCGTCCGGGGCAACGCGGCCGGGCTGGGCATCGGTGAAGCGGTAGGTCAGGCCATCGCCGAAGGCAATTACCCACACAAAGCGGTGAGCATTTTTGCCGCCGCGTATCGCTGTCAGGTGCCGGCTACCGTGCATGTCGGCATCGGCTACGACATCATCCACGAGCATCCCAACTGCGACGGCGCCGCCTTGGGGGAAGCCTCCTACCGCGATTTCCTGATCATGGCCGAAAGCGTGTCACACCTGCAAGGCGGCGTGTTGCTCAATTTCGGCACAGCGATCATGGGGCCAGAAGTATACCTGAAAGCACTGGCTATGGCCCGTAACGTTGCCCATCAACAGGGTGAACAGATCAATCGCTTTACCACTGCCGTATTTGACCTGCAAGACCTGGGCCCCGACGTACATCATGAACCGGCCAAAAGCCAGGCCAGCTATTATTTCCGTCCTTTCAAGACGATTTTGGTGCGCACCGTCCAAGACGGCGGCGAGAGCTATTACATTCGCGACGATCATCGGGCTACCCTGCCCGCACTGCACCGATTGATCGCCGCAGAAACAGGCAAATAACGATTCATCCAACGAGCACCAACCGTTGGTTGGGCCTGTCGAAACCACATTTGGGGCATTTCCAAGGACACCGTGGGTGAATAAAAAACGGCTAACCGCATTGCTTGACCGCTTTTCCGAGCTGCACATTCTGGTCATCGGCGACTTTTTTCTCGACCTGTACCTTGATCTCGACCGCACCTTGAGCGAAACGTCGCTGGAAACCGGCCTGGAAGCCTTGCAAGTGGTCGGCGTGCGCAGCAGTCCCGGTGCAGCGGGCACAGTCGTGTCGAACCTGCGCGCACTGGGGGTTCAGGTCAGCGCCCTCGGCGTGATCGGCGATGATGGAATGGGTTACGAACTGGTGCGCAGCCTGCGTCGGCAAGCGGTCAACGTTGCGCCGCTGCTTTGTGTTGCCGACCGCCTGACCCCCACCTATACCAAACCGATGATGCGCGAGCCGGACGGTCGCATCCATGAACTGAACCGGCTGGACATCAAAAACCGCACCCCCCTGCCGGCGGCCATCGAGACCCAGCTCATCGACCGTTTGCGTGAACTGACGCCGCATGTCGATGGCCTCATCGTCGCCGATCAGGTCCAGGAACGGAATTGCGGTGTCATCACCGACCGGGTGCGCGCCGAATTGAGCGCGCTGGCCCAAGGTTCCCCCCAGATCATCGCTGCCGACTCGCGCACGCGCATCGGCGAATTTCGCCACCTCATCCTCAAACCCAACGCACGCGAAGCTGTGCTGGCCATTGACCCCACCTGCACCGGCCCACTAGAGCAGACAATGGTCGAAAACTGTGGACGCGCGTTGTACGTCCAGAGCGGCCGTCCGGTCTTTCTCACAATCGGCGCAGAAGGGATTCTGGTTTTCGACCAGGAAGGAATGACCCACGTGCCCGGCATCCCCGTCAGCGGCCCGATCGACCCGGTCGGCGCAGGCGACAGCGCCATGGCCGGTATTGTCGCCGCCCTGTGCAGCGGCGCCAGCCACGTCGAAGCAGCCACAATCGGCAACCTGGTGGCCTCAATCACCGTTCAACAAATCGGCACCACCGGCACGGCCAGCCCGGCCCAGGTGTTGGAACAATTCACCAAACAACAAGCGACATAGGATGACAAATGAAGCGGCATAAGGATGCCGCCCTACGGCCGGCATTGGAATGCTACGGATGCGTTGGCGTTGGCGGCATTGGGATGCCGCCCTACGGTGGCCGACGCATCCCATGTGGCCGACGCATCCCATGTGGCCGACGCATCCCATGTGGCCGACGCATGGGATGCGTCGGCGCACATTTCGTTTTGCTTTTGTTCAAGTTGTGGTATAATGTGCGCCGCCTGTGCGCCACACTTGGGTCATTCAAACATCCCACAGGCGATTTCGGTTGGAGGAAACCCGTTGTTTAACCCACTGAATGCCCTATTGGGCCTTTTTTCTCAAGACATCGGCATCGACCTCGGCACGGCAAACACCCTGGTCTATGTCCGTGGTAAAGGGATTGTGATCAACGAACCATCCTTTGTCGCCATCGACAGCAAAACCAAAAAAGTGCTGGCCATCGGCAGCGAAGCCAAAGAAATGGCCTGGCGCACGCCCCCCAACATCGTCGCCATCCGCCCGCTGCGCGACGGCGTAATCTCGGATTTCGACATCACCGAAGCGATGTTGCGCTATTTCATTCAGCGCGCGCACAACAGCTTTTTGATCCCCAATCCCCGCCCTCGTGTCGTTGTAGGCATTCCATGCGGCGTCACCGAAGTCGAAAAACGCGCCGTTTCCCAGGCCGCCATCTCGGCCGGAGCGCGCGAAGTTTATCTGATCGAAGAACCAACCGCCTCGGCAGTCGGCGCAGGCCTGCCGGTCACCGAACCGGTCGGATCGATGGTCGTTGATATCGGCGGCGGCACCACCGAAGTGGCCGTCTTTTCGTTGAGCGGCATCGTCGTCAGCCGCTCCCTGCGCGTCGCCGGCGACGAAATGGACGAAGATATCGAAGCCTACGCACGACAAAAATACAACCTGTTGATCGGCGGGCGTATGGCCGAACGCTGCAAAATGACCATCGGCTCGGCCTACTCATTGCCCGAAGAAAAAACCATGATCTTGCGCGGACGTAATATGGTCACCGGCCTCCCCGATTCGGTCGAGGTGAGCAGCATCGAAATCCGTGAGGCACTCAGCGCTTCCGTATCGATGATCGTCGAAGCCGTGCGCGACACCCTTGACCAAACCCCGCCCGAATTGATCGCCGACCTGATGGAACAAGGCATTTGTCTGGCCGGCGGTGGCGCACTGCTTCAAGGCCTCGCCGAACGGCTGAGCGAAGAGACCAGAATGCATTGCTATGTGGCCGAAGACCCCATGACCTGTGTCGCACGCGGCGCCGGGCGGGTGCTCGAAGACCTGGATCGCTACAAAGATGTGTTGGCCAGCACCGACCGCATCTCGCCACGGTTGCGCCGTTAAGTGCCCATCATCAAGCGGCGTAGGGATGCCACTTGTACGGCTTTTCAGATAGACTTCAGGGGCCTTATGACCGGGTTCACCGATAACATTCCGAAAATCCATGTACTGTTCTATTCCGTAAATTGATTTGTTTATACAAAGGTAATCGGCGGATTAAGCAGCATCAAGCGGAACACATCACAATCCGCTGAACGGCTTGATCCGCCTTTTTTTGCAAGCCATCCGCACGGAAAAAACAAGGTGAAAGACCTTTCTTCTCGCTCGATCATTTTCGCTACCCTGGCTTTAATCATCGTCGTCGGACTGGTGCTCGACGAACTGGGTGCATTGGTGCCGCTGGAAGGGCTGTTTCTGCAACTGGCCACGCCCATTCAACGCATCGTCGATCGCGCCGTCGAAAGTGTGATCGGCGAAGGCTCACTGCGTGACATGCGGACTCTGCGTGAGGAAAACAAACAACTCAAAAGTCTGGTCGATCAACTGATGGTCGAAAACGTGCGCCTCAAAGAGGTAGAAGCGCAAAATGAAGACCTGCGTCGCAAACTCAACTTTGCCGAAACACACCCCCAATACACCCTGCGGGCTGCCGAAGTGCGCGGACGGGTGATCGCCGCCGAACCGAACAACTTTATGTCGGTGCTGATCATCGACGTGGGCAAGCGCACCGGCATCCGTCAAGGCATGCCGGTGATCACCGAAAGCGGCGTGGTGGGACACGTCCGCGCCGTCGGGCCCAATTGGGCCAGAGTTTTGTTGATCGTCGATCCATCCAGTTCGGTCGCCGCCGTGCTTCAAGATTCACGATTACAAGGCATCATATCCGGACGGCTGGGCCAAGATCTGATAATGACCTATATTCCCCAAGAAGGGCCGATTTCCGTCGGCGAAATGGTACTCACCTCAGGCGTAGGCGGATATTACCCCAAAGGATTGGTCATCGGGCAGGTCATCGAAGTGATGCAAAACGACATCGAGCCTTTTCAGCAGGCCATCGTTCGCCCCGCGGTGAATTTTGAACAGATCGAAACGGTGCTCGTGTTGACTTCTTTTGAGCCGATCGACGTGGATGCGGCCTTGCAGGCTGAAGATCAATCGTCAGGAGCGGAAAGCGCACCAACACTGACCCCCATACCGACACAGAAAGCGACCGTCACACCATGAACGTCTACCTGGCCATACTACTGCTTTTTGTGCTGGCAACGGTGCAAAGCACCATCCTGCCTCGCCTGACGGTATGGGGCGTTCATCCAGAGCTGATGCTGATGGCTGTCATCTCGTGGAGCATTCTGAGCGGTGCAGAAGAAGGAATGCTTTGGGCGCTGATCGGCGGCATCTTGCTCGATTTGTTCTCGGCAAGCCACTTTGGCCTGCACACCATAGCCCTGCTGGTGGTTGCGTTCCCATCGGGATTGGGTCAGCGCACGCTTTTTCGCTCCGACCTGCTGATGCCGTTGTTGATCATCCCGTTGGCGACGCTCGGCTACGAACTCGTCCTGCTCGCCGGATTGTATCTGACCGGCTGGACGGCCTCGTTGAGTGCTTATTTCGGTCAGGTTGTGATGCCCAGCGTCGGCGCCAACACTCTGTTAATCTTGCCGATCTACCTGCTGTTGCGAGCCGTCCATCGTCGTTTACACCGTCAGGAGATCACCTTGTGAACGACGCCCCACGCGATATGTTAACCTGCAATGAATCACCCCAACGCCACCGCGATCGGCTCACCATCCTCTTGGGCGCGCTGGTGTTGATCGGGCTGGTCTGCATCGCCATCGCCGCCTGGGTTATCTATGACCGGTCAGATGCGCTCCCAACACCGCCAAACGGCTCGACAATGCGACGGGCAGAATTGATCGGCGCACTGGCCACGATCGGCGCACAATCAACAGCTTTTGCCGCTGCCGCCCAAACTCGCCAGCTCGAACAGGCACAAAAACTGGAACAAGCCCACCTTGAACTGGCCTTGCTAAGCACACGCGAAGCCGCACTGCAGGCTACCTTGAGCGCCTCAACGGTGTTAAACCGCCCGCCGCTGGCGCTCGTGCTCGACGTGCCGGCCTTCAGACAAACACACCGCTTGAGCTGCGAAGCTGCTGCCGCGGCAATGGCCGCCCAATTTTTCGACCTGCCGGTCGGCGAAGCCGAAATTCTGGCCGCCCTACCACGCCATCCCAACCCGCACAAAGGCTTTCGCGGCGACGTCGACGGAGAACATGGCCGGCTGGACGACTATGGCGTTTATGCCGCACCGATCGCCCGCGTGCTGACCGATCTCGGCCTTCCGGTGCAATCCCTTGCCGGCGGCGACGCGGCCGAAATCCGCCATCACCTGCGTCACGGACGGCCGATCATCGTTTGGGTGACCTACGAACTGAGCGCGCAAAGGCCACAACCGGTCAGGCTAAACGATGGCGAGACGGTCACCCTGGTGCCATACGAGCACACCATGCTGGTCATCGGTTACAACGCCGATGGGTTTTGGGTCAACGATCCCTACACCGGTACATCCAGGTTTTATCCCGAAGACGACTTGATGCGCTCTTGGGCCTATTTGGGCTACATGGCCCTGGCTGTCGGCCCATAGGAACAAAATATGCTGACCACCACCTTGAAACGCTTACAAACCACTTCGCTGCGCCGCATCGCCGTTTTGCAGATCGGCTTTGTGGCCTTCCTGGCCTTTTTGGGCTGGCGACTCTGGCAATTGAACATAGTCGCCGGCAGTCAATACACCGAAATGGCCCGCCAGAACCGCACCCGGCTGATCACCACCACCGCTTCTCGCGGCGTCATGTACGACCGCACCGGCGTGTTGTTGGTGCGCAACGTGCCTCGCTTCAAAGTGCTGATCATCCCGGCCTATTTTCCAGATGATCGGGAAGCCCAGGAAGCCATTCTACAACACCTGCACGAACTGCTCGACCTGCCCCTGGTCAGCGATTTAGCCCCCTCTCCCTATCCACCCTTTCAGGGACAGGTGCGCAAAGGCTTGCGCGATCTTTTTCGAGAAGGGTGGTATTATGCTCCCTATGAACCGATCGTGCTCAAAACCGGAGTTTCCCCTGAGGTCGCCTTTCAAATCGAAGCTTCACACCTGGACTTGCCCGGCGTGCTGGTTCAGGTTGATACGGCACGCGAATATCTAACCGGCCCGCTGACCGCCCACATTCTCGGCTACATGGGCGCAATTCCTTCGGCATGGACCGATACCTATGGCCCGGCACAAGGCTATGATCCTCAAGACCGTATTGGCCTTTCGGGATTGGAATACAGCTACGAACAAGAACTGCGTGGCAGCAAAGGCCGCGAAACCATCGAAGTCGATGTCGCCGGACGCAAGATGCGCACGGTCGGGCAGCCGATCTTGCCACAGCCCGGCCACAGTCTGATTCTGACCCTCGACCTGGACTTGCAGCGTTATGTCGAAAACGTGTTGGACCAGGCCATGCGCCAAGCCAGATCAGGGTCGGCCGTGGCGATCGTCTCCAATGTCAACAGCGGCGAAATTTTGGCAATGGTCACCCTGCCCACCTTTGACAACAACCTCTTTGCCGAGGGAATTTCGGCCAAAGATTTTAACCGCTTGAACACCGACCCTAACCATCCCCTGCTCAACCATGCCATCGGCGGCGTGTATCCGCCTGGTTCAACCTTCAAGCTGGTTCCGGCATCGGCCGCCCTGCAAGAAGGCGTGGTCGGACGGTGGACCTTGATCAACTGTCCCGCCGACTCGGGCACCATCTGGTTGCCCAACGAGTATTACCCCGATAACCCACAACTGGCCCAACCTTTTTACTGCTGGACGGCGCCCTATCATTACGGCCACGGCCGGCTGGACATCGTCTCGGCAATCGCTTACTCTTGTGACATTTACTTTTACACCATCAGCGGCGGCTTTCCCAAACTGATGCAAGGGCTTGGGCTGGATCGGCTGACCCAATACGCCCAGGCTTTTGGCTATGGCAGCCCGACCGGCATCGACCTGCCCGCCGAAGCCCCTGGATTGATTCCCAGTGTGGCCTGGAAACGACGCACCTTTGGCGAGCGCTGGACAACCGGCGACACCTACAATATGGGCATCGGACAGGGGCATCTGTTGGTCACCCCATTGCAAGTGCACAATGCCACGGCCACCGTAGCCAACGGGGGCACGGTGTATCAACCCCAACTGGTCTATCAGATCGTCGACGCCGAGGGCAATGTGGTGCGCGATTTCAAGCCGATCATCACCCGCCAGGTGCCGGTCGAAAAAGAATACCTGCAACTGGTGCGCGAGGGGATGCGCAATGCGGTCACCCGGGGCACGGCAATCGGCCTTGGTCTGGACGGACAAATCAAGGTTGCCGCCAAAACCGGCACCGCCGAGTATTGCGATAACCCCAACTGCCGCGACGACAAAGGCCGTATCCTCACCTCACACGCCTGGTTTACCGCCTTTGCGCCCTACGAAAACCCGGAAATTGCCGTGACCGTCTTTGTTTACGGCGGCGGCGAGGGCGCACTCACCGCCATGCCGGTAGCCAGAGAAATCATCCGTTATTATTTTCAACTCTACTGATGACACACTCACCCTCTTGTGACCGAACCTATGCCCCACTCACCACCACGCTCATCGTCGGCGGCGCATGGGCCGCTTTGGGACTCTTTGTGGCCCGCCTGCTGGCCGAAACGCCCTCCGTGCATTGGCCATTTTACCGCTGGCCGCTCACCCTGGCCACAACCGCCCTTTTGAACATCGGACCAACGTGGCTGTGGCGGCGTAAATCGCTGCCCGTCATCCCCATGCTCCCTTTCTACCTGCTTCTTCTCTACCTGTTCCGCACCGATGCAAACCCCTTACAGGCCGGCATCTTGTTGATCGGAGCAACAACCCTGAGCATCGGGCTATCATTCCCACGTTTATGGTCCGACCGCCTGGTTGCCCTGTTGCTCTTTTTCTTGCCCCTTGCCGTCTACCTGAGCACACTCACCCCCGGCGTCGGCGAACGCGACGGCTATGAATTGCAGGCCATTTCGGCCACGCTCGGCTATGCACATCCCACCGGCTACCCGCTCTTTCCCATCCTGGGCCGAGTTTGGATCGCTCTTTTTCCCTTTGGGTCCATCGCCTGGCGGATCAACGTGCTTTGCGCGCTCTATGCAGCAGCCAGCGTTCCTCTGCTTTACGGCACAGCGTGCCGGGTTCTGAACAACCGGCCGATCGCGGCATGGAGCGCCCTGGCTTGGGCCTTTTCGCACACCTTGTGGACCCAGGCTGCTCAACCGGAAAAATACACTTTTAACCTCTTTTTTGTCTCTTTGATTCTCTATATCGCCTTAGGCACCGTCGATCCCCAAGAGACCGGACCACATCCCCACCTGCGCCGGCTGGCCTTTGCCTACGGCCTCAGCCTGACCCACCACCGCACCATGTTGATGCTTGCCCCGGCGCTCGCCCTCTGGCTGCACTGGCGCGATCCGGGCCTGCTCAAACGCCCCAAAATTTGGCTTCCCACGTTGGGCATCGGCCTGGCTCCACTGCTGATCTACCTTTACATCCCCTGGCGCGCATGTGCCCAGGGCCCATGCATGTCGATCGGCGAATTTCTTCGCTACATTTCGGGGTCATACTATAGCGCCGCCGTCCGCCTGACCGATTGGGCCTCGCCGGAGCGGGTCGAGATGTTTTGGCGATTCCTGCGCATGCAATTCGGCCTGGTCGGCATCGCGCTGGGGGTATTCGGCATCGCGGCGCTGGGGTGGCGACGACAATGGCGCACGTTGGCCTGCACAGCATTGGCTTATGCGGCTTATTACATCTGGGGCACGGTCTGGTACGCCTATTACAACGATGTCAATTCATTTTTGCCCAACCACCTGATCCTCTCATTATGGATGGGCAGCGGCCTGCTGGCCATTTGGGAGCTTGTCCGTCGCCTCAAGACACCACTCGCTCAGGCCATCTTGGCAACCATCGCCGCACTGTTGCCGATGACCTTGCTCTGGACCAATGCCCCGCTGGTCGACCGGAGTGATGAATGGGCACTGACCCGGTGGGGCGAATACGCCATCACCCAAGAACTGGCCGATGGGGCCACCGTGCTCGCCGACCGCGTCAAACATCCTCCCCTGGACTATTTCGCCCGCATCGAGCGGCGCCGCCCCGACCTGGACGTGGTCATTCTCGGCGACGAAAAAGCCTATCTCGACCGGCTGGCCTGGGATATGGCTCACGGCAAAACGGTTTACCTGGCCCGCTTCTTGCCCGGCCTGGATGGCCCCTATCACCTTCGCTCGGCCGGCCCCCTGGTTCAGGTAGGACAAACGCCCTTGCCCGTCCCCACCCCGGCCCAGGCAAAAGCCCAATTCAGCACGCCCGATGCGCCATCATCACGCATCGCCCTGCTCCGTCACACCCTCGAAACGCCCGCCCAACCGGCAGCCGGCGACACCCTCTATCTAACCCTTTACTGGCACGCCATCGCGCCGGTCGGCGACGCCTATCAGGTCAACCTGCGCCTGGTCGACACGGCCGGCCAGGTGCGCTGGCAATCGGCACACCACCCGGTGAACGATATGTATCCAACCACCGCGTGGAAAACAGACGAACTGATCCCCGATTGGTACGAGATTCCCCTCGCGCCAACACTGCCGCCCCTTGAATACCGGCTGGAGCTGGGACTCTTTCGCCCCTTTTCCGAGAGCGGACTGCTCACCGAAACAGGTCAACAATGGGTCACCCTGGAGCAAATCGTCGTGCACCCCACACGCGCCGAACCCGCCATCGCCCACCCGTTGCGAGCTATCTCGGAGCAATGGCAAATGGTCGGCTATGACATACCGGCACAGATCCCCCCAACCGGACGTGCCCCCTTGACCTTGTACTGGCAGGTGCTTGCTCCGCTGCCCAATCTGGAGATCGGCATACGTGTGCGCGATGGACAAGGAAAGGGAGAATGGACATGGGAAGTGTTGGGCGGCCAGGCCTACCCCACCTCACAATGGCCGCTGCATCGGACGGTTGCCACCACCCATGTGTTGACCATGCCGGCCACAACCGGGCCGGCGAGGATCGAAATCGCCGTGCGCGAACAGACCTCTGGTCGATTGCCCCCCATCACGCCGGGCTGGCTGCGCCCCGCACGGGAAACGTTGATCTTGCCACCGATCACCGTCGAAGGAAGGCCACCGGCCGCACCGGGCAGCTATAATTTCGACGACCGTATTCTGATGGTCCACGCCACGTTGAAACAACACGAGCTGTCCCCCGGCGGAACGCTCGATCTGACAGTCGAATGGCAATGCATGCAAAAAATGGCCGAGGATTACACCCTTTTTGTGCAACTCCTCGCCCCAGATGGCACACTCAAGGGACAGATCGACGTTTGGCCGCGCAACGGCACCCACCCCACCGGCGCATGGCAGGCCGGCGAATCCTTTGTCGACACGTATACCGTTCTCCTCAACGCCGACGCCCCGCCGGGCACATACCGGGTGGTGCTGGGCTGGTACCTGTTGCAAACCATGCAGCGCCTTCCCGTGCTCGATGCAACAGGCACCCCCGTCGCCGACCATGTCTCGTTAGCAGAAATTCGGGTTAGATAACTATCATTCACCCGGCTAGTTACCAGACTCAGGAGTCGCCATGTTACGAATTATTTTGGTACGTCATGGTCAAACCGAGTGGAGTGTGCGTGGAACGCAAGAAGGATACTTTTGCGGACGCATTGACATCAAACTGAACGCATCGGGCATCGTCCAGGCCCAGTCGATTGCCGAGGCCCTCAAGCCGCTCGACATCGCCGCCGTCTACACCAGCCCACTCAACCGATCATTGAATACCGCCGTGGTCATTGCTCAGACACACCGGTTGAAAGCCATTCCAATGCCCAACCTGCTCGACATCAACTATGGACAATGGAGCGGACGATCGGTACGTGAGGTGCGTGCCCAATGGCCCGATCTGTACGCGACCTGGATCGAGCGACCGCAAGAGGTACAAATTCCCGGCGGTGAATCATTGGACAGCGTCCGGCGACGCATCGAGGCAACGCTGACCGAAATCGGCCAACGGCACGAAGGAGAAACGGTGGTCATTGTCGGGCACGAAGCGATCAACCGGGTAATGCTCTGCCATATCCTCGGCCTCGACAACAACGGATTCTGGCGCTTTCGTCAGGATGCGGGATGTATCAATCGCATCGATTACGATGCAGGACGATTCTTTTTATTAACAATGAACGAAGTATGGCACCTGTTGGCGCAGCCCAAAGAACTAAACGAACCGGCCAGATGATCACCTCGACAAACGAGAGCTATATCAATCCAGCGTCTTGCTGGCATAGATCACCCCGCGCTCATCGGCCAAAATGGCCATATCGCCGGATTCGCCCCATACCGCCACATCGCGCCCCCAATAAAGATGGCGAGGCGTGTTTTCCCCCGTCCCGGTATGGACACGCAACTCGGCCCCTGAAGCCAGATAAATGTTGGGAAAAATGTATGCGTTGCCCTGACCGTCGCGCAACGACCAGCCGTGCAGCGACACCGCCCGCCCCCGGTTGACCAAAATCACCGTTTCGGTGCCCGGCGCCCCCCGCCCGATCACGCCGACGATCTCAAGCTGGGGCGGCGTTTGGGGGGTCGGCGTCGGCAAAGGCGTCGGCGAAGCCACCGGCGTCGGCCCGGGAATGACCAGCCGTTGTCCCACATGGATCAAGTTGGGATCGGCAATGTTATTGGCCCGCTGCAATTCCTCAAGCGAGACATTAAAACGGATGGCAATGGCCGAAAGTGTATCGCCGCTTTGCACCACATATGTCGTCGGCGTCGGAGAAGGCGTAGGCAGCAGAGTTGGCGTGACGGTCGGCGTGGGGGGAACCTCGGTGGGTGTCGGCATAACGGTCTTGGGCGTGCATCCCATCAACAACGCGATCAAAAACAAACACCAACATCTCTTGTGCATCGTCAATCACTCTCCGGTCAGCAGGTAACGCAACAAAATGGCGTTGGTCAGGCTTTCCACCGGTGCACGGTCATCGGTGAACACCAGGCCATCACCCTGCAATCGGTACAGGTTGGGCAGTGCACGCTGCGCCACTTCAACCAAAAAGGGATGACCGATCAGCGTCGCGTTTTGCGCCAGGTTTTCGGGCCGGGTGGGTTCCTGAGTGGCAACCAGCACGGTATTGAACGTGTCGGCCAGATTCACCGCATGGACGGTCGGAAAATGCTCACCCAGCGTGGCCGCAATCGCCTCAACCATCCGGTAATCGCGCTCGGTGCGTCCCACATTCACCGCAATCACCCCGTGCGGCGTCAAACGGCTGCGTGCCAGGGCAAAAAACTCGCTCGTGGTCAATTGAAAAGGGATATAAGGCAAACGATACGCATCGATGATAATCAAATCATATCGTTCGACGGTGTTTTCAAGAAAAAAGCGGCCATCGGTCAGGTAAACATTCAAATTGGGTTGGGTCATGTTGAAATAACGCCGCCCCACCTGGACAATAGCCGGGTCGATCTCGACACCATCGATCGGCACCGGCCCGTAAACCTGACTCGCCTGCCGCACCGTGGTCCCGGCTGCCAATCCAATGATGCAAATGCGCCGCACCTGCTCGACAGAAAAAGGCGGATTATTGAACAACGGCGCCGCGGTCAGCAGATCCCAGGTGCCAAAGGTGAACAACGAATGGGGATCATAGATCGAGTGCACCCCTTGCCCCTCGTTGAGCATCAGATAGCGCACCCCGTCGACCTCCAACACCTGAATGTAATTATAACGCGATTCCTGTTCAAAAATCGCCCGCGCATCGGCTTTGACCACCCGGCGGGGCAAGAGCACGGTCAGCAACACCAGCAACAAGATCAGCACCCCGGCCAGCACCACCTGCCGACCGCCCCCCTGGACGATCAGCCCGATCAACGAGGCGCCCAAGAGCAAAAAAGCGACAATCAGAAAAGTCCGTGCAGTGCCCAAGGCCGGAATCAACACCAGAACCGGCGCAAAGGTACCCAAAATGCTGCCCAATGTCGACAGCGCATAGATGCCTCCCGCACTGCGCCCCGCCGAACGAATTTGTTTGGTTTGCAAGCGAATGGCAAACGGCGAAACACAGCCCAGCAAGATGGTCGGCGGGACAAAAAGCAGCAACACGCCCAAAAATGAACCGCCGATCTGAATCGCATCAAAGCTGGCCAGTGCCGCCCCTACATGGCTGAACGCGCCCTGGGCCATACGCAACGTCGGCGCCGCGACAAAGGGCACCAACCCCACCAGAAATGCGGCCACAGCGGTAATGGTGTATAATGTCTCTACCCGTGGACTGCGGTCGGCCCAACGGCCGCCCAGATACCCCCCCACGGTCAAACAAAGCAAGATCAAACCGATCAAGTTGGCCCACACCAGCAACGAATCGCCAAAATAGGGTCCAAGCAGACGCGAAGCAGCCATTTCGGTGGCCATGGTGGTCATTCCGCCGACAAAGACGATCAAATAGGTGGGCCAGGTAGAACGTGATGAAAAAGACAAAGAAAACCTCCCTCAATACACCCAGGGCCTTGTGGCGATGAAATACTTGCATGATTGTGCGGATCAGGAGTATTATACTCGGTTTGGAGTGCGGGGCAAAGAAAAAGGCGGGCCACTAAGGGCCTATCCGAAAAACGTAACCGACGCATCCCTATGCGTCGGTATAAGCGGCATCGGGATGCCGCTCGTACGGTTTTTCGGATAGGCTCTAAGGCCCGCCTGCAAGAAGGTAAGAGCTAAATGACTAAACCGATGCTGCTATAGGTCAACAAGGAGAAAAAAAGCAGCACCAAGGCAATATTTTCACGCTCTTCAAACAATTCTTTGAGCACCAATTTGATCATCGGTATCTATCCTCGTTTTCTACTTTAGAGAGTATAATACAAATTCGGCTTTTCGGAAACCGGCCTGGCGTAAAAATTGCGTGAATTTTGCGTAAATTTTGCATAGGAAACGCCTTATGAAAAAGACATCCAAACTTGCCAGATGGTTCAAGATCGCCTTACTCGACGTGGTAATAGTCATCTTGCTGCAACGCGCCGATATACCACTCACCGGTTATTTTAACCTGCACCTGAGCGAGCAGGTAGGCAGCAAGCAATTCAATTTCTTTGGCTGGGAAGTGATGGCCATGCTCAACAAACTGGGCATGGAATTCGCCGCCCCGCAAGATACCTTGAACGAAAGCACTCGCCATGATCTGGTGATCGCATACTTGAAAGGGCTTGAACAGGCCAAACGCCTGCGTGGCGAAATCGAAGAAATCTACAGCCGCAACGCCCCCGCACAAGCTGCCGAACTGGCCGCCGCACAACAGGCCGAGCTGACCCAACTGCGCGCCTGGCTGTCGGCGCGGCAAAACCTGGTTGAAGGGATTTTGGAAGAACAAACCTCCACCGAATTAGAAGCGGAAGGGTTTGGCCTGGGCGGCTATGTGTGGCCGCCGGTCAAAATTCGCTTCACCGACCTGCCCATGCTGCTGGTCATCTCTAAACGCGCCCAGATCACCCGCGAAGCCGATGTCCACCTCAAGGCCGGTATCCCACTGCCGGAGCAAATCGCACTGGAAAACAAGATAGACGGATGTTTTGCAGACATGCGTTCGCTGGTCACCCCCATCGGCGGACTATCGGCCTACCCGGCCATGATCCTGGAAACCTCATCGCTGGTCTGGCTGGCCGATACCTTTGCTCACGAATGGGCACACCATTACCTGATTATCTTTCCGTTGGGCTACAACTATAACCAAAGCGGCGAAATGACCACCCTCAACGAAACCACCGCCAGCATCATCGGTCGGGAAATCGGACAGCGGATCATCTTGCGCTACTACCCGGAGTTGTCCGCTCAACTCCCTCCCATTCCAACCCCACCCGCCTGCGCACCGATGTCGGCCGGCGAACTGATCTGGCCCGAAGAGCCCCCGCCGGATGTGTTTAGCTACGACCGCGAGATGCGCCGAACGCGCTTACAGGTCGATCAACTCCTTGAGCAAGGCCAAGTCGAAGAAGCAGAAAGGTACATGGAACTGCGCCGACAAGAATTTGTCGAACATGGCTACAAAATCCGCAAACTCAACCAGGCCTATTTCGCTTTTCACGGCTCTTATGCAACCAGCCCGGCAACGGGGAATCCACTGGGAGGACAGTTGGAGTGGCTACGCGGACAAAAGCCAACCCTGCGGGAATACGTGCGCGAAATCGCCCGCTATGGCAACTATGACGACCTCAAGGCCCGGCTAATGCCCTTTGCATGCACACCCTGAAGGCAACGCTTGCCCCTCTCAAAGCCATATCGGTGGCAGAGGCAGCCCTTTGCCGCAACCAGAATACACCGGTTACGTTTTCGGACCATCTTTTACCGGACTTGCGTTTGAACGAGTTGAGGCTTCAGCCGGTCCGGCTAAAGCCTCAACTCCACCAGATATCGATTCGCCAACGTCCGGTCTTTTACAGCGCTCCAAAGGCCTGCGCCGGCGCATCACGCCGCAGGTCGTCTAAAATGCGCTTGAGCGTGTGCGCCTGATCACATCCCACATAGACCGTCGTGGCCGACGAACATCCTTCAGGATACCAGGTCAACGCCAGCCCCAGATAGGCCCGCAACCCATTTGCAATGCGCCCCGGTTGAACGCTGAGCAGCCTTTCCGGCTTGAAAAAGACATACCACCACCCCACCTCAATCTGTCTGGAGCGAGCCAGGAGCAAAAAGCGTGTCCGCTTGAGGTGAACCATCAAAATGTGTTCGCGCGTCCGAACAAAAGTGTAAAACGCCGGTTCGTTGAGCATCAACCGTCTTCCATCACCGACCGCAAATTCACCACTTGCCCACACCGGCACCAGTTCGTCGACGACAATGGGCGACTGTGACACAGCATCCAACGCGATCCGCGTCGGAGTAAAGCGCAAATACCGATGACGTTTGGCCACCTCACTGCCGATCCACAGCACCATCCCGCCTAGTGACAGCGGCAACACACCCCACCACGACAACCGCCCGGCAACGGCCAATGCCGGCGGCACAAGCACCCAGGCCCACAGCCAGTTACGCAATGAAATCGGCCCCAGGTAATGGTTTTCCAGTTTATAACTCAACATATACCAGATATCAAAGATTTTGCTCATTTTGCACGCTGCCACAAGGTCACCGTTTCAATGTGAAAGGTCTGTGGAAACATATCTATCGGCTGCGCCTGCACCAGCACCCACCCCGCCTCGACAAGCCGGGCAGCATCACGGGCCAGGGTGGTCGGATCACATGACACATACACGATCCGCTCGGACGCCAACTGCGCGATCCCGGCCAATACCTCTGCCGTACACCCCTTGCGTGGCGGATCGACAACGACTTTATCGATCCGCTCCGCGAGGCCGGACACAAGTTGTGCCGCATCGCCCTCGAAAAAGGTTGCCGCCTCACCTGCCTGCACATTACACCGCGCATCATAGATTGCCGTCGGATGCGCCTCGATCCCAATGATTCGTCCGACCAGCCCGGCCATAGAAAGGCTCAACGTGCCCACACCGCAATACACATCGAGTAATGTATCTTGGGGCGCAGGTTGCAGATATTGCGTCACCACCTCGATCAGCCGTTCGGCCTGAAGGGTGTTAACCTGGAAAAAACTGCTCGACGAAATGCGAAAAGTCCGTCCATGCAGCTTTTCCCGGTACGCATCCCGCCCGATCAAAACCACATCTGTTCCATCGCGACGCCTCAGCAGACAAGAAAGCGGAATGTCAACCTCCAATTCCGGCGCAAGATCATCACGAGACTCCAGAATACACATCTGCTCACCGGTGTAAATGCCGGCCCGCAGCGAGAGACGGGTCAGTTCGGGCCACGCCAAACTCAGAGCCGCATGCAATTCATCGAGCAGCGGATGCAAAAGCAAACATTGCTCGATCGGCACAACCTGGTGGCTTTGCGCAGATTGAAAACCCAACTGCCCATCCTCAGTAACCGAAAATTGAACATGGTTGCGATAAAACCACGGTTCTTGCATACCCCAAGTTGGTTCAACCGGCGGCTCATCAATATGCCCGATGCGCCGTAATTGTTCGATGACGATTTGTCGTTTGTACTCAAGCTGGGCAACATAGTCAACGTGCTGAAAATGACACCCCCCACAGCGACCAAAATAGGGGCACGGCGGCTCCACACGCCGTGACGACGGATGCAATACATCCAACAACGTGGCTTGTGCCCACCGTTTGTGCCCCTGCTCGATACGCACCCGCACACGCTCACCGGGCAGCGCACCGGCGACAAAAATCACCTGTTCCTGATGGCGTCCCATCGCCTGCCCACCATCGGCCATCGCAGTAACGTCTAAATCGATAATTTTATGTTCATTTGTACCCATCTTTACGCTTTTCTGACGGAAAATTTACGCGGCATTTACAAAAAACCCTTGTCAAATCTATTTTTATCGAGTATAATGATACTCAGATACTGATGAGGAATTCCACTCATCAAATATATGTCCAGAGGGAGGTGAATAGACATGTTGTTTCTTCCACGTGAAGAGGGCCAAGGCTTGG
>Ga0209101_1001331_pt1 | contig 18426 bp, 15 predicted proteins | sample ConPoolayeCmetaG_FD_185481 | JGI IMG/M metagenome (GOLD analysis project Ga0209101, IMG submission 185481) | Hot spring microbial mat communities from California, USA to study Microbial Dark Matter (Phase II) - Cone Pool mat layer C metaG... ...
ACCACTTCACCGCCTCCGCCTTGTCCCTAGGAATCCCTACGCCGTGCTCGTAACACACACCCAAATTGAACTGCGCCGCCGCAAACCCCTGCTCCGCCGCCTTGCGGAACCACTTCACCGCCTCCGCCTTGCCCTCGGAAACCCCTTCGCCGTTGTAGTAACACACGCCCAATCTCGCCTGCGCCTCCGCATCACCCTGCTCCGCCGCCTTGCGGAACCATTTCACCGCCTCCGCCTTGTCTTCAGGAACCCCTACGCCGTGGTAGTAACACACGCCCAATCTCGCCTGCGCCTCCGCATCACCCTGCTCCGCCGCCTTGCGATACCACTTCACCGCCTCCGCCTTGTCCTCAGAAACCCCTTCGCCGTTGTCGTAACACACGCCCAACTTGCACTGCGCCTCCGCATCACCCTGCTCCGCCGCCTTGCGGTACCACTTCACCGCCTCCGCCTTGTCCTCGGGAACCCCTTCGCCGTTGTCGTAACACACGCCCAAATTGAACTGCGCCTCCGCAAGCCCCTGCCTCGCCGCCTTGCGAAACCATCGAACTGCCTCGACGGCGTCTTTCTCGACCCCCAACCCCTCTTGGTAACAACGCCCTAACAGCCATTCCCCCTCCGGCCATCCCAATTCCGCTGCTCTGCGCCAGAGGGGTAACCGGCGTTTGTACACCTTCGACAAATACCCCTTGCTCCCCTTGCCCCGCATGACCGCCCGCCGGTATTCCTGCATGTCGAACTCGATTTCCAGCCGCAACTCTCGTTCTTTGTCAGAAGCGGCGGGGACGCCCACCTTGCCCGCCTCCTCGCGCGGAGGGTCCTCATCTCCTGAAACCGCAGCCAATTTGCCTGATTCGCCGCCACCAGGTGCCGGTGATTGGCTGAGGGAGGCCGCGGGAGGCCTTGCCTGCTCCACAACCACTGGAGACGAGGCCACGGATTGCCTCCCCGCGCGCCCGGTCGCCAAATCGGCCAGACAGATTTCGGCCAATGTTCCTCTCAGTTCGGCCCAGGGATTTTGAACGCACTTCGGAATCTGCTTGTCCCCCCACTGCCACACAGCCTTTTGCACATAGCGGCTCAGCGATTGAATCGTTACCTGTCCCCTCGCATCCGCTGCCCCTCCGCGCAGACCCTCCAATACAAAGTACGTGAACGCCCCATGCTCCACATCTTTCCACTCGAATGCCCGCTGCCCCACCGAGCAACTGAACAGCAAACAGGTGGACGGGACCTCCCCGCCTTCCTCGAACGCTTCCGCTACGGCCTTTATGTCTCGCGTGAACTCTGCGGTGAGGAGATTCGCATCGTCCCCTCGCGCACTTTGCGGATAATTCCGGCAGGCATCCACCATCACCACACGTTCGCGGCTCGCTGCGCGCGCCATATACTCCATCAGCACCCTCAACGGCACTCCGCTAAGATCGGGGAACGCCCACCTGGAATTGTATGTTAGAAGGAAGGAGCCTTGCCGGGTGTGAATTCCATGCCCCGCGAAGTAGAACAGCAGCAGGTCCTCTCGTTTCAGCTTTAGGACCAGCCGTCGCATCTCGTCCAAGACCGTGAGATGATCCGGCTGCTTGGGGCCGCCGGTGACCAGCAGGCGCACATCGTCGAATTTGCACTCATCCATGAGGCACTGGGCGAACGCTTCGGCATCGCGTGCTGCAAAGCGCACCGGCGTGATCTCCGGGTCCTCGTACTCCGAAACACCAATCACCACTGCGTACCGCGCCATGACGGCTCACCTCCGCTCGACTTGGTCATGCTTTGGTGCCTACAACGAGGAGTGTATCTTCCGCGTTGCGATTTTTCAACGCCGGATTCGAACCCATTCGCTCGCCCGGGCCCGGATCCAGCGGCCTCGGTTCACGGCATAGTCCCCGGCGATGTGAAGGGACAAACTCCTCGAAGTCCCACCCATCGGTGATGCCGCATAGTGTGATGAAACACTTCAGCTTTTGCCACGAATCTTTGCCGTGGACATGTTGTCCAGCCTTCTTGAATGTGGCCCTGGCTCGGTCCAATTCGTTCAAACGGTACCAGACATGTCCGCACCTGGCCCATGCAAGCACCGCATCGGCCTCGTCTTGAGCGTTGCACCGATTTTCTGCTCGCTCCACCAGGACCTTCGCTCGCCCTACATGACCCAGCCCCATGCCCATGCTTTGGCCAGTTCCAATGTTTGCACACATGACTCGCCGGCATTTCATCCGTCGGCGGGTTACGCCCGCTCCAAAATCGCTGCGGCTTCGTCTGTATCTGCGACAACGTCAATCCATGCCGCGACCAACTTCAGCACCCAGCAATCCGGTATGTTGGAGAGCCCGACCTCCTGATCAGCCTAATCCAGGGCGCTCATCGCTGCGTGAGTATCTCCCAGCAAAGTCAGCCAAAGAGAAGCCACGAACAAGCGGTGACGCGCATCCACCGTTTCGTCGGCCTTCGCGAGCCAACGCCGGAGTCGTTCCGGATCGTGTTGGCCATAGTAGTTGACGCATAGCGAAACCCAATCCGCCCAAGAGGAAGCGTTTCGCTCCGCTGTCTGCCACAAGGTCTCGGCCTTGCGCGTGCGCCGAAAAACCGTGGCTGCGATACAGGACTGTCATCGTCTTCACACCCCGGGTGACCGTCAAAACATGGAAGGAACCCCACCCTGAATGAAAAGGTCCTCTTGGCAGCGCACACGAGTGATCCAGGCTGTTCGAGGACTACGATGGCACGGCCGTCGTCCTCAGCCACTAAAGAGTCGATCGGGGCCGATAACGTGGCCAGCTAAAGAGCCGACCCCTGTCAGCCAGCAAACCTATTGCCGGTGCCCCGCAGAGTTCAACGTTCACCCTTCATCTTTTCGAGATCGTCGCTTTGTTGGGTCTTTTCGGTAAAAAAGTCGTATATCTTTGGTCCATTTGATACAGCTGGCCGGAAGCCGCCGCCCCAAAATCAGCTCGGGGAACGGTGCCAGTGGAGCTCCCACGCTCACCTGATCGCGGATGTAGGATTGTAGGACAATTGGGGGTTTGTCGTCCGGACCAGCTACATCCAATAATTGTTTAATTTCTGCAGGTACCTCCTTCAACTTGACAAATTTCGGCCCTCCGAACCGCGCGGTCCAGTCCAGCCCGAGAAAAACGGGATGGTCGTCCGGAATCTTGACCAGGGTTATATACCGGATGCAGTCATTGGGAGAACCTTTATTAAAGCGGTTCAGCAACCAGAGCCATGTCCGGACTTGGGTTCTACCGCTTCGCCACGTCCGAATCGGAATCAGAAACGAGCCTTTGCCCAGGTACGGTTTTTTTCGTTTATGCAACTTTACGGCGAGCATGAGGCATCCCTTCCTTGAGTCCGGTCGAGGCTCTGCGCAAATGATTGACGTCTTGCCGAATCCGTGACGACCCACATAGGAAGAGACCTGCAAGAATTAAGCGATGAGAGCCGGATTGCCTCACTACGGGCGTCTGGGTCGTCTGAACATGATGGGACGATGGTGTCCCTCATTTTTACGATAAAGCACATAGGCAATCGCCTCAAAACGCCACGATGTACGGTCGCCAACCGGGCTCTGGCTTGTTCATCTCCCGCGACGCGCATCGGCCCACCGATTCTCCTGCCCTGTGCATATCGCCGCAAGTTCTGAAGAATTGCCCTGACTACTTGAATCGCTGTGCTGCAAACTCCTCGTAACGCTTGATCATCTTATCCGTGATCGAAGACGGGATTGTCTTCATTGCGTTTTCGATGTCCGACCAACGGAGCACGCCATCTCCACCGCTTACCTCGCGGCGGAAGGCCGCACGCTTGGCGGCTGTGATGATGGCCACCACATCCGAACCGCTGTATCCTTCAAGGCGTTCCGCCAACGAATCCTTGTCCAGTTCGGGCTCTACAGGCGCGTTCGTCGGCAGGTGCCGATTGATCAAAAATTTACGCGCCTCCTTGTCGGGCGGACCGATGTAGATTTTTTCGTCGAATCGCCCGGTTCGGAATACTGCCTCGTCAATGTCCCACGGCTTGTTGGTTGCGCCGAGCACCAGCAACACGTTCTCTGATTCGGTAAATCCGCCGATCTCGGCTAGAAACTGGACCACGATACGATTATCCACCACGGAATCACCGCCGCGCTTGGGGAGGAGGCCGTCAACATCGTCCAGAAACAGCACCGCAACGGACTGCGCACGCGCCGCTTGAATGAGTTTGCGGAGGCGCTGTTCGGATTCGCCATGCCACTTAGATCGGATCTGGGCTCCGGTGGCATAAAAGAACGCGGCATCCAGTTCGCCTGCCACGGCTTTTCCGAGGGTAGTTTTGCCAGTACCGGGAGGGCCATAAAGAAGGATGCCCCCACCCGCCTTGAGACCCCATTTCTTGGCTGTTTCGGGATGTTTCAATGGTTCGATCACCATCTCGGCGAGTTTCGTTTTGACCTCTTCCATCCCGGCGACATCCGCGAGGCGAATATTGGGCTTTTCGGTGACCAGCCAGTCTTCGACCTCCTCGCGATCGCCTTTGTCCTGGTCCTTGATTTGGCGTTCCGCCCTTTGGGGGGGCTGTTGAGCCCGGGCCTTCTTTTTGAGTTCCGCAGCAATATCCAGCAGTTCGAAGGCATCATTCACGTAGCTTATGGCAATTTTCCCTTCCGTCTGCTCAGCTAGGGCGAGGCTGAACTCTGCCGCTTTTGCAGTGTGGAAAAAGGCTTTGCCGTAGTCCTTTTCCATCAAAGCTTTTTCGGCGGCGTTTTCGTGTTCGCGTTTCTTGTCAGCAAGAAAACTCATTTCTCGCCCTCCATCAACTCTTTCAGCCGCCGCCGGCCTTCACCGATGCGCTGCGCGAGACTGGAATCAATCTCGCTCTCTTCGGTCACTTTGGTCTTGTGGGGCGAGCTCAACTCGGCGGCCACCTCGTCCTCAAGTTGCTTCATCATCTCTTCAGTGGTAGGGATGGTATCCGCCATCTGGGTTTCGGCGCCCTCCATCTCCTTGTCGTGCATCTTTTCCCAAATCTTGTCGGTGTCCACCTGTTCGCCCAACTTGTCCTGCACCTCGTCGAGGACATCGGCCACGGCCTCGGGGTCAATCTTGACGACGGTGTTAATGGCGGAGAGCGCCTGGGTAAACTCCTGATCGGTCTTCGCCAGTTCGAGCTTGGTCAGCAACTGCTCGAAGACCCAGCGCTTCATCTCCAGCTTGCTTATCATGACTTCGCTGGCGCGCACAGTCTGGAGGCTCCGCTGAGCGGATGCCTTCTGGCCGTCCTTAAGGTATTGCCGGGCCTCGTTCCAGGCACGGTCACGGTCCTTTTTCAGCTTCGTGATACGCTCTTTAACGGCATCCACTGCGCCTTCCGCCTCACGGAAGGCTTTGCGGCGCTTCTTGGCTTCTCTCCGTTTCTTCTCATTCTCCGACATGAATAGGCTCATCGCTGTTTCCTTTCGCATTCTTCTTCCAAAGCGATCACTGACCTTCTTCGAGTTCCTTGAGTCGTTTCAGCGTGGACTCAGAGAGTTCGGCAGACGTTTCCTTCGCTCCTTCCAATTCCCCCACTCGCTGCGACACATCCACCGTGGCGCGCTCGAGGGGTTCATAGCGCACGTTCTCTAGGTCACGCGCTTCGCGGTCGGATGCCTTCAACTGCGCGAAGACCTCTTGCAGATCGAGAGCGATGTCGTCGAGTTGACCTTCCTTCATACCGCTCTCCTCGGCGTCGACCAGTACGCGGACCTTGGAAATGGCAAGGGATATACGCTCGAGGTTGGCGGTGAGGACGGTTTCGCGTTCACGCAGGCGGTCCAGGTCGCGGAAAATTTGCTCGATCTCACGGATGATCAGGCGCTTTACGTCACCGCGTGCGGTGTCGGCTTCTTTCTTCTTCTGGAGGGCGCGATGCTCCAGGCTGCGGATTTCGTCCTTCAATGCCTCCAGCTTGTCCGCGTTGGCGGCGCGAGCGGCGTTGAGCTCCTGTTCCAACAGTTCCAGCCGCTTCGCCTGAGACGGCTTGATGCCGAGCCATTCGGCGATCTTCTCGAGGATGGAGGACAGGGTCTCCGTCAGTTTGCTCATAATCCACTACTCCTTTTCTTCGGATGCACGCCGGTTGATTTGCGTCTGCACGAGTCCGGTTGCGTAAACCAAAAATATCAGAATGATGATACTCCAGAAGTCTTGACTGGTCACATAGCCTTTTTTCACGAGCCAATCCCTGATGAGCCAGCCACTCACACCGACGGTCGCGCTCAGGAAAAGAAGGAAATGCCTGCGAAGGAACCCCTTTTGGAAAGAGGCGGCGGTGACTTTGACCGGTTCGTTCGGCCGGCGGAGTCGGATGGCAATTCTTCTGTCAGGAAGTTTATAAACCAGGTATGCGTCCTTTCCATACTGTTGCATGGCCAAGAATGCGTCGCGCACAGTTGTTTTTCTGAACTTGGTTTCCGCCGCGATCTTCTCGACCGTAATGTTTCCCTCGTACCCATCAGCTATTTTCCGATCGACAATGCTCTTGACGCGTATGACTCTATCCTCGGCGGTAATAGGATACAAGCGATCCATGAAGTTGCGAAATGACACACGCGCGACGAAGGACGATGGCGCCAGCGTATGCCACTCGCCGGAATCGGTGCGGTAGCTGAGTAAAATGCAATGGTCGCCCGCCGCAACACCTTTTTGGTCTTCGGGCCAAGGAGCGGCGGACGCCACCGAGAAGAAGGTATAAACGGGCCTACGGCCTGGGGCAGCGGCAAGGTGTTGCCGTACGAGGTCGCGAACTGCTTGCAAGGTCTCTGGCGAGGGGGGGGTAAAGGCTGGATCCCGGCCGGGACGAAGAGCGATGGGCGCGACGAATGCAGCGACAACAAGAGCATCCGCCGTGATGGATCGGAGCCGATACAAACGAAGGGCGTTCACCGACAACAGAGCGGCTTCCCATTCCTTGGGCACTGTGACCTCTGGTGGGTGACCCGTTGCCCGCAGCAAAACTGCCACGATTTGGTCTGAAAGATCAGCTTCTTCGTAAACACGGCGGATCCTGGGTTGCCAGAGCAGCAACGATGTTACTGGAGGTAAGTTGATATCTGGAAATTCGGCACCCACCGAGGTCTTCAGATTCACATCGATTGTATCAAGAAACGCCTGTCGGGCTGCCTGAACGCGGGTCAGTTCCTTCGAGAACTCAGCGGGCCAATCGTCTTTCGCAGGAAACCACTCGCGCGACCGAGCTTCCGGTGTCCAAGCGCGATGGAGTCGCAAGAATTCCTGCCGGTTCTCGGGCGTGTCTTCGCGAAATACTCCGGGCTGGCTAGGATTGACAAGCACCCGGGTCCCGCGTTTCAAAAGGCGGCCCTCGAGATCACGCTCATCTCTCTCCAGAGATCGTACGAATTCATTCCATTCCGACGTTTCCGGCGTTGCTTCTTTGTGAACCCCGACGGGAGAAGGTCCCGTGAAGGCTTCCATCGCGAAGCGCTCAACATACTCGTAGGGCATCAGGGCATGGCCGGCAGCTTCCGGGCTCTCGGCAGCCCATTTGGCTCCCCAGCTATTACGCACAATGAAGTAGCCGCCGCCGGGAACCGTATCGTCATCCACGTATCCAACAACGCACATAGCATGGCCGCCCACAGGCTCTTCACCAGGAAGCGGAAGCGTGATTTTACCGGTTCTGTGTGTTTCCCGGGACATGTACCAGCTATTGAATACAAGGACACCAAATGTAACCGGCATTCCGCCCTTGCCGCCTTCACCTGCGAGAACGTGTTTGTAGTGCAAAACGAGTCCGGGCTCGACGGTACGGGCCGACGCCAAACGGTAGGCTTTCGCGGCGTCGCGGGCACCGTGCGGCGGTGGGCCTTGGCCCTCGTTGGCCGTCTGTTTCGGATTGTAGGGCCAGTCCGTCTCTCGACAAACCCCATATTCCGCCAAGACCGACATGGCTGTGTGGATGTACGTGCCTGCGCCTGGAAATCCATCCAACTCCTTGCATGCCCAATAGAGAAACTGCTCGGAAAGGTCCTCCGGTTGCTGGAGCAGAAACTCGCGTAAAGCGACCGAAGCGAATGCGACGCATGTGCCTCGTTCACCTTGGTCGCGAACCGGCTGCATCCGGTCAACCAAGCGAATGGCGTGAGGCAACCGGTTTTCAAACGCACCGGCGGGCCAGCGTCGCGGAGACCACAATCGGCCATCCCGGCGATAGGTATCGAGCACCTGCGGATCGAGAACGCAGCCCAAACCGCCGCCCTTGTGCGGTTGGCGGAGTATGGCGAGGCGCTCGTGTGGTACAGCGGCGGCCAATGTGCCCGAGGACAGCGCACGAATGGCTACGATGGATGCGGGTTGTCCGTTCTCCGATACGGCGGCGGCCAGGGCGATGGCCTCTTCCGCCGTCTCAATCCATAGAGAACGCAAGAAGGCAATGTGTTCTTGCGGAATTATGGTCGAAGAAAGTGGAGTGCGCCCAGGCAGTTTCACGACACCCCTCCTTTCGGATCGTTGAACAGCGCACCCAGCGGACCACCAGGCTTAGCGAGCATCAAAGTTTCATAGTCACCATCCCCGAGAATCTCTCGAGCTTCCCCAAGAAGGACCTCAATGGGCACCTGTGTTTCCGTGAGTAACGTCTTCAAACCCTCGCGCCCTTGCTCCGTGCCGCAGAGTGCCACAAATTGCTCGACAGTGTCGATCCAATGAGCGCGGAGCTTCTGCGCTAAAGATGGGGGAAGAGACTTCAACAGCAAGATATCGTGTCGCTCGGAGCGTTGAATCCGCTTCACTGCTTCGAACATAGACTGCCGATCCTGGGACGAGTCCTTCATAATCCTGCCAGCCCATCAAACAATTCTCTTTTGGGACATCGGTAAGGCGTTGGGCCGAGGCTAAACGCACTCATCTGGGTGTATGAGTAGGCTTGCGTAACGTTGGGAGGCAAATCTAACTTGCCATTCTCCAATCAACTGTACGCAGGTGAAGCATAGTCTCCCCCCTCCAAAATGCAAGCGAAAAAAATTGCCCTAATCTTTAGCCCTAACCTTTAGCGAAGGGAGATTTGGACCTGGGAAAGGGGCCGGAAAGAGCGGCCCTATCCGCCGCGCCACCGCAAAAAGACGCGCACGAGAGCACCCCTCCGGCTGATACCGCAGCCAGGCATACTGCTCTCTCTCCCTCTGACCCTGACGGCCGCGCACCTCGACCGGCGCGCTCCAGTACCTTTCCGGAAACTCCCGCGCCCGCTTCTCTAGCGCGTCCGTCCACTTGTTGTCGCTGTACCGCCTCCACCCCCTCGTCGCCCACATTCCGCAACCATTCCCCCACGGAACTCTCGTCCGGAAACCGCTCAAGCCCCAAAAAGATCTTCAACGCCTCGTCCTCGTTGAGCCCCTCGACCCCCTCCAACGCGCAACCCCGACGGGTCAGCGAAAATTGGCTACATTCCACGCTCCCCCTTCACACTTTTTTTCACCCAAAACGCCAAAATCCTTCACTTCGCTATAGATTATGGCTAGCACACGACAGGCTCATCCGTCCAGCCTGCCCGTTGTTCGGGGGGAGCAACTAACGATTTAACTTTTCGCGTGCTCTATAGTAACGGCTCGTGGTTTCATCTGAACGTCTGGCATGATACCACCCGCCAGCGACCACATCTCCTCATTCAAAAGTTACAGTCTGCGGAACCCTTGTGGAGTTCACAGCATTTCCAGTGCTGCACCTTCGACCGCTCGGTCACCTCTCCGTCAGGTTGCACACAGTACCCTTAAAACCAACAAAAACTCGGCTCCTTTTCGCCGATCACGAAGCGGCGGACGATCCACGCACCGTCATCCGAAGCCGACAGACCGAGTCCCCAGGCCGATCTTCAAACTCGGCCGTCACCTCCATGGTGTAAACCGGCGTCGTTTTACGAATCATCCCTTTCACCGGCTTGGGATATAGCTGCGGACTTAGCCCTGCTACCACCTTGAGACGATTCAACACCTGTTCCACAGGCGGAAGAGTCGGCGGTCCCTCAGGACGCCCGGCCGATTCCGACCCGGGCAACGGTGCCCGACTCCGAAGCACAACTTCCTGAAGCCCCTTTTTCAAAATATACCCTAAAAGCCAATCCACATACCCCACTGCTGGCGAACGATCAACGGCGCCCTCCATAACTCGACCTCCCTTTTATCGTTTCGACTTTGCCCTCTTTCAACAGTACCTCACCCCACGGAAAAAGAAGCACTTCGCCCTCCTTTGTCTTGAAAGACCCCATCGGTTTACCACACCGATCCAACACATCCTGCCGGAACATTCCCGGTGCCACGCCGCCCGCCATCGCCCCCACCGTCTCCTCCGATCCGGCCACCATAGGAACCAACCGCATCGGCCGCTGAAACCATCCGCGTCCCAAAACCGGATGTTGGGGATCCGATTGATGGTCGGGCACCACCCAGAGATCCCCCGTCTCATGCGTTTCCAAGTGACCCACCTGCCGCTGCGTCGTCTCCTCCACAATGACGAACCTTCTGCACACCCCATCATCACCGACATCCGCACGGCTCCTCGTCCGCCACGTCACGCTCTGCCCCGTTTCCTGAAAACGCCATATCAATGATCCTCCCTCCCCGACTTGAAGAAACACCTTGGTCCCCGAAGAAGACGCCCCATCAAGAACCCAATAACCCGGCTTCAGCACAGGGCTCCAATCCGGCGCGGATGGCTTTGGGGAGCGATGGGAAGCAACCGCCTCTTCGACCGTTGGCCCGTCCGTTTTCCGGTGTTCCACACCGTCTGACGCTTCCTCAGGCGGGGGCGTATTCCAAGCCGGCCCAAGAATACGCAAGCCCTCCTGGGACCATTCCGCCATCGCCAATTCATCCGATCGCATCCAGACCTTGACCGCCACCTCCCCAATTCCACTGGCCCGCGGCGGGCGCCACGGGTCCCACCTGTTCCCCTCCGCATTCGCCGCCAGAATCTCCGCCACCCGTTCCTCCGTCAGCGATGCTCCCCGGACCGCTACGCGCTCGGCCATATTCTCGACAAATAGGACTTCCACGTGCAGGGATCCCGCCGGATAGATCAACGTCCCATACCCGTTGGAAGATAGCGTACCAACCGGTGCGACTTTCCAATACGCCGCGACCTCCTCCGGCCTCTTCCCCAGCTGAGCCTGACCGGAACTACCGATCAGAAGCAGGAGAAAGAGCCAAGCCATGCGCCACCCGTCGCGCCCTGGGCATACCCTTACCGCTCTCATTCCTTGGAGCCTCCTCATTGCAACATCGCCCACGAATTCCATGTCCCAGGGACCAGGCGCCACGCCGTGTCGAGCTGAATGCTCCGTTCCAAGCCAACCGGGGGCGGCAGGCCTGGAGCTGTAAGCGAACCATCTCTAATCCGCTCGTCCAGGGTGACGTCCAGGCGAGTGCGGTATTGGCCCCCGCCTTCGGCCCTGTTAAGGCGGATGTGATTTCCCGCCGACATGTTGCCATAGACACTGATGAACTGCTGTCCGACCGTGTTGATATTGTTGTCAATGAAATCATTCTCCGCATAGAGCATCGCATGAATGCTGCCACCCGTTCCAAATTGTTTGTCTCCGATCAGAATGTTTCCGCTGTTGGTCGGACAGTTGGGGTTCCGCAAGGCAATCAGGCAGAGCATATCCTTAGGATCTCGAACCACCGTGCTGTCCATTTCGGAATATTGAAGATTGGGATCATAGCTCGCGTTGTAATAAAACTCATCGGATATGATGATGTTGCCACGAGCCACAATCGTGATGCGAGTACCCGGGTTTCGAAACCGCATGGCATAAACCCTCGGGTGATGAATGTAGAGATTTCCATCTACGAAGTAGACCTTGTCGTTACCGCTGTCGGTCACATTGATCATCATGGTATGGGTGCGATTGTCGTCGTTTTGCGCAATGGCAAACTCCTCGCCCGGAATATTGTTAAAAGTCGGATCCACGGGATCTTCCAGGAAGTAGTCGTCTATGCGACGTCCCTGGTCATCATAGGTGGGAGAATATTGACGCCCGTAAATGGTCTTGCCTCGACTCGTCACCGAGCCGCTCGTGGGAGGGTTGCGCACGAAGATGTGACGCGGGTCATTGGGGTCCGTAATGCATCGTTCATTTCCATAATGCGAGGCTTGTACGGCCACATCATGTCCCCAACGGGGAAGGGCGCCCGATGGGGGGGTCCCCGTTTTGGGGACATCATAATACATACGCGGAAGATCCGGAGGGGAAACCAAGGGATCACCCCCTGTCACCGCCCGTTGCCCAGGTCCGGGCGCGGGCATTCCGCTCGCTTGGCCAGCCACCTGAGTTCCGTAATCGTAGAGTGAATTTCGATCATCGAAAAACTGCTCGCCGGGATCATAGATTCCGTTTTGGTCCGTATACGGTTCGGCCGGTCTGTAGATACCGTCTCCGACATCCTCGAACGCTTCAGCCGGCCAGCTGGCACAGGAGTAGGTTTTCCCCCCCGATCTGTAGGTCGTCTTCCAGGTCCACCGGCCGCTGGAATAATACCAATATCCCCCAGCGGGATCATATCGCCCATTCTGCCTTTGCGAACGTATCGGATCCTCTGTCCACTCCTCCCCCGGATCCCATTGTCCGTTGCCCAAATTCACAACCGTATCGACGCCCGGGTCGTAAACGCCGTTGCCGTTTCGATCAATAAACTGATCGCCCGGATCCCATCGCCCATTGCCATTGAGGTCTTCGAAGGGCTCCCCTTCGTCGTATTGTCCATTGCCGATCGTATCCACAAAGGCTTCGCCAGGGTCGTAACGCCCATTGTTGTAGAAACGATTTCGAAAAGGAGCCATGGCGTTGGTATAGGCGTCGAATTCCGCTTGCGTCAGCGGGCGATCAAAATACTGGGTGGCATAGGCATGATGCCAGGTGTCGGTTCCTGGATCGCAGATGCCATCATTATCCCAGTCATGGACGAACGCCTCCGGCAACCGGAGGAGCGCGTCCCCGCTTCGTTGCAGATGCCCGCCGCTATACACATCGCCGCGGATAAAATCGGCGCCCGTTCCCGTTCCTCCGATCTGGAGAGTGTAATTGGTGCTCCCCGAGGAATTCCCCGCATAAATCGCATGGGCATACAGCGCATGTATGCTGCGCGAGCCACTGCCCAATGATACATCGGAGGCCACAACGACCTCCTGCCCGCTATAGCGCCCCACGGCGGTCAGGCGGTGTCGGCCGTTGGTCACCGTCAGCGTGGTTTGGAAACCCCAGTCGGGGGCGCGGAGATGGTTGGTCTGGGCAACCAGCGTCCGGGAAAGAGAGTAGGAGATGTTCCCCTCCGAATAGGCGTTCAACCGGGCCACCGCCGCGCGCAAGCCGGCTTCCGCCAGAAACATGGCCTTTTCCCGGGCCATCTGCCGCTCGGCCATCCCTCGGTAGTTCAAGACCAGCGTCATGAGGCCTCCGACCAAAATCCCGGAAATACCCAAAAGGATGGAGGCCGTCATCAGAATAAACCCCCGACGGCTCCGCGCCGGTGTCCTTATCCATCCCAGAGCCTGTTTCATGGCACGCCTCCTTATGGTGCAACCGGTACCGCGTTTCGAAGTTTCACCCAAAGATCCACTTCCGAAGCATAGAGACCATCATTGACCACCTCCCGTCCGTCCTCCGTGACCGGATCGGTAATCCGATAGCGGAGCCTCACCACATCAGAGCGCGGCGAAGAAAAGAAGTGAGGCGAAAATCCGGACGACGTTTGAATCCCCGTCACCCCCCGACTCACCAGCCGAATCGTCTCGTTGCTCCGCACAAGATAGATGCGGCCATCTCGAAGCGCCGGCATATCGTTGGAATAGACCAGCGTTCCTAACGCCCCATCGGGAAACTCAAGCGTCACCCAGGTCCCATTCTCCATATCGAGGGCAGCTATACGGCTAGCATTCCGAATGTACTGAGCGATGATCTCGCCCGTGACGAGTGCCCGATTTTGCGAATGGATGACCTTAGCCACATTCACCGAGGACCGAATCGCCCACAGCAAAATCCCCATCACCATGGCCCCCAGCGCCATGGCCAATCCAAAAGCCAGGAGAATCTCGCTCAAGGTGAACCCTCGTCGGTTCACCCATCGAGACCGTCCAGGATGCCAGACCCTGAAGATCCAACCGCTCATCGCCCCGGCTCCTTTTCAAGAATGGTGACTAGCGTGTCTTCATGCCAATTCCCCGAAAAAGGGGAGGGATAGGATACCGTCACATGGACCTCGGCATATGCCGCGTTGGTCGGAGAAACCACAAGACCATCGGCCGAATGCCAAACAACAATCGGCGAACGAACGATGGGATACCCCCGTGAACTCAGGTTTGTCGTCGTCACCAGAAAGGTCGCTCCCGTCATCGCAAAGGTGGAGGCCCCATAGGCCACAAGTTCCTCCATCTTCGCTTTGGCCAAGATACGAGCCTCCGCCGCCAGCCGAAGGTGCTCCGTATATTGCCTGGCCTTCATCCCGATCACCATTAACGACCCCGTCAATAGCACGACAATCGCAATCGCCATCACCACTTCGATCAGGGTCATCCCATGCCGAAGAGGACGCCTCCAGCATCCCTTTGTCAGAAAGCCCATCATCGTGGCTCCTTCGTTTCACGCCCCTATATTAAGCAACACCCGTGCCAACGCCTCCTTTCCAAATAAAAAAAAACACTCCTCCCCCGTAACCCCTTGTGTTTCAAAGGAATTCTTCTCCCGCCCGGACCGTAACATCAACAGCACCCACTTAAAAGGGGTGAGACTATTTGTCCTCGACTCCTAAAAGGAATCCGCGTCCGTGTTGATAACCCCTTGGAAACCAATGGGTTAGCTCTCGCAACGAGGAAATGACAAATGATTCGTTCTAGTTCCTTTGTCTCAGGGGTCGCGCAATTTCTCGCCTCTCTTTCTCCGGGCGAGATAACGCACAATAGTCCGCCGAGAAATCCCCAGCATTTGGGCTGCTGCCCCCTGGTTCCCCTGCGTCCGCTGAAGCGCCTCAGCAATCAGCCGGTCAAGCATCTGATCCACGGTCGGAAGGACCGAACCAAACGCGATCGGCGCTTCAGGGAGGGCACTTCCGTTCCGTTCTCCCCTCCGTTCCTGCAGGTACTGACGCAGCGCTTCCAATGAAAGAACGCCCCGCTGGTGACGTGATACGGCATCGAACACCAGCGAACGCAACTCTCGAACATTGCCCGGAAACGGATAGGCCCTCAGATAGGCCTCCCATTCGGGAGGAGTCGTCGGAACTGGTTTTTTCATCTGATTCGCCGCCTGCCGAAGAAAGAACCGGGCCAGTACCGGAATGTCTTCCGGGCGCTCCCGAAGCGGTGGCACCCGAATCAAATGTGTCTGAAGCCGAAAATAAAGATCCCGGCGGAACCGCCCTCCCTCAAGCAACGCATGAAGAGGCCGGTTCGTCGTAGCCACAAACCGGCACCGGCTTTTCCGGAGCAAGTCCGATCCAATGGGATAGTACTCCCTTTCCTGCAGTACCCGCAGCAGGCGGGTTTGCCCCTCCATCCCAAGATCGCCAATTTCGTCCAGCAACAGCGTCCCCTCTCCGGCCTGCTCGATCAACCCCTCCCGATCCCGATCGGCACCGGTGAACGCACCTCGACGATGACCGAAAAGAGTATCCGAAAACGTGGCATCGTCTATACCGGCAACGTTGACGGCAACCAAATCGCCCGATCGGCCGCTTAGCTGATGCAGCGCCCGCGCCAACAGTTCTTTTCCGGTGCCGGTTTCTCCCACGATCAGCACCGGTTCCGGGGACGGCGCAATCGCCTCCAAATAGCGAAAAAGGTTTTTCATGGCCGGCGCTACCGTCACGATTTCGGAAAAACATTCCGGATGCCGCAGCTCCGGATCCCGTAAAGCCGCCTCAAGATGGGCTTTGTCGCTGCCCAGCTGATAATGCCGAAGCGCCTTCGTGACCGTGGCAAAAAGGCGGGTCGAATCCACCGGCTTAACCAGATAGTCAAAGGCCCCCATTTTGATGCATCGAACCGCCGTATCCGTGTCGTGAACGGCTGTCAACACAACAACCGGAACGTTGGGATTCCGACCCGCCATCTGGGCCAGCAGCTGCTCGCCGGAAAGATGGGGCATCAAGAGGTCCAGCAGCACGACGCCGATGGGATACTGGTTCATCAGCGTCTCTACCTCTCGCGAATCACCACAAAGAATCGGCTCTCCCAATCCCTCAATCCGAAGAATCCGCGCAAGACTCGTGCGAACCGCGTCATCATCGTCCACAATCAGAATTCGAGGGGTGAGCGGACCGGTGATCTCCGCATTCATTCCGTCTTCCCTTCCTCCCATCCGGCAATCCTCAAGACCACGGTCACCGTCGTCCCTTTCCCAGGCTCCGACTCCAACGTCAACTCTCCCCCCGCCTTTTTGACTAGCGCCGCCGACAAGGGCAACCCCATTCCCATCCCGCCTTCCGAACGACGGGTGGTAAAAAACGGATCCAACGCCCGCTGACGAACCTCGGTCGTCATGCCTGGCCCATCATCGGCCACAGTGAGAACCACCACGCCTTTCGCCTTCTCCATCCGACCCTCGATCCGAATCTGCGTTCCTCCTCCGGCCGTCATGGCCTGACAAGCGTTCAACAAAAGATTGACGAGTATCTGGACCAGTTCGCTCCGTTCGATCCTAACTACCGGAAGCTTTTCAGGGAGAACCGTTTCCACCGAACATCCCACCCTCTGGACCGACGTCCGAACCCACCGGCATGCCTCCTCCACCGCCTCTCGGATGTCTGTTTCTCCCGGTCGGTTGGGCCCCGCCTCTCCCTGCGCCAATCCCCGAACGGATCGAACCATGGCCTCGATCCGTTCGGTCGCCCTCAGACTCTCCTCCACCGCGTCGCTCATCTCTCCCATCCATGTGTGACACACCTCGTCTGAGGCGATCGGCGACGATCGGATCCGGTTGAGCGCCTGCCGGATCGCCTCCAGATTAAGCCTCAGGACCATGTTGGGATTGTTGATCTCATGGGCAACCCCCAACGCCAACGTCCCTAGCGCTGCCATGCGTTGCGAGAGCAGCGCGGACTCCTGCTGCTTGAGCCGCTCCGCCGCGGTCTTTTGAATCGCCCGATGCGTCTCTTGCACCACATCTTGCAGCGACTGAATCTCGTCCGGTCCTTGCACCAGCGGAACCATCCCCTCGCCCTGGCTTAGACTTCGGATACTCTCCCGAAGCCGAGTCACGGATTCCGCCAGCGCTCGAAAGACCCACCGGTCCAGGAGTCCAACCATCAAAAGCCAAAGGCCAATCCCAACCACTACCGTCCCTCCCACCGCCAAAGCGAAGGTCCGAAGGCTTAGGAGAAAGGCCGTCCTCGGAACCGTCACGGTCGCTACCAGCCGCCCCGTCCCCACGAGATCGGAAATGCCGATGTGCCCGATGAGATGGAGCGGCGAAATCGCCTGAATATGCACCTTTTCCGGAGGCCACCGGGGATGCGCCGTCCCCAATTGAAAGGAGGAGTCTACCACCCTCCGAATCCCCTGCAAACGCTCGTCGCTCAGGCGGCGGGCCATAACCAGCACCCCCCGGGCCGGCCCCTCCTGCCGGCTCGTGAGGATAGGCGCACACGCCACTAACCACGGATCACCCTCATGCACGATCAACCCCCCATATCCCTCTTTTTGAATCCCCTGAATCGGCCCAGCCAAGGCCCGAACCAAACCCTCCCCTTCGTCACGTCGGATCACACGCGCCTCCTCTTCCCCATACTCCCGAGGGGCCAGCGCAGCCCAAAGAACCCCATTGGTCCCGACATATCCGATTCCATCCACCTGCAGCCTCTCAAAGGTGGAAGGCACCAAATTCCGTTCAACAAAGGCGGAATCGGCCTCTCCCGCAAAAGCGTACATATCGTCCCAGTAGGCCCAGTCCTCCGCCAACCGAAGCAGCTGATCCGTCATCTCCCGTAATGCCCACCGGACACGGAAGAGCTGTTGCGTCGCAATCGTCCGATCGATCGTCTGCGCATAAAGAACAACAAACCAGAATGCCAGACCAATGGCCACCGCCGTCAATCCCGCCATCATCACGGCCAGCATCAAAAGAAAGCGGGTCCTCAAGCGCATCGGCCCACCTCATCCCATCTCCGGGTAACGTCGGCACCACGATAACCCGTCAGGGCCCTCCGGAAAAGGAAAATCAGTCCAGCGGACGCTCGGATTCAGGAATCCACACCGCGGTCACAGCCCCGCAGTCCCACTTCGGCCGCCCCATGTGTCCTGGGGTTCTCTGGGGCCTTTCCACATCGAACGGTGCGCATGCCCGCAGGGGGATTCTGGATCGCCGAGATCGAAAAGAGCGGCGAAACCCCAGTTCCCCTCTGGCCCTTGGATTGAGCCTCCACGCCCCCTTCCCTGTTATCGAGCCGAAGGAAGCCTCGCCGGCTGA
>Ga0209101_1001332_pt1 | contig 18419 bp, 19 predicted proteins | sample ConPoolayeCmetaG_FD_185481 | JGI IMG/M metagenome (GOLD analysis project Ga0209101, IMG submission 185481) | Hot spring microbial mat communities from California, USA to study Microbial Dark Matter (Phase II) - Cone Pool mat layer C metaG... ...
CAATAACACATGTCCCCCACGCCGCTGTACCGAATAGCGAAGGGGCAGACGAATACGAACCAGTGGCAGGCGCGGGCGGCGGTGCCGTTGAGCGGGCCGATAGACGGCAACAGCGGCGTGGGGGACATGTGTTATTGGGATGGGTATTTGTGGACGCTGGGGGTGAATGGGAGCAGTGCGCGGGCGGTGCACCGTTATGATACAGCGGCGAATACATGGACGAGCGGGGGGAACCTGCCAGGGGACGGGCCGAATGCCGGTTTGGCGGTAGTGAACAACACGCGGATGTACGCAGGATGGATTGGCTGGGATGCGGTGAAGAACATCACGCAGTGGCAGGCGCCGGCCTCGCACGATCATGTAGGGAACATGCAGAACGGTGCGTCGCATCCATGGGATTCGTGTGTCACGCCTGGGTATGTGTATTTTCTGAAGCACCACTCTGACAATCAACAAGCGAGCGGGGTATTTGCGCGGGTTAACACGGCCGGGACGCCGACGCTGCAGCATCTGGCGATGACCAATGTGTTTAACCCGGGGATAGGGTGTGCGTTGGAGTACATGCCGGGGGAATTTTTTTTGGACGGGCGGGAGCGGGTGTTTGCGTTGCGCGGCGGAAGCGGGTCGGGGAGCGGCGACGGGGGAGGGTGGACGGCCAGCAGCACGTCCGGGCAGCTGGGCGTGTATGACATTGCGGCGGGGACATGGAGTGTAGAATCGCTGCCGTTTGCGGTGGATCAAGGGTCGGAGATGTGCCGGGTGGGGGACATCTTGTATATCCTTGCGGCGAATGGGGTATCGCAGCCGTTGCGGTTGAAGATTTATCCGGAGAGCGGGGTGTTGTTGCGGCATCCGCAGGGAACATTTACGATTACGGGCGGGATGTATACGAACGTGCAGTGGAACAGTGGGCGGGTGGTCAGCGGGCTGGGGGCGACGAATGCGTTGTGGTTGAGCACGAACGGGCTGAACGGGACGTGGATGTTGCTGGCGCAGGGGCATCACAGTGTGGTGACGAACTTTGTGTGGCAGGCGCCGTCGCTGGGTTCGGCGAGCCAGTGTTATTTCCGGGTAGTGCAGACGTGGAGCGATGGGACGGCGTATACAAACACGAGCACGGCGCCGTTTGTGATTGTGCCGATTCCGGAGGCATCTGTGGGTGTGTGTATGCTGGCGCTGTGCGCGCTATCCGCGCGGGGCCGCGCTGCATTGCAGAGGAAGTAGTGGCGGCAGGGTGCCGCCTGAGGAGCTAGGATGGCTCCTCTACGGTAGAAGCGGCATTTTCCTAAATCCGGTAGCTAAGGATGACTGCAGGCCCCGGCGGCGTGATGCACGCGGGGTAAAAGGGCAACGAGGCCGTTGCACCTCCATTTTTTGTGGAGGGCCGCCGTGGCCGGCGGCGTAATGCACGCGGGGTAAAAGGGCAACGAGGGCGTTGCCCCTCCATTTTTTTGTGGAGGGCCGCCGTGGCCGGCGGCGTGATGCACGCGGGGTAAAAGGGCAACGAGGGTGTTGCCCCTCCATTTTTTGTAGAGGGCCGTCGGCCTCGGCGGCCTTGTGCGCGGGGTAAAAGGGCAACGAGGGCGTTGCCCCTTCATTTTTTGTGGAGGGCCGCCGTGGTCGGCGGCCTTGTGCGCGGGGTAAAAGGGCAACGAGGGCGTTGCCCCTCCATTATTTGTGGAATGTCGCCGATCCCGGCGGCCTTGTGCGGGCGCAGCATGAGGGCAACGAGGCCGTTGCCCCTCCATTTTTTTGTGGAGGGCCGCCGTGGCCGGTGGCCTGATGCACGCGGAGTAAAAGGGCAACGAGGGCGTTGCCCCTCCATTATTTGTGGAATGTCGCCGATCCCGGCGGCCTTGTGCGGGCGCAGCATGAGGGCAACGAGGCCGTTGCCCCTCCATTTTTTTCTGGAGGGCCGCCGTGGCCGGCGGCGTGATGCACGCGGGGTAAAAGGGCAACGAAGGCGTTGCCCCTCCATTTTTTTGTGGAGGGCCGCCGTGGCCGACGGCGTGATGCACGCGGGGTAAAAGGGCAACGAGGGCGTTGCCCCTCCATTATTTGTGGAATGTCGCCGATCCCGGCGGCCTTGTGCGGGCGCAGCATGAGGGCAACGAGGCCGTTGCCCCTCCATATTTTGGAAAGCCGCCGTGGCCGGTTGCCTGATGCACGCGGGGTAAAAGGGCAACGAGGGCGTTGCCCCTCCATTATTTGTGGAATGTCGCCGATCCCGGCGGCCTTGTGCGGGCGCAGCATGAGGGCAACGAGGCCGTTGCCCCTCCATTTTGTGGAGGGCCGCCGTGGCCGGCGGCCTGATGCATGTGGGGTAAAAGGGCAACGAGGCTGGTGTCCCTGAAGTCCTGTGTCACTAGTAGCTGAAACCAACGAGAGACTGAAATTCCGATATAAGTATAACTGGTTCACAATGAACAAGTTACAGTGAGGCCACCTAACACTACCCGAAAGGTGAAAAGTGTGCAAAATTTGCACACTAGACTTTTTATAGCGTTTTTGCTATGCTGGTGTATGCGCCGCAGCGACCGTGCACATACCGCCCGCATCACCTGCGCCTGCCACCTTGACTGGCAGGTGGCTGAACGCTGCGATCACGACGTGGTCAAGGCCATCGCACAGCACCAGGAACTCGATGCCGTCTACACGCTTAATTATACCAGTTTGTTTTCCGAGTTTTTTGAGTATCTGCGTCTGATCGGGCTGTGGGAGCCGCTGGAGGCGCTGATGCCCGAACACAAAGAACGCTGGATGATACCCGCGCTGCCATTGGTGCTGGTGTATTTGCAACAACACATCGCGGGGCTGCCGTCAATCAACGCCGTGGAAGAAGTGTTGCTGACGGACCAAACGGCGATGCGCATAGCAGGCTTTAACGCGCATCAGATCGCGCATGGCATCTGCCGGCGCGGGCAGCATCGGCGGCGCGCGGCGGAACCGCCCGGCAGGCCGGTGTGTGCCGACACACTGGCGCGCAACGTGTGCATGATAGACCCTGAGGCGTTTACGGAACTGTTCAACACGGCGGTGCGCTGTCTGGCGGCACAGCGTGTGTTTCCCGCGCGAGTGACACTGGCACTTGATCCCACGGATATTGAAACGAGCGAACATTTTGGCGGTGCGGGTGCCGTGACGCGCAAGAAAAAAATGCGCGACCGCCGCGGGCGCATGACCACGGTCGAGACGCGCGTATACGGCTTCCGGCTGATCGTGGTGATGGAAACCAGCACGCGCATTCCCGTGGCGGCCAAGCTGGTGCAGATTCAGGAGCACGGCATTGCGCATTGGCAGGAACTGATCAGCCAGGCGCGCGCCAATGTGGCGGGCTATGCCACGGTGGACACAATTGTGGCTGACCGCGAGTTTACGGACGGCGAGATCATGTGGTGGGTGCGGGAACAGGGCATGGGGTTTGTGATCCCGGGCAAGACCAACATGGACGTAGTGAACGAAGCGCGTCAGCGCATGCGCCAAGCGCGCGCGGGCAGCTACACCAGCGGCGCGCATCGGCAGGAACGGCAGGTGACGCGGCGGCGCGGGCAGGGTCAACGGCAGCGGGAGGAAACGGTGGCAACCATCGTGTGGGGCATCGAGGAACTGGCAGGGCTGGACAGCTATGCGCCGGCGGATGAACAGGCGCCGCGCTACCGCAAAGACGCGCGCGGCCACGCGCTCAACGCCGTGGTGGTGGAACAATGGGACGGCACGAGCTGCCCTGCGGGCAAGGAGACGGTCTTTCTGACCAACCTGCCGGTGCATGAAGCGCTGCGCGTGTTCGATGTGTACGATGAACGCTCGCAGATCGAAACATGCGTCAACAAGGAAGCCAAGCAGAACTGGCATGTGGGCCACGCGCCCCAACGCACACGCCGCGCCATGCATATCCATGCGTTGACCGTGCTGATGCTGATGGGTCTGACGCGCGCCTTTCGCGCCTATAAGAAGCGCCTTGAGGACGATCCGCACGAGAGCGAGGCCAGCGATCCGCTGGGCTTTCGGCGCTGGCGGCGGCGCGTGCTGTACGAGAACGCGGACAAAGTGATTGTGTTTATGGGCAGCGCTACGGCATCCTGTCATTGATGGAGTACAGTGTGCTGATCAATGAACGGCTGCACCTGCGCGACGCGCCGTCACGCGCGGCGGTGTTGGCGCGCTACGGCATCAAGTGCGCTGCGCACGCGGACACCGGCGCGGACGCGTAACCAACCAATCCCCAGGAGTAGTCTGCCCTGGCCACGAGTACGTGGCTGCGGACCTGCCCGCCACGGCCAAAACTGGCGCACGTAACAGTTCCAACTCCTCGCCATCATCTCACCATGCATCGTCAGACGGCCTCTGCACGTCTCACGCCACTGCCGCATACACCTCAATCACACTCCTCTGCCACCGCGCTCATGTCTTATGTCGGAATTTCAGGACATATCTCGCACATTTGACATTTAGCAACAGATTTGCTATAGTACAGCAAGTTTGTGTTGGTAAACGTGCGGGATGGCGCCAGAGCCCGATGCCATGTAACGTCGTGCGGCAGGTGCAGTGATGCACACAGTCCGTGTAATGCTGGCTATCGGTTGGTAGTATGATCATGATGCGTATTCCTGCCCATTGCGGAGAACGATAATGGCGCGGTTCCGTCGTTCTTCTTCAGGTCCCATTATCGCCATTGATATTGGCTCATCCGCAATCAAAGTGCTGGTCGTCCTTGGCCAGTATCGTACGCCAATGTCAGTCGTTGATTTCTGTATCATTCACCTCACGACCACGGGGAAGCCCTCCAACATTACTGAATTATCCGCTATACTCTCCAGCGTTGCTCACAGGTTGCATGCGGGCGCCGCAACCGTGCGTGCCACCATTTCCGGCCGCTACGCCGTCATTCGCATCGTTGTCATGCTCAAATCGCCGCAGGATGACATCACACGCGCCATGGCGTTTCAGCTCGCCCGGTGTGTACCTATACCGCCTGACGAAGCTACGTCCGATTGCACGCCGTTGCATGGCCTGCCTGCGCGCGATAGCTCCCATAAAATTCTGCTCGGCGCGCTCGACAACCGTGTCGCTACGCAGCGCAAGCACGCTGCGGCGTTCGCGCCCGCCATGGGCCCCGCCGTGCGCTCACTCCACTGCCCGTGAGGAGCCCGTGACATCTCCCCTGATTGAAATTAACTTCTCCGAAGAGTTCTCCCGGCGCGTCCGCAAAGCCGCTCCGCGCAAACACATTCCCACCGCCCTCGGCATTGTCATCGCTGCCATACTCGTCTTTCTCTCCGTCTTCTACCTGTTCCTATTTTCACGCGAAGGCACGCTGTCACGCAACAAAGCCGCACTCGCTCAACTCAAAGGCATGGCGGAAGAATCAGACCAGATCAAGGCCTTGCATGCGCGCCTGCAAGCTCAAGCTGCCGTCTTTGACGCCTGGGATGCTTCCCGCTTGGCACTGGCGCCGCCTTGGCTGCAGCTGGCACGCCTCGCTCCCGATGGCCTGTACCTGACCCACATTGAATTGTCCGGCGACGATCCGCGCGCACACGCTCAGCGCCTGCTGCTCCGTGGCCGCGCCATCAGTACCGCCGGTGAAACGGCTATCCTGCGCTTCCTGGCCAGCCTCAAACGAGACCCGCTTTTCACTAATGCCTTTTCCACTATCACCCTCGCTGCCGTCTCTACCGAACAAAACGAAAAAGTCTTTGCCATCGAACTCTCACGTCTCCCGTTGCCTTCCGTTCCACAATGAAACGCGAACAGATTGAACAAATCATCCTTGCCGTGATCGGCGGTGCCGCCATGCTCGTGGCCGCTTACCATCTCGTAATCAAGCCGCAGATGGCCAAGCTGTCTGCTATGACCACTGATGCCAAACGCATTGATGCCGCGCTCTCCGACGCACAACGCAAAGTGTCGGCGCTCCCGCGCCTCAAGTCCTCCTGCCGCCTTCTCGAGCAACGCGTTGCCGCCGCAGACCAACTCTTAATCGGTGACGGTTCTTTTGACGGCTTTTTGACCGTGATAAAATCCAGCGCTGACACTGCCAGCCTTGAGTTGCGTCATGTGCGCCCGCGCGATTCGCTCCCTGTCGTTGACCATGGTACAGCCTATCAGGAACACTTCGTCGTCGTGGACACCGTGGCGCCCTATCATGTCCTCGGTGCATGGCTCGCTGCGCTCGAGGCTACTTCGCCCTACGTCCGCGTCCACGCCCTCTCCATCTCCTCCACCCCTGCCGACGGCGGCTTCCATCCCGCCAGCGTCACGCTGGGCTTCCTCGCCAAACGGAGTTCTCCATGAGCGTCCTCCGCATGCTTCCACTCTTGGGACTGTGTGCCGCAGCCGTGGCGCGCGCGGCGGCGCCCGCCTCTGCATTTGTCTATGATGCCACCGGCCTCCGCGATCCCATGGTGCGCCCTCTGTTCGTCAACCTCACCAATGCTCCCACCGCGCTCTCGGCCCAAACCGCCCAGACGCGCCGCGCCGACATCGAACGCGCCGTCCTCGCTGCCCGTATAGAAGGCGTCGCCATTTCTCCCCGTTCCCGTGCCGCCATCATCAACGACCGCCTGGTGCGCGAGGGCGATCCGCTCGCCCCCGGCCAAGCCGTGCGTGTCCTGCGCATCGAACGCGACCGCATTGTCTTTGTCCTCGATACCGAAACCTACGATTTCTTCCTGACACCTGCTAAGGAGACGACCTCACCATGAACACTGTACTCTTATTCTCTGGCGTGCGTTCCTTCACAGCCTTTGCCCTGGCAGCCGCGTTGGTCGTTGCGCCGGTCGCACATGCCGAGACCGTTCTCGACGCCATCCGCGCCCACAATGCCATGACCTCTATCGTTGCCGGCATTACCACCACATCCTCCGTTGACGTCGCTCGCTTCGAGCCGCCCGCGCACGACGCCACCCTGCCTCCGTCAGCCGTCCGTGCCGTTGTCGAAGAGTCAAGCAGCACCGCCGACCGTATCACTCTCAACTACAAAAACGGCGACCTGCAGAACATTCTCCGCTTGATCGCCCGCGTCAGCGGTGTCAACCTCGTCGCCGGCCCCGATGTCCGTGGCTCCGTCACTATCGAACTCAACGACGTCCACTGGGAACAGGCCCTCGCGCTCGTCCTCAACGCCAACGGCTACACTTATGTCCGCGAGGGCAACGTCCTCCGCGTCATTAGTTCCGACCGCGTACATGCCGAACCCCTCTCCGTTGCCATCGTTCCCATCAACTTCGCTAAGTCCGATGAAATCGTGCCTATCATCACTCCCTTGCTCACTCCCGAACGCGGCAAAGTACAAAGCGATCCGCGCGTCAATGCCTTGATCATCACTGATATCCCCGCCAAACTTGACCAGATTCAAAAAGTTGTACAGCGCCTCGACCAGCCCACCCCGCAAGTCCTCATCGAAGCCAAATTCGTCGAAATCACTGGTAGCGACGCAGATAAAGAGGGTGTTGACTGGAGCGGTCTCGACAGTTATGGTATTTTACTTCACGATATGCTTTACACCTTCGACCGCCAAGTCACCCGCAGTCGCCAAAGGGACGGCGGCGCGCGCGGCGTTGATATCCGCGAGTTCCCCATCTCCGGCGGCTTGCCCGCTAATAACGCCCGCTCCTATTCTATAAACGAAACAGAAACCACTACGTATCAACTTGAACCCGACAACTTCCGCCTCGCCTTCAGTCTCCTCCTCAACAACTCCCGGGCAAAATTAATCAGTAATCCCAAACTCCAAACCCTCGACAATAAAAAAGCCACCATCCGCGTCGCCGAAACCCGCTACAAACCTCAATTCACCTATAACCGCGAAACCGGCGCATACGAGATCAATAACTATGACGAAATCTATGTCGGCATCACCCTCGACGTCACTCCCCACGTTAACTACAACGGCGATATCACTCTCGATATCATCCCCGAAGTCAGCGCGCTCGTCGACAACCAATTGATCCAAGGCGTCGAAGTCCCTATCACCAATGTCCGCCGCATCGAAACCCGCGTCTCTCTCAAAGACGGCCATACTGTTGCGGTCGGCGGCATGATCAAGGATGACTGGGTTAAAGTCAAGCGATCAGTCCCTTTCATGGGCGACATCCCATACCTCGGGCCAAATCTCTTCACGTGGGAAAGCAAGGAAAAACGCGCCGTTAATCTCGTCATCTTCATCACTCCCACAGTCATCAAAACGGACACCACCCATGACCGCTGGCATCGCCAGTTGCGCGACATGCATCTCACCCCCGACGGCGAATGGAACAACGTTGTCACCAACGCCCCCAATATGGACTTGCTGCGCATGCGTGAACAACTCATCGTCGCCAGTGTCTCCAATACTCCTCCCGCTGCCGCCTCTGATCTGCCGTGAATACGAATACGTCTCATATGTCCTATTCGTCCTCTTCTTCCTAATCTACCCCTTGCCATCTATGCTCACACCGCGCGAACTCCTCAAGGCTGCCGTCTCCCACGGCGCGTCTGATCTCCACCTCGCTGTCTTGCGCCCTCCCACCATGCGCATCAACGGCCGCCTCTCCAACTTGGGCACTGATGCGCTTACGCCCGATGACATCAATTCCTTCATCAACGAAATCACCCCCGAAAAACACCAGCGCTTGCTGCGCGATCGCGGCGGCTCAGATTTCTCCTTTCAACTCGATGCCTCCACCATTTTCCGCGTCAGCATCTTCAAACAACGCGGCCAGCCCAGCGCCGTACTCCGCCTTATCCCCAGCACCAAAAAATCCCTCGCCGAGATCGGCCTCGGCCCCGCCGTCCGCGATCTCCTCTTCCGCCAGCGCGGCCTCATCCTCATTACCGGCCCCACCGGCTCCGGCAAGTCCACCACGCTCGCTGCCATGATCGATGTGATTAATACTGAACGCGAATGCAATATCATCACCATCGAAGACCCCATCGAATACCGCCATGAACACAAACGCTCCATCATCGTCCAACGCGAAGTAGGTGAAGATGTCCCCTCATTCGAAGAAGCCCTCGTCCGTGCGCTCCGCCAAGACCCCGATGTCATCCTCGTCGGCGAAATGCGCAACCTCGAAACGATTGAAGCCGCCGTCCGCGCCGCAGAAACCGGCCACCTCGTTCTCAGTACCCTCCACACTACCGGTGCTGCCCGCACCGTTGACCGCATTGTTGACGTTTTCCCGTCTTCCAGCCGCGATGAAATCCGCACCCAGCTCGCCGGCACCCTTCAGTGCGTCATTTCACAGCAGTTGATTCCCCGCATCAACGGCGGCCGCGTCGCCGCCTTCGAAATTATGTTCAATACCCCCTCTATCGCCGCCTACATCCGCGAAAACAAAACTTACCGCATTACTTCCGATCTGCAAACCGGCGCCAAGCTCGGCATGTGCACCATGGACGCCTCATTGATTGATCTCTACTTGCGCAAGGAAATCTCCCATCAGGAAATGATGCTCCACTGTTATGATCCCGCCCTCATTAACAAACTCCTCGCCGATGTCGCTCTCTCCGCCCAGAAACAACGCTAATCACGCCGCCCCTCACACCACGCACTCAGCTCCCGCTTAATTCGTCCTCTCACGACACTCCGTTCCACTTTAATACTGAGCCTCCCAGCGGCACTCCCAAAGACCGCGCCACGACCACGCATTTCGCTTTCAAAATAAACACTATCGGCCGCACCAGCACATCTGACAACGTCTCGTAATTCCCGTGCCCTTTCGCAATCACGACGTCCGCAGCGCGAAATGCGCGCCGGAATTCCGTGCTTACCCGCTCCAGCGGCGCTCCTATCGCCGCGCTCCCTGTCTCCATCACCCGGCACACCTTTGTCATCCCTACTCGCCGCGCGTCCGCCATCGTCGCGTCATTGATTACCGGCCCACTCTTCACCGTGAACACCACCTCCGCCGCCGGATACACCTCTTTCATTACTTCGATAAACACCCGGTCGAACACTATCTCGCCTGCATTGTCGCCCACATACAGCACCCGCCCTGCCTTCCCCAAAAGCCCCCGCAACGCGTCAATGTCATTAATCACAAACGGCGTGTCCACCGCGTTGCGCAGCGTCGCATGAATATCCAACCCATGGCCGATGCCCAGATCAATGATGTTTCCTGCCACCGCCAAATGTGCTCCCGTCGCCAGTTTGTCGCGCGAGCGTTGCAGAGCAGCGTAGCAGTCAGGAAGCATTTCCATGGCCAGTTGGTTGAACGCCTGCTTCTCCTTCTTGTATGGATCCGCGACACCCGTCTCGCGCGCCACGATCTCATACACGTCCTGCGAATACTGGGCCGGCGTTCCTTCTAGCTTTTTGCGCTGATACACCCGCGCCACGCGCCGCAGAATCCGCTCCTGCTCCCGCTCATCCTTCGTCGCGTGCCGCGCCGCCGACAACGCCTGCTGGTATACGCACGGCACGCACTCGATCGCTGCTTTCACGCTACAGAATCCTGTTCAGGCAGTTCAGATACGCCTTGGCGCTTGCCTCGATCACGTCCGTGCTCGCGCCAACGCCCGTATACGTCCGATCCTTGTATTTGACTTTAACCGTCACTTCTCCCATCGCTTCCCGCCCGCTCGTAACCGAACGTATCGCATAGTCCAGCAGCTCCCCCTTGACTCGCGTGATCGAACTTATCGCGCTGAACACCGCATCCACCGGCCCGTCGCCCGTCGCCGCCCGTTGCACCACCCGCTTCCCTTTCCGCAGCCGTACGGTGGCGGTCGGTATCAAGTGGCTGCCCGCCGTCACGCTCAAATACTCGATCGTGTACGTCGGCCGCGCCCCCGTCGCCACTACATCTTCCACAATCGCGTGCAAGTCCTCGTCATAGATCACTTTCTTCTTGTCCGCCACTTCCTTGAACCGCTCCAACGCGCGCCCAATCTCTTCAGCTCCCAACTGATACCCCAGGTCTTTCAAACGCTTCTCAAACGCATGATGTCCCGAATGTTTTCCCAACACCAGACTCTGCGCAATCTCTTCCGCGTTCAACCCAATGTGTTCCGGCGACATAATCTCGTATGTTGCGCGGTGCGCCAGTACGCCATGCTGATGAATCCCCGCCTCGTGCTTGAACGCATTCGCCCCCACGATCGCCTTGTTCGGCGGCACCGGGAAGCCCGTAATCTGGCTCACCAGCCGGCTCGCCGCCATGATCTGCTGCGTGTTGATCCGCGTGTCAACTCCCAACGCCTCCCGCCGCGTCTTGATCGCCATCACGATCTCCTCAAGCGCGCAATTGCCCGCCCGCTCCCCAAGCCCATTTACCGCCACTTCCACCTGCCGCGCGCCATGCGCCACCGCTGCTAACGAATTCGCTACCGCCAACCCCAAATCATCATGGCAATGCGCGCTAATAATCGCGCGATTGATATTCTTGACATGCTTGCGCAAGTATGCTATCGTCTCCCCATACTCCCACGGCACCGCATATCCAACCGTGTCGGGAATATTCACCGTCGTCGCCCCAGCAGCAATCACTGCTTCCACTACCTCGGCCAGAAACGCCCGCTCCGTCCGCGACGCATCTTCCGGCGAAAACTCAACATTCGGGCACAGCGACGCCGCATACTTCGTCATCTCCACCGCCTGCCGCAATATCTCGTCCTCAGCCTTCTTCAATTTGTACTGCATGTGTATCTTTGACGTCGCCAGAAAAATGTGCAGCCGCGGTTTCCGCGACCCCTTCACCGCCTGCCACCCGCGCTCTATGTCCTTCGGCAAGCACCGGCACAACCCCGCTATCTCCGGCCCCTCGATCTCTCCTGCAATCGTCTTCACCGCCTCGAAGTCGTCCTTCGATGCTATCGGAAACCCCGCTTCGATGATGTCCACATTCAACAGCGCCAACTGCCGCGCCACCCGCAGCTTCTCCTCCAAATTCATCGTCGCGCCCGGGCACTGCTCCCCATCCCGCAACGTCGTGTCAAATATCCGTACATACTCATTCATAAATCGCACTCCGTAAAAGTCATGGTCCAAGATTCACGATGCAGGATACAAGATGGCTGCATCAGCATCGGTTAGGTGCCCGTTTTCTATCGCTTCAATCAAATGATGGATGCGCTTGCTCAACGTGGCATACTCGCGCATGAGCGACTTCGCTTCGGCAGCAACGTTTGCATGACAATCCCTGATGTACTTTAGCCATTCATATGTTTCGTCACAAGATGCATGTGCATAAGTGAGGTATTTGACGAACTCAGCCTTATAACGACGCCGCCCGAATCCCTCCACAATTGTTGCTGAGACCGACTTGGACAATCGCCTCGCTTGACTGCCCGTCTCATACAATTCAAACTGCGCCAGGCACAGTGTGAAACGATGTACTGCAACCGCAAGCGCATGCGATGCAACGTACACTTCTAAATCACAGTGCGATGCCATGCTCTCTCATCCCGCATCCTGCATCCTGCATCCTGCATCCTGCATCTACTTCCTCTTCAGCCAGCTCATCATCCCCCGCAGTTTCGCGCCGACGCTCTCAATCAGGTGCCCCCGCTCCTGCCGCCGCAGCGCGTTCAACACCGGCCGCCCAGCCTGATTCTCCAAAATCCACTCCCGCGCAAAGACGCCCGTCTGAATGTCCCGCAGCATCTGCTTCATCGCCGCTTTCGTCTCCGCCGTGACAATCCGTGGCCCGCGCGTCAAATCGCCGTACTCCGCCGTGTTGCTGATCGAATCCCGCATGCCCGCCATGCCTTTCGCATACATCAAATCCACAATCAGCTTCAATTCATGCATGCACTCGAAATACGCAATCTCCGGCTGATACCCCGCTTCAACCAGCGTCTCAAACCCCGCCTTCACCAGCGCCGTGCACCCCCCGCACAACACCGCCTGCTCCCCAAACAAATCTGTCTCCGTCTCCTCCGCAAACGTCGTCTCCAACACCCCCGCGCGCGTCCCGCCGATGCCTTTCGAATACGCCAGCGCCGTGTCCTTGGCATGGCCGCTCGCGTCCTGATAAACCGCAATCAAATTTGGCACGCCGCCGCCTTCTTCATACACGCTGCGCACCAAATGCCCCGGCCCCTTCGGCGCCACCATGATCACGTCCACATCTCCCGGCGGTACAATCTGGCCATAGTGAATGTTAAACCCATGTGAGAAGACAAGTGTCTTGCCCTTCTTCATTTCGGACGCAACCGACGTCGCATACACCTTGGCTTGCGTCTCGTCCGGCACCAGCATCTGAATCACATCCGCTTGCTTCGCCAGCTCGGCTGCGCTCATCGGCTTGAACCCGTGTCTCTCCGCCAGGGCGTGATTCTCCGTGCCCGGCAGTTCCGACACGATCACGTTCACCCCGCTGTCGCGCAAATTCTGCGCCTGGGCGTGGCCCTGCGAACCGTAGCCAATAATCCCCACAATCTTGTTCTTCAAGACGTTCAAGTCCGCATCCTTGTCATAGTACATCTTTGCCATGGTTGGTTCCTCATCGTTTGGTTATGTGAGTTCACGCCCTGCGCGCCGAACGACGGCGGCAGGAAACAAGCTCATGCCGGACGTTTTTCTCGCGCTCGAGCGCATCACGCAGTGATTGTGCATCCGCAATGTCTTGAGGGCGGCCGCAAAACTCTTTGATCGCCAGTAACTTCTCAGGGCGCGCCACTTGCATGCGCGTCCCGTCAATCTCTATCGTGGCCGGATCCGACAACGCCCTGGCATAAACCGGCTTGTCCGCCAGCACGAAATCCACTATCACCAGTTCATCGGCATGCGCCTGATCTTTCAAGACGAGACGCCAGATGGTTGCGCGTTCCAGTTTCATCAGCGGCTTGTCCTGGACGATGACAAAGCTGCGCTGCAGTTCCGCCAGCAGTTGCTTGCGCCGTGCGGCGTCAATCAGAACTGCCAAATCAATGTCACCCGTCGCGCGCGGCGTGGCCAGCATGCTGACGGCCAGCCCGCCGATCAGACAGTAGGGAATCGCAAGTTCATTCAGCACGCGGCAGACGGTCAGCATGGCACGGATCAGTTCTGGGGACGGTTCCATGCGGCTTCCTTGGCGGCCAAAATGTCTTCGAACACACGGCGGCGGATGGCGCGCGCTGACATGCGCGGGTGCTGCGCACGCAGCCACGCCTCTCTCAACACGCAACACGCGCGGAACAATTCGGCGCTCCGGTACAAATTGCGCCGGCAGCGGTCGGCATCTATTGGTACGCAGGCAGACATCAGCAAAGCTTCACCTTCTCCGGGTGCAATTCCGCAACCAGTTTCGTGGTAATCTCCGCTATGAACGCTTCGCCAGCCATGAGTGATTTACGGCCTGGTATTGTAGCAATTCAGGACTAGTGTGGCAAGACCCGCCACATCGCCTCACTTCCGTGCCAATGCCACCCGCCCGCTCTGCACCATGTCCTTGATCCCAAACGGCCTCAGCATCTCTATCAGCGCCTCCAATTTTGCCTCCGGCCCCGTCACTTCAACCATCAGCGTTTTCGGTGATATGTCCACCACCTTCGCCCGGAAAATATTCACTATCTGCATAATCTCTCCACGCGTCTGCGGCGTGCAATGCACCTTGATCAGCGCCAGTTCTCGCATCACACACTCCTTGTCATGATCATGAAAATCCGTCACCTTCACCACGTCAATCAGCTTGTTCAGCTGTTTCATGATCTGTTCAAGAACCGCTTCATCGCCGTGCGACACAATCGTCATGCGTGACAATGCCGGGTCCTGCGTCTCCGCCACCGACAGGCTGTCAATATTATAGCCGCGCCCCGAAAATAAGCCTGCCACGCGCGCCAGCACGCCAAACTGATTGCGCACGAGAACCGAAATGGTATGTTTCATACAATGCTCCTTCTTAAATCAAACTGTCTATCATTTGATCAAGCCGTGCGCCCGCCGGTACCATTGGATACACATTCTCTTCCCGCGCCACCATGAATTCCAGCACCGACGGCTTGCGCTCTTTGCGTGCCCGCTCAAACGCCGCCTTCAACGCCGGTTCTATCTCGTCGCGCTTCGTGATCCGTTGCCCATGGCAACTGTGCGCTTCCGCCAGCTTCACAAAGTCAGGTATATACTCCGGACATCCGTCACCCGGCGTGTTACACCATGTCGCACACTCCACCGTCCGCTCAAGACACGTCATCGCATACTTCTTGTCATAAAATAATTCCTGCCACTGCCGCACCATCCCCAGATACTTGTTGTTCAAAATCACCGTCACCACCGGCAGTTTGTTAATTCGTGCCGTCGCCAGTTCTTGCGCCACCATCTGTATCCCGCCATCCCCCGAAATGTTGATCACCAGCTTGTCGGGATACGCCGCTTGCGCGCCAATCGCCGACGGCAGGCCGAACCCCATCGTCCCCAGCCCGCCCGAGGTAATCCACGTACGCGGCCGCGTGAAGTGCATGAACTGCGCCGCCCACATCTGGTGCTGCCCCACATCCGTTGTGATAATCGCCTCCCCGCCCGTCAGCTTGTCAATCGCCACAATCACTTCCTGTGCGATCAGTTCGTCGTCCCGCAGCTTGTACGTCAGCGGATACTTCTCCTTCCATTCCGCTATGCGCGCGCGCCATTCGTCAATCTCCGGCGCTTCCACTATTTTGTTCAACTTCCTCAGCACATCCCGCACATCCCCCACCACCGGAATATCCACTTTCACATTCTTCGAAATACTCGTTGGGTCTATGTCCACATGCACAATTTTCGCATGCGGCGCAAACCCGTCCAATTTCCCCGTCACCCGGTCATCGAACCGCGAGCCGATCGCTAACAGCAAATCGCTCTCCTGCACCGCATAGTTCGCATACCTCGTCCCGTGCATCCCCAGCATGTGCAGACTTTCTGGCTCTGTGGCAGGATACGCGCCCAGCCCCATCAGCGTCATCGTCACCGGAATGTGCGTCTTCTTGATAAACTCATACAACTCCTCCGACGCGTTGCTCAACACCGCTCCCCCGCCCACATACGCCACCGGTCGCTTCGACTTCTTGATCGCCTCCGCCATCTTCTTGATCTGATTCATGTGCCCTTCGTAATTCGGCTGGTACGATGGCAATTCCACACTCTCCGGATACGGCACATCGCACGCCGCTTTCTGCACGTCCTTCGCAATGTCCACCAGCACCGGCCCCGGCCGCCCCGTCGTCGCTATGTAAAACGCTTCTTTCAACACCCGCGGCAACTCCTTCACATCCTTGACCAAATAATTGTGCTTGGTGATCGGCCGCGTTATCCCCGTCACATCCGCCTCCTGAAACGCATCATTGCCGATATAATAAGACGGCACTTGCCCGGATATTATCACCATCGGAATGCTGTCCATGTATGCCGTCGCGATCCCAGTCACTGTATTAGTTGCGCCCGGCCCGCTCGTGACAACGCACACGCCCGGCTTGCCCGTCGCCCGCGCATAGCCGTCCGCCATGTGTGCGGCCCCCTGTTCGTGCCGCACCAGTATAAACCGAAACTTGTCCTGCGCTTGGTACAGCCGGTCAAACACGTCAAGTATCGCGCCGCCCGGATAGCCAAACGCCACCTCCACCTTTTCCTTCAAAAAGGCTTCCACCACCACATCTGCACCTGTGCGTGCCATTTCGCTCTCTCCTCTGTTTGTTCTGTTACGCGCGCCACATTGTAGCCTTTCAGGCCATGCCTGTCAACGCGCGGTGCTTCTCTCGCTAACAAAAAAAGCGGCCGGTGGTGCCACCGGCCGCTTCTGTCTGACGCTTTGTCGCACGCCATTACGCGAACACCGATGGCAACATCCTACCACCTACTACTAGTACCAGCACCAGCAGCACTGTCAGCGCAGCCATCGCGTTCCGCGTAATTCTTGCCACAAAATTCGTCATCCTGCTACCAGTATAGCACAATTCGCCACAAATGTCAACCCACACTCGGCATCAACCATCTCTGCCCGCACGGCATCAACCCTCCGGCTCGCCTGCATCACTCACCTCACCAGCCCCGCACATATACCCTCGCTCGCATGCGTCATCAATCATGCGCTGCGCATACTCCCACAGCGCCGGACATGCATCCCCAATCGGCGCGCAACGCTCGACGACCTGCTCCACCGTGATCCCATGCCGCTTCCACGACCCGCCGCCGGAAAGATAGTTCTGCACAAGCGGCTGCAGCCGGTCGAGTGCCCCAACATAGCGCGCCTCGTTCGTTGCCCCCGCTTCAAATTCTTCCCACAAGCCCCGTGCCTCCCTGGCTTGCTCTGCCGGCAACAGCGCAAATAACCGTGCAGCTGCGCGCGCCTCGCGCTCGTCTTTTGTTCGCATCGCTTCCACGTCATAACAAAATGAATCACCCGCGTCAATCTCGATCACATCGTGCAGCAATGCCATCGCCATCGCTCGCTGCACATCCAGCGGCTGCGGCGCATACTCTGCCAGCATCCATGTCATCACCGCCACATGCCATGAATGCTCAGCGCTGTTCTCTACCCGTGAGCCGCTGCCAAGCGTTGTTTTCCTCAACACACCTTTCAGTTTGTCCAGCTCAGCTGCAAACTCCATCTGCCGCGCCAGCCGCGCCCCAGCCCCGTCACTCATTGTCCCCTGCTTCCTCAACCGCTGGCCGCCGCCCCAGCGCCACCTCTATCGCGGCCTCTAATTTCCCCATCGGATGCCCCTTCCAGACTTGCCGCCCATCCTTCCCTATGACCACCGCATGCGGTATCCCTCGCACGCCGTAATCCCGCCCGCTCGTGCTCCCTGTCCCCACGATGTACGTCATGTTCATCTGTTGCATGAACTCCCCTATCTTCGCCCGGTCGTAATCTTCGTCCGTCAATCCTATGATCACCACTCCTTCATCTTTGTACTTGTTGTGCAGCTCAACCAGATGCGGAATCGAGGCCCGGCACGGCGGACACCACGTCGCCCAGAATTCCACTACCACAACCTTGCCGCGCAACCCTGCCAGCGTCACAGGATTCATCTCGGTATTCAGCCAGCGTACGGCGTTAATCTCCGGCAACCCCTCCTCTGCCGGCGGTGCCTCCCGCGGCTTGCAGCCCCATATCATCACCAGCGCCATCACACTCGCACTCATCACTCCCAACAACTTCTTCATTGCTGCTCCTTCTTCGTGTTACGTCAACAGGTATTTCCGCGCCTGATCAACGTCTTTGTCGCCGCGGCCCGACAAGTTGATAATCACAATCGCATCACGCCCCCATTCCGCGCCGTGTTTCAACACTTCTGCCACGGCGTGCGCACTCTCCAGCGCTGGAATGATGCCCTCCATCTTGCTCAACACCGCAAACGCGCGCAACGCCTCTTCATCGCTGACATGCGTATACTCAACAATCTTGTTGTCATAAAACCATGCATGCTCCGGGCCAACACTAGCATAGTCCAGCCCGGCTGAAACTGAATGCGTAAGGTTAATCTGCCCAGCCTCGTCCTGCAACACATAACTTTGCGCACCTTGAAACACCCCGCGT
>Ga0209101_1001333_pt1 | contig 18410 bp, 13 predicted proteins | sample ConPoolayeCmetaG_FD_185481 | JGI IMG/M metagenome (GOLD analysis project Ga0209101, IMG submission 185481) | Hot spring microbial mat communities from California, USA to study Microbial Dark Matter (Phase II) - Cone Pool mat layer C metaG... ...
GCCGAACCGTAACCCGAGCCAACATCTCGGCATCCGCATAATGTTTCCAAGCTTCTGTTTTCATGCCCCCGTGACAGCAGAAAGGCGAGGAACTGTTCAGCCCCAACCCACAACCTCCTCTCTGCCATCTTCTTCTCACTATCCGAGACACAGCCCTGAGTTCTCCCTTGCGGCACTCGGGGAGAACGTTACTAGAAAGGGATGATCTGGAAATGATTCCGTAACTTGCTTCTGTAGCAGCAAGCTCATACAGCGGCGCGGCACCCGGCACGTTTATGACGCGCTCGGACCAATCGTACCATCAGGAGGCGAGTTTTTGCCGTCGGACAAGCTCTTCCCGTTCTTGCGGCTCAGTGCGGGTGCGCGGGTCGCAGACTATGGGGGCGCTCCAAACCGTGCGCCAGCATGAGCGTCTCGTCACTGAGGACGTCGCGGGTGGGGCCCTCGGCGACAACTTGTCCGGCGTCGAGGACGAGTACGCGCGAACAAACCTCCACGACTAGTTCGAGGTCGTGACTGGCGATAATCCTGGTATGCTCGAATGATTGCAAGAGTCCGATCAATCTCTGTCGTGCGCGCGGGTCCAAATGCGACGATGGTTCATCCATGACCAGAATGTCAGGCTCCATTGCCAGGACTGTGGCAATGGCCACTGCCCGCTTCTCTCCGGCCGACAACCGGTAAGGAGGGCGTCGGCGCACTTGCGTCATGCCCACCCGTTCCAGAGCGGTAGCCACGCGATGCTCAGTCTGGTTCGGAGGAAGGCCAGCCTGCAAAGGACCGAACGCGACGTCTTCTTCCACGGTTGGCATGAAAAGTTGATCATCAGGATCTTGAAATACCATGCCGATGGAACGGCGTGCCAGCGCAGCGGTTTCGCGAGTGACCACCATATCGCCGATACGCACTTCGCCGCGCTGGGGTGTCAGATATCCATTGAGGTGCAGCAAAAGTGTGGACTTGCCGGCGCCATTACCGCCGACGACGGCCAAGGCGGTCCCGTGTGTGACTCGAAATGACACACCTTTTAGAGCTTCCGTGCCGTCTGGGTAAGTATAATAGAGGTCACGTACCTCGAGAATATGATGGCTCATGGAACCCTTTCACTCTGACGACGCAGGATGCAGAAGTTCGCGGTGACCTTTACCTTGGCGCTTGCGGCGGCCGATTGCCGATCAGCGCTATTGGGTTTGGTATTCACACCGTAACGTGCTGGAACGCTATATTTTTCAACAATGTTATACGAACCAGCCGTTTCTCAAATGCAAAATGTGGGTTAAACGGCTATTTTTTCAAGCATGTTTGCCAGCCCCGTTGCGAGATTCCAGCAACGCGCTGCCACAAAGAAAGCGAGCCATCCGCACAGGAAAATCCATTCGCGCCAGCCGAAGGCGGAATGCCGCAACAAACGGATCCGGCCGTTAAAACCGCGCGCAACCATGGCGCGATGGATTCGCTCGGCTCGATCCATGGCTCGCAGGAGCAGGCTACCAAGCAGATAAGCGTAGACGCGAAGGGAAAGACTCTGCTGGGCCCCGGAACGCAGCAAGATGCTGCGGTGCATTCTTCTAAGTTCATCCGCGAGGACGAAAAAGTAACGATGGAGAAAGAGCAACTGCGCGACAAGCACACGTGGCACACCCAATTGCTCCAAACCGGAACCAAGGCGCTGCATGCCCGTGCACGCAGCGACGATCAGGGCGGATGCCACTGTGAGAAAAAAGCGCAACATGATGGAGCAGAAAGAGATCCACCCGCAGCTGATGGTAAGGCCGCCGACCGTCAGGGCTGGCTCGCGGTCTAGGAGAGGGTTAAATACGGCCACCGCGAGCGCAAATGGACTTGCCAGCAGAATCCGGCGGAGGACCGGGCGCACAGGAATACCGGCTGTAGCCATGAGGACTACAGGGTAAAAAATAAACGGGGTTAAGGCGGAAACAACGTTTTTGGGATAGGAAACGATGGTTACCACGAAACCCGAGGTGACAATAATCTTCGCGCGCGGATCGAGCCGGTGAATGAAAGAGTCTCCGGCTGCCAGCTCGTCCGTCCGGATCACATCCATCCAGTCTTTTGTCTTCATAAACATTTAGCCCGGATTTTGCGATTTGCCGGACTGCGGCCGATGCGCGGCAGCCTACTCTATAAGCATACTGCCAGCGAAGCAAGGTCCGAAACCATTCCCAATACGACGCTGGGAGCTGCAGTAACGTTTTCCCCGGCGCGAAGCGAGGGGCACGTCAATCGCCGGTCACTTCTCAAAGGCAAAATCCGGGATAAAACTAGAGCGTCTTAGTACATTTCGTAGACCACGCTTTCAGGACAATGCCGATCAAAGCTGCCACAGCCAGCGTGATCAGTCCTCCGACAATTCCGGAAACCGTTGTTCCGACGCTGACGGCGGGCCACTGCGGGGCAGATTCCGTGGCAGTTTCATCCGCTGGTTTTTTTTCAGCCGCGCGTTTGAACTCGTAATCGGGAAAAAAAGCCACTTTTTCCTGAAGTTTCGCGAGAAGTCTGTGGACTGCGGAGTCGGGCAAGGCGAGTTCTTCCTTGCCAGTCGCTTTAGCTAGTGACCACTCCAGACCATCGGGATACGCTGAGGCGAACCAACTGGCTATTCCGCCTGTGACCAGTGCTGCGATTACGAAAGCCACGAGGACGGATCGCAGAGCGGAGGGGCACTCCCTTGCAGTCATCAGCGCGTCCGGTCTCATCCTGGCAACGAAAGCTATGACAGCGGCGGTGGCCAGCCCTTCCACCACACCGATTGCCGCATGAACAGGCAACATCAAAATAATGAATGTGCTGAAGGGTAAATCCGAGATGCCGGACATACGGGTTTGGACCACGACGCTGAAAGCGCCCAGTTCCAAAGCAATCAGTGCGGCTGTCAGAGCGGCCACCAACGCGCGCGTGCCGGTATACCGGTTGCCAACAATCCGGCGGTAAACGAGCGGGTACGCAATAAATGTGGGATAAAATCCCAAGTTAAAAATGTTGCACCCCAGAGCCAGAAGACCGCCATCGGCGAAGAAAAGCGCCTGCACGGTGAGCACAGATGCAATCACCAAGAAAGCGGCGTGAGGTCCGAGCAGAATGGCCAGCAATAACCCTCCTCCGAGATGTCCGCTGGAACCTGTGCCGGGGATGGAGAAGTTGATCATCTGGGCCGCGAAAACAAACGCGCCCAGCACTCCCATCATGGGTGTCAGATTCTCCCGCAGCGACTGTTGGACCTTACGCGCGCAAAAAGCGATCAGACCTCCGGACACCGCCCACATTGTGCCGCCCACAGTCGGGGAAATTAAAGCATCTGCCATATGCATCGTCAGTTTCTCCTGTCAGCTATGCAGTTTTGACGAGTTTCTTACGCGGTCAACTTGATCTTGACTTGCTAAGAGTCTGATTTTGCGATTGCTCTTCAAGCTGTTTCGTATTTTTAAAGCCCTGTCTTCAACACGGTATACGAATCCATCCTTTTACAAACGCAAAGTCGGGCGTCAGAACACTCCAAAGTTCCAGGTCAGCCCCGCGGTGGCCGTAAAATCGGGCGTATCACCTGTCAGGCGGGAACCACCCGCAACATCCACGGTCAGGTTTTCAGATGGACTCCATCGGAATCCAGTGTTGTATTGAAGCGCGCTTTCGGATTCGTCTCTGAGTTCTTTCTCTCCGAATAGCTCTCCTACCCATTGAAGAGCTTCTGATATTTGGAACTCGAAGCCCCCCCCGCAGTGAAGTATGTCCTTATCGGGGCCACCAATCCAAGCATACCCGCAGTTGAAATGCACGCCCACACGTTTGCCAAAATTGCGCGAGGCGATCCACGTCACATCGTAATCAGTGTGGCCGCTGCCGAGACCTTCATCCTCGTCGGCCGCCGGGAACTTTACTGAAGGGGCAACAGCATGGCGTGCTCCCAGCGGGCAGCTTTGAATAACCTGCCATTTAGCACCGAAGTTCAAGTCGCCGATGCCACTGACCTTATCTTTCTTTTCCGAACCGCAATTTTCCAGTAGCTCCGTGCGTTCCTCGAATTGCCCTCCGAAACCTATTCCCACCTGAAGCCGTTCGATAACTCCACATGAGATTCCGAACGGAAATTCCCAGTGATCGCAAGTTTCGGTTTGCTCAAAAGATGCGCCGATTTCGAGCTCACACTGACCGCGTGCCAGCGTGTCGGCGTCGTCCACCGCCAGAGGTCTGGCGGCCCAAGCGACACCGATGACTGCCAGAATTCCGGTTGCTACTGCCAACCCAACCTTGACCGTTGCCTTCCCCATGCGAGTGACCTCCTTTACTCTTTTTGGCTAACAGTTCGTGTTACTTATCGCAAAAAAGTAATACTAATGCAACCCCAATCTGTTTTTTACGACTCCCCTGAAAAGTGCCGGGGACTCGTCGGGTGTAATTAGGGAAGCTGTTTGGCTGAACCGTGGGGCTGCACTTTTCCGGTCTCGCTGAGTATCCGGGTGGCTGGCAGCAACGCTATTCCGGTTGCTGGCGGTAGCCGTTGAACCTGGTTCCAGCGGGCAAGCGAAATGCGGGAGGAACGCAACGACTTGACTGTTTTGAGGGCGCGGCTTAATAGTATGGGATGCCGACGCTGCAAGTCGTGTCGGCGTCGTAAACGAAAAGGGCCGGGAGCGTGATTCTGCTGCTAGCTGGGAAGGTGTGATGCCGGGGTTGAACGGAAAACCAGCCACGACGCGAACATTAGCCGTACACGCGGGAAGACCGATGTATGGCGCAAGGTTGCATGAACGGACGGTCTGGTTAGCGGCTCTTTTGGTCTTCGCAGGTGTGTTAGGTACAGCGCGGGCTCTGGGATCTCAGGAAACTCCGGGTTCAACCTCCAAGTCACGCTTCAGTGGCGAATGGCGCGAAGGCTATTTCTTTTTGTACTCACGGGCCGAGGTCGGCGGTGAAGTGTTGGGGCCGGGGAACGGTTGGTATGCACCGGGGCGAGGCGTGACGCTGGCCGCGGTGCCCGAGCCGGGTTATCGGTTTGTGTCTTGGAAAGGCGACGTGCCGGCGGAAGCGCGCGAAAGCAATCCGGTCCGACTGGTTATGGATGGAAATCGGTCGCTGGTAGCTGTTTTTGCTTCTCTTGAAAGTCGCAGCGCACCAGAGGGCGACGAAATCCGGAAGCAGGAACAGCCGCCACCGTGTCGGTCGGAACCCGCTTCAACTGAGAAGCCGGCGCCGACGAATGTTTGGCAACTTGTGGTGGCAGGCGAACCGACGCCGCAGGGCCGCTCGTGGCCCTACGACTACGGGATACATGGTGTCAGCATCGGCCTCTTCGTCACCAATGCGGTACTCAGTTCTGTGTCCGGGGGGAAAGGAGTACGCTTTGTTTGTCAAGGATGGACTGGCAGCGGCAGCATTCCCGTGTCGGGTAGCGGTACTTCCGTTGTGTTTACCGTAACGACCAATTCGGCACTGGTATGGCAGTGGAAAAAGCAGTACTGGATTAACACCGGTGTCGTGCTGATTCCGCCTTCGAACCTGCCTCTGTCCGCAGCGGCGGGTGACATGCCCGCGCAGCATGCGGCTGGGCAACGGTTACAACAGGCTTGTCAGTCTTCTGATTCCGAAGGAGGACTGTCGGGAATGGCCGGTTTTTTCCCTGTAGCGACGGGAGGTAGAGTGAGTGTTCCCAGCGGTTGGTATGATGCCGACTCCGATGTGACGCTTGTCGCGGTAGCTTCCAATGGCTATGACTTTGTGCGTTGGTTCGGTGACGTGGATGGTTCCACATTTACCAACAATCCGCTTACTGTTCATCTTGACAGGCCATTGCGGGTAGTCGCGGGCTTTGTCAGGAGCAGAGCGGTCCGTACTCCCGTTCACTTTGTGGCGCTTTCAGGCGGACATCGGTATCCGTACGGCACATGGCAGGACGCGGCCCGCGATATTCAAGCGGCAGTGGATGCGGCGGACGAGGGTGATACCATTCTGGTTACTAACGGCACGTACGTGATTTCTAAGGAGATCACGATCGACCGCGGTGTGGTTGTGCGCAGTGTCAATGGGCCGATGTCAACCTTGGTGCAGGCTGCCGGCGCGCAGCGTTGCTTCAAGTTGTCAGCACCCAAAACGCTGCTGGCAGGCTTTACGATAACGGGTGGCCGAGCTGACAAAGGGGGAGGAATATGGGCTGATCGGCAGGTGGCGATTCGCGATTGCATAGTCATAGGGAATGAAGCCGAGGAGGGGGGAGGTATCTACTGCGAAGGGGGGAACCTTGTGCGGAATTGCTTAATCGCGGAGAACAGTGCCAGGATCGGAGGCGGAATCTTTGCATCGGGATACAATCGGTTGGAAAACTGCACGATTGCGCGCAATCGTGCTGACGGACTGGCGGGCGGCTTTTGGGGGCGTTGGGGTAACTCCATTGTCAACAGCATTCTCCATCAAAACGTGGCAAGTCAGGCGGCTAACTGGTTCTTTAGCGAGGGGGACCAGCGGTTTGATTTCGCGGGGGTGGTGGTCAACTGCGCTTTCAACTGTTCCGAGCCAGTAATGCCAGGTCGGGGCAATATTGACGGCGATCCTGCCTTTGTGGACCTGACAGGGGGAAACTATCGTTTAAGACCCGATTCGCCATGTGTGGATCGGGCCATGAACCTGCCGTGGATGCCGGGTGCCGTGGATCTGGACGCCTCGCCGCGCATCAGTAATCGCCTGGCGGATATGGGCGTCTACGAGTTTTCGCGCCCTCTTACCCCGCCGAAAGTGCGGTTACTGGTGCGTGGTGCTCCTGAACCCCACGGCATGTCTGTGCCCTACGACTACGGCACGCACATGCTGGTCGCGGGCACGGTGGTAACCAGCACCGTTGTTACGCCGGCTCCAGACCATGGCGTGCGATTCGTTTGTGTTGGCTGGACCGGCACGGGAAGCGTACCGGCGAGTGGCAACGGAACAAGCGTGGCGTACACGGTGACAGCCAACTCGAGCATAACCTGGCACTGGAAGCGCCAATATTGGATCGAGACCGGCGAGGCACGGGAAAAACCAGTCGGACGGCTGCAGGAAAATAGCGAACATTTGGGAGAAGTGCATCCTGCTTCGGGGTGGTTTGACAGAGGTTCCACGCTGACGGTGACAGCGCGGCCGCTTTCCGGTGCGTATTTTTCTGGGTGGCGGGGGGCGGTTCCTGCGGAACTACGCTACGAAAATCCGCTTACTGTGACTGTGGATCGGCCCTTGGCACTGGCCGCGTGTTTCCTGAAGGATACGGATGATGACGGCCTGAGCGACGAAGAAGAGGCGGTCGCCGGTACCAGTCCAACCGACCCCTGCGACGTGTTGGCCATCAGGACAATCGGGGTCTGTCGCAGGACAAATCCCCCGGCGTCATTCAGGCAAATGGCTGGTGAAGCAGCCGAGGGAATTGAAATAGCATGGCCGACGGTGAAAGGGCGGCGCTACAAGATCATGGCGACGGATAATTTGCGGCGTGGCTTTTACGTGGTTGCCAGTAACATACCCGGTATGAGCGGACAGGCCACTTATACCGACCGGAATTTTGCGGAAGTACAACGAAGATTCTATCGCATTGTTGTGGAGGAATAAGCCAAGGGTTTTACATTCGAAAATGGTAGCAGTTGTATAACATGTCGGCCCAGATCGAGTTCAACCCGCATTTTACGATTGGCCCGAGTGCGGCTGCAAGCAGCGGGCGGAAATGATTGCTGAAACAGCACCCGCGCTGGTCGGGGCTGACAACTGCAATGTCAGATCCACACCCCGGTAGGTGTTCTGGCCATTTGCCGGCTGTTGGCTTGTCGAACATGTTGAAAATGCATCAGTAAATTCATTTAGCAATGCTTCTACTCTTCGCCGCCTCCTTCCTGTGGGCGTTTTCTTTTGGGCTCATCAAGCGTTTTTTGGCTGCGGCTGACCCCGTGTTTGTAGCCTGGGCCAGAATGCTCATAGCTTCTTTGGTGTTTCTGCCTTTTCTCCGCCTGCAGCTGGTAAAGGGCCTGGAACGTCTTGAGCTTGCGGGCATAGGCGCGGTTCAGTATGGGCTCATGTATGTGTTCTACATTGCATCGTTCAGATACCTTGCGGCTCATCAGGTCGCGCTGTTTACTATTTTTACACCGATCTACGTGACGCTGCTGTGTGACCTGATGAGACGCCGGTTTCATGCTCGTTTTCTGCTTACAGCACTGTTGGCTGTCGCCGGCGCTGCGGTGATTGTTACCGGCCGTTCTGACGTGGTGGGTGCTGTATTGGCGTTCATCCTGGTACAGCTTTCCAACATTTGCTTTGCGATTGGTCAGGTTGCGTATCCGGCGGTTATGTCCGAGGCAGCTCTTTCTAACGACCGCGGAACGCGGCTGCCTGTGACGGACAGGGGAGTTTTCGGACTCTTGTACGGTGGGGGACTGGTATTGACGTCCGCCGCGTTGGTTATCGGCGGCCGCTGGCCCGGTAAAATGCCTGACATGCCGGAGATGCTGACGTTGCTTTACCTCGGCTTGTTGCCATCGGGCCTCGGTTTCTTCCTATGGAATGTTGGGGCAAGACGGGTGAACGCTGGCGTGCTGGCAGTTTTCAACAACGTGAAAATCCCGTTGGCAATGCTGTGCTCTTTCTTTTTTTTCGGCGAAACTGGGGATTGGACACGCTTGACGATTGGCGGCGGCGCCATTTTTGCCGCGCTGGTCCTCAATCAAGCTTGGGCGCGAAAATACAGCCGGGTCAGGCAGAGCGAGTCGCAGTAGGTCCATCACCGGCATACTGGACGTATCCGCTATTTGGACTCCGTGCTTCTCAACGTGTTACACTAAGCGGGGATTTTTCAATCGCAAGAAATGGCCTGAATTCTATGGCATCAATCAGGCGCTCCATTTGGTCGACCCGGATCGAGAACGCTATAATGTGAAGAGGAGTTCTGTCGCTATCTATCGCCTCCCGGACCTTCCGTCCATCGAGAAAAGCCTCAATCCGGTCGGGAGAAAATTTTAAGGTTACAGTGTAAAACTGGGGATTCTGAATCGGCCAGCGGGCGGTCATTTCGCCGTTATAACCACCGATCTCATCCATAGTTGAAAAATAAGGGCCTTTGGCCGTGTCGCCAGCCGCGTCACGGCCGCAAACTCGCTTACGCAGAGGTGTTTCGTAATGCCCACCGGCGAGGCCGAACACGTAGCCTGAGTCAACTTCCCGGGCGCGGAGACTGAGGGTAAACGTTCCGTTTGCCGGATAAAGTGCCAAAGGCTTGAAGCGCACCGTGAGAACGCCTGCTGTCACTGCGCCAACGTCTCGACTGATTGTCACCGAATCGTTGTCGGCTGCCTCTACGTACAGGCAGCCTGTGCGCGGCAAAAAGAAAACTTCGGCAGCATCATCCGGAGCTGTGTTCCCGTATTCATCGGCGGTTCCGTCAGTTTCTCGCTGAATTCGGTATGCATAGCGGTCAGCATGCTGAAAATCGTCACGAAAGCTCTCCTTAGGCTCGCTGGCAGTGGCCGTGCGAATCGCCAGCGTGCAGCATGCTATTACTATGGCCGACGAACAAGCTTGCATGTTACTCACTCTTTAAAAAGTTGGCGGGTGCGCCGGGATGAATTTCACCGTCAGGCAACGCACCATCTTTTCGTGCTGAATTTGAGTTTGTTAGCGCTGGCTGCAGGCCCGCTAGCAGGATATTGATCACTGCAGCACGGATTTTTTGCGGGTCAACATGTGTCCACAACGGGTGATCGCGTTCAGGATGAAGCGCGCCATTCAGGGCTCTGAACAATTGAACTGCCATGCTTTTCACGGTGGGATTCTGCTGTGCTATTGTCTCCAGTAGTCGGAGGTATTTAAGGTCGTCGACTCCTGCTCGGATGCATTCCCAATCAGTGAACGGCCAAACGCCGCCAGAGGACGCTTGGGCGCACATTTTGAGAGGGTAGGTCCATATAGTTTGTCCCCATTCCCCACTACGCCAGCTATAAACCCCAAATTTGTTGCGATAGGCGACGCCCGAGCCTGCCGCACTACACATACCGCCGTAATTGGTAACGCTCGCGCCCATGTTCATGGCGCGCTCAACTTGGCTTATTCTGGCAGGATTGCCGAAAACCCAAAGATCGATATATGGGCCTGGGGCGTTGAAATCCTGATCGGAACCAGTCATCGCAGTAAATATGCCGGGGACTTCATGAGCTTTAGCGTAGAGAAGTGTTGCTAAACGGTTACGGAATGGGCCATCCTGGCTTGTGTCGTGGAGACCAGGCTCGTCAATCAGAAAAAGCGCGGCCTGGCGCTCGCGGCGCTGCGCGAGCGCGTAGGCCAGGCGTTGAACTCGCTTTGAGTATAGATAGTCCCGGAAGTAGACGCTGGGAGCCGTCCATTTACGCTTATTGACGTAAAGCGGATTGCCGACAAAAAAGAAACCAAGCGGATGGTTCATCCCCAATCTTGCCGTGAAATCCAGCCCTAAATTGAATACAGCAACCTCGGGCAAGCCTTTGGGGCCTTCTGTGTAGCGAAAAGCCGGAGTAGGGCAAGCAGTATTCATTCCATGGGCCGCCATATCACGATAGATAATTTCGCTCCGACTACTGACGGCGGAATCATCCGTCAGCAAGGCCTCGCCGATTCCCTCGGTATAGAGCACATAAACCGGCTCCTGCAACTCGGGTAGGTCGAAAGGCAACACGGTAATCTGCAGCATGATGTTCTTTTCTGTATCTTCGCTTCTAACCCTCAACTCTTGTGAATAGGTCATTGGCGCTGTACCGCGGGGCACTGTCAGTCGCAGCCAAAAGGCGCCTGTGGCACCAGCCGCAAGAGGACCAAACTCATCACCGGGCAAAAGGTAAGGCTGTTCGCAGTCGTGCATGAGGACGAAGGATTCGCACGGCATTTCTGCTACCTTATCCGGCGCTACAAGCCGAAGGGTGCGCGACGCTTTCAGCGCGCGAATGCCGATTTGAACGCAGAAGGTTTCGCCGCCGGCGGCGAGGATGCGAACGACGTCGAAATTGTCACGTGACGAAGGCTTGGCGTTGCGATGCAACGGTTGATCAAACCTTCGTGCGAATAAAATAAAGCGTTGAGCGGCAAATGATTCCAGGTTCGTGTCGTCAGGTCCCAGATCCAGCGTGAAGGGATCAGTCTTTACTCACAGTGGCACATTCGTACCAAGCAAATCAGCAGCGACGTGGGCGATTGAGGCATCGAAGTTTGTGAGCAGCAAATCCAGTTCGGCAAAGCGCCTGGGGCTGGTTGATGGCAGGGCTCGCGTTGCTGCCATACGGACTAGCGGAGATGGATCGTCGAGCGCTGCATAAACGACGTCACTTGTCTGGCCTATCCGCCCGATAGCCTGGACTGCAAAATATCGGACGGTTTCGTCCGGCGATTCTCTTGCAAGGGTTTCCAAAACAGTGCGACTCTCAAGGCAAGCGAGATTTCCGGCTGCCTGGCATGCTGCGGCGACTGCCCGGCCACTGAAATGGCCGCGCTCCCTGCACGAGGCCAGAAATTGCGAAACTCTTGCGACGGCCTCAGGGGGACGGAGGGTCGCGAGTGCCTGCGCAGCTTCAAATGCCAGGTTGGGATTTGAGAGCGCGTCGCAAAGCACGGCTACGCTTTCCACGGCTCGCAGGGCGTGGAGAGCGCGATTAGCGTTGATTCCTGCGGCCGGATCTGAGACGTGCCGTTCCAGGCCGGCGATGACTTGCGCGCGATTCTGCTTTGCTCTACTGAGCGCTTTGGCGGCGTTGAGACGGACGAGAGGGTAGTCATCGTCCAGCGCTGCCAGCAGTTCAGCTTCGCAGCCGTTCCAAGGACCGTCGGTCAATGCTTCTGCGGCAAAATGGCGCACATAACGGTCACCGTCTTGAAGGACCTGAGCCAAGAGAGAAGAGTCTTCGGCTTGGCGATAATGCGCGATAATGGCGCAAGCCAACATGCGTACATTTCGGTTTGGCGCCGACAATGCGCGGGTTACAGCCGGCAGCACAGCGGAACGGTCCATCCTCATGAGAGCGTCGGTACAGGCATAGGCTGCGTGGGGGCTACCCATTGCGCGGACCAGTATCTCAGCCGCTTCGGGTGTGCCTGAACGCACTAATTTGTTCGCCGTTTCTTGTATCAACGCCAAGGGGCGATTAGTTAGGGCTTCCAGATAGTCCGCGGGTGTTTGCAAGATACTGCGGACAAGCTCATCGCGTGGATAGGTGTGGCCGGTCATTTGGAGGGTGTCGAGAAACAGAATGTTGCCTTGCTCGAACGCGACGGAGTCCTCGGAGTCTTGACCACGGGCATGTTGCGGAGAATAGCCAATGGTAAGTTTTGTGATACGGGATACATCAAGCCCCTGCCATTGAAGGAGCGAGGTAGGAGCTTCCACCCAGCGTCCTGAGTTGGGGTTTACGAAAGTCTGGGGGAAACGACTCGCTACTCCGTTGTCGGATACTATGGCGAACTCCAAACGGGCGCGAGTTGCCCCAGGATTGTATACCCAGAAACGAATGGCCTCGAACGGCGTAAGATCGAGTTGTTTTGATCCGGACAGAAAAGCTTTCAACCATCCGCCACGGTGGGGAGCTGTTACCCGGAGACATTTTTGCCCTTCAACGGCGTGTTCTTTCGAGAAGCCAACGTCGTGCCAGTCGACGACGGCAAAACACCGGTTAAGCTCCTCGTTGTTTTCGAAACTGCAAATGGTCACGTGCGTCGTGGTAGGCGGTGGACCTGGAATATCAACGATGCCGGATGCTGGCCTGATCCCATGAGCAAATCCCTGGACGATTAGGATGGTATACAGAAGCAAGGTGACACTGAGTGACTTTCTCACGCAAGGCATAGTGATCGGGACAGTGTCCGGCCGTCAAGTGGGAAGGGAGACACATGCCAATTCCAGATGTTGCGCTCAAGAAAAGCACGGAGAGCAGCATTCCCTGTCGCTGCGCTCGGCAGATCGTTACCACAGTTGAGGAGATCTGGAGCTCAGGCGGCGTGCGGTACGGGTCTGAGGCGCTGGGGTCAATCGCAAAGTCTCGATTTATTCTGACAGCTGGCGAGAGTGGCGGGGGACCCGGGGTTTCAGCAAAGGGGAGACCCCCTCTCAGGAGCAGGTGGCGAGCTGGCGTGCGACAGCCCGGCGGAGCCTGCGCCTGCGTTTTTCTTCTTTCTCTTCAATGAGGACTTCCTGTTCGGGCGGCAGATCGGCCATTCTGAGATCAATTTCATAAGGCGGTGGATACTCATGGTGCACTCGTAGACGTAGCGCCCGAGTAATGGGGACTCCCTCGATTTGAGCCACCCTTTGCTCCTGGGCCCGGAACCAAATGCTGGTGAGCGAGTTCTCTCCTTCACGGATACATGCAAATTCACGACCGCTGGTAATGATTTTCAAGGCAGTCTGGTAGTCTCCCAGGTCCAGAGCGGCGCCAGCCACCGCGAGAAGGATGCGGTCATCATTTTGCATCGGCGGTGGCATACGGTTGAAGAGATCAATTGTCTCTTGGGCGTGTCCGGCCGCGTTCAAGACCGAGCAAAGTTCGGCGGCCAAGCGAGGGTGGTTCGGCAGCATGGCGTAGGTCGCTTTATAACGGTACACTGCTTCGGCCAAGTTACCGTGGCGCAGCGCCAAAGAGCCCAGGCAGCGCATGGCCCACGGGTTCTCTGCCAGCTCAAGCGACTTTTCCCAAGCCGCCCGGGCCTTGTTGTCTGACCGGAAGCGGTCGTAGCACATTACCCCGACGTGGAACCAGCCCAACCAATGGTCGCTAGCCCCGTGGCTGATTGAGTCCTCGAGGAGGTGGCGCCACGGGTCGCTAACCATAAAGTGACCGGGTTCTTCATTTGGCGCACAATACGGCAGGGCACCCGTTTCAAGCAGATTGAGCCAGGGGGTTTGAGCAGGACCGAGCGAGGCATCGTCAAAAACCAGGCCTGGCGACCACGGAAGTTTCTTGTGCGCGCGTTCACAGCGGCGCCGCTCCAAAGCTCCCCAGCCACCACCGCGATGGAGGATTTCCTGGGGGGGCTGCTCAGCCATTGCGCGGCTCGCAAGTAACTCCGTTTCCATGGTTTCAGGTGGTAGCATCGCGTCGAGCATTTTGCCGACATGTTCATAGGCCTGTGTCCACACAGCACCGTGTGTTATCTTGGGTTCCGCCGTCATGAGGCCATAGTACTCGAGCCATTCCCAGATCTCGCCCGGTGGCATAGGCAGTCCCTGACTCTGGGTTTCAGCCAGTCCCGCCTGGATTTCGATGTAGGCGTGCCCCGGGACCGCGAGAAAATCCTGCCAACGTCGTCCCCCGCAAGACGTGCCCCAGCGGAAAAGCTTCCTGCCGATCTGGCGCGATGTCGATGTCTGCACGAGACCACACCCGTCTTCGCGCAGAGCTGCAATCCACGGGCGGCGGTTCCGTGGAATTTCGAAAAAGTAATCCCTGGCATCCCGCCCGTTGGTCGGGTACGTAACATCAATTCCATCAATAATGGGCAAGGCTTGTCGAATGATCTCAGTAGTGCCCTCCGCATAGTGATGCACAAAACAGGATTCCGCCGGAGATATAACGCGTGTATCGACAGTTTCTGGCACTGCTATGTTCGACCACCAGTACATGGGAACAACTCTGCCCTGGCCGTTAAACAGGCGGATGCGTACCCGCAGAAAAGGCGACGCGGGGGGCAACCACGCATCGATCTGGTAGGCGATTTGGCTGCGTCGTTCCCATTCCCAGATGCGAAGCACCGGGGTACCGTCGGCTAAGGCAGCAATGCCGGCGAACACGGGCTCGCAAGTCAGAGCGCTGTGAGCTCCAACCAAGCAAGGATTCCATTCCACGCCGCCGGCGAACCAGGCGTCTCGAAATGCAAGGTTGGCAAGACGAATCACAGGATTCACGTCGAGCAGTTCCCGCTTGGATGGTAGGTGGTAAAGTGACCAAAGACGGCCCCCAAGCCCCAGCAGGAAGGTTGCTCGCAGAAACTCATTTTCTATCACTGCCACGTCAAAGACCTGCGGTGTGAGTTCTCGGGTGTAACCGTCCTGGAGACGGTAGGGCAGGAGAGTACCCCCGCTTCCATAACCGCGATAAGGGAGCATAACCGCTTCAGTATGGGTCTGCCCCGCCTCGCGGGGTCGACGCGCGCTGTCCTTCCTCATGGGTGGAAATGGGTTTTCGGGTCCCAGCGGAGTGCTGGGAATACACACTTTTTCCAGGCGGACGCCATGGCTCTGCGATGGGAAATGCTTGTTCATTTTTACAACTTTCAACCTGGCATTTTTCTCGCTAACAAATTGTACAACCCCGATTCTGCGATTGGCTCGAGACCGGGAGATACGCAGTCCGAGACGCGCATCCGTATCTCCATACTCCCAGTGAAGCAAGTTTTGGAATCATTTCCAAATCAACATGACCAAGTGCTGCAACGTTCTCTCCGACGTATGCGAGGAGGAAAGTTTTTCTTGGGCCAATCCCACGTCGTTAAAGTTTCCTCCACGGTCTTGCCGGAGGTCGCGTCCTGCCATTCCCCTGGGGCGACACCTCCGGGTCTGCCTCGCCGAAGCGACAGGCGGGCCGTAGAGCCTCTGATTCGCCAAAAGCCAGGGCAGGGCACGAGGTTTCCCCATCTGCGTCAACCAGTGCGCCGGGCAGCCGACCGAGCCTGAACACTGCGGTCTCTCAACTTCTCAAACGCAAAATCTGTCTTCAAGTAGTCCTGCAGCATGATAAAAACAAGGTGCCGCTCGACTTGGAAGCGCGAAACGGAAGTCCAACGTCAAAGGCTGAGAGATCAAAAAATCCGTTCGGCAACATCTGCCAACCGACGCCTATCGAGATCAGCAGAGCTGTGAGCGGACTATTTTTGTCTGCCCTTTGAACTGGTTGTCAAGATGACTTCAAGATCCTCCATGAGGGCTTGAAGGTCTTCCTCGTGTTCAACTTCGTCTTGCAGTATTTGCACGATTATATTGTACGTAACAGGATCTTTACCGAGAGTAAGTTGCAGGAGTTTGTTATAGGTTTCGATAGCGCAACGTTCACCCGCAATGTTCTGCTCGAGCAGCTTCTTGACGTAGGGATCGTTCGGCGCTTCGTATCCGCAGTTAGTCAGTTTGTACCACTGGGCTGGTTCTGTGACCGGCATTCCCCCCAGTTGAATGATTCGCAAAGTCAGCATGTCCGCATGCCGAAGTTCGTCGGCAGAGTGTTGTAGAAGTTCGGCGATTACAGCGTCCTTCATGGGTCCTTTGGCGACCTTGGCGCCAACCCAGTATTGGTAGTAGGCCAGCCACTCGTCGGCATAAGCTTTTCGCAAAAGTCCCACCAGCTTATCCACGTCCATTCCTACGATTTGTTTTCCGAGCTTGCCCATGTCTGCACCCCCTTTTTTGGCTTTCGGTTATTTACCTTCTGTTGCTGGTGGAGGTAAGGGGATTCGAACCCCTGACCTTCTGAATGCCATTCAGACGCTCTACCAACTGAGCTATACCCCCAAGAACCGCGGGTTCTTAACCCCAGATTCAGCGCACCGCCAGAGTGTGACAGATGCCGTGCGCAGAAGCTGGGTTAATTACTCATACGCAGTGTAGGATACGTTGGCTCTGTTTTTCAACCTGGATTTGTGGGGGTGCGGAATTCGACGAAGACGGGGGGAGCGAGCCGACACGGGAGGTGCTCATGGATGGAGGCGGCTGACGATCTGAGATAGGGGTGATGCGTCTTGTACGATTCCCAGCGGACGCAGTTGAAAAGAGGCTGACAGGTGTTGACCGCGGACACTTGTCGCAGTTCCCTGGTGTTTCTGGCCGCGCGTCCTGCACTCCCCCTGTGAGGCCGGCCGCCAACCTGAATTTTTTCACCAGCTCTTCAACCCCCATCTTCCTCAGACACCGCAACTGCATCAGGGGGGACAGCATGTCTCTTCCAGTCCCAGTAGGGGTGTGAATGTTTTTGACGTCCGCCATGGTTCCAAAGATAGTGTGCAAGGGGCGCATTCGGGAAACTGATGGTGAGTTAGAGCAGGCATGGGTTCAGATCTTACGAATAAGAACGAATGCAAAAACCAAAACCAAACAAGGAGAGGCACCGTGATCAATCTTGGAGCGCAGTACTATCGTCCGCCTTTTCCAGAGCCGCGATACTGGGAAGAAGATTTGAGGGCCTTGCGCGACGCTGGTCTTAATACCGTGCAGCTTTGGGTGTTGTGGAGTTGGGTCGAGGCGGTGCCGGGTGAGTTTCGTTTTGAGGACTACGATCAATTGGTGGCCCTGGCCGACGGGTTGGGGCTCGGCATTGTTCTGAGCACGATCGCGGAAATTCAACCATACTGGATTCATCGCGAAGTCCCAGGCAGCGAGATGGTGACCAGCATGGGACTGAAAGTGGTTTCAAGCAATCGCGGAGAATGCCATTTTGGGATCACGCCTGGCGGTTGTACTGACCATCCCGGTGTCTGGGAGCGCATGGCCCGGTTTCTCGAAGCAGTGGGACGACAATATCAAGGCGCGACTAATCTTCGCGGGCTGGATGCCTGGAACGAGCTGCGTTGGAATGTTCACGCCGACGGTCTCGTTTGCTATTGTCCTCACACGCTGGAAGCATTTCGTCGGTGGCTGGATGAACGGTACGGCGGCTTGGATGGTTTAAACCGTGCCTGGAAACGCCGTTATGGAAATTGGGATGAAGTCTGGCCGGGTAAGGTGCCGGAAATAGAAATCGTCACGCCTAAATCGACAGCGGAATCGTTCCTTTATGTGAAGAGCGGCGCAGCGCGGGGACAAAGGTTATTGTTTGTGTTTTTCTCACCTAAGCAGAAAACGGCACGGCTTCGCATGCGCAAAGGATGGCTCAAAAGCGGGAGAATGAAAGACCTCATCACTTCGCGGACGATATCGGCGGGCGCTCCGCGTGTTGACGGAAGCAGGGAAGTTGTGATCCCGGCCAACCAATGGCGTTTCTCGGTACTGGTGGAGGCATGAAAATCAAAAATTCGAGCAAGCTCATCGTGTAGGCTGTCGGGATAAGTGCCAGGCAGAAACCGCGCGATTTTTTTCGGGAAAAGGCAGTTCTGGTTTCTTCTTTACAGATAGGGAATCCGTGGCGCCCGAGGCCGAAGAAGAGGTGACCAGTTTCGCCATGCACGCCTAGCCCAAGTTCGACAGTAGAGCCGAGGAATGATTGATTTTTCATGGCATGGAAAGTCGGAAAGGTTCGGAATAACGGCTTTGTGATTTCTGAACGTGCGTGTAGTGGAGACCAGCCGGTTGCCCGAGCATGCCTGAGGGCGCGATACTGCCGAGATGTTCTTGAGACGGAACCGGCGAAGGAAGGATGGCGTGAGCTACGAGTACTGGACGCTCGTGGAGTCCGTGCGCACGGCCCGCGGGCCACGGCAAAGAGTTGTAGCCACCTTGGGCAAGCTGCCGG
>Ga0209101_1001334_pt1 | contig 18403 bp, 13 predicted proteins | sample ConPoolayeCmetaG_FD_185481 | JGI IMG/M metagenome (GOLD analysis project Ga0209101, IMG submission 185481) | Hot spring microbial mat communities from California, USA to study Microbial Dark Matter (Phase II) - Cone Pool mat layer C metaG... ...
GGATGCACCAACACGAACCGGAGATTCTCAGCCGCACGCACAAGTGGCTGCTGATCGAGGATTTCGTCAATTTCCGACTCTGCGGACAATACGCCACCGACTACAGCATGGCCTCGACCACGCTGCTGGCTTGTCCACCAGCGGAACCGATGCGTTAGGAGCTGATTACCGAGACAGCAAGTACGTAGTTATCGGGAACAGTTGCCCCAGCGCACTACCAACGGATAGCAGTGCGCCAGCGGCCATCGGCGTCTTGACATTTGTTCGGCGGCCGGCTGCACACCAATTTCCTTAAGGTCCTTAATGTCTCTTATGGTGTTTTTGCGTCTTCGTGGTTTCCGCCGGTTTGTCCATTTTTGCAAAACGTAGTGACTGCCCGATGTAAGGTTTTCGTAGTGTTGCATGTCGCCACGTTTTGCGAAGTTCAATAGGACGCGCTTGAAGGCTCACATGGCCAGCTAGCATTTCTGGGGGGCGGCAGTGCCGAGAGAGATTCGGCCGTCGAGGTGGCTGGGCTGGCGAGCCAGACGATCGTCTCGTCGGCTGGTTGTTTGGCCGATTGCAGCCACCGGATGCGCTGGTCGAGGGACAGGCCTGCGGGCAAATGAGCGTCGATCCACTGGAGCCTATGCACCAGGCCTGCACGGTTGGCTATTTGAATGGCCAGCCCCGGCCGGACGTTGGCCTCGAGGACAACCGGTCCTGCGACGGCGTCCAACACGAAGTCTACGCCCAAGTAACCCAGCCCGATCCCGTCGGCCAGATTCATCGCGCTGCGGAGCACGCTGTCCCAGGCGGGGATGGTCAGGCCTGCGATCGGGCGTCCGGTGTCGGGATGGCAGTCCACTGCGCGACCTCGGCAGACGCCGCCGAGCGTGCGGCCAGTTTTCAGATCGATGCCGGCCGCCACTGCCCCTTGGTAAAGATTGGCCCGGCCGCGTGAGGCCACGGTTGGCAATCGCAGCATGGCCATAACCGGCACGCCGCGGTAAACGATCACGCGGACGTCGGGCGTGCCGCCGACGGCCACGTCGGCGAAGCCCGGATGGAGCACGATGCGTTGTTCAACCAGGGCACGGTCCACTTGCCCGCCGAGCGAATACAGCCCAGAGAGAATCGTCGCCAGGTGATAGCCGAGTTCGGACACATCGAGCCTTTGGCCTCCCACCGTGGTGAAAATCCGTCCGTCGTGGCGCCGGATCACGAGGATGCCACGTCCTTCTGCACCCTTGGCGGGCTTGACGACGAACTCCGGCCAGCGCGCCACGCTGCGAAGAAAGCGGCCGATGTCCCCGTTGCGCTCGATGACGGCGTAGGTCGCCGGCGCCGGGATGCCACGCTGATGGCAGATCTGCTTGGTGAGCAGTTTATCATCGACCAGGGGATAGCGCGCTCGCGGGTTGTGCGCAAAAAGGAACTCGGCGTTGCGGCGGTTCATCCCCAGCACTCCGCCGCGGCGCAGCTCACCAGGCCAACGCCAGAATCGCCAGGTTGATCGCGGCATACTCGGGCCTCGTTCTTAGGCGGGCAGCGGTTGATTGGGCGTTTCCACCGGAAAATCACGGAATCGCCACAGTTCGGTCAATCGGTACCCGGTGTACCGTCCCACAAGTACAAGCGCGGCGACGGTGAAGAAATGCAGCTCGGGGTAAGCCAGTAACAGCCTGCCGACCGCTTGGCCCTGCAATACCAGGTAACAGCACGCTCCGACCATTAGAGTACCGGCCAAGGTGCGCAGCGCGTAACCCGGGCCGTCCTCTTCCGCCACCAGGTAGAATCGCTCGATGGTCATGGTCAAGATGACCATGGGCAGGAGCACGGCCTCAGGCCCGGGCGTCAAGCGGAAGTAGTCGAGAACCGATACGGCGAAGACGATCGACATGACCACGAGCGTCAGCACGACGCTCAGTCGCGGCACGAGCAGCAGTTTGAGCCGTTCCAGCATCGCGCGCGAAGCCAGTCCCAGCCCAAATACCACCCCCAAAACTAACAACCCGGTGCGCCAGTCCGCATACACGAAACTAATCGCCAGCAGCACGGGCGAGAACGTGCCGAACGTGCCAATGCCAACCAGCGTCCGGAACACAGCGGTGACCAGGGCGCCCAAGGGAATCAGTAGCAACAGCGTGAGCACCTCGTGGATTTCGACTGGCAGGCTGGTCAAGTCCAGGATGTCCAGCAGCGTTTCGCCGCGGCGCGCCGGGGCACCGCCGTGCGGCGAGATTGCCGTCAGCGCATACCGCGCCGCAAACTCTTCGACGCCCCAGCCAGGGCGCACTATCTCGATGCCGTCTAACCGCACTGGAAGGTAGTCAGCCGGAAGTTGGCCGGCATACCCGTACTCCGGATCGTACGGGAGCCAAAGGCCGCCGCTTTCCACCTCCACCCAAAAGTGCGGCGCGGCCGAGAGGCTCTCTTGCAACAGGAAACCGGCGACCAGGCGGGCCGGGAACTTTGCTGCCCGGCACAGCGCGACCATCGCTAACGCGCGCCCCAGCGGCGCCGCGCGAGATTCCTCCAGCGCCGTCTTGGCATCGACAGGGCCTTGCTGATCGGCGGCGATTTGTTCGTGGCAATAACGGAAAATCGCGCCAAGCAGGGCCTTCTTGCCCGGCGCCTCCTGCTGTAGATACTGAAGCCGTTCGCGCACAACGGCGCTATTGATTGGCACGGTTCGGCTGCCGCGCAGGTACGCGGCCCGCTGGTCGGCCGTCAGTTGCGAAGCCGATGCCGGCTCGCGGAAGCGGGCCCGTGGGCTTAAATGCACGTCGAAACGCGCCTCCAGCCGGAACTGTCCGCCGCGGAGCGTGGTCACGCTCAACTCGCGAGTCGAAGCCATTTTTTGCAACCGTTCGGCTCGCAAGCCCGTGTAGCGGATGTCCTCGCGGAACACGCGGCTGTGTAGCCCCCCGTTAGGAACGGCCACGCGCAGCCGCGCGCCGGCCGCGCTAGCCTTGAAGTCAATCTCGTAGCTTAGTCGCCACAAATGGTCGTCGCGGCCGAGCGGCAGCTCGTCGCGACCGCTCCGCCGCAACACCAGCGAAAGCAATCCCGCGCCGCACAGCAACAAAACAACCCAACGCGCGCTGCTTCGACCGTTCATCGTTGCGGCTCCCGTGCGCGATCAGCCTGCGGATCGAAGCGAGCCGTTCCAGGCTGTCCCCGCCAATCAGATGCGACAAGAAAACCTCGGGCGAAGATGAGCAAAAAACTTGTCCGCCGCAGCAAGATCGCTGTAAGCCGCGGGCGGACGCCCGAACAACTACAAATCTATCCTATTCTGGCGCCCAGGTAAAGCGCGGTTTCTGCTGGGCGCCGGTCTGCTACAGATCGCGCTTGCCGCAGGGGAGTGACTACGCCGCAGGGGATTGTGGGCTGTCGCGCCTGGCAGCAAAGCTGTGGTTGCTCGCGCTTAGTGCTCCTGCGGCGGCAACGGCACGCGGAAGCCCACGTCGTCGTACTCGAAATCCTTCTGCCCCAGCGGCCAGCGTCCATAACCGCCGTCGTCTTTGAGGTTCGCGCCGACGGCGTACAGCGCGTAACCGTCTTTTTCCCGACGGTACTGGACGCGGCCGCCAGAGTACGGGTCGTCGGGCAATTTGTCGAGGTACTTGGGCTGCAAGGCGGCCAGACTGTCTGGGTAGTGTCCGTGATCGGTGCGGTATGCCCCCAGCGCCAACATCACGTCGCTCAGCACGGCAAGCGCTTCGGCCTGTTGCTGAGCCTCTACGCAAGCCTTCGCGGCAGGCGCCAGCAGCCCGATGAGCAAATCCCCCAGCGTTTCTGAAGCAACACGCCGCGGTGAGCCGTGTTTCAGAAGCCGTGAAGCTATTCCCAGCGGCCCCGTGCGCTGTTCCCTTTGCTGGCGCAATTGCTCCTCCAGTTCCTCCAAAGCCTTTTTCCGCTCGGCGAAGTTGGGCAACCGGCCGGCAGCCACCAGCCGATCGTAGTGGGCATTGACCGTTCGAAGCATAACGTCACCATCGAAGGCCAGCCACGCCGCAATTTCATTTAATGCCTTGCGGGCCTTGTTGTCGCTTTCCACCGGGCCTCCCGACAACAGGGCAATATCACCCAATGCAAACTCCCCCCGGGCGATCCCGCAAATCACATCCGCCGCCAGCAACCGTTCGGAGCGGTCGATCTTGTCTACGAAATCGGGCAGCGGCGGCAGCTTGCGCAGTTGCTCGCGGTAGCCCTGTGCCTGCGGGAGCGTCAGTTTGCCGTAGTGAGACAGATTCGCCTCGCCGCCCCAAGCAAGCCTCGCCCCCGATAGACCGACCAGACCTTCGACGAGCGTCGGCCCTTGCCCAACCAGCCGCGCCAAACCATGACAGGCCACCAAATCCTCCATGGCCTGCTGGGTTCTTCCTTCTGCGAGTCGCAAGTTCGCCCGGGCCACCAGGGCGCGGTTTGCCTCTCGCAGAGTTTGCAGACTCGACAAAGGCACCATAATCAGTTGCTGCGGTTCTTCGGGGACAATCGGCACGTACATTCGCGGCCGGCCGGATGCCTCCACTATCAACCGCAGCGGCTTCTGGTTGGCCTCCAGCCAGCCGGCCACCAGCGGACAGTCGGCCTTGGACCACGGACGGTTGGTAGCCAGTTCGAGTTGCCTGTCGGCCTCCGCCGGCTTCGGCTCCTGGCCCTCCTCGATGCTCGGCGCCCGTAGCGCATCGGCAGCAGTGCGTTTTACATAATCGTAGTACTGGACGAAGTACTCGCCCTGTTCCGGCAGCGGGTCGATGCCTAAACGCTTGAAGTATTCGGCCCGAACCCTCTGGTCGATATGCCCGGGGCCAAACGCCTTGACAAGCAGCACCATGGCGTTGTTCTGCGGTGTGACGCCTTGGCTGGCCATGCGGTTGACCGCTTCGAGATAGTCCGGATAGCCGTCCGGACGGAGCGGCTCGATGATCACCGTGGTCTGCTTCGAGATGGTCACCCGCACACGTGGCTTTTGCGGGTCAGGCGCTTGTCCAGCGGCGGCTGCACCCTCCGGCGCGGTGCTCTCTGCCGCCAAAGCCGATAGCGGCAACCCGATTATCACCACAAGAGACAACAAGACGAGAAACAATCGCGCTGGCATGAGAAGCCCCCCTTTTTCCGCAGACGAGCGTTTGCTGCCACCAGACGCGCCATCCCTTATGGCAGATTTCCCTCTTCAAAGCAAGTAAGACAGATGCCTTCGGCTCGTCCCACGCCAGGGCAATGCTTTGGTAGAAGGTCTGGCTCCGTTGATATTAGACGTTGATATGCGTCAAGTGCATCAATTCAGACCGATGGTGACAGGTAGTGCCGGATTACAACCGCGCGGCCTCGAGTCGGGCGGTATACCGTGCGTTCATTGTTCGATGCGATGTTCCAGGGCGATCTGGGGCCACGCTCTGACGTAGCCGCATTCGGCGCTGGTGACGGGACGGCGACCGACGGAAGCGCAACGGCGGCGTCGGAGCGCGTCGCTCAATTTGATTCCGGCGATAGGCAGTCTTAAGGTTCTCTTACGGGCGAATCGGGCAGCAAATTGCACTGCTTTGTGCACCATTGCCCGAAAACAGGCAAACAAACGCCGGTCATAACGGCGGCTGCCGTCGGTGCCAGTCGGTAACCGACTGAAACATGAACGCCGCGCGGAGCAACTGCTCTTCGGCAAACGGCGGCCCCTGAAGGTGCAAGCCGATCGGCAACCCCTTCGAGGAAAACCCGCAGGGGATGGACATTCCCGGAAACCCGGCCAGGTTGGCGCCCACGGTGTACATATCGAACAGATACATGGCCAGAGGATCGCCTAGCCTCTCGCCCAGTTTGAAGGCGGGGGTAGGCGTGACGGGGCCGGCGATGACGTCCACCTGCTGAAACGCCTGCTGATAGTCGTCGCGGATCAGCCGCCGCACTTTCGAGGCTTTCTTGTAATAGGCGTCGTAATATCCGGCGCTAAGGGCATAAGTGCCTAGCATGATACGCCGTTTGACTTCCGGTCCGAACGCTTCCGAGCGCGTGCGACGATACATGCTTACCAGTGCGCTGTCCAGTTCGTGCAAGGGGGCATCCGCACCGCTTGCTGCCAAGGCCTTGCGCTTTTGCTCCAACTCGGTTATCATCTGCTCGACGTTGGTCCGGTAGCCGTAGTGCACGCCATCGTAACGGGCCAGGTTGCTGCTGGCTTCGCACGAAGAGACTATGTAATACGTGGCCACCGCATACTTGCTGTGGGGCAGAGAGATCTCCTTGACCGTAGCCCCCAACGACTGGAAGACCCGCACCGCTTCGCGTACCGCCGCCTCGACTTCGCCGTCCAGCCCCGGCCCGTAGTGCTCGCGGACCAGACCCACCCGAAGCTCTTGCAGCGGCTGCCGCACCGTTTGGCTGTACGGGGGAACAGGAATATCTGCCGAGGTGGAGTCCTGCGGATCGTAGCCGGCCACTGCTTCCAATAGCAGGGCTGCGTCTTCGGCCGTTTGGGCGATCGGCCCTACTTGGTCCAGACTGCTTGCAAAGGCTATCAGTCCCAGCCGGCTCACTCGCCCGTAACTGGGCTTCAAGCCGGTTACCCCGCACAGGGCCGAGGGGGATCGAATCGATCCGCCGGTATCGCTTCCCAGTGCCAGCGGGGCAAATCTGGCGGCCACGCAGGCGGCCGACCCGCCGCTTGAGCCGCCAGGGATGTAATCGGTGTTCCACGGATTGTGCGTGGGGAAGAAGGCCGAGTTCTCGGTTGAGGCGCCCATGGCGAACTCGTCCATGTTCGTTCGCCCGATGATCACCGCGTCGGCAGCCTTCAGCCGGGCAATCGTTGTGGCGTCATACGGCGGGCGAAATGTCTCCAGCATCCTGGAAGCGCAGGTAGTTGGCTGGTCTTTAGCGCATAGCAAGTCTTTGACCGCCACCGGCAATCCTGCCAGCCGCCCCAACCGATCGCCCTTGCGACGACGACGGTCGATCTGCTCGGCTTGCTCCAGGGCCGCTTGAGCGTCTAGGTAGAGAAACGCCCTCACCCGAGGTTCGTACCGATCGATCCGCTCCAGGAAAGCCCGCACTGTCTCCACCGCAGTTTGCTGGCCCGACTGTAGCCCACGCAACAATTCGCAAGCCGTGTAATTGACAAGCGACATGCATTCGACCCACCGGAGAAGAGCTACTGAAGAAATAGTGCCTTAGGTCGTACCATCTGCGCTCAGACCGAGTACATCCCACAACGCAAGGCACCAAGAGCTACAGTTCGCCCAGCACCGCCGGAACCAGGTAGCACTGACCGTCGTGCTGTGGGGCGTTGCGGAGGGCCTCCTGGCGGTCCAGGCTGGGGCCGACCTGATCCGGCCGAAACACGTTGCGCAGTTCCAAAGGATGCGAAAAAGGCTCCACCTGATCCGTGTTCACCTCTTTCAGAAGGTCCACGTAATCCAAGATCGCGCCAAGCTGGCTCGTCATGGCTTCCAGCTCTTGCTGGCTCAGCAGCAAGCGGGCGAGCAAGGCCACCTTTTCGACCTCGGCCTGCGAAATCTTCATGATGAGCTATGCCCCCCGGCCGCGTTATCGAATCGGAAATTCGGCCGCAGTTGTTGCGCGCTTTGGATATCCGGCTAGATTGTGTACCAACAATTGTCCCTTGGCGCGACTATGCCAGCCGCCAGCGGCCAAAAATTGTGCCGTGTATGCCGGCCAAGCGTGGCGGCTAATGGGTTTCGAGTGTCTTCGGCAGACGAAATGGTTTGCTGCGGATGCGTTTGGTGACCGCCCCACTGCGAATACACTGCGTGCATACCCGAATCGTATGGTTACCGCCATCGGGGAAAGTTACCCGCACCCGCTGCAAATTCGGCTTGAACTTCCGCCTGCTGATGCCGGTTATTTTTGTACCGACACCGCCGAGGTACTTAGCTTTACCACGATGGGTGATCTGATTGCCCAATGCTGGCTTTTTTCCGCAAACTTGGCACTGTTGCCCCATACGCTTCTCCAATGCTATTGCGCCGGAGCGCAACCGGCCCGAGCATCTCGAAACAGATAGTATATCCCAACCGCCCGCCGTTGCAAGCCGGTCCGCCGCGGCGCTGGTCGAAATTGGGGTCGTTGGCGATCCAACCGAGAATTAGCGACGTGGCGAGCGTGGAGTGGAACGAGCGGTCGGCGAGCCTCACCGGCGTTGTGGTGAACACGCTGTGGGAAAGGTATTGGCTTAGTTCCCAGATCTGGGCCAATTCTGTTTCGTTATCGAACCAGTAGTCGCTCTCCTGGTGGAAGTGCATAAGTTTGACGGTTTCCAGGTCGATACGCCGACCGCCGCTGGCGCACTCCTCGCGCCAGGCGTCGGGCCAGGCCTCGGCCAAGCGGTCGCAAAAGGCTTAGAGGCCCTCGATGTATTTCATCTCGGTGATGCCCTTGCGGTCAGGCTGGTCGTTGCAGCGCCAGTAGGGCAACCGGTCCATGTTGAAATCGGATCGGTAGAAGCGGAAGCCCGGCAGCGGAACAGCAGGATTGACGGCGAGCGGACCCTTTCGGCCTTGTGCAGCCGGAAATGTGTCAGCTCCAGGCCGGCTGTCAGGTGCAAACGCCCGTCCTGGCGGCAATTTACGCGCGCCTTCCACTGGCCCGACCAGCCGACGGCTACGATGTACGACGCCTTGGCGGTTTGGACCTTGAAGAAGGGGAAGTCGCGATTCGACGAGCGCCCGCCGCCCCGCGCATCGTTTGCGATGAGCCCCTGGCCAGGGGCACCAGCCTGGGCTCGAAATCCGTAGGGTTCGTCGGCGCGCCGTTGGTCCGGTGCAGCAGATAGCAGCAGTCGGGAAAAGGGGACGCAGTACGATCCGGTCCGGTCGAACCAGCGGAAGAAAAGTCGGGGCGGGGCGACTGCCACCCTTCTGCTCCCATCGGTTCGTCGAGTGTGAGGTCAAGGGGCAGCACGTCGGCCACGATGGGCGTATCCGCGGTGCCGCAGTTCTCCAGCCATAGCACCCACTCGACCGCCAGAAAATCGGCCATGCGCGTCACCTCCCACTGAAGCCGCAGCCCGGTCTTGCGATCGGTCCACGTGGTGGTGGTCTTGGTGCGGTGGAGGTCGAGGCTCTGCGACGTCTGCTGTTTTTGCCAGCCGACCAGCAACTCGTCGCTGTGCCGATCGGCGAATGTGAACGAGAACGGGTATCGGGCCAGACGGGAATCGGCCCCTTGCGGAAGCTGGTCCAACAAGTACGTTTTGCCGTTCTGGGTGACGATCTTGGCCTCGGCCCAGTCGGCGTGGTCGCATACCGGACCGTCACCCGCGTCGCCCACTTCCAGGCTCACCACGTCTGCGCCGCGGAGGTCGATGTCCACCTGCTCCGGCTCATCCCCGCCGCGCATGACCTTTGGGCAGTCAACGGGCGTCGCTCGGCGGCAATCGCGAAAGTGACCGAGCCCTGTCTGCCCCTCGTACGCGCGCTGTTGTCAACGCCGATCCACGCTGAGAACCTGGCCAGCGCCTCAGGTGAGCGAATGACGATTCGTTCGATCGAGTGCGTCCCCACTCCGCGATCAAACCGCCGCCAGCCGATGGCGATGGGCGTCTTGATCACCGAGCGGTTAATCTCCAACTGCTCGTAGTTTTGTCGCACCAGTTGCACGATGGGCTGCTTGACCGGCTGAGCGCTGGCCGGCACTGCGTAAGGCACAGTCAGCAGTTGTTCTATCCACGGAGACGACTCATCAACGGCCGCCGCGTGCGCAGTGGGGCCGCGCAGAAGGATAACGCTTGGCAAGACAAATCGCGCCGCCATGTTCACTGCTCCCCCAAGTCCATGCAAAAAGGAAGCAAGCGCCTCGCGCCGGAGTTTTTCCAGGGGAAGGACTGACTAACTGCGATAGTTTAGTCAACGCCTGGATACCGTGAACTTTTTCGGTAAGGGAACGAACACCCGCGGTGGCGGCGAATTTTTCTTCAAGGCGCTTGCATGGCTGGCGCGGGCGAGTATAATAGCTCGGTATTACGATTCTGAAAATCGTAATACCAAAGCTTTTTGGGGCTGTTACCAACAAGTTCAAAGTGTTAATTGCTTGCTGAGGAGCCGCTGAGATGTCGCCAACAAGAGTAGTCTGCCACGCCAGTGGATTTGTGCTTGCAGTCGTCTTCTGTCTTGTGCCTTGGGCAAGTGTCCCGGTAGCCGCACAGAATTGGGACCAGGTCCAGTGGGTACGCCACAGCACGTATCAAGCAGTCAACCCCGACGGCACTAGCGCATACACGGGCGGTTTTCCGGTACGGCTCCGCGGCGTGGTCATTAACAATAACGAAGACTGGCTCGACCCCACGGCCAACTACACCGCTACGTACCAGCCTTTTGTGATGGGAGGACAGGCCGAGTTTTACATTCAGGCTGTCGATCTGCCGGATGTCGCCTGGGACGACGGCGACTTCGGTGGCACTGCCGCGTGGATCGGCCAGAACTACGGCAACCTGCCCTGGAAAGGAGACCCGCAGTACAGCTACACCAACCAGCAGTGGTATGCAGAGCTTGATCGGCTTCGTCTGTACCGTCCCGGGACCACCGTTTCGCCTTTGGTGCGTTCCGGCGACTTGGTGGAGGTGCGGGCGCGCGGCGGATTGAATTACCGCGGCAAGCGCAACATCAACGAAGAGCACAACAACGATCCATCGATGGATTACGAGATCGTCATCCTGCAAAAGAATTACGGGTTGCCCGCCCCATCTCCGATCAACCTGGCCGACATCAAAACGGCAGCCAATGCCGACATTTTCGATCCTACGCGGCTCACCGGCGGCGAACGATACCAGGGAACCCTGGTCGAGCTTCGGCACGTGCGCTTCCAAAGCACTGCTGGCTGGGCGTCGAACACCGCACTGGTGGTCGAAGACGGCACAGGACGCACACTGCCGGTGCGGCTGGGGAACAATCCGGCCTTGGGAACCATGACACCGCCGAGCGGCTTTTTCGACCTGGTGGGAGTCTTCGATCAGTCTTCTGCCAGCGGACGCGACGGGTATCAGGTTCTTGCCCTTTGGCCCAGCGGCTTTCTGCTCTCCGGCGACTTGAACCGCGACGGTCTGGTCGGCGGCACCGACTTGGACGCCGTGCTGGCCAACTGGGGCACTACTGTGCCGAAGGGGAACATGCTGCTGGGCGATGCATCGGCCGATGGTTTCGTAACCGGCACCGATCTGGACATCGTGCTGGCCGCCTGGGGAAAGACCGCACCGGCCGGCGCGGGCGTTGTGGCGGGCATGCCAGCCGAAGCATCGGCCGCGCCCGTGCCCGAACCGGCGACCGTGGCCAGCGTTGTTTGTGTTGCCGCAACAGGCGCTGTCGTATTGTTGCGGCGCAACCGGCGGCAGTTGCTGCGACAGACGATCGCAATGTTGCCAGCGTGGCGCTCCAGCCGGCAAGCAATGGTATCGGCAGCGATTGCGGCCACTATCGTGTTAGCCGGCACAAGCGCGGCGATGTGCGGGCCGACGTTGCTCTTCCAAGAGACCCCGAATACCGCCAGTCTGGCGCCGCAATACTTGACCAACGATATGATCTTCAACACTTCGTCGGATTGGCTCAGCGCCCAACTGTTGATTACTCTCAGCAGCGGCAGCATCTATCAGCATCCGTTCGGCGGCAATACACCTCCAAGTGCGGCGCTGGTGACAGCCTTTCCCGACCTGGCCTTCGACACCTTTGTCGCCGGCGGCGCATTGGACATAACACCGATGATCGTCGGCGGCGCTGTAGACCTCGGCGGCGGTGCTGCAGCCGTGTGCAACGAGTCGGTGGTAAACCTGACCTGGGCCACCACTAATACCAACGACATCGGAAACCTGCTGTTGGGACGGATTACCCTGTCGCGCGATGCCCAGGGCACATGGGCGGCGCGGGTTTCCAACGTGGGCGACGGGGCCGGCTTCTACAGCGGCCCGATCGTCGGCGGCGCGATGGTCCCCGAGCCAGCCACGGCTTCCATGCTCATTTGCGCAGCGATGCTGGCGGCCGGCTGGCGGATTCGGCGACGCATCGCCAAAAGATAATCGCCATCAGATGTCAGTAGAACTTGTGATTGCGTACCGTCCGTGCCTTCGTGGGTTTGCTTGATATTCATATTGCATGTCTTTTGTATCCTTGGTGTCTTTGTGTCTTGGTGGTAAACACACTGGCCTCGGTTGTTTGATTAGCGAGTTGGTGTCTTGGTGGTAGGTGCTTTGCTGGACTTCCCTCTGGCGGGCTGCACTCAAGGTTAGGAAGCTGACCTATGGAGCGGCGGACCGGATTCACGCTGGTGGAGCTGCTGGTGGTGGTAGCCATTATCGGCGTGCTGATAGGGCTGACCCTGCCGGCAGTGCAATCCGTGCGCGAATCCGCCCGCCGCTCCGAGTGCAGCAACAACCTCAAACAGATCGGCCTTGCCGCTCAGCAATACCACGCGTCGCACGGAAAGCTTCCGCCGGGCAACTCTGCGCGCACGGCCGGGGTGTGTCCGGGGCGTCAGGTGCCCGGCGTGGATACGCCCTCGGAAGACCGGGCCAACTGGGCCATCCTGCTGTTGCCTTATCTGGGCCAGGAGGTGCTCTACCGCAGCTACAATCACAACGAGCCGAACGAGGCGCCGGTGAATAAAGAAGTCCGCGAAACCCGAGTGCCCACTTACGTGTGCCCCTCGGACCGTGATACGAATGTGCTGACGGTGCCGGCGTTCGGACCGGCAGCATCCTGGGCTATGAACGTGGCTTACATGCCCGGTTCTTACCGCGCCGTAAGCGGTAAGAGCGATGGCCAGCGCTTCCTCGACGCGCCAATGGACGCCGATGGCTATCCGGCCGATTGGCGTGGGCCGATTCATCTGGTGGGCGTGTACGGGTTTGTGCCCGAAAGTTTCAAGGCGATCCGCGATGGGCTGTCCAACACGCTAATGGTAGGCGAGTCGGTAACCAAAACCAATCCGGAGATGCGCACTTTGTGGGCGTATTCGTTCGGGCATTACAGTCTTTCGGCGGTTACGCCGCAGTCGCGGGTGCTTTCTGGCGACTATGCGGCCTGCCGCGCCGCAGGAGGCCCCGGGGCCGTAAGCCCCTGCCGGCGCCTGTGGGGCAGTTTTCATCCGGCGGGCATCAACTTCCTGCTGTGCGACGGTTCGGTCCGCTGCTACAGCCCGGAAATCGACGTCGATCTGCTGGCAGCACTGGCCACCATCGAGGGCGAAGAAATCGTCGTCGCGCCAGAGTAGAGCTGCGAGCCGGTTGCGCTGTGCGGAAAGTATTGGTGAAGTGGATTTTCGGTGAAGCGCTCAATAACCGTTACCCGCAGTTGAGGCGTGTTTTCGCCGGTTTTGGCCAGCTTCAGCAAGTTACCAGCGAGTATTTCGACCAGCATCCGTTTGGCGCGGGGATTGGTTGCTCTCCGCCCGTCGCCGCCGCGAAGAGGCGCAACGTCAATAGCCAGCGGCGATAGCCCATGGAAAAAAGAGATTCACCCGAAGCCCAAGCCCTGAAAGGGCGATCGACCGGGCCGGGTAACTCCGGAGCGCATGCACCGCGCTGCCACCAAGAGGCGGTTGCACGACGGCCGCCCCTGCGGGGCTTGGTTGCTGGGTGGGACTAGGCTGCCAGGGCTTTACACCTCTGGCTATTGACGGACGCCCCTTCGGGGCAAATTGCCTGCTGTGCCCAACACGCTGGTGAAGTAACGCACGGGCAAAGGGCTAACCGGCGACTGATCCCAGTAGCGCCCTGTCTTGCCCCAGCTTCCAGCGGCAGCGACACTGTTGCGCCAGTGTTTCGACCATCCTCTTACATCGCAACCGCCTCTAGAACTGCCGGTTGCAATAAACAGTTATGGCCTATCACCTGTGCCCCGTGCGCGAATACTATCGCGCCATGCGGAGGGCCACGCGCACCATCTGGAGGACCAACCAATCGCCATCTGGAGCCGCCCGCTTTCTTCCTACCAAACTCAGCATTTATCGCAATATCGAAAACATACAAGCATTGATGGCAATACTTGAAAACATACAAGGGCCACGGCCCGTCGTGGGCGCATTTGGCTTTGGTGTTCTGACGGTCGGCGGGGAAAAACACTTCGGAGGCGACGCGACGCGTCCCTGCATAACACCATTTGGTTGCCGCTGTTGGCTGCGTTAGGGCATCATTACATTCCGACAAGCCGGCTAGTTGCCCGCCTGGCCGAAGCACATCACCCGACCGCCGCGTAGCGAAACCACTACGCGCCCCTGGCTATCCACGGCAAGTCCCCAGCGGACAGGTTCGGCAGGCAGGGGTTGCGTCCACAGTGTGCGGGCACCATCGAGCGAAGTGGCAACTAGCAGCCAGCCTTCCCCAAGACCGGCGGGCATCTGCCGGAACAACAGCCGGGCATTGCCGGTGGTGACAACGGCTTCTTGCCAGCGGACCGGATTGTCGTACACCGGCGAGTCGGCAGTGGAGTACAGCGGCTGGCCGGAGACCATCACTTTATTGTCGGCAAGCGTCAGCTCGCGGCCGCGCAGGGCGTTTGCGCCGATGCCGGTCGGCGGATTGACGAAGCACTTGCCGGTGGCGGTGTCGAACGCGGCGACTCCCACCGAGTTGCCCCCGGCCAGATACAGCCTGTCGCCATAAAGCAGCATGTCGCCCTGGCAGGCGACTCCGCGGCGGGAGACCGGGTCGATGTGTCCACAGGTGTTGTTTTGCCAGCGGATTTCGCCCGTCAGAGCATCGACCGCATAGACGTGCGTACCATCGGTATCCGTCAGTCCAGCGGCGAAATAGGCGGTCCGGCCTTCGACCAGCACGCCGCTGGCCACCGGCCAGGTTGACATCAACGTGTCATACACGGGAATACGCCGTTCGATCGGCGCAGCGCGGAATCGCCACAGCAGCTTGCCTGTGGAGGCGTCGAGGCAGTAAGCCCAACCATCGCCGGAACCGACATACGCCCGACCGTGGGCGATGGCCGGCGGATAACGGACCGGGCCGCCAACGCAGGCCGTCCAGCGCAATGTGCCACTGCCGGCCTCCAGTGCGCGAACAACACAATCGTCGCCTGCCAGGAATATCAGTCCGCCGGCCGCCACGGGCGCGGTCGGTTCCAACGAGTGTTTGGGCTGGAATTGCCATAGCAGCCGGACTTTGTCCGCAGTGGCAGCTTCGGAGCGGGCGGTGCGGGCGTTGTTGGCCCGATACGTGGGCCAGTCATTCGGGTCGGGCTTTAGCGAATCACTGCCAGGCGCCGGGGCGTCTGCCGAAGGTGCTGCTGCCGTGCCTAGCTCCAAGCGCTCGGCACCGGCCTGCTGATAGTAAGCGAAATCACCGGCCGGCGCCCAACAAATCGCACCAAACATTTGCAGGTTGCAATCGCACGCCCATGGGGCCCAATACAGATGCCCATTGGCGACCATCACCCCTACATGGCACGAAGGCCGCATAGTGGAAAACCACTGCATCTGCGCGCTGCCCGGGCTGAAGCAGCCAGTGCCCTCGTGACCGCGGAAGAAGATGCTCTCGCTGGTGCTGGTGGAACGGGTACAGGCGCGTCGGCGGATGTTATATCGGGCGAGAACCTCTCCGGTCAGCGGATCGAGCCTGGCGGTTTGATCGGTAGTGTTCTGCGGGCCGATGACGTACAGCCCATCGTCGCGGATAACCAGGTGCAGATCGATCACCGCATACTTGAACAACACCTTGCCGTCCTCGGCCGACAGCGCCGTGAGCCAGTGGACTTGCGGGCCGAGAAAGTAAATCGCCCGGTCGGTGCATCTCAGGTACACGGTACTTTTCCAGCCGCCGATGTAGCCGTGGCCGGGGCGATAAGGACCAATCGCCTCGAAAATGCCAGGATCCGTTTCGGCCGTGCGGCGCCAAAGCTGTTTGCCGGTCTTGGCATCCAGGCAAGCCAGGTACTTGCCGAAGTTGCAGAAGAAGATACGGCTGCGGTTCATGCACAGCGACCGGCTGTCGATGGGCAGTTCCTCGCGGTGCATCCACAGTATTTGCTTAGTCTGCGGATCGAGCGCCACCAGCGTGCTGCCGAAACCCCACACGTACTCTTGCTGGTTGTACCCTTTGGAGATACCGTTCCACGGCCAGCCGTGGTTTGTGCTGCGCCATCGAGCTATTTCATCTGCCGGTTCTTGCGGCCCGATCAACGCATATAGCACTCCGTCTTGCAGCGCGATCCACTTCCAGAACGTGCCGCCGACTTTGTCTTCCGGAAGCCTTATTTCATCAAGCTGCTTGCCGGTAGCTGCATTGAGCAGTTTGCACGATTGGTTGTCGGCCAGGTAGAGCACCTTGGGCGTGGCGACCATCATGCTGCGATCTACCATGTGGCCCGGCGGCAGGTTACGAGTCCACAGTTTGGTGCCGTTGAAGCCATTCATGGCCACCAGCGTGTTGAGCATCGGTTCCTCGCGCTGATGCCAGGCGATGTGGCCGAAGGCCATGAATATTCTTCCTGCGGATGAGACGACCATTTGCGGCGCCGGCGCATAGCGAGGCTCGACGATGAACTGTGTGAGAAACGGCGCCCGGGCAAGCTTGTCGCGCGACAGCGTATTGTTGTCTGGCCCATGGTAGTGATGCGACCAATCGTCCACACCGCTGGGAAATGGTTTGACTATGCATTCCGAGCCGACGATAGCCACCCCTTGCGGGCGAAGCACACGAAGGATTTCCGACTTTGGCACGGCGGCAGGCTCGCCGCACACCATCAGCCCGTCGGCCAGGTTGTCGGCCAGCCCGATCCGGTCCAGCGGCGCTTTGGCCACGAATATCCGTCTGCCGTACAGTCCGGCAGCCTCGGCGGCGCGGGCCACTGCTTCCGCTCTGTCCGCCCGATCGCACTGCACCAAGACCTTCATTGCACTGCCGGCCGCGTGCTGCGAGGCAGCCAGTTCCATCGCTTGACCGGGCTGCACGTCGCCAACCAGAACGACAATGCCCTGCTCGATTCCCAACTGTCCCGCGGCGGTTGACCGCTCGGCGCCGACGACCAGCCCGCTGGCGACAACCACTGTGGTGCACAAAGCAACGAACAACCCCCGAAATGACGACAAATGTTGATACATGGCTACGCCTCCCTAACAACCACGCCCGGTCGTGCTCTGCGCGCCGATACTACCCCCGCGCAGAAATGAGATGTTTTTACCAAAGAGAATGACTTGTTCCTGGCCGCGTCAAGTAGAAGTAAGACATTCCGGACCCGCAAACACTCAGCACCTGCCCAGTAGGAGTACACAACAACCTTGCATACGCAAACACAGGCACTCACCGGCTACCGCGTGTATTGTTGGGTAACTTACGCCCTCTTTCATCGTATTTTTTCGACGCAAATTGCCTGGCCGCCTTGCTGGTGCTTTGCTTCACTACGCGGCTGATTATAGATTGGCCGATCGGGTCAGGTACACACTTTTCCAATTTGCATAATGGTTTTCCGACCACCACAGTGTTCGCAATATGTAACAGGCAATCCGCCGGCGGACTGACTAATCTCCTCCGGGCGCCAACACGCCCAACCTATTGAAGCCTTGGCGGTCACACTGAGCACGGCACAAACATTCAATTACCCCGTGCAGCACGTTTGCCAGGTTACCGACGCCACCCAGTTGTGAAGGATTTTTTCCATTTTCCTCGCAAGCGGCACTCCGCAGCCTGCGACCAAGATTGAACTTGGGATGGCAAGAACGGGCAAAACCGACTGTTCGCGTTTACATCGCTTGTGTAACCACCACGAAAAGCGGCAATGGGTAAGCCAGCTCCCCTCGTTGTTCTCCAGGGCATGAAAGATTTGGTTTATGGGAAGAACACTTCGCGGCACAGGCTCCGAATAACCTGCATAAGCTGAAAACCGACCGCCGGAGGGAGATTAGCCAAGTCTAGAACTTGATCAACCCGCGCTGGCGAAGCTCTAAAGCGACCTTGATTAGTTCGAGCATTTCCGGTGTGTACCGGCAACCCAGGTCCCCGCCGTCGCTTGCCTTGCCAATACAGGGACTGCCCGGCATTAGGCGATAATCCAGATTGGCCGGATCGCGGAACATCGGCTGTGCAGATAAGCAACCTTTTCCAGGCCGAACTTCGTCAATAAAGGCTGGCTTATTCGTAACGCAGCAGAACTCTATGAGAGTGTTGCTGCCTGATTTAATAGAACCCAATATACAGTTCCTGAATACCGCACCGTCCGCGCAGGCCACATCGCCTATTATTGTGCACTTCTCAAAAAGGGAGGGGCTTCTTACGTCTCGGGAGCCGGTCAAGAAAAGTACGTTATGGAACTGAGATACTTGCATAAGGTAGTTCGGAAATTGCACCCATATTGAGTCGCGACAATGTACAGAAGCAGCAGCATACATCGCCTTACAAAAGCACGCATCGATATGTAATTCACCACCATATATATATGGGAAAACAATGCACTTTCGGAGCCGGCCACCC
>Ga0209101_1001335_pt1 | contig 18402 bp, 19 predicted proteins | sample ConPoolayeCmetaG_FD_185481 | JGI IMG/M metagenome (GOLD analysis project Ga0209101, IMG submission 185481) | Hot spring microbial mat communities from California, USA to study Microbial Dark Matter (Phase II) - Cone Pool mat layer C metaG... ...
CGAGAACAATCCTCCTCGACAAAGGGAACAAGCTTAGACGCAAGGCGCTCTTTTTGCTTAACTCTGTATTTCCTCTATAATTTTATTTAATCCGGTTAGGAAACTAATCATTAGAACGTCCGATTATAGTGAACGTATCAAGAGACAGGCCTAGGCATGAGACAAGATCCAGGAACGGCCGAATCCCAGGCGCTTGTTTCCGCAAACTCTAAGCGCGATAGGTTGATTTCGGAGTATAGGAAGTACGTACACTCCATCGTCGGGCGTTTGATCCATACCATGGGCCTGCCGTCCGAGCTGTACGAGGAGTTCGTTGCGGCCGGCTACTTGGGTTTGGTAGAGGCCGCCCAGCGTTTTGACTTCGCCAGCGGTAATGAATTTAAGCACTTTGCTTTTTTTAGAATCAGGGGCGCCATTATCGACAGCATTCGAGCGACCTCTAACTTGTCAGGCCGGGCTTATCGCTTTGCCAAGGCCCTACAGGCGGCTCAGACTCTTCGAGAGGATGGGCTGGGGAAGGGAGACGCTTCGGCATCGCCAGGGGGCTGCGGCCGCAATACTTTGGCAAAGGTTTTAAACTTTGCTGCGCATAGCGCCTTGGCCTTTCGCTTGAGCATGGCGGATGCCGAGCTTGAACTGACTTCCTCAGAGAATGGGGGTGTCACCCCTGAGCAAACGTTGGAAAAAAAAGAAGAGCAGCATTTGTTTTGCAAGTTGATAGCAACTTTACCCCCTAAAGAGCGAACTATAATCGAAGACTATTACTTCCGGGAGAAGACCTTCAGTGAAATTGCCGCTCAAAATAAAAGGCTCTCTAAGTCATGGATATCACGCCTCCATGCCCGTGCACTTTGCCGCCTTAAAGAACGTTACCTTGAGTATGTGGAACAGGCAAAGCAACAAGCGAAGAAGAATTTCCGGCACACGGCACGGCCTGTTTCTGCTGTTGCTCTTGATGCTGGCAGCCTGTCAGGAGCAAATCCTGCATAATCTCTCGGAGACTGAAGTCAATAAGATTCTGACCCGTCTGGATGAGATTTCCGTTGCAGCCGAGAAGGTTAAGCAGCCGGATGGGAGCTGGGGCCTCTCGGTTCCTAAGGCCGATGCGCTTAAAGCCATCAAGTATTTGAATGAGACGCGTATCCTGCCGGAGTCCGGTACGGCGCTTAGTGAAAGGCCTTCTATGATAACCAGCCGGGAGGAGCAGCGCTTTCGTTATGAGCGTGCGATCAGTCGTGAGATTGAATTAACTTTGGCTAATATCCCCGGCGTGTTGGAAGCACGGGTTCACCTTAATTTGCCGGTGGTTGATCCGCTTTTTGGACAGCCGCTCGGCAATCAACGAGGTACGGGGAGCGTACTGTTAGTAGTGCGTGACAGTTCTTTGAGCCGCGAGCAGATTGCCGCGCTGGTCTCGGGAGCCAGCGGCATACCATCTGATGGTGTATCGGTACTGTTTAGCCAGGCCCTGCCGCCTCAACCGGAACAGGTTAAGACAATAGCTGTCCCCAGCCGACCTACAACGCGCTTAGTTGATTGGGAAGGACACTTGGCTGGTCTTATGGCTAGACGCTCACTGTTGCTCCCTGGAGGAGCGGCATTGGTGGCCCTAGGGTTGCTTGGCTTTTTGGTTGCCTCTCGCCTGCGAGGTGTTCGTTTTAGGAGACTTTGGCCGGATGAGAATGAATCTGATGCTTGATGCCAACTGCACCGAATGGGAGGAGGATCTAGCGGCAGCAAGCTTTCTAAGCGGCCAAGAACCTGTCTGGACGCTGTTTCCGCCGGAGGTGAGCGGCGGAGCGAGGGCTTTGTTGGCAAAGCTTAAGAGTTTACCAGAAAGCTGGGCCAAGGAACTCTCTTATGAGGTGCTATGCTTAAGAGAAAAGGGACTTCTATAGAGCGCTACCGCGGATTAGTGGAGCTCGAAGGCTTGCTGGCGGAAGTGGCGTCTTTGGTGCTGGGAGTGAGGCTTAGGGCTTGCTTGAATGGCGAGGAACTCCCTTATAGGGCTCAACCTGGCAGCCTTTATTTTGGCTTTGGCGGTTCTGAATTTGCTTTGGCAATTGCCGGAGTGGAAGGAGAGATAAATACCTGGTCTAAAGCTCTGGGTTTTATGGGGTTGATTAGTGTATCCAGCGCCATAGATCGGATTGAAAGGCACCTTAGGGCACATCAGGCGGGTGTCATCGCTGGACTGCAACTTATCCCAGCCTTCAGCCGAAAAACCCCCGAGCTGGCCTATAGATATGAACTGCTGAATGGTGGGAGACGGCAAGGTCAAGCGTTGTATGCTCAGGTTGCAGTGACTGAGGGCAGCGCAGCATGAGGTAATGCTGAATTTGGAATGGCCGATATGGACAAAGAGTTCAGTTCTAATCAGGAAAGTAAATTTCCTGCGACCTTGAACATAGGCACAGTAGAATTAAGCTTGGATGATCTACTGATGCTTAGACCCGGGATGACGATTTCTTTTGAGAAGCCGACTCATTTTCAAGCAACCGTGGAAGTTGGCGGACAACCATGGGCGATGGCTGCGGTGCATATCGGAGAAAGTGAGGTTGAGCTGAAAGTTGAGACTGTTTGCCGGCCGCAATCAAACCTACAAGAGACTACGGATGCATGTCTTTCCAAATAAAAAGTTTCCTTGGCCAGGAAACTTTTTTTGGTTTTTTTCGATAAGAAGAGGTCTGAATATTTTTTGGGAGGCAAGCTATGGCATCCATAGGTGATGTTTCAACAAAATTAGGTGCTTATATAGAGACAGGCGCTCTTGGGCGTTTTATACCTGAACCGCGCAGCCGAGCCGGCCAGATATTTCGCAGCGTCTTGAATGGAGTGAGCTCCATGTTTGGCAGGGCGGCTGGAGGAATAGCGGGCATTGACCCTGGTTATCAAGAGCTGCTTAACCGCCAGATTGAAGCCCAACAGCAGATGCAGCTTGTGAGCCTCGAGTCAAACATTGAAAAGTCGAAGCACGAAACTCAGATGGCCGCCATCCGCAATATTCGGGTCGGGTAACTTTCAATAGCCGGAAAATCAGGCGGATTGTGCCGCTATAAAGCCTTATGTTCAAGGAACTGGTTGTAACACTTGCATTGATTGCGGTTTTGGCCAGCATGCTTCTGCCGCTTCCGCCGGCGGTCCTGGATTTTCTTTTGGTGGGAAACCTCTTGCTGGCGCTCTTGCTTCTGGTGAGCGCTCTTTATATTTCTGACTCACTAAAGCTATCAGCCTTGCCGAGTATGTTGCTCTTGGCGACCCTCTATCGCTTGGCGCTGAATGTGGCTAGTACCCGCTTGATTCTAGGCCAGGGAGAGGCGGGCAGAGTGATTCAAGCCTTCGGCAGCGTGGTGATTGGCGGAAACTTGGTGGTTGGCATAGCCGTTTTTTTAGTCATCACGCTGATTCAATTTATTGTAATTGCCAAAGGCTCGGAGCGTGTGGCCGAAGTGGCGGCTCGTTTCACCCTGGACGCGTTGCCAGGTAAGCAGATGTCAATTGACGCCGATGTGCGAGCAGGCCTGATTGATTTTGAAACTGCTCGTAAACGGCGGGCTGAGATGCAAACGGAATCCCGCTTCTATGGAGCCTTAGATGGGGCCATGAAGTTCGTCAAAGGAGATGCCATCGTAGGCTTGTTTATTACCATGGTGAACATCGTCGGCGGGTTTACTATTGGTCTGTTGGCGGAAGGACTCGGCCTTGAGCGGGCAATCTCCAAGTATACCATTCTCACCGTGGGCGATGGATTACTCGCCCAGATTCCGGCCTTGTTAAACGCCTTAGCGGCGGGAATGGTGGTGACACGTGTCGGGCGCGGCGATGGCGCCACTTTAGCCAGCGATTTATTCAGTCAGCTGGGACAGGTGAAGCGTGCCAAGCTCATCATTTCCCTTGTGTTGGTTTTAATGTTGGCTGTTCCTGGCATGCCTAAGTTCCCTTTTTTTTGTCTGGCCGGTGTTCTTTTGAGTACTGTGCTTTTCACTTCCGTGGAAAAGACGGCCGAAAACCAAGTGGCGGAGCGCGGTTTTGAAGTGAAGTCATTGCCGCTCTTAAAGGTTGAACTAGGAAGCGACTTAGCGGTTGTTTGTCAAAATCAGGCTTTGTTGCATGAGCGTCTACAAGCTTTCCGGCGGGAGATATATGAAAGCCAGGGCCTGCTTTTAACCGCGCCCCAGTTTGAAATAGTGTCTGAGCTGCGGCACGAGTTCCGTCTCTTATGGCGGGGCCTGGTAGTGTGCCGGAAGGTTGTAAACGGCGAGCCGGTACAGATCTTGGAGCAAGCACTTCTGGCCCTGCGGGCTTTGGTCTGCGAGCGGGCGGTCGAATGCGTGGATGATATCCTTACTCGCCGCACGCTGGATCAATTTGACAAAGAAGCTCCGGAACTTGTTTCGGCTGTTGTTCCAGGTATTGTTTCTGTGACTCAGCTGACTGAGTTACTGAAAGCGCTGGTTAGTGAAGGGGTGTCGATCCGCCACTTTGACATGATTCTTCAAGCTGTTGCGGAAAGCGGGGGTAATGCATCGCGGCCGCGTCTCCTTGTAGAAGAAGTGCGGGTGGCGTTGGGACGAGTGATTTGTCAGAAATATATCGATGCCGAAGGCCGGCTCAAGGCCTTTGTCTTGGACCCGGCCATTGACATGGTGTTTGTTAAGACGGAGCGTGAAAGCCAGCCCTTTGACAGCGAGTGTATAACGGTCTTGATGAGCTTCCTGCGCTCCCGCCCGGTGCCAGTTTTGCTTGCATCCAAAGGTGCGCGGCGTTTGCTTAAAGAAATCTTAAATCTGCAAGGGTTGGATGTTGCGGTTCTAGCACATGAAGAAATTCCACGCGATGTGCCGGTGGCAGTACAGGGCCGGGTGCCGGCGGTAGATAGCGGGTTGACGGAGAAAATCATAGAACAATTAGCGGCTTAGTAATTATGAGCTTTCGGGTAGGTAAAGCAGCGCTGATGATAGTGGCGTTAACGCCATGGCTGGCGGGATGTATGTTACCCGGCCCGGTTGGTTTAGAGGCCAAGCATCAGGCGCTCGCACTGGTTGATCAGGGGACGATGCTCCTTCGCCAGGGCGATCTGGATCAAGCTGAAGCGGCCTTTCGGGTGGCATATGAACTAGCGGGTCCGGCCGCCGCTGTAGACGGGCTGGGCTGTGTAGCTTTTTTAAAGGGTGATCTTGAGCAGGCGGAAAAGTATTTTGTACAGGCTTACCAGATGGATGAATCTTACTACGAGTCATTGGGCAATTTGGCTTTGCTTTATGAATCCCAGGGCTTATACTCTCAGGCCAAGAGGGTCTATAGCCTTGCGATTCAGCACAATCCGGGTGATTACCGGGCGCGCAACAACTTCGCTGGCCTTTTGCTCGATATAAAAGAGGACGCCCAGCGCGCCCGATGGGAATTGCTGAAAGCGCGGGCTTTGGTTGATCACCCGCTTATCAGCAAGAATATTGAAAGAGTGGAGTCTCCATGACACAAGCACAGCGCAAGGAAAAGACCCGTAGGGTTAAGAGGTTGAAAAATGCATCTAATTTCCAAGCGGCACGCCGGGCGGGCAATGCCGTCGATCAGGAACAACTGGCGCAAAGCCGCTTCTGGAAAGAAGAGGTTAAGGCGCTTAGTGGAATGCAGTTCCAGAACATAGCACATGCTTTGGAGGTTTTGATTGACCGGGTGCTTTGCCGCTTTGATCTTGCTCAAGCCGACCGCCAAGAGACACGGGAGTTTTTGATGCTTTTGTTTGATACCGATGAGGAGATTAAAGAGGAATTAGCTCGTGTCTTAAGGGTTGGGAAGGGCTAGGCGATTATTGAGCGTCGACATAATTTGCGGTACCACTGCGGCTCAATTGGTTCAAGTTGCGCTTGGCGGGTTTGTACCTTCAAGTTTTCATAACCCAAGGCGGTGAGTCTTTGCTCCAAGAGTGGCAGATACTGTTTTGCAAAAAGCTCGCTTTCTTTTTTCTCGAAGGTGAAATTGAGAAATGTTTCCCCCTTGGTGCATGACAAGTCGACTTGAACGGGACCCAGACCTGGTAGACTTAGATTCAGCTGCAGGCGTTGCTTACTTGTTTGCTTATGAGTGTTGCAGCCCTGGTCTTGCGGGTCGTCTTCTACTTTGGGGGGCATGATTAGAAGTTCCCAGCGTGAAAGCCGGCCTTCCTGCCAGGCCGGGATGAGCACCAGCGCCGGCTGTCCTGCCGATTGCATAAGGGGATTTAGCTGGTTTAGTATTTCTTGGCCTTGAAGCAAGGGTTCCATTACTGCGAAGAATGAAAGAGTCCGCTTGGCTGAACCGGCTTCGGTCTTAGAACCAATCAGGCGGTTAGTAAGCTCGTTAATTGAGTTTAGGCTGCGGGCCAGTGTTTGTCTTATGTTCTCCTCGCCGGCGCGGATATTTTTGAGTTTTGAGAGCTCGGAAATAAGCGTGCTTAATGTCTGAAAAAGCGCTTGCTCCTCTGGGTTGGAGGTTTCAGACAAAAAAGGGTTAAAGTTGCCTAGCAGCCGGAGGAGGATGAGAAGGGGGTTGGCCTTGGTGTTGAACATGGCTAAGTCTTTGTGGAGCGCATTTAGCAGAGCTTGATTCCCGGTGGCTAGGGCGTAGTGTGAGAGCGCCACCAAAAGTTTTAACTGCGATGCTAAAAGAGTATTACTGGATGCATGGCTTGGGGCCTGATTTTCTTCAAAACTTAGTGCCATGTCGGCGGCCAGCAAGGCGTTTAGTCGGCCGCTTATTGCTTCAAGAATCTCTTTTATGACTTGGGGAGAGGCGGTCCGGCTTAGCTCCTGCAAGGCGTTTTTGGCCTGTAGCAGATTTTTGAGAAGCTCATTTCGGCTTAAATTAAAAAGAACGCGGCTTAATTGTTCAGGTGAGTGGGCGTTTTTTTCGCTTAAGGCCAGTTTTTCGCTTATTAGCTCATTAAGCCCTTGGAGGGCCGTTTGCGGCTGCTTGCTGGTTGCGACCTCCAACAGGTCTGTCCGGCTGAAGCTACCCGGCTCCCGGGGTGGGGGATCGGAATTTGGCTTATCTAGCCAAGGGTTGTTTTTTGAGTGCTTTAGCTGGTCAAAGGAAGCAGGGTTTTTCTCCGTTTCTTGTGGCGGCATGTTTTGAGGAGGCAAGGCAGAGCGTTTAAGTTTCTCCAGTCCGCTCTCGGAGAGCAGAGCTCTTAGGATCTCCTCCAGCGCGCGACCATCGCCCAGTTGCCGTAGCAGTTGTTCCGAGAAAATTGTATTTTTGTCAAGGACCTTAAGCACCAGAGTTCTCTGGTTTTCCAGCACCAGAACCGAAAGCTCTTGCCCTACGGCGCATCCTTCGGGCAAAGAAGCTCGCAGGAAACAGCCGCCGATAATTATGCCAGTTTCTCTTTGAGAATTTACCGCCACCGTGACTTGCAAAGTCCGGCCGATTTGAAGGAGCGCTTTTATGTTTTCAGGAAGCGAGCGAAAGCTATCGGCAATAACTTGTCTTGCCTGCGGCTCTATGATGAGCGGGGAAATCTGTTCAAAGTCCATATTTGCGGCGCTTAAGTCTTAGTGCCTTGTGGTCGCGTGACTCAATTGTGGATTGTAGCCTCACTCTTTGCGCGTTATATAAGTAATCGGCGGTATTAAATGCCGATTTTAAAGATTTCTTAGGCTTTAGGGGTTATGAGGGAATACTTCATTTGGCTTTTTAAGTTACTGACTTTGGTAGTTATTTTTTTCTTTCTTGTTCCATTTCTACTTTTAATCAGCGGCCGTGCTGCAAAGGATGATTTTTCCGCCGCTATTGGGCCCGCTAAGAATGTGGTGGCGGTGGTTGAGCTTAAAGGATTGATTGATAGTTCCAAGGATGTCCTAGAAGAGCTTTATAAACAAGTTAAGAATGAAAAGGTCAAGGGCATTGTACTTCGCGTCGATTCTCCTGGCGGAGCGGTTGGGCCAGCGCAAGATGTTTATTATGCTGTCAAACAGCTTAAGGCTCAGAAGCCGATTGTAGCTTCAATGGGAGCGGTGGCAGCTTCGGGGGGGTTGTATGCGGCTTTGGCGGCTTCAAAGATTTACTGTGAACCGGGTACTATTACAGGCTCGATTGGGGTTATTTTGCAGGTGCCTAATCTGACAAAGGTTACCGAAAGAGTAGGCTTCGATATGGTAACCATTAAGAGCGGTCAGTTCAAGGATGTTGGCAATTCGTTTCGGGAAATGACTGAAGAAGATCGAGCTTTTTTGCAGAGTACGGTGGATGCGGCGCATGAGGAGTTTATTAAGGCGGTGGCTGAGGGGCGTTCAATCGACCCGGCTAAGGTGCGTGAGTTTGCCGATGGGCGGATCCTTTTGGGTTCTCAGGCGCGGGATTTGAAGTTGGTTGATGAATTTGGTGATATCTATGCGGCGGCACGGGCTGTGTTTGAGATCCTTGGTAAGCCTTTACCGGCCGGCGAAGTGCCGACCTTGCATTACCCGAGCGAAAAATTTGGGGCGGTTAAAAAACTTTTGGAAGGGCTTTTGAAACTGCCTGATATGTGGTCCAACCGCATAGAGCTTAAATATCTGATGTACTAAGGCGCTGTTTTCTTTTCTCGCGAAAAGCTTGCGCTAAGGCCGAACAACGTTCGAGGGTGGCGGAGAGGGCGGCCTTTTCTCCTATTCCTTGGGTGAGAAAATCAACTAGTTCGTCTTCTAGTTCTAATGCGGCCTGCAGTTCTGAATCAGGGGTGCCGCCGAAAATGAGGAGATCTTTGTCCTTTTTTAGGCGTGCTGCCATTTTTAGAATCATCTCGGTGTCTTTAAGATATGCTGCTGAATGTAGTTTAGGCATCAGGCGGGACACGGACAGAAGTGGGTCGACAGCTGGTCTTATGCCACGCTGCATGACGGCCGGGTCCAATACCAGATGTCCGTCTAGCAGACTCTTGATTTCATCGCCCAATGGATCGTCGTTTTGCTCCGGATTGGTTAGAACGGTGTAGATTGCAGTAATTGAACCGCGGCGGTCATTTCCGGCCCGCTCTAAAAGCTTGGGCAGCTGGGTGTAGACGGAAGAGGTGTAACCTTGGCGCACGGGAATTTCGCCGGCCGCCAGGCTGAGATCGCGGATGGCGCGTGCCACGCGGGTCAGGGAATCTATTAAGAGGAGCACTCTTTTATGATGGGCGCGGAAGTACTCCGCCACGGCGGTGGCGGTATGAGCCGCCAGATAGCGGCGTAGCGGCGGCTCATCACTTGTGGCGCAGATTACAATCGACTTGGCAAGGGCTTCGCTGCCAAGCGCATGCTCTATAAAATCTTTCACTTCACGGCCTCTTTCACCAACTAGGCCGATTACCGTCAGGTCGACCTTTGCACCCCGGGCCAGCATCCCTAAAAGCGTTGATTTACCCACCCCCGAGCTGGCAAACAACCCAATTCGCTGCCCATAGCCGAGGGTGCAAAGAGAATCCACTACTCTAACGCCTGTTTCCAAAATGGAGTCGATGGTGGTTCTTTCCAGGGGATTGGGCGGTTGGCTGCAAATAGCAACCCCGCAAAGCTCGCTTTGTTCCAAAGAGGCGGAGCTCCTTAGTAATGGCTTTCCCAAGGAGTCAAGAATCTGTCCGATAAGTTTCTCTGTGACATGGATCTTAGGAGGTGCGCCTGTATCACATACCTCGGCACCCGGCGAGAGACCTTGCATTTCATCATAAGGCGCCAGGGCGATAAGATCTTCTTGAAAAGACATAACTTGAGCCGCTATCTGCTTCTGGGCGGGTGTTTTGATATAGCACAGATTGCCTAAGCTGCTTTGGGGGATGCGCGCTAGGATTAAAGAACCTTTTGTAGCCACCACCCGGCCGATGGACTGGTAGGAGGGAACAGGTTCGATACTTTCATATAGGGAACTTAGCTCAAGCATTTTTAGGGTTCAGCTTTAAGTTTAGCCGCTATTCTCTCTTCGAGTTTTTGTTGGATGTTTTTGAAATGGTTTCGCCAGTCGAGCTTTAAGCAGCCGCAATTTGTTTCAATCAGCGCGTTTCCCGGCTCGATGTCTGCCGAACTTTCCAGGTTGACGGTTTGTTGGCCGCTTATGTTTTCGAGTTTTTCTAAAAGTTGAGGGGTGTCTTTGGGATTAGCGGTGATTTTTAACAAGTGGCGATCGGCTATAGCCTTTAGGGCCCTGGCGATTCTATCAGCTAGGCCATTATGATCGGCATCCATGGTTTTGCCGATGACTTCTTCGGCAACTCTTAGCGCCAGCCGTAGACACTCTTGCTCAGCTTGGCCTATGAGTTTTCGATATTGTGTCTGCAGGCTCGTTATAGAATTTTGTAGCTCGGATTGCGCTTCTTTAAGGCCGATAAGATAACCACGCTTCTTGGACTCCGCCCGCAAGGTACGTATTTTTCTGGCAAGTGTTGCCCGGGTTTCTGAGATTTGCCGATCACACTGGGTTAGCTTCTTTTCCAAGGCGGTTTTAAGTGATAGTACTTGGCGGCCTAAATCTTCACTTCTGCCGGTATAAGAGGCATGGATGGTGGCCGGAAAATTACTTGGCAAGACTGTCTTCATTGGGGACCTACCAGCTCTTTAATCGAAAATTTTGAGAAAGAGTTTCCCAAAATTTTCTCTCAGAGACGGCGCGGTAGTTGAAATTATTGGGTTTTTCCTTGCCGGGCGGGTCAAAGGGTGTACGGATTTAGGACCGCTTTTTCTTGTGTAAGAGTCTGTCAGCCGTCTGCCAGCACTCATTAAGTTCTTGGCTTCGTATGGCCCAGCTCGCCAGAATGAAAGCGACCAAAGCCGACGGTAGGCCGACTACTAGTTGTACCAGGTACGAAGACTCGCTGGGAACTGTCACTTTGCAAATCAACAGCATAAATGCCGAGGCTAAGATTGTCTTTGTGGTGGCGCTGATAAATGGTGACCAATCAATGTTGTTTTGACGCTGCACCAAAACGGCCACGATACCAAGGGCGGCAAACGAAGCTAAGCTGGAAGCCAAGGCCAGGCCGACATGGCCTAAATCCCAGCCGCCGTTCGTTCCCACCAGTAACTGCTGATAGGAAACGGCGGCCTGATATAGTAGTCCGATTTGCCCGGAAGCGGGCCGGCCCATGAAAATTAAGGATAGGGTCACGGTGATGCAAAGAGTAAGTGCTCCTATTAATGTGGGGGTAGCGGTGTCTTTTTTGGCTATAAAGACTCGCACCAGCATGGAGTGGCAGCTGACAGCCCATAAGCCCAGGCTGTAGGCGCGCACGGCCCGTGCGGTCTGAATTGTTGACGCTTGAGAAAAAGCCCCTCGTTCAAAAATCAGGCCGATTAGAGGCTCGGCAAGGGAAAAAAACAACGTAGCTGTAGGAATGACCACAAAGCTGGTGTAGCGCAGGGCGTTAGTAAGATCAGTTGAGAGAAGTTCCTCGTCTTGCAAAACAGCAGCCTTGGATAAAGCCGGTAAAAGCACTGATGCCAGAGCGATGGAAAAGATGCCGATTGGCAGCTGAACCAAGCGGTCGGCATAGAACAGCCAGGAGACACTTCCCTGCTGCAGAAAGGATGCCAGCACGGTGTTCAAAAAAATCTGCAACTGGTAAACAGTGGCACCCACGATAGCCGGCAGTATTAGGACCATGATTTGCTTGGTGGCGGGAGTAATAAGCTTAATGCTCGGGATGGCATACAGCCCGCTCTTTCGCATAGCCGGTATTTGGACGATTACCTGCAAAACCCCACCGATCAGCACTGAAATAGAAAGAGCTAATGCTGCGCCGTTTTGATCGTAGATGCCGGCGATTAAGGCACCGGCAATCAAAACTATGTTCATCCATACCTGGGCCATGGCTCCGGCGCCGAAAATATTAACGGTGTTGAGCGCCGCATTAAGCATGGCGACTAAGCTTACGCAAATGATGTATGGCATCATGACTTGGGTTAAGACCTTGCAAAGATCCGATTTTTCGCTGAAGTCTCCAAAACCGGGGGCGAAGAGGCCTACAATCTGCCGCGAAAAAGCAATCCCCAGGAGCGAAAGCACAACGGTTGTCAGCAACAACAGTCCGGTAATGGATCTAATGGTTGAGCGTGCTCGGTCCTTTCCCTTCGCCAGCTCGGCAGTAAAAACTGGCACAAAGGCCGAAGTTAGTGCTCCTTCGGCGACGAAACTGCGTAACAAGTTGGGGATGCGGAAAGCTACAAAAAAAGCATCGGCTGCAAATCCAGCCCCCAGTAGGCGGGCCGTCAAAAGATCGCGTATAAAGCCAAGAACCCGGCTCAAGAGCGTAAGAGTAGACACTACGCTCGTTCCGCGCAGAAGATTAATCCGGCGCTGGTTCACACTCAAAATACACCCCTGGCTTTGTTTTCTCTACTTTAATAAAACAAAACAGGGGGTTGGTCTAGTACCGCGGCCTATACTGCCTACATAGTCCTGTTGGAAGGCACCTCTATCACGGAATTCTGGGAGCCGAAGGGGTTACGCACACAGTTGTGGTTGTTCTGGTCATTCTGCCACTTGCCGTCAACCAGGTAACGGTATTCGTAACGACCCGGTCTTAGATCCAATGATACCCTCCAACGTCCGCTGCGATCCTTCTTTAACGTGGTCTCGGTTGTACTCCAGCCGTTGAAAGAACCAGCAAGCACGACCTGCTTGGCTTCCGGAGCAAAATACTCAAACGTGATTTTGTTTTCCTCCGTGCGAAGTCGTGAACTATTGTTATTAGCGGCGGAGGACCAAGTTTCTTTTCCTTTTATGGCCATAGTAGTTTTGTCCTGCAAATGTAAGTAATACAAAAAAGTGCAGAGTCCCCTGCCGGTTCTTGAGTCAATACGGCCTTTGCCTGCGCAAGAAATACTGCAAATTGGCCCAGAACCGGCGCTTCTCAGCCCTTAAAACCTTTTTCGGCTGAGATATTGAGGTTTAGGCTATATGCAATACACCAAGTTCGACTCGTTCATCAAGTGTTATTTGAACTGCGCTCTAGGAGGCGATGTATCCTGGCCAACATCACTTTTGAATCCGCGGTCTTACTAATAAAATCATCTGCACCGTCGTTAATTAGTTGAATCTCGTTTGATTCTGAATCGGCGGCGGTAAGCATTAAGACCGGGATTGAACGTAAGCGCGGATCGCGTCGCAATTTTTTCAATATCTCGACCCCATTCATGCGCGGCATCATTATGTCGAGAATGATAATTTGAGGTGGCTCTTGGTAAACCTTTTCTAAAGCCTCCAGGCCGTCGCGTGCTTCAACCACCTCATACATCTCACGCTTAAGCAGGAGCGATAATACTAATCTGACATTATCGTCATCGTCCACCAACAGCACACGCTGCCGTGCTAATGGACCATGTGCTGGCAGAGTTTTGAAATCCGGTTTAATTGCCGGCCACGAGAAGCCGGGTTTCGAGAGCGAATTCCCCTCATTTTGAGCCAAGGCTTGCAGCGGTCCCAGGGCCCGTTCCAGCTCATCAATGGCGGTGACGCCGCTGTTCAGCAATTCAATGCCCGCCTCCACCAGACTTCTAAATCCGTCGTTGCGGGCCCGCTCTTCTATTGCCTGTTCCCCCATTTCCTTGCGGATGGCTTCACGCACAGCATCGGTGATAGATAAAAAACTGAAGAGCCCGGTACGACCCTTAAAACCTGTGTTGCTGCACTCCGAGCAACCTATAGCGGCGCGTGTGTTGTCAGGCTTTAGTCCTAACGCTAAATAGGGTGTTAAGTCGATGCCGCGCAGTGGCACGGAGCAGAAAGGGCATAGTTTGCGTACCAAGCGCTGAGCCACAACTGTACCCAAAGACGAGGCAATCAGATAGGAGGGGATTCCTAAATCTTTAAGGCGCGTAATGGCGGAAGCCGCACTGTTAGTATGCAGGGTTGATAAAACCAGGTGGCCGGTTTGTGCGGCTTGCATTGCTGCTGCGCCGGTCTCGTAGTCGCGGATCTCGCCGACCATGATTATGTCCGGATCTTGCCGCAGTACTGAACGCAGCCCTTGAGCAAATGTGATATCTAATTTGGGATTAACTTGAATTTGATTGAGCCCCTGGATACGGTACTCAATGGGATCTTCAATAGTGACAAGATTGGAGGTGCCGTCGCGTAGGTGCAGCAGACAGGCGTATAGCGTAGATGTCTTACCCGAGCCGGTGGGGCCGGTGACCAAGAAAACTTGGGACGAACTGCTAAGCGCTAGTGAGAATTTTTCTTGCAGGCTACGGCTTATTCCAAGAGCCTCGAAGGTAACTTTCGAGAGATCGGGCGAAAGCACGCGGATGACAACGTTTTCTCCATAAATTGTCGGTACGGTGGAGAATCTTAAGTCTCTTAGTCCCAGATCAGTTTTAATGCGCAACCTCCCTTCCTGTGGTTTGCGCCGTTCCGCTATATCCATTCCGGCGAGAAGTTTCAGACGGGAGATAACGGCCTGTTGGACATTATTGGGTACCGCGAAGAGCGGCCGCAGGATTCCGTCAACGCGAACCTTGACCAGCAGGTTATCTTTTTCTGGATTGAGATGAATATCACTGGCTTCGCAGCGCACGGCATCCGCCAGTATTTTGTTGGCTAGGCGTACAACCGGTGCTGCTGTCACATCGTCCATGCTGATGTTGGGCTCCAGGTGTGCGGCTGCCTCCGTCGGCTGCGTGGTTTGCGAGCTGGTTTCGAGTAGGGAATCAAAATCGAGGGTGTAGTGGGAGTCTAGCTTTTTTGCCAAAAGATTGACGATTTCTTCCTCTTTCCCAAGGACCACCTCGATGCGGCGGCCCAGTTCAAACTCTAGGCTTTTACGGAGTTGGTAATCCAAGGGGTTGGCCATGGCGATGGTGAAGTGATCAGAGTGCACCTCGATGGGCATTGCGCGCATCTGGCGCCATGCTTGCGGGGTGACGGCGCTTAAGCTCTGATGGTCGAGAAGTTTTGCAATTTGATATGTTTTACCGCGCTCTAAGGTGAAAAGCGGTATGGGCAATTTTTTGGACAGCAAAGCAAGCGCCTCATCTTCCTTATAGTGGCCCTGTCTGGCAAAACAGGCGACTGGGCAATAGTCGCTTGGCGACCATGGTTGCTGCGCTAACTTTTCGGAGATTAAGCCCAGCTTAGCGAGAAGTTTGACCAGCGCTTCTTGAGCTTCCCGGCTTATGCATACATCTTTCATGAACTGCACCTTCCTTGCCGGACTTCGACAAAAAGTCCTTTGCCGCTATTTGGTCGTCAGAAAGGCGGTTTTTCTTGACAGTAGGCAAGCAGCAAAAAAAGCCAATCTATTCGGATAAATGCCGGGCCGGTTTGGCTCAAAGCCGGTCCGTAGCGCTCAAAGACGGGACTTTGGCCAATTGCTTTTCACATAGTTCTTGAAGATTGATGTTGGGAAAACGCTTAACATCCAAGGCTGGAAATCTTTCCGCCAGCAGCTCGGCGTAACTCATGCCGGCTGCTGCCAGCGACTGTGTTTTCAGCCAATAATCTTGGACATCGCGGAAGTACTCTGGAAGATCGAAAGCCCGGGAGCCCGCGTCATAAATCACGCAGCGCTCAATCGGGTAAGAGGGAACCTCGTACTGGGATTCGACAAATTCGGGCGCTAAAACGGCATTGGCTCTAAGAAGGTCGGTGCCATCAATCTTAATGTGCATGGGAGTATGCACGGTAGCGGTTTCAAAGACCCCCTCCAGGTAAACGGCGCATGACCCCTGATAAGCGTTAAAGAGCTGGCGGCATCGACAGTCGATGGCGGTCAGGATCTCAAAACTGCGAGCACTGCCGATGGTGAAAAAGGTAATCGTGCCAATCTGCGACTTATTTTTTTTGGCCGTCGCAAGCAATCTTTGTAAGGCGTGCTCCAAACTGGTTCCGGTGGCCACCACATCGCCGAAAATAATGTGACTGACCCCATGCAGCGACAGTTTTTGATAATCGCTTTCGGTTATGATCCAATCCTCTGGATGATCTTTCTTGCGGGCCCGCTGGGCACTAACGAAAGCCGAGCTGTGGCGGTTGAAGCCGAGTGCTTCAAAGAGAGCTTCTCTTAATCCGAAATTAAGACCGCCGCGTAGGATGTGGAGCACTACCGTGTTTTCCTCTGCCAGGCGCAAGATGCTATGTTGTTGCATGGCTTGTAAAGCCTTGGCACAGCCGCGGCGGAGCGCAGAAGTATATTCTACGCCGCTTAGAAAAGGGTCATTGCAGATGCGACGTGTTTCCGGGCTGGAAAATATGACCTGCCGTATTGCGGCCGACGCCTCGACGCTGAACTCGTAAAGCGAGTATTCCTTGTCAGTTATTATAGGGTTCAGAGTTGAGCCGGGGGTCGTCAGCACAATTACTTTAACGCCTTAACTTTCCAAGCGGCGCTGCACATCGCCCCAATTAATTACGTTGCTGAAGGCATCAACATAAGCGGCGCGGTTATTTTGATATTTTAGGTAATAGGCATGCTCCCAAACATCACATACCAAAAGCGGTGTAACAACCCATTGGGAAAGATCCTGATGCTTTTCTGCTGTGAGGATCTCCAAATTCTTTGTCATATTGTTTTTGACTAATAAAGCCCAGCCTGAGCCTTCGACAGCTACCGCGGCGGCTTTAAAATGGCTCATGAAAGAATCAAAACTGCCGAAACGCCCTGTGAGTGCATCCAGCAAAGTGCCGGTCGGCTTGCCACCGGCCTTGGGAGCCATGTTCTGCCAAAAAATGCTGTGCAAGAAATGCCCGGCTCCATGGAAAGCGGCCTCACGCTCCCAGTGTTTAACCAAGGAGAAGTCGTTTTTTTGCCGGGCCTCGGCAAGCTTAGCTTCGGCATTATTCAAACCGTTGACGTATGCCAAGTGATGTTTGTCATGGTGCAGCCTCATCGTTTGTTCATCGATGTACGGCTCAAGCGCATTATAATCGTATGGAAGGGGCGGTAGCTCGTGTGTCATAGATCATTTCCTCCTATGTTGAGTAATATGCTCATTTATTACCCGGATAATGCTTTCTTTTAAGTAAAATGGCAAGGCCTAGCACTGGCATAAAAAACTGGAAGCATAAAGTTAAGCATAACAAGCGACGCGAATTCAAGGGAAAAAGGTGAGCGGGAATGGGACTAAGACCCTTGTGGCCTTGGTTTGAAGATTCTAGAGTGTTGACATGTTAAGGTTCTTAAACAAGCCCAAAACGAAAGCCGTCGACTTTCTTCGTTTTAGTCTTCTGGCCATGCTCTTGACCGCCTTGAGCGGTACAAGGGCTTGCCAGGAAGATTACTTTTTTGCCACTCAGTCCAATCTAGGCTCTTCGTCCGCCGGTTCGGAATCGGAGGAATCTTCGAGCACAAGCAGTGCTTCTTCGTCGGTTAGTGTTTCTTCTAAATCTTCATTTAGTAGTGTGTCTGTTTCGTCGACTGTGTCATCAATCCTCTCGTCGGCCGCTTCTTCGGCGGCTTCGCCTTCTTCTACAGCTGGAGCGCAGGTGTCTAAAGTAAGGCCGCTTTTAGCGGAGCTTGAGCGCTTGTCAGAAGACAAAAGCCACTTCCCATCGCTGGGAGAAACTCAAACCAAAGGGCGGGGTATGGTGAGTAATTGGTTGTCAAATTTGTCCGGGAAGAAAAAGCGCCTTGAGTCCGATAAACCCTCCCGGCTTGGAGCGGACTCAGATGGCGATGGCTTTACCGATGGGCTTGAATACCGGTTGGGAAGCGACTGGCGTGATCCCGACTCTGTCCCCGCTGTGCCGGGAGACGGCTCGCTTGCCCGCTTAAGAGCCGAGGACCGGGACCTGGACGGTATCTCGGACAAACAAGAGGTTAAAGTCGGCACGAACCCTGCCGTGGGGGACAGCGATGGCGATGGAGTTTCAGATGGAGCAGAGCTTCTTTCCGGCACCGATCCATTGGATCGTTCAAGTCAGCCGCAAGACGCTGACGGCGATGGGCTAAGTGATGAGTATGAAGCTTCCATTGGAACGGATCCTTTGAGCCCGGACAGCGATTCAGACGGGTTAAGGGATGATGCTGAAATTGCCTTGCATACAGGCCCGCTGAACAAAGATACCGACAATGACGGTGTCTTGGACGGCAAGGAAGTGGATCTCGGCCTCGATCCGCTAAAGCCGGATTATTAGATAGGTTACATATCGCTATTGAGTCTCATGAAGAATCATCTTTTGAAAGTGCTGTTATGTGGTAGCGTGTGGGCTTTATCTGTTTCGCCGGCCATGGCCGAAGAGCCTTGGGATCCGATTGAGCCTGTTAACCGAGGCATATTCTGGTTTAATGACAAGTTTGACAACTATGTCGCGGAACCGGTGTCGCAGGGATACGATTGGTTGGTGCCTGACACTGTGCAAACCGGAATTGGAAATTTTTTCTCTAACATTAAATATCCGATTTACCTGCTGAGCGATCTTATAGCGCTTGATTTTAAGCAAGCGCTTAATGATACCGGCCGGTTTGTTATCAAT
>Ga0209101_1001337_pt1 | contig 18396 bp, 13 predicted proteins | sample ConPoolayeCmetaG_FD_185481 | JGI IMG/M metagenome (GOLD analysis project Ga0209101, IMG submission 185481) | Hot spring microbial mat communities from California, USA to study Microbial Dark Matter (Phase II) - Cone Pool mat layer C metaG... ...
GCGAACACTTCGCCACTTACGCCCGGCACACCCTCCCCCGGCAGCCACTGCGGCTCGCACTCCCCACGCGCCACGCCCGTCCACCCACACACCATTCCGATGACCAGCACGGCCGCCACGCCGAAGAACTTCCGCTGCATGTTGCTCACCCTCCAAGCCATGATGTTGATCCTCCGGTGCTGATTGTCCGTCCGCCGATCCATGTTGTTGATCCAGTGCCGCATGAGCTTTCCTCCTCGGAAAAGTGCCTGTTCACAATCCGCCGCTGCAAGCGCCCGTCCACGACTGGCCATTACAAAGCGGCCCGTGCGCCGCGCGCCGGTCCGGGACCGTCCAACGCTCGGCTTCCTCGCCCCGGCCGGCCCCGCTGGTCCAGCCGCTGCGCAGCGCCGCTCGCCACGGGCGAGTAGCCGTGGCGACCCGGCGTCCGCGGTCGTCGGCACGGGCGCCGGGTTGCTGCCTCGTGTTCTGCGCGGCCCGCTCGCAGGGGCCGCGGTCCGCTGCCGGTTTGGCACGAGCCTCACAAACAGCGGGCGACCAGCCCGCGTTCCCATATAGCGCCGGACCGCCGAGTCCGGCGCGCGGTACAGCCGCCCACAACGTCCAGGCGTGGGCACATTCTCACTGCGCAACGGTTCGCGGCGTTGGGAGACCCCGGGCCAGACACCTCACCGAGTTCCGTTGCCAGAGCCCACGAAAGTTGCTCCCGGCTTCCGGCGTGATTCCCGTCCGCGTCGGTCCTGTTCTTCAGATGCGCTGTTTAGAGCCTATCTTTCGTGCCACCTGCCTTGCAATTCACACGTTCGGGTGAGGCGGACTCTCCCGTGGCAAGCCCGCGCCCGGGAAAGCGTCAATTGGCATGTGCAGTTATTCCGGGCCGAGAAGGGAGTTTCGGGTCACGTAAACGGCCGTTCGGAACTACTTGCAGACTTGTCAGCCACTCTCTGCATTTTGTGAAAACCAGCAGCGCTGACGCAGCACGCCGGGATGCACCACCTCAACCAGGGTCCTCAGCGCCTGACAGCCATAGGTCGTAGTCGCATTCATTCAGGCTGGGCCCCTCCAGACGCTTGGCGGTGGAGCCTCCACAAGAAGTCTCGCCAGGCCCGCTCGCTTTCCCTCTCGGCCTCCCGGAAATCAATGCTCCTTTGATGCGGCGCCCAGTGACCCCGTAGGATTTCGTCCGCCCCCCGGCAGGCCAGACCACGCGTCTCTGCGTCCGCCGCTACGCTTCGCATGGGCGTTTGCTCGTTGTCTGTTGATTCAATATGCCCGGGGATACGCCCTTCATACGCTTCGGCAACGAGATTACACACGACAGGATACGTCACCCTGGCGGCTGCGCCTTGACTTGTCTGCCGGTGGTCGTAAGCTAAATGACCGGTGGCGCCCCACGGGACACCCCGTTCGCCGAGCTGCGGCGAAAGGTCCCCGATAGCTCAATGGGTAGAGCGAGCGGCTGTTAACCGCTAGGTTCCAGGTTCGAGCCCTGGTCGGGGAGATCGACGGGCTTTCTCGAACGAGAGAGCCCGTTTTGGTTTACAGGCGCGCCGAATCGGGGGCTTTTTTCGTGGTCGCGGTAACTCGCTGCCCGCAAAGGGTTACGGCGGTTCCGCCGCGACGGCCGGCGCTCTCGGTACGTAGCCGTGACGTTCGGGGTGCGTTCGTAACCCGTGGGGTTGCGCTCGGCGGCCTTCGCGGGCCGTCTCAAACTCTCGCGCTCTCTCGTTAACATCGCCGGTTAGTTAACAGGCGCGTTGCGTTCGGACCCCGAATGAAACATTTCGAACTTGGCGGCGGCCGTCGGAACGGATCGTGCCGTGGTCGCGGCGCACGTGATCACTGTGTATTCGGTAGGCTAGGCGACCAGTCCCAAGAGGCAGGAGGGCAGTTGAGAACCGGCCGTAACGCCGATATATTAGTCTGCGCAGAAGGACATATTCTGGCCTTTTGCGCAGACTGATTTGAGGCCCAACATGCCGCGCCTGTCCCTGGAATCTTGGATCGACGCATTGCAGGCGCGGGGGCGGTACACGTTCCTGCGGGAAGAGGCGGTGCGCGACAGCGGCCTGTCCGCCATAGCGGTCCGCAAGGCCTTGCAGCGGGCTGTCAAGAGTGGACGGCTGGTTCGCCCGAAGGAGTATTTCTTCGTCATCGTCCCGCTGGAGTATCGTTCCGCCGGCGGTCCCCCACCTTCCTGGTTCGTCGCTGATCTGATGGCGGCGATGAGGCTTCCCTACTACGTGGCCCTGCTCAGTGCCGCCGCGATCCACGGGGCCGCACCTCAGCCGCCGCAGGAGTTTCAGGTCATGACGGATCGTACGGTGCGGTCGATCCGGGTGGGGCGTTCGCACATCTGCTTCTTCGCCAGCCGATATCTCCAGCGGGCGGCGACGCTCCAGGTCAAGACGCCGACCGGGAGCATGCGGGTGTCATCGCCGGAGACCACGGTTATAGACCTGGTGCGGTTCGCCAAGGCGGCCGGGCACCTGGATTACGTAGCGGCGGTTATCGCGGAGTTGGCCCCTCGGCTGAATGCTGGGCGCCTGCTCGCCGCGCTGAAGGTGGTGTCCGACGTGCCCAACGCGCAGCGGCTGGGGTACATCCTGGATGTGTTGCGGAAGCGCCGTTTGTCCAAGGCCGTCCATGGCTGGGTGAAGAGCCGCATCGAGCGGCCCCAACCGTTGCGACCCGGTCGGCCAGTAACCGGTGCCCGCGAGGATCGACGCTGGCGGCTGTGGATCAACGGGCCGGTGGAGGTCGAAGCATGATTCCACAGGCCCACATCACCGCCTGGCGTTCGGTCGCGCCGTGGGCCGACGATGCCCAGGTCGAGCAGGATTTGGTGCTGTCGCGGGCCGTGGTCACGTTGTTCGCAGATGCCGATGTATCGGGGAAGATCGCCCTGCGCGGCGGCACAGCCCTTTACAAGCTGTTCATCACGCCGGGGGTGCGATACTCGGAGGACATCGACCTCGTGCAGACCCAGGCCGCCCCTGCTGGACCGTTGATCGACGCGATCCGTGCCGGGCTCGACCCATGGCTCGGAAAACCGACCCGCGATCGGGCAGAGGGCGGCTTCTCGCTCATCTATCGCTTCGACTCCGAGATTCCGCCGGTCAGGCCGCTGCGGCTCAAGATCGAGGTCAACACGCGGGAGCATTTCACGGTCGGGGGTTTCCAGCGGCTTCCGCTGGCGATCTCGAATCCGTGGTTTGCGGGCGAGGCCCGGGTCGTGACGTACCAGCTCGACGAACTGATGGGCACGAAGCTGCGGGCATTGTACCAACGGCGGAAAGGTCGCGATCTGTTCGACCTGTGGCTCTGCCTGGAGCGCAAGCTCATCCGGCCGGAGCGGGTCGTCGCGTGCTTCCTACGATACATGGAGCATGAAAGCCATCCCGTTTCCCGTGCCCAGTTCGAGCAGAATCTGTGCGACAAAGAGACCGACCCGGGATTCCTCGGCGACATCGCGCCGCTGATCCGCGCGGGCATCGAGTACGACCCGGCCGCGGCGGCGCGGCAGGTCCGTTCTTCGTTGATCGCTCGCCTGCCGGGAGAGCCGTGGCGCGGCGGTGCAGCGTAATCTTCGAGAGACATCATCTCTCGCCCGGTGGTAGGTAGTGAAGGAGGACGCTGTTAACGCGCAGCGTCGAGCCACCGCCGCCGGTCGAAGATCCGCGGTGGCGGGACAACTCACCGGCCCTTGACTCGCCGTTGCGAGCGAAGTTTGCGTGTCGCACAGCGCCACGTCCTGCGATGCAGAAAAACGTCGTGTCAAGGGCGGTCGTTGTGGGCAAATGCGAGGCGTGCGGCGCTTGCCGGGCCGAAGCTGCGCGCATGGCTTCCGCGAGCCGCGGGGCTTCGCGGGTAATCACGGTACGTATGGCCTCGGGTGTCACATCGCGTGGGCCGCAGCCGGTGCCGCCAACGGTGACGGCCGGGTCAAGGGCGCGTTCGACGAAGCCGCGCAGAGCACTTGCGATGGCCTCGGATTCGGTGCGGGGCAGCGAACGACGCGGCCACTCTGGCCCGCAGCTTTGGCTCCAGTAGCGAACCTACGGCCGGCCCCGCCGTATCCTGCATCACACCTGCGGCGACAGCCGCGCTCAGCGACAACCAGCCCGCACCGCACAAGAGAGTGCGGCAGCTTTGACAGATATGGCAGCGGAACACTGGTGCAGCGGGCAAATCCAATGGCGTCTGCCACCCGCGCGGCTGCCTCCGCGCATCCCGTCGCCTGTTAATACAGTTTCGTACCACGCTTCCAGCGCCGCAGAATCTTACGGTGCTCCTCCGGCAGCAGCCGTGCGAGAACGTCCGCTGGAAGCCGCTTGAGTCCCCGGCGCCAATCAGGGTTCGCATCGAGTAATTTTGCGAAGGCATTTGCGGGGATGGAGTGGAAGTAAGTCGCAACATCCTCAAACGTCTTTTCGCTCTGCGAGAATCGTGCGAAAGCCTTGCGCACCGTGCGTACTTGTTGATCGTCGGCCACCCAAGCGCGCGCGAGGCTCGCCCATGTCGCGACTTGGCGGATATACTCGTCCGGGTAGTCTGGTGGGCCCAGTTTGGGCGGACGGAGGAACACATCCGGCTTGTACGGGTGGCGGCGAAAGACCATCAGCGGAAGGTACGTCACAATCGCGCGGCGGTCGAGTCTAGTAGCCCCGAAACCTCCGGCCGCCTCTTTTAACCAACAATACGCAAGGTCGTCGCCGGTCGCTCCCATAACCTCGACATCGACGTCCGAGCCCTCGCACTGCCGCACAATGTCGAGGGTCAAGTTGCGGGTTTGCTTCAGGACCTCATCCTTTCGGAGGTGAACCTTGGTGCTGTACTTGTAGTATTTCGGGCATTTGTTGGCGACGTACAAGCGAGGGATAAACCTTTCCTCCTTCTCCTCGCGCATCATCACCGGGGCCGCCGCCTGCGCGATGCCATCAACATGTGCCCGCGTGGGCTCAAACACAAAGACGACAGCGTCCGCCAAGCATCCGAGACATACTCCAGCGATCTCAGAATGCCCGGTTCGGGAGTCGACAAGCAGAATGCCGCAGCCGAGCTCCCGACGGGCGGCGATTTGCAGATTCCTCAGAAACAAGTCACCATCGTGCTCACGGTAGAAATTCCACCAGTTCAGGCGACCAAGAAACGCTCGGTACTCGCCGTCACGCCGACCAGCCCGCATGACTAGGGGACCCCGCTCTCCGCACGGCGCGTACACGAACCGCTTCAGGGGCGGATCCTCGTGTCGATCCAAGTATTCGCGGATGTACTCGACGAGCCCTGGCTGGCTCGGATCGGGCGGACGCATGCACTCGAACTCGTCGACTCCCGGGGCTTCTAGATCGAAGTCGACCAGTAGGCAGCGAGTTACTGGTTCACCCTCGCAGTAAAACCCCAACTCAAAGGCATTCGACACGTAAACCGCATGCCAGTCGCGAGCGACATTCACCGCCAGCGTCGTGCGGCCCACGCCCCCGCGGTAGCTGTAAAAGCAGACCGTCCACGCACGATCGGCAAGCAGAGGGTCAAACGGTCGTTCTTCGCACAATTCGCACACGGTTGGCTACCCCGGCTGTCGTCCTGCAAAGACCTTGCGCGGGTCGGGTGCCCGCCGACGCCGTAGCTCCTGCGGGCTCAGAGGCTTGTCCGAGAAGTAGCGCAAGCGGTACTCCGCCGTTGACGGTCCGCTCACAGGCTCGGGCGTCGCCTCTAGCCAACCGAGCAGCTTCCGTGCTTCCGGGCTCTGGAACACCACGCGGAGAAACCGATCCAAGGCCCGCGACTGGTATACCCGCCCGTTCTCCCAGCGTGACAGGGAGTTGCCGCCCAGGCCGAGCAAGTCTTGAAGCTGCTGTTGCGTCAGACCGAGGCGCTCGCGATTGGCTCGGATTTCCGTCGGCGTCAGCAGCCCAAGTTGACGGTACGTCTCTTCCGTGATTCGCCTACTGGCGTCGCCGTCCACAAGGACCGTGTCGTTGGGATGCTCCGGGTGGCAGCTCGGGTTGGTACATGCGACGACGTCCAGGTCCGGGATTCGTATTTTCACGGGCGCCCGGCCGTCGTGGCTGACCGCGTACTCATACGGCCGTTTCACACGGCGCAGCGACCGCTGCCCGCAGACGTGGCAGCGCTGTTCTTCGACCGGCTTGCTCATCACTTCGACCACGCGCGATCGTCGCGCTTCACGCTGATCACCTTCACGTCGGCCTCGCGGCCTTCTTCGTCGACAAAGACCTTCACAAACAGCGGCACACTCTCGACACGAATGCGAAAGTGGAAGAAGGTCGCCGGATCAAGTTGCATCTCAACGTCGCCCGGCCTCACCTCGACGCTCGGGCAGCGACCCTCGGCCAGGAACTTCACCAACGCCTTTTTCAGGGCGATCCTTTTTCCGTAATCCGTCAGCTCAGGTGGCAGCAGGTTGTGCAGTCCTTCATCATCCCGATGGCCGCCGGTCAGCGCGGTCACGGTAAATTCCGGGACGTTCGTCGCCGTGTCGGCGAAGGCCGCCCGCAGGAGCTGGCGTTGCTGCTCGTTGAAGCCCGTGTCCACGGACGGCAAGCTAGCGTCCCGCAAACCTGCGTCAACGCCACCATAAGTATACCATGCTGTTTGGCATATGTCAAACAGCGGGACCGCTCCCGACGGTGGCTGACACATAATACATTGTGTTACAACGCATTACCGACTCGGCCGCCCTGACGTCCCAGCCTGAATGATCGTTCCGCGCAGCGGCCCGCCGACATCCAGGAACACATCCCGCCGCCGAGCAACGCGCCACCGAGGTGCGCGAGCAGATTATCGCGTTGAGCGCCAAGGCGGTGGACGAGGACGAGCTGGCCCGGGCGCTGTCGCTGTTTGATCCGGTGTGGGACTCGCTGTCGGCCGGCGAGCAGGCGCGGGTGCTGCACCTGCTGGTCGAGCGGGTCACCTACGACGGCGCGGACGGCACGCTGGCGGCGGCGGTGATGGCCGACTTCCGCCGGGCGGGCTACGACCGGGCGGCGGACTGCCTGGCGGATGATCTGGACCGGTGCCTGACGTTCTACCACTTCCCGGAGGCGCACTGGTCGCACCTGCGGACGACGAACGTGATCGAGTCGCCGTTCGCGGGCGTGCGGCTGCGGACGAACGCGGCCAAGCGGTTCAAGAAGACCAGGAGCGGCGTGTACTTGGTGCATCAGGTCTTGCTGCGACTGTCGCAGAACTGGTGGCACTTGAAGGCGGCCCACCTGTGCGGCCACGTGCCGTTGCCCGCGGGCAAGCCCAAGCGCGGCAGAAAGACGAATGCGGCGTGAACGAGCGTGACGGATGCCCCGAAATCAATTTACACAGGAATTGACACTGCCTCGACCCATGTCGCCGAGCTTCCAGCGGCCGTCCTTGCAGAAGACGTTGGCGGGCTTCACGTCACGGTGCAGCAGGCCGGCATCGTGCAGGTGCTCAAGACCGCCCAAGAGCTGAGCAACAATCTCGACCGCATCTTGGGCTGCCAACGCTCCATGCCGCTTGATGTGCTCCGCGAGCGTGGCCGCCTCGTAGCCGGTAGGTGTGCGGACGCCGGAGCCGCGCGCATCATCCGCGAGCTCCATGATGTAGTAGTAGCACTCATCCGTTTGACCGACGTGCTCGAGGCGCAGCAGATTCGGATGTCCGCTCGCACGTTGTTTGTATTGGCGAACACCTTCGATCTCCACCTCACCAATCTCGATCCGCGGGATCGTCTTGACGGCGTAGAACACGTCCGTCAGGAGCTGGCGGGCCAGCCACACGTCGCCGAATCCGCCCTTCCCAATGAACGCCACAACCTCGTAGTCCGGGATCCTGGGTACCTTCGGTGTCGAGGCGTCGGCAGCACGCTTGTTTTCGCTGACTCGGAAGCTCTCGGTGAGCGTCTTCTGGAGGGCACGGTCGCGCGGGGGCTGCAAGAAGTGCTCGCCGGCTAACCGGTCGTGTTCCAGCAGCGATTCAACCTCGGTTCGCATCTCGTCGTCGCCGGCGCAGGCGGCAGCCAAGTACGTCGCACGGTCGTCGGGCGCGCGTTCCAGCGCCTGCTCGAACAGCGTCTGAACGCGCCGGAATCGTTCGTCCGTCATTGCTTGCAGGCTCCGCACAGTTACGGTTCGGCTCTAGGCTGCGAAGTCGCCGTTCGCGCGCCGAGGATTAGAGCTTCAGCCTCGGCGCCGAGCCCCTGCGAGTCCGCGTCGTTTGCCCATTTCTCTTCTCGGAGCAGGAGTTGCAGCCGTTCGAGAGCAGCGGCTGCCTCAGCACCACGGCTGAGCCGATGCAGCGACATTGAAATAAGGGCCAAGTCGCAGGGCGCCTCGCTCCCGGCTTTGCCATTTCGCATCTCACATGCTTGGGCCAATGCCCCGAGCGCCTGCTCGCATGCGCCAGCGCGGTAATACGCTGCCCCCAATATCCTGAAAGATTCAGCGTTCTCCCGATCCAATCGGCAACTTGCCTCAGCCCAGCGCTGCGCGACCCGGTAACTTTCGACTCCGTTGTTTGGCGACTTCACGATGATCCAGGCGGCATCGTTAAGCTCTCTGGCTAGCGCACTCGGGTTGGGGCAGCGTTCAGGAAGAGTCTGCAATCTCTCGGCAGCCCAAGCTCCTGCCCAGGGTTCCTTCCGCGGCGGGCGGAGCCGCGCCGATCTCTTGTACGCTTCCCGAGCGTCCGCGGGATTGCCCTCTGATCGCCAGCGCTCGCCCACAAGAAACCATGCAGTGCTCGCGCCAGCACCGGGATACAGTTGCTCCAGCGCATCCGCAAGCTCGGTGTCCCCGCAGCGCCCTGTGATCCACGCGGCGATCCAGTCGGCTGTAATCCACTGATTCTGTTCGATGCTCTGGAGGCGCGCAGCGAATACTTCGTCGAACTGCCTTTGAACGCCGGGCGCATCCAGTTCCAGAAGTGCGCACAGCAGCAGGCGCCACGAGGCGGCTATGCCAGCCAAGTCATCGCCAGCAAGCTTCCGCGCCGACTGAAATCGTCTCAGCGCCTCAGCACGTTGGTCCCGGCGATAGAGACCATCCCCTTCCTGCAAGCAGGCGGTCGGCGCGCGCAGACCTAACAAGCACCCCAGGCTACCTCTATCACCCAGCACGCCCACTCCTGACTCCGAGATATTGGAGTCGGTCGCGATCCGATCAGGTCCGTAACGTGAGCTTGTGGCAGCACAGCCGGCCAGGCAAACGAGGTTCAGGCCAAGGAACCAGGAGACAGCTGAACACTTCATGTAGCGCTCACCTGCCTTTCTCTTGCTCCACCCGCCGTTCTGCAACCGGAACAGACGCAATTGCCAGGATTGCGGAATGGGGTTGCAGCGTTCTGAGAGCAGTTTGCCAATACAGATCGTCCATTCCCGTGCTGCCAACGCCGTAATTGACGAACGCATTGTCCAGCGCGACCGGCGGATGTCCCCACGCCGCGACAGCGCGTCCCAGCCATTCAAGATCAAGCGGCGCTGGCGCAGCGAAGATGAACCAGGTAACCCGCCCTGGCGGGCCCTCCACTGACCACCACTGATCGCAGCTAGTATCCGGGACGTAGACTAGGATTGCTGGTCGCGACTGAGATTCAGACTGGGGATAGACGCACTCGACAGTGCCATCGGAGCGCAGTGCGAGTGCGGCGAAGTAGCTGGCCTGCGAAGCGGCCACGATGCACCGGAGGCGGTCTCCCGCGCTGAGGGGTAACTCCTCCTGTGTGAGCCAAGTCAGCGTATTGTGCTCGTCGCGGTCTTGCAGCAGGAAAACAGGGAAACAGCGCAGGCCAGCGTTCCCGGCGGGACAGACGTTTGCCATGAACCGTAGTTCGTCGCGCAAGTTCCTCAAGTTATCCACTGATCCCAACGAAGCCTGCTGCGATTCGAGATCTTGAATCACGTAAGAAAGGACGCCGCCCCACACGTCGTCGATATCCTCAAAGTGCTCGCGGACAAGTTCGTGCCAGATCAGCGCCCGTGATGCAGTGTGCAGCCGTTCATTCACGTACACGGCTTCCTTATGGGCGCGATCTGCCCGGTCTCGCTCGCCGGCAATACGCCGAGCTTGGACCGCCAGCGTGACCGCCAAGAACCCCAATCCCAACAACAACGCCCCCGCGCAACCGATCGGGGCCCGGAAACGGCGCAGCGTCTTCTTCGCCACGTACCAGCCGCTGTCTCGCTTGGCTTCGATTGGTTCACCCTTGAGATAGCGCCGGATGTCCCCGGCGAGCTCCCCCGCTCCCTGGTAGCGCCGTTCCCGTTCCTTCGCCAAGGTTCGCAGGAGGATCGTCTGCACCTCATCATCGATCGGGCACTGGCCCAGGCGGAGTTTGCCGGACGACCGGCGGGCCACGCCAGAGTCTGCGGACCATTGCCGCGATGGAAGCGCTGGGGGGGTCTCAGTAATGTGCTTGAGCACGTCGAGAATCTGGCCGGCGACAGGGTATGGGTAATGCCCGGTCAGGAGCTCGTAGAGGATGACGCCAAGGGCGTAAATGTCCGTCCGCGTATCAACTTCGTCCGGGTTGCCGCGCGCTTGCTCAGGACTCATGTAGGGCAACGTCCCCACGACCTGCTCCGTCAACGAGACGACCGTCTCCACGGGCGCCGCCAGCAGCTTAGCCAGGCCAAAGTCCGTCACCTTCGGCACGCCGTCGGCTTCCACCAAGATGTTGTTGGGCTTGAGGTCGCGGTGAATGACGCCCCTCTGGTGCGCGTACTGCACGGCATCGCAGACCGTCGCAAATAGCCTGAGCGTGTCCTCCAACGCGAGCTTGCGGTCCCGCACAAACTGATGCAGCGGCTTGCCCCGGACGTAGTCCATCACGTAGAAGTGCCGGCCGTCGGCCGTCATCCCGGAGTGGAAGATGCTGATGATGTTCGGGTGCCGCAGTTGGGCCACCAGTTCGATCTCGCGTTCGAACCGCCGCCGCGTGGCTTTCGAGGCCAACGCCCCTTCCAGCAGCACCTTCAAGGCGACCTTTCGCTTGGTTGAGCGCTGCAGGGCCTCGTAGACGACGGCCTGACCGCCGCGCCCCAGCTCTCGGACAATCTCGTATCCTTCGATCTGCAGGCCCATCGTGGGCCCGGCGGCGACGCGAGGGGCTTCCTCGGTCTCGGTGGCCTGGGTTGGGGACACGGCGCAAGCCGGCGGCCCCGGGGCCCTCAGGAAGTCGGTTGCGGCTTGTGCGTCGTGCGCCAACAGGGACTCAACCTCGGCTCGTAAAGCGGCATCATCTCCGCAGGCTTGGTCCAGATACGCACCCCGCTCGCCCGCCGGCTGCTGCAAGGCCTGTTCAAAAACCGCCTGAACCCGCTGCAGCCAATCATCCGGCATGGTCTGGCTCGCTCAATCGATTGATGTGTCGCCCTTGCTGAACTCCCGGTGGAGCCAGGCCCGGGCGAACCGCCACTCGGCGTCCACCGTGCGTGGTGAGATGTTCATGGCTGCAGCCGTTTCGTCCACGCTCAGTCCGGCAAAGTACCGCAGCATCACGACCTGCGCTTGACGGGGGGCCGTCTGCTCCAGAGTCTTCAAGGCCTCGTCAACGGCGAGAACCTCGGTCGGGTCGTCACTGAAGATAGGCGGTTCAGCGTTGAGCGGACTCGGTCGATGTTCTCCGCCGCGCTTGACACGTCCTCTCTTACGTGCGTCGTCCACGCGTATTTGGCGCATGGCTCTCGCTGCCGCCCCGAAGAAATGCCGCCGGTTCTCCCATTCGACCGGTTCGCTGCCGACCAGGCGCAGGTACGCTTCATGAACCAGCGACGTCGAATCCAGCGCACAGCCCCGGCCTTCACGGGCAAGTTGACCGCGTGCGAGACGATGCAGCTCGTCGTACACAGCCGACCAAAGACGATTTGCCGCTGTCGCGTCGCCCTTTCCCGCCGCGAACAGAAGCTGCGTGACGGACCCTGTGTTCGTGCTTGCCATTTCGCTCACCCTGCGAAACCAAAGAAGAGACGCTGCTATCCTAACCCCCGTACGCGGCGGATCCAAGGGGTGTTGGAGCGATGTAAGTCTTTTCGCTGGCGATTCTTAACGGGGCAACTGCTGGCTTTCCGGGTTCCGTTGCGCCCGCCGTGGGTCAGCGACGCATGTTGTGACGAGAGCGATCGACGATCGGGCCAGCGGGCTCACGATCAGACGAGCGCACGAGGAAGCGATTCTTGGAGGAACAGCGATGAAACGGAACAGACTTCTGACGGCTGCGGCCGCGACCCGATCCAGGAACCGCACCTGCGCCCGATAACACTCATGCCGGACTGGCGCAAACAGCGAAAGCTATGGCGGGAGCTGGGCCGCTCATAAGCGGCTTCCAGCGTGCCGAAACTCTTATGGGCCCCCACTCGAAAGGTATAGACGCACAGATATTAGGTGATGCCGCTGGGATAAAAGTGTCCGACTCGCGCTACCAAAGCACGGTGCGCCCTGACCACAACCTACACCACGCCCACCACCTACCTCGGTGGGTCAATCGGAATACGGGAGCGGAAACGCTCTGCGTGCAGCAGCACGTTCAGCAGCGGAGTTGCTCTCCAAGGTGTCAGTTAGCTACCACCAGTGACCAGTATGCTCCGGTGGCGGCTCCCGCACCTTGGTCTCCACCCGCACGCCTTCGCGGTCGCGTTCGTACCGCGGAATATCGGGTCGCGGATGGGCCAGCCCGTAGGCCAGCAGACAGAGCCTCTCAGCCGCTGGCTCGTTCAATGTTCCCAGGGACACGACTTCGCCACCCGGAAGCGCCACCTTCGTGGCCGCCGGGATGCTCAACAAACACGGCTCTTCCTCCCATCGCGTGCCATGACGTGGTGGGGCTCTACGCAATGGCTCTGTTACCGGCCCACACATTGAGCCGCCGCCGACGAGAAAAAGGCGGTACCTTGCAACACCGTCCTTAAACCATGCCCCTGGACGTTGGTCAACTTTCATCGCATCGTGCAGGACGGAAGCCTGATGCTGGTAGATGCGCCTGGCAATTGGTTCAATGTGGCCTTGGTACGGGTGCAAATTCTGGGCCTCGCGCGCGGCTCGCAAGTTCCCACCCTCGGCCCGTAGCAACGGCCCGAGTGCCCTATCGACATCGTCCATGCCGATACGTTTGCTTCCGGCGGCGTAGTACCATGCCTTCGTTTCCTGTTCGTCCTTCTGCAGCCAGAAGAATGCGACATCGGTAGTGCCCGCGCCGATGTCGATCGAGGCGTAGAGCCCTTTCTCGGTCTGGGGCAACAAGAGGTAGGCCGTCATAGCCGCATGCGTCTCAGGAAATACGCGCGTCGGACTCATTTCTGGGGCAGGCCTGGGCTCGCTTCGGGCCTGTTCCAAATCCGCGAGGGCGTCCTCGAGTTGCCACGGGTTCTGTGCGCGGTTCGCCAGCTGCCACGCATAATAGAGCACCCGCTCGAAGTGGTCACCCACGTGGCCGAACTCGCCCATCTGGTCAAGCGGGGCAGCCGAGTTCACGGACAATCGCACCTCGTGCGCGCTGTGACCAAGAACGTCGTGAACGCGCTGTTTTGCCTCTCTGAGCACAACAGCCAAGTACAGGCTTGCCACGTCTTCAGCAGATAGTTGATGAGCACCGATTTGAAAGTACCCCGGCCTGTCAGTCAAGCAGTTTGGACACCCGTCAGTGCCCGGCACGTGCGTTGCCGGCCTGCTTTCAGCCTTGGCTTGACAAAGTAAGCACATCTTGAACGATCGGATGCCGCGAGACGCGCCAACCTCCTCGGCCCGGAAACCGAAGAAGAGCTTGCCGTCCCGCCAGCTTGCCGCGCTGGGCACGAGGATGCGACTGGCGTGGCAAGTCGGCGGCTGATAGCCGACGATGAAAAAAGGTCGCTCGTCCCCTTGCTCGCGAAAGCAGCACTTTGTGGCCGCCGTTCCAAAGTCCAAACCTAAGGTGATGCGCCGGACTTTCAGACCGGACCGGGGTCTAGGACTCTCCCCTTCGGAAGCAGCTTCGGCTGTACGCTTGCCCCACGGTTTATGCTTGAACAGCTTCTCCCACCACGCGCACATATCCGGCCCCCTCGATTTCCCAATTTGCGGACGCGTCCTTGCTCTTTTCCAGTTGCCGGCGGCGTTCGTCGAACTCCCCGTCGAGCTTGCGCAACTGGGCCTCGAAAAGTGGAACGGCTCGCTCTCTGCCTCGATTGCGGCTTTCTTGCAGGCGCCGCTCGCGCTCGGCGCGCTTAGAACGGTACGACGACTCCAAGGATGCAATACGCTGTTCCACGCGCGCCGCGTTGCGCTTCTGGAGCTCGCGTCGGTAGGCCATGAAGCGCTCGAGTAGGACCTCCTTGGCGTGCTTAAAGAGCTTTCTTGTAAAATCGGCGGGCGGGGCGTCGAAATCGTCCCAACGCCGCCCACGCAATACCATGTGATGTAGGAGCATTTCGGCAGCGTCCGCGTCTGGCACCGACTCGTCATCGGCTGACACAGCGACCGCCCACAGGGATCTGCCGCTGCGGATCCCGGTTTCCTCAATAGCGGCCCAGACGAACAGATACTCTCCGGGCGGGACCGCATCGGAATTCACCGAAACAGCGGTGACTGGGTGAACCAGTTTGGGCTCGTCGTCGTATCTCTTGGCGATGGCCCGCACCAAGGGGTGTGCTGCTGTGATGAGTTCAAGTCGCGGATTCCGCATCGCCTCTTCGTTCTCGAACGTTACCTCCAGTCGTCCGCTGGCCGAGCGTTCCAGAAAGCGGAGCAGCACCGGATCGTTGCCAGGTAGGGCCCTGCGGACAAAGTCCCGTAAGCTCTCGGTCACGCGCATCCGGTAAGCCGGCGCGCCGACGTCCCGGTCATACCCGTTGGCGCCGGAGAGCGGTGTCAAAGCACACTTCGGGTGGTCGGTCAGAAGGAACTGCTCCACGAAGACCCGCAGCTCCTCTCCAGTAACGAATCGGCCCAAGCGTCGAATTCGATCGATCTGCTCACTAAAGTACTCATCGTATCCGACCAGGTTGGCCGACTCCGCCTCCAGTCGCGCCTCGTCGCGCACACGCCGTTCCAGCGCGAGTGCGCGCTGTTCGATCAACTCCTCGCGTTGCTCATGCGTCAATCGCGGATCGAACAACTTATCGGTGAGCTCTCGGATCTCCTGACCCAGGACGTCTTCCAATACGCCAATCGTTCGTTCGAACACGCCGATTCGCTGATAAAGCCGGTCAAGGATCAAGTCCTCGATCGTACCCGGGCACGAGAAGGAGAAGATCAGGATCTTCTCGGATCGCTGCCCCAAACGGTCCAAGCGGCCGATTCGCTGCTCAACGACCATAGGGTTCCAGGGCAGATCCCAATTCACCAGGACATGGCACGTTTCCTGGAAGTCCAGACCTTCGCTGCCGACCTCACTCGACAACAGCACGCGTACGCTGGGGTCTTTCTTGAAACGCTCAATACGTTGGCTCCGCTCGTCGCGCTCCGGGTCCAGCGGGTCAGACCGAACGCCGCCATCGATGCGGACGCAGGAGATTCCGGCCCGCGACAGGCACCTTTCCAGGTACCGCAGGCTGCGCTTGAAGTACGAGAACACCACCACTTTCTCGTTCTTTTCGCTGCGCTTCAGGATTTCCTGCAAGCGTTCAAGCTTCGTGTCCCGATGTCCCAAAACTTGTCGGCATTCCCTGATAAGGCGACCGAATTCCGGATCGCTCCTCAAAATCGAAGCCGAGCCTTGTTCCGTTTCGTCGTCGGTGGTTGTGTCGCCAAGGTCCTCATCAATTTCGTCGTCGAGATCGCCGGCATCAAGCAGCTTCTCGTAATGGTCCAGCGCCCCTTGCAGACTGCTGGCAAACTGACGTTGCAGCGTGATGAGCGCGAATCGGGCAGGAAGGTCTCCGTGCAATGACTGGTAGCGGCGGAAACAGTAATCGGAAAGGCGGCGGTAGACTTCCTCCTCTTGCTCCGTCAGATCAACCTTAAGAACTCGTGCTTCACGCCTGGCCGCATCCGGATATACCTCGCGCTTGCGTGTCCGGGTCATTACCGGCGTGAGCAGGTTCAGGCGAGCCAGACTCTCCTGGAGTTCGACAAGTTCTTGCTTGTTCAGCTCACCGTCACGGCTTAACAGCTCCACGCATTCCCGATATACCGGGTTGTTGGCAAATCGTTGCCCGTATGGCGAGGAGGTAAACTCGATCAGCGAAGCTAAAGCTCTTTGTTTCCAGTCCGTTCCGCCCCTGCGTAAGGTCGTTTCGGCTTCTACAACCCAGCGATTGATGCGCAGGCGTTCCTGAAACGCATCGAAGCGATCGTACTCCTCGGGAAATAGCAGGCGCAATAGGTTGAACAGATTCTCGTTCCCAAGGTGTATGGGGGTGGCGGTTAGCAGAAGTGTAGCTTCGCTGTTTTCGCTCAGAGCTCGGACGACGCGGTGTTGCTTCGTGTCGCTGTTGCGGCAATGATGGGCTTCGTCAACGATCAGCAGGTCGATCGGCGCTCCGCGCTCTTCGATCGCGTCGATCACCGAATTGGAGCGCAGGCTCTCCAGGGAAACTATGGCTGCCAGGCGCGGCAGACCACGGTCAGACTGCCCTTCGCGCAGAATCGCTTTGTTCAGGAAGCCAGCCCGGTCCAGAATCTCAAAGTCTTCGCAGAATCGTTGCCAGAGCTCGTTCTGCCACTTGGGCCTGAGCTTTGCGGGACACACTACCAGGACTCGATGGGCCCCGAATCGGGCCCGCTCCTCCTGAAGGATGTATCCTGCCTCGATGGTCTTGCCCAGGCCCACCTCGTCCGCGATCAGCAAGCGACGCCTGTCGGAGGTCAAGAACTTCAGCAGCGGCTTGAACTGGTACGCATAGAAGTCGGTCCGCGAAGCCTTGTAGCTGTAAATGGCGTCCCGAAGCGGATGACGGAGCTTCGACATCGTGAGACGGCGCGCAAACGCGATCTGATCGCCGAACTTGCCCGCGAGGAGGAGCCTCTCGACGTCCTGCTCACCGACAAATGCCTCAAGGTCATCCTCGGCGAGGTTCTTAATCCGACCGTTGAAGTTGACCCGGTAGTACGCCTCCCCGGCGTGAGTCTCCGGCCCGTCGACCACCGTACCCACGCAGCTCATGCTGCCCCGTTGAACGACCTGGTCGCCTTTCCTAAACATGCCGCCGGCGAAACAAATGCTGAAGCTATCGACCGGTTTGATTTTACATCAACGTGACCGTCCGCAAGGTCTCCCTCTCTGGGCAATTTGCGAATGCCAAGCAGATTATCGGTCCTGCCGGCGGCGTCAACGGTCCCCGCCCCGCGGCCGCCCGTGACGACTTCGAGTTGCGGCACGAGCACATCGCGCTGCTGGAGCAGTTGAAGCGGCTGCCGGACGGCACGCGCGTGCGGGATCGCCGGGGGACGCGCGGCTATGTGGGCCGGTAAATAAGCAGAGTCGCCGCTCGGCCCAGCAGCGCTGCACGAACCACAAGACGATGAACGTGCTCGACAAGCTGCCCAAGGCCGAGCAGCCTGAGGCAACCACGCGCGTGCCGGCGATCTGGCAACCCGAAAGTTAGGCCGCGGCCCGAAAGCCTGTCGGCCCTCGCGATCCGGAACTTTCGCGGCACCGGCTACGACCGCGTGGCGAACTGCCTGGCGAATGATCTGGACCCCTCTCTCATGTTCCATCAGTTGCCGGAGGTGCTCTGGCCGCACCTGCGGCCGACGAACGTGATCTGAATCGGAATTGACAAACCAGCGGCGCGCTCGATCAGAACCCGCCGCGCGAGTGGCGAGAAGGCCCCGCCCTGACGTGCAGGGTTCCGATAGCGCGCCGTCGAATCGTCAATCGTCATATAGCTCGATGCAGCGGGAACCACGTTGGTCATCCACCGCTATTCGGTCAGGACGTAACAAGCCCCGGATTCCGGCAAAGCCAGCCGATCTGCAAGTTTTTCAGACTGATTCGTCGCTCTTGATTCGTGCCTCAAGATGCCGTGAAAGAGGGCTGGCAGGCCCGGGGCCGAGGATCACCGGGCTGTCTTTTGGCGCAGCCGCTGGAGGCAGGCAGCCCAGTAAGAATGCCGCAAACAGGCATCGACACTACGTCGGATCGCGCGCGGTGATGGACCGACGCGCAATCGCACGCGCTGATCAGGATCAGCGCAGATCCGCGCACAGCGGCGCCGGCGACGGGCGGGAGGCCGTTGCGGATGGAGCTATGTCCATTAGACTGGGCGCCGGGCCCGGTGCAAAGCAGCGCCGCTACTTGCTGCGAGCAGGTTCCACAGTGGCCCGAACCGGCATGGTGCGAAAGGGTGGATCGATGAGCCGATGGCTGGGTCTTATCACCGCAAGCATACTGCTGCTCGACGTAGCAGCCGTCTCAGCGCTGAGCGCAGCAGGGGACCGGCCGGGGAGCAACCCGGCCGGAACTGACTCGGCAGCCGCCGTTACG